>WNGE01004666.1_pt1 | contig 15718 bp, 14 predicted proteins | sample 5400651 | NCBI WGS metagenome assembly WNGE01 (sample SAMN13153370, study PRJNA577476) | soil metagenome | isolation source: 60 cm soil or saprolite under grassland replicate 2 | place: USA:California | collected 2016-06-15 | reverse complement strand
GCGGTCGCCGATCCCGGCGAACACGGGCACCCGGATCGCGAGCGCGAGCGCCAGCGCTCCGAGCACCAGGAGCCCGAGCACCGCGACCGCGCCGACCGCGCGCCCGGTTGCCGCGCCGACCGCGACGACCACCCCCAGGAGTACGGCCGCGACGGCGAGCACGATCCGCCAGTCGACGTTCCACGCGTCGAGCGCATCGAGCAGTCCGGCGACGCCGAGGCCGACGATCAGCAGGCCGCTCGCCACCGGGAGCAGGGACTGCCGGCGGACGCGTGGCACCCTGTCGCCGCGCGCGGCGGTGCGTACCGGTGAGCGCGTGCTCACCTGCCACCAGACGATCGCCCCTCCGGCGAGGGCCAACACGAGCCAGAGGTTGCCGGGGCTCGGCCAGAGCCGCGCCTCGGAGAGCGCGAGAATGCCCGCGAAGGCGAGCAGGCCGACGCCGATCAGCAGCCACGGGTGCTCGCGGTGCCGTCTGATCGCGTCCGCCGCGATCGAGTCGTCCGCGCCCTCCTCGGGGATGACGAGGCAGGCGGCGACGTAGAGCACGATCCCCGTCCCGCCCGCGAGGGCGAGCGCGACGAAGGCGATCCGGTAGATCAGGGGATTCAGGTCGAAGTAGCGGCCCAGGCCGGCGCACACACCGCCGAGCCAGCGGCCTTCGCGCGACCGCGACAGACGCCGCGGCTCGCTGATGCTGTCGGTTGTCTCCATCACATCTCCTCAGGTCGAATGATCGACCAGAGGATCGCGCCGCGCGGCGCCTGTGCCTATCCGGGATGTCCCGGGACGATCACGGACCTCAGCCCTGATCGCGGACGAGCTCGAGCGTGGCGCAGTGCAGGCCGGCGATCGCGAAGCGATGGCTCTCGGAGAAGTCGACCTGGAGCACCTCGACGTCGTGCTTCTCGAGCTCCTTCACCACGGTCGGCGACCCGGCGTTCATCAGGACACGCCCCGGCGAGAGCGTCACGCCGTTGAGCGCGAGGTCCCAGTACTCCTCGACCGGCACCTCGATGATCGTGAAGTCCCGGCGGATCAGCTCGCGCACGAAGCCGTAGTTGACGAGGTGCGGCGCGAGCAGCACCTTGCCGTGGTCGACGGTCAGCATGACCATGTCCATGTGTGACGTGCCGATGTTGCCGTGGCCGGTCGAGTCGTACCAGCCTGGGCTGTGGCACACGATCAGCTCGATGCCGAGGTTCGAGAGCACGAACTCGAGCTGGCGCAGTCCCTCCTCGTTGGCGACGACGGACTCGTTGAAGACGAACGTCTTCGCGTCGAGCCAGCGCCCCGCGCCGGGCTCGCAGATCGCCTTCCCGTGGAAGGTCAGGTAGACGGGCACCTGCAGGGCGGCGAGCACCTTTTCCCAGATCACCTCGCGCCCGCGCTGCCACGAGCCGAGGCCGTAGCGGTGCAGCACGGCGCCGCCGTGGACGACGAGGCCGCCTCCGGCGAGCGTGACGAGGTTCTTGATGTAGCCGTAGGCGCCGATCGCGGGCACGGGCGGCTCGATGTAGTTCACTCGCACGCCGTTGTCCTCGAGCGCCTGGTAGTACTCGTCGAACTGCGCCTGCAAGCGGCCGAGGTCTGCCGTTCCGGCCGCGCTCGAGTAGTAGTACTGCCACTCCTGCGCGTACTCGGGGCGCGTCTCGTTCTCCGTCGGCCTCGAGACCAGGACCTCGCGTAGCGTGCCGATCCCCTCGGCGCCCCAGCGACGGCCCCAGATCTGCTCCACCTCGTCGTAGAAGTCGGTCTCGTGCAGCATGTAGTTGCGCAGCGGCTTGCCGGGCTCGAACCAGGGGAGCGTCTCGAGCACCGCGGCCTCGTCGTGGGTCGCCGCCGGGCGCGGCGACGAGTAGCTCAGCTCGACCGTCTCGCCGTCGGCAGTGCGGACGCGGAACGGGAGGGATTCGCGGATGTGGGTTTCGATCGCCATGCCGCCGATGGTACGCGGTTTTGCCAGAAACCAATGTCGACCGTCAGGCGAGGCGTGCGGAAACGCTCACGGCGGCGCCGGCCCGCTTCAGCAGGGCCGAGAAAGGACAACTCTCGTCCGCCTTCTCGACCGCCGCCTGCAGGGCGTCGTCGTCGAGACCTTCGACGGCGACGGAGGCCTCGACGTGCGAGGCGACGACCTGGTGTCCCTGCCCCTCGACCTCGTCCATGACGATCCGGCAGTCGACCTCCAACCGGCCGGGCGGCGTCCCCGCCTGCGTCAGCTCGGACGCGAGGGACATCGTGAGGCAGCCGCCGTGCGCGGCCGCGAGAAGCTCCTCCGGGCTCGTCTTGCCCTCGGGCTGGCCGATCCGAGTCGCCAGCGAGAAGCCGAGATCCGAGAAGGCGCCGCTCCCCGCCGCGATCGATCCCGCTCCGCGGGCGACGTTTCCCTCCCAGACGACCTGCGCGGTGCGCTCGATCCGCGGCACGACTAGTACGTCGCTCTCGTGCCGTCCGGGTAGTACGCCTCGGCGGGCGAGCCGGCGGGACGGAAGACGCCGAGGACCCTCATCTCCTCGGGCCCGACGCTCTCGAGACAGTGCACGAGGCCGGCCGGGAGGTGCACGCACGTCCCCGGGCGCAGCGGCGCCGTCTCGCCGTCGATGTGCAGCGCGCCCTCGCCCTCGAGCACGTACACGACCTCGTCGTACTTGTGAAAATGATCGGGCGCGCGGCCGACCGGGATGTAGCCGACGAACTGCGTCACCGATGCGCAGCCACACTCCGGCGTCGCGAGCAGGCGGAACTGCCTCCCGGCCGTGGCGGCGCTCACCTCCGCAGCGTCGACGGCGACGACGGCGTGCGTCCTACCGGCCGGCAGCGGCTCGCGGACGAGCACGGAGAGAAGCTCGAGCCCCTCGCCCTCGTCGATCCGCCACTCCGTCCCGCGCGCGACGTACGCGGCGGTGCCCGGCGAGAGCTCGGCCGGCTCACCGCCGATCGTCGCGCTGCCGGTGCCGGCGAGCACGTACAGCACCTCGTCGTCGGCGTCGTTCGAGACCGCGTCGGAGCCGTCGTCGACGCGCAGCACGCGCTGCTCGAACTCGGCGCACCCCCGCTCCGCCCCGAAGAGCGGCGCCTCGCCCGGCTGGATCGCCCACCTCATCGTGCCCACCTCACTCTGCTCAGCCTAGTGGCCACTCGCCACGTGCCGCCTCGCCGAAAGGGCTAGAGTCGCGGCGGAGTCGCTCGGCGACAATCACTAAGGAGGGAACGCTCGATGTTCAGGAGACTTTGTCTGGTCGCCGTCGTCGCTGCGACGGCAGCTGTTGCGGCCGGTTGCGGCGGAGGCTCGTCAAGCAAGTCCAAGACGACGTCGGCGGCAGGCGGCGGAGGCGCGGGCTGCTCAGGCACCGTCTCGCTCGGCATGCTGGCGCCGATCACCGGGCCGGCCGGATCGATCGGCAGCGATCAGCTGCACTGGGCGCAGTTCTACGTCACCCAGTGGAACGCCGACTCGTCGAACTCGCCGAAGCTCAAGATCGTGCAGGGCGACACGCAACTCGATCCTTCCAAGGCCTCGACGGTCGCGCAGCAGTTCGCCTCGAACAAGTCGATCGTCGGCGTGATCGGCCCCGCGGGCAGCGACGAGGTCGAGGCGACCGCCACGATCCTCAAGAAGGCCGGGCTGGCGTTCGCCTCGGGCTCCGCGACGCGCGTGTCGCTCACGGACGGGAAGTTGAAGGGGTTCTTCTTCCGCGACGTGCCGAACGACGGCGTGCAGGGGCCGACCGACGCCGACTACATGGCCTCGACGCTCGACGTGAAGTCGGGCGACACGGTGATGGTCGTCGACGACCAGGAGTCGTACTCGACGGGGCTCGCCGACATCGTCGGGAAGGAGCTGAAGGGCAACGGCGTCAAGGTGGTCCGCGAGTCGGTGAGCCAGAAGGCGACCGACTTCTCGTCGCTGACCGCGAAGGTCAGCTCGGACACGAAGGTGGTCTTCCTGCCGTTCCAGATCGCATCGGAGGCCCAGCTCTTCGCGCAGCAGCTGAAGTCGCAGGGCAAGTCAGCGGTCGTATTCGGCAGCGACGGCACGTTCGACTCGTCGAAGTTCACGGCTGACGGGAGCTACATCTCCTTCTTCGCGCCGGACGTGACGACGCTGTCGTCGGCGAAGGACACGGTGGCGAAGTTCAAGAAGCAGTTCCCGGGCGGCACGAGCCCGTTCGGCGCGCCGAACTATGTGCTTGCGCAGATCTATGCGGAGGCGATCTCCACGATCTGCAAGAACGGCGACGACCCGACCCGCGCCGCGGTGCGAGCCGAGATCGCCAAGACCGACCTGAGCGACACGCTGCTCGGCACACCGGTGAAGTTCACGATGAACGGCGACGTCGCGGGCGCGAAGTTCCACGTCTTCAAGATCGAGAACGGGAAGTACGTCACAGTCTCCTAGGCGAACTCGGGGCGCGGTCGCATCCGCGGCCGCGCCCCGCCACAATTCGAGACCCGATGAACTGGAACCTCTTCGTCACGGAGCTGGTGTCCGGGATCACGCACGGCAGCGTCTACGCGCTGATCGCGCTGGGCTACTCGATGGTCTACGGGATCCTCAAGCTCCTGAACTTCGCGCACGGCGACGTGTACATGGTCGGCGCCTTCATCGGCTACGGCCTGATCACCGTGTTCGGGGGGCCGCTCGCTCTGGACGTCAACGTCGTGCTGCTCCTGTTCCTGATGTTCGGCTGCGCGATGCTCGGCGGCGGCCTGCTCGGCGTCATGATCGAGCGCTTCGCGTACCGGCGCCTGCGGAACGCGCCGCGCATCGCGCCGCTCATCACCGCGCTCGGCGTCTCCTTCTTCCTGGAGAACGCCGCGCAGCTCGTGCTCGGCGCGCAGTATCAGAGCTACAACAGCTTCAGCTGGACCAACAGCCCGATCGCGCTCAACGGGTTCACGCTGCCCGCGCACGCGCGGGTCAGCTATGCGCAGATCATCGTCGTCGCGGGCGCGATCGTGCTCATGATCTTTCTGACGCTGTTCGTGCAGCGCACGCAGACGGGCAAGGCAATGCGCGCGACGTCGTTCGACCGCGAGGCGGCGTCGATGATGGGTATCGACGTCGACCGGGTGATCGTCGTCACGTTCTTCATCGGCTCGGCGCTGGCCGGTGCGGCGGGCGTCTTCAACGGCATCGCCTACCAGCAGGTCTGGCCGTACATGGGCTTCCAGGCCGGCCTCTTCGCGTTCACCGCCGCGGTCGTCGGCGGGATCGGAAATCTCCCGGGCTCGGTGCTCGGGGGCCTCGTGATCGGGCTGGCCGAGGCGTTCGCCACCGGCTACGTCTCGTCGACGTTCCAGCAGGCGATCGTCTTCGCGATCCTCATCAGCGTCATGCTCGTCCGCCCGAGCGGGCTCCTCGGCCGGGCCGCGGTGCAGAAGGTCTGATGGACGGCGAGCAGAACATCCCCGCGCGGCCCGACGAGGCGCACGTGCCGGGCGTCGGCGTCGACGAGTGGGTCGCGTCGCACGAGGAGCGGCGCGAGCGCGCGCCCGGCATCTGGGGTGACATCCAGCGCGAGCTCGAGCGTGTGCCGCGGACATCCTTCTACCTCGCCTTCGGCGTGGCGGCGGCGCTGCTGCCGGCGTTCACCAGCAGCGGTTACGTGGTCCGTGTCGGCTTCGACACCCTGCTCTACATGCTGCTCGCGCTCGGGCTGAACATCGTCGTGGGCTACGCGGGCCTGCTCGACCTCGGCTACGTCGCGTTCTACGGCTTCGGCGCCTACGGCTACGCGATGCTCGCGTCGCCGAAGTTCGGCCTGCACTGGGACACGCTCGCGATCATCCCGGTCGTCGTCGTCGCGACCGCGCTCCTCGGCTTCCTCGTCGCGCTGCCGTCGCGGCGGCTGCTCGGCGACTACCTGGCGATCGTCACGCTGTTCTTCGGGCAGCTCTTCGTCACCGTGTACCAGAACGGCGAGAAGATGTCCGTGCTCGGCTTCAGCAAGCACTACGACGTCACGGGCGGTCCGAACGGGATCCCGGGCATCGACAACTGGGATCTGGCCGGCCTGAAGATCGACTCACTGGACGGCTACTACTACGCGGCGCTGCTCATCTTCCTGCTCGTGCTGTTCATGGTCTATCTCGTCGATCAGTCCCGGACCGGGCGCGCGTGGAAGTCGCTCCGCGAGGACCCGCTGGCCGCCGAGCTGATGGGCATGCCGGTGAGGCGGCTGAAGCTGATCGCGTTCGGGTTCGGCGCGGCAGTCGCCGGCCTCACCGGCACCCTGTTCGCCGCGCTCAACACCGCCGTCTTCGCCGCCGACTTCGACGTGGCGACGCTGATCATCGTCTACGCGATGCTCATCCTCGGCGGCGCCGGCAGCCTCGGCGGCGTCATCCTCGGAGCGCTCGTCGTCAACGTCTCGCTCGAGGTGCTGAGGACGCCCGACCACGCGACGTGGGTCGTGTACGTCCTGCTCCTGGCGACGCTCGTCGCGAAGATCCGGCCCTGGCAGTGGCTCGCAGCCGTTCTCGGCGGCACGATCGCGCTCGGCTACGCCGCGCACGCGATCGCCTCCTCCGCCTGGCCGCGGGGCGTGGAGGGCAGCTCGTCAGTCGGCGGCTGGTTCGGGGGCGGACTCGAGAGCTGGGAGCTCCACCCCTCGAACCCGAGGATGATCGGCAACGTCGCCTTCGTCCTCCTCGTCCTGGTCGTGCTGCTCGTGACCCTCCTGCCGGGCTGGATCCGCCGCCTCGCGCTGATCCCGACGCTCTACCTCGCGGGGTTCGTCTGGGAGAACCGGCTCGTCCTCGAGCCGAGCGTCACGCGCCTGATCCTGATCGGCGTGATCCTGATCGTGCTCATGAACGCGCGGCCGCAGGGGTTGCTCGGAACCTCGCGGGTGGAGATCGCCTGATGGCCAAGCTGCTCGAGCTCGCCGAGGTGTCGAAGAGCTTCGGCGGCCTGCGCGTGATCGACGAGCTGAACCTGCATGTCGACGAGGACGAGATCGTCAGCGTGATCGGGCCCAACGGCGCCGGCAAGACGACGCTCTTCAACCTCGTGACCGGCGTGTACGCGCCCGACGACGGCGACATCCGCTTCGAGGGCCGGAGCCTGCTCGGGCTCGAGCCACACGAGATCACCGCGCGCGGCATCGCCCGCACCTTCCAGACGCTGCGGCTCTTCCTGAATCTGACCGTGAAGGAGAACGTCATGGCGGCGGCGTGGTCGCACACGCGCGCCGGCATCCTGCGCTCGGTGCTCCGCACGCCGGGGATGCGCCGCGAGGAGGCCGAGATCGAGCGGCTCGCAGAGGAGCGGTTGTCGTTCTTCGGGCAGCGGCTGATGGGCTACCGCTGGGACCAGCCGGCGTACTCGCTCTCGTACGCGAACCGGCGCCGGCTCGAGATCGCGCGCGCGACCGCCGCGAAGCCGCGGCTGCTGCTGCTCGACGAGCCGGCGGCGGGGATGAACCCGGTCGAGACGCACGAGATGACCGAGCTGATCGGGCGCCTCCGCGAGGCAGCCGGCTACACGATCCTGGTCATCGAGCACGACATGCACGTGGTCGAGGGGATCTCGGATCGCGTCGTCGCGCTCGACCACGGTGTCAAGATCGCGGAGGGGACCTTCGAGCAGGTCGCCACCGACCCGCGCGTGGTCGAGGCGTACCTCGGCACGAAGGCGGCCACGACGAAATGAGTACGGACGGGAGGGACGCGGAGCCGCTGCTCCTGCTCGACGCGGTCGACACGTACTACGGCCCGATCCACATCCTCCAGAGCTTGAGCCTGCAGGTCGGCGCGGGAGAGCTTGTCTGCCTGCTCGGCGGCAACGCGTCGGGCAAGTCCACGACGCTGAAGACGATCCTCGGCATCGTGCAGCCGCGGAACGGGTCGGTGCGGTTCGCAGGCGAGGACGTCACGAGACGGTCGACGAGCTACCGCATCCGCCGGGGCATGGCGATCGTGCCTGAGAACCGGCGCCTGTTCGGGCCGATGAGCGTGCTCGAGAACCTCCAGATGGGCGCCTACCTCCACGGCGGCGGCAGCAGGGAGGACTTCGAGCGCGTCTACTCGCTCTTCCCACTGCTCTACGAACGGCGCAGCCAGCTCGCCGGCACGCTCTCCGGCGGCGAGCAGCAGATGGTGGCCATGGGCCGCGCGCTGATGTCGAAGCCGAAGCTGCTGCTCATGGACGAGCCGTCGATGGGCCTGGCGCCGATTCTCGTCGAACGCAGCTTCGAGATCATCGGCCAGGTGAACGAGTCGGGCGTGGCGATGCTCGTGGTCGAGCAGAACGCGAACGTCTCGCTGTCGATCGCCGACCGGGGCTACGTCCTCTCCACCGGGCGGCTGGTGCTCGAGGGGAAGGCCGCGGATCTCCGGGAGGACGAGGACCTGCGCAAGGCCTACCTCGGGCGCTGAGATCGTAGGATCGCGCGCATGCGTCTGACGGTGCTCTGCACCGCGTGGACGGTCGCCGTGCTCCTGCTGTACGCGTGGGGACTTGCTCATGGCGCTCATTGAGTCGGCGGCGCACCTCGCCGTCGGCGGAATCGTCGTGCTGGCGTGGTACGGGCTCGGGCGCGCACTGCTGCCGCGCCCTCGGCACGAGAGCCGCCTGCTCGCGGCGCTGAGTCGCGTCGGGCTCGGCGCGCTGGCGTTCGCGCTCGTGACGTTCGGCGCCGCTGCGGCCGGCGTTCTCGAGCGCTGGGAGGCGTGGGCCGCGGTGGCGGCATGCGCGGCCTACGGCCTGCTCGGGTTGCGGCGTCCGCGCCTCCGCCGGCCGGGCGCGTTCGAGGGCGTGCTGCTTGCAGTGGCGCTCGTGACCGCAGTGCTCGCGGTCGTCGCGACGCTGGCGCCGATCTCGTCGGAGGACGCGCTCTACTACCACGTTGCGGTGCCGCTGATGGACGCCCGCGCGCACGGCCTCGTCGAGCTGCCCTGGAGCTGGGAGTCGTACCAGCCTGCGACGGTGGAGATGCTCATCCTCGACGGCGTTCTGCTCTGGGACCCCGTTGTCGGGGCGCTGGCGCCGCTCGCGCTGGGGCTGATCGCGGCCGCCGCGGTCTTCGGCGCCGCGCGCCGGCTCGCCGGCGGGCGCGTCGCGGCACTCGCGCTCGCGATCTTCCTCGTCCAGCCGTTCGCGGTCTGGGTGGCGACCTCGTCGTTCGTCGAGCCCGGGATCGCCGCCGCCGTCGCGCTCTCGCTCTGGAACCTCGTCGAGCTCGTGCGCCGCCCGTCCACCCAGGCCGCGTGGCTCGTCGGCCTCTTCGCCTGGGCCGCCGCCGGCATGAAGTACACCGGGGTCGTCGGCGCCGGCCTGATCGTGCTCGCCGCCGCAGTCGCAGTCCGGCGGCCGCGTCTGGTCGTCCCGCTGGCGGCATCGGCGCTCGTGGCGCTCCCGTGGTATGTCCGGAACGCCGTCGAGACCGGCAATCCGCTGTTTCCATTCCTCTTCCACGGACTCCGGCCCCAGGCCCAGGCGGCAGCCGTCCGGCTGCTGAAGGGATACGGCGACGGGCGTACCGCAGGCGACGCCGCGCTGCTCGTGCCGCACTTCCTCGTGCACGGGTCGGCCTTCGACCGCGGCGAGTACGTCAGCCCGCTCTTCGTCGCCTTCGCGCCGGTGGCGCTGCTCGACCCACGCGCGCGCCGGTGGGCGGCCGTCACGCTCGCCGGGTGTGCGTGCTTCGTCGCGTTCTGGTTCGCCGAGTCTCAGCAGGCGCGCCTCCTCGTGCCGCTGATGCCGCCGCTCGCCGTCGCCGCGGCGGTCGGCGCGGCGGCACTGGCGGCGCGCGACGCCCTCGGCCGGCTCGTGACGGCGGCCGTCGTCGGGGCTGCGCTCGCCGTCGCGTTGGGGATCTCCGTCGTCTACGCGGCGCGCTTCGTGCCGGTCGTCGTCGGAGCGGAGTCGAAGCGTGCGTTCCTCGAGCGGTCGGTTCCCTACTACGAGGCTCTGGCCTGGATCGACGCCCACGCGCGGCCCGGCGAGCGGGTGCTCACCGACCTGCGAACCGGCCTCTATCTTCCCCAGCCGTACGAGGACTGGACGCCCGCGTCGCTGGACCCGTCCGCCGGCCCGGCGGCTGCGCGCCGCTTCCTCCGAGGCGGCGGCTTCTCTCTCGTCGCCGTCCGGGCGGCGGATGTGCCGCGCGTCGCGCAGCTGCGCGGGGCGGGCTATCGCGTCGTTGCCAGGGTCCGGGCGCACAACGTCGTCTCGAGGACGCGAGCGCATTTCGGCCCGCCGGAGCAAGTGCTCATGGCGCGACCCTGACGCGCTACGGTTCGCTTCATGAAGGAGCTGCTTCCGGACATCGATCGCTGGCGCGCCCGAGGCGAGAAGGTGGCGCTCGCCACGGTCGTGGCCACGCGCCGCTCGGCGCCGCGTCCCGTCGGCTCGAAGCTCGCCGTCGGCGAGAGCGGCGAGCTCGCCGGCTCCGTCTCCGGCGGCTGCGTCGAGAGCGACGTGGTCCTCGCCGCGCAGGAGGTGCTCGCCGGCGGGGCCCCGCGCCTCCTGACGTACGGGATCACCGACGACATGGCGCTCGAGGTCGGCCTGCCGTGCGGCGGCGAGATCGACGTCTTCGTCGAGCCGCTGGAATGAACGTGTTCGACGAGCTGCGTCGCGTCGTCGAGTCGGGCGGGCGTGCCGTCGTGCTCACGGTCGTCGAGGGCGAGAACGTGGGTGAGAAGCTGCTCGTCCGCGAAGACGGGACCAGCGTGGGGGGTCCCTCAGAGCTGGCGGACCTCGCGCCGGACGCCTTGCGGCGGGGCCGGAGCCACGTTCTGGAGCACGGCGCGTCGAAGGTCTTCGCCGACGTCTACGGTCCGCCGGCGCGGCTGTTCGTCTACGGGGCTGTCGACACGGCCGAGGCCCTCTGCGGCGCCGCGAAGCTGCTCGGCTGGAGGACGATCGTCGCGGACGCACGTGGTCGCTTCGCCACGCGCGAGCGGCTGCCGAGCGCGGACGAGATCGTCGTGGCCTGGCCGGAAGAGGCACTGGCACAGGTGCAGCCGGACCTCGGCACGGCCGTCGTCGTCCTCACCCACGACGACAAGTTCGACCTGCCCGCGCTCGCAGGCGCCCTCGCGACCGACGCCTTCTATATCGGCGCGCTCGGCTCCCGCCGGAACCAGGAGCGGCGGCGCGAGCGGCTGCGCGAGGCGGGCGTCGCCGACGAGGAGATCGACCGCATCGCGGGCCCTTGTGGGCTCGACATCGGCGCGGAGTCGCCCGCGGAGACCGCGCTCTCGATGCTCGCCGAGATCCTCGCCACGCGCGCGGGCCGCTCCGGCGGTCCGCTCAAGCAGGCGAAGACGCGGATCCACGCCGAGCCGCACGAGCCCGCCGTCTCGCGCACCTGACCAAGTCGCGACCCGCACGCCGGGAAGCCGTCACACTCTCAACCAGGGGCCTGGCCCGGGCCTGGCCCCTGGTTTCCTGTGCCCCGCGGCAGCGGCGGCCTCGGTGCCACGAATGCCGCTCGCGGTACAGGCGAGACCCGGGCTCCGGCGCGGTAGGATCGCAGCCGTGCTCCTGCGCGAGGTCGAGTACGCGAAGCCGTCGTCGGTCGCCGAGGCGCTCGCGATACTCACCGAGCACGACGGCGCCCGCGCGCTCGCCGGCGGCCAGACGCTGATCAACGTCATGAAGGCGCGGGCCGCCTCGCCGGACGTCCTCGTCGACCTGAACGGGCTCGACGACCTCAAGGGAATCGACCTCGCGCCGGACGGCACGCTCTCCATCGGCCCGATGACGACGTACACGGAGATCGTCGAGTCCGTCGAGGCGAAGGCGCGTCCGATCCTCGGCGAGGTCTGCAACCAGATCGCCGACGTGCAGGTGCGCAACCGCGGCACGATCGGCGGCAACGCCTGCTCGAACGACCCGACCAACCACCTGCCGCCGCTGCTCGTGGCGATCGGGGCAAAGCTGACGATCGCCGGAGCGGACGGCGAGCGCGTCGTGCCGGCGGAGGAGTTCTTCCTCGGCGTCTACCTCACCGCCGTCGGCCCCGGCGAGCTGCTGACCAGGATCACGATCCCGGCCGGCAAGGGCGACGGCTTCGCCGCGGTGACGCTCGGCGTCGACGGCACCTGCATCGTCAACGCGGCCGCGAGCCTCGACGGCTCGCTGCGGCTCGCCCTCGGCTGCGTCGACGCGACGCCGGTGCTCCTCCAGCCGTCGTCGGCCGACGAGGACGCCGTGCGTGCCGCCGTCAAGGGCGCCGGGCTCCTTCCGCCCGCAGACGTGCACGCGACGAGCGAGTACCGCAGCCATCTGGCCGAGGTGCTCGCCGTCCGCGCCGCGCGCAGCGCCTCCGAGAGGGCAGGCGGCTGAGTGGCCGCCGAGGTCTCCTCCTCCAGGGCGATCGCGGTCACCATCAACGGCACCGTCTACGAGCGCGAGGTCGAGGCGCGCAAGCTGCTGATCCACTTCATCCGCGACGACCTCGACCTCACCGGCAGCCACATCGGCTGCGACACTGGCAACTGCGGCGCCTGCTCCGTGCTCGTCGACGGGACGCTCGTGAAGAGCTGCATGCTGCTCGCCGTCCAGGCCGACGGCGCCGAGATCGAGACCGTCGAGGGGCTTGCGGAGGGCGACGAGCTGACGACGCTCCAGCAGGCCTTCAGCGACCACCACGCGCTCCAGTGCGGCTACTGCACGCCGGGCATGCTGATGAGCGCGACGGCGTTGCTGCGCGCGAACCCGAGCCCGACCGAGGACCAGATCAGGAAGGCGCTGCAGGGCAACATCTGCCGCTGCACCGGCTACTGGAACATCTTCGAGGCCGTCGGCGCGGCGGCCGAGCGGGGCGCCAAATGAGATCGACGCAGCTGAGCTCGACGACGATCGCTCCCGAGCGCATCGAGATCCAGGCGCCGAAGGAGCAGTGGTCGGGCCAGAACGTGCCGCGGAAGGAGGACAAGCGGCTGACGCAGGGGCAGGGCGTCTTCGTCGACGACGTGAAGCGGCACGGGATGGGCTACGTCTTCTTCGTCCGTTCGCCTTACGCGCACGCGCACATCACCTCGATCGACGTCTCGAAGGCGGAGGCGGTCCAGGGCGTCTACGGCACGCTCACCGGGGAGGAGGTGGCCGCGCTCACCGACCCGTTCTTCCAGCTCTCCACGCCGCCGGGCGCGCAACTCAAGGACTACGCGCTCGCCGTCGGGAAGGTGCGCCACGTCGGGGAGCCGGTGGTGGCCGTCGTCGCCGAGACGCGCGACCTGGCACGCGACGCCTCCGAGCTCGTCGAGGTGGAGTACGAGGCGCTGCCCGCGGTCGTCGACGCGCGGCGGGCACTCGACTCCGAGACGCCGGTGCTGCACGAGGACAGCGGCTCCAACCTGATGTGGGAAGGCGAGTACGAGTGGGGAGACCTCGACGCGGCGTTCACCGAGGCCGACCGCGTCGTGAAGATCAAGGAGCTTCACTTCCACCGCTTCAACTCGACCCCGCTCGAGACCGACGGCGCGCTCGTCGAGTACAACCGCGGCACGGGGCAGTGGACCATCCACACGAACAACCAGTTCCCCGGCTTCGCCGCGATCATGATGGGCCCGGCGATGCGCTGCGGCCTCGACAAGCTGCGCTTCGTCACGCAGGACATCGGCGGCGGCTTCGGCAACAAGATCACCTCCCATCCCCAGCTCGTCGCGTGCTGCCTGCTCGCACGCAAGCTCGGCCGACCGGTCCAATGGACGGAGTGGCGAACCGACTTCCACCTCTCGATGTCGCACGGAAACGAGCGCTGGTTCCACGACACAGAGGTCGCGGTCAAGGAGGACGGCACCCTGCTCGGCTTCCGGACGAAGGCGCTCGACGACGCCGGCGCCTGGCTCCGCTACGAGCCGCTCGGCGGGGTGATCTGGGCGCAGGTGACTCCGGGCGTGTACCGCTGGCGCAACATCCGCCTCGAGTTCACGCAGGTCGCCACGAACAAGGCGCCGGTCTCGCCGAACCGCGGCTACTCGCGCATGCAGCACCTGTGGTTCACGGAGCGCGTGATCGACATCGTCGCGCACGAGCTCCAGCTCGACCCGGTCGAGGTGCGCAAGCGCAACTACATCCGTGCCGAGCAGATGCCGTACGAGACGCCCAATGGCTGCGTCTACGACTCGGGCGACTACGCGAAGATGCTCGACGTCGCGCTCGAGCTGATCGGCTGGGACGGCCTCGATGAGCGACGCCGCGACGCCGAGTCGCGCGGCAAGCTGCTCGGCGCCGGCATCGGCTCGACGCTCGACTCCGGCACGAACAACTTCGGGCAATCGCGGATGATCAACCCCGAGCTCCAGTTCTCGGGCAACAACGAGGTCGCGACGGTCAAGCTCGACATCTTCGGCGAGATCGTCGTCACGCTCGGCACGACGCCGCAGGGTCAGGGGCACGAGACGACGGCCGCGCAGGTCGTCGCGGACATCCTCGGCTGCTCGGTCGACGACGTGCACGTGCGCGCGGGCCACGACAGCTACTGGAACTCGCACGCCGGCTTCTCGGGCACCTACGCCAGCCAGTTCGCCGTCACCGGCCTGAGCGCCGTCAAGGGCGCGACCGACCTGCTCGCCGCGGAGATCAAGAAGCTCGGCTCGGTCATCCTCGGCGGCGTGCCGCTGGAGGCGCTGGAGCTCGCCGAGGGCACGGTGCGCATCAAGGACAACCCGGAGGCGGCGCTGCCCTTCATGGCCTGCGGCGCGATCATCAACGCGAACAACGCGGGCCTGCCGGAGGACCTCGACGTCACGCTCAACTGCCGCTACGTCTACCGGCCGCCGTTCCAGGTGCCGGACGTCGAGCGGAAGTTCGGCAACCTGACGCTGACGTACGCCGCGCAGGTGCACGCGGCCGTCGTGGAGATCGACCCGGAGACCGGCTACTACGAGATCGTCGACTACGCGGCCGTCGACGACTGCGGCAAGCGGATCCACCCGCAGATCGTCGAGGGCCAGGTGATGGGCGCCACCGCCCAGGCGCTCGGCGCCGCGGTGCACGAGGTCTACGAGTACGACGAGGACGGCAACCTGCTGACGCCCAACTTCTACGACTACCACGTTCCGCACGCCCTCGACATGCCGCCGCTTCGCACCGGCTACATCGAGAGCGAGTCGCCGTTCACGCCCCTCGGCACGAAGGGCATGGGCGAGGGCGGCGGCGCCGGAATCCACGCCGTCTGCGCGGCCGTCCAGGACGCGTTGCGCGGCCACGGCGACGCGGTCGTCTGCGACAGCCACAACCCGTACCGGCGCGTCTGGGAGATGCTCGAGCACCCGGAGCGCACCCGCGAGCTCGTCCGGGTGGCGCGGACGTGAACCTCGAGGGCGAGCGCACCTTCGCGGCCCCGCGTGCGGTCGTCTGGCGGGTGCTGAACGACCCGGCGTCGATGGCGCAGACGATGCCGGGCGTCGAGAGCTTCGACGTCCAGGACGAGCGGCGCTGGTCGGCGAACGTGAAGATCCCGCTCGGGCTCGGCGGCCTGAAGATGAAGGTGGAGATGGAGAAGACCGACGAGCGAGAGCTCGAGCACGCCTCGCTGAAGATGAAGGGCACCGGTGTGGGCGCGATCATGAGCATGCAGACGAAGTTCGACCTCGCGGATGCGCCCGAGGGAGGCACCGCGATGAAGTGGGGCGCGGACGTGCGGATCGCCGGCCCGGTCGGCTCGATGGGCCAGCGGGTGCTCCACCCGATCGTCAGCCAGCAGGTGCAGCACGTCCTCGGCGCGCTCGACAAGCAGGTGCAGGAGGCGCT
>WNGE01013619.1_pt1 | contig 15720 bp, 17 predicted proteins | sample 5400651 | NCBI WGS metagenome assembly WNGE01 (sample SAMN13153370, study PRJNA577476) | soil metagenome | isolation source: 60 cm soil or saprolite under grassland replicate 2 | place: USA:California | collected 2016-06-15 | reverse complement strand
CCTGCTTCCGGCCCCGGGTCGTGGTCATGGAAGCAACCGTGCCGAAGTCCGACGAACCGGCCCACGAGGGCTGGGAGCCGATGCTCCTCGAAGTGGGTTACCGGTTCGCCATGTTCGACGGGCTCAACCGCTTCTATGCCCACGCCGACGAGCCAGCGCTCTTGCAGAGGCTCGCGATCCCCGCCAACGTGTTCGACGACTTCGTCCCGTACGCGTGGGCGCACCAGGTCGATCAGGCACAACAGTGGGCACACAGCCTGAAGGACGCGCTCACCCAGGCGCAACAAGAACGCGACCAGCTGTACGAGACTCTGGCACGCGCATCCGCAACAGCCCGCTCCGCGCAGGAACAGTCTGCGATCGCCGACGAGCGCAACGCGGCACTCCGTGAAGACCTCAACGCTGCGCAGCTGCGAATGGAGCGAGCGCTTGCCGAAACTCACCGTGTTCGCACAGAACTGCACGCGCTGAGGGCGACCCGCACCTGAGCAGCCCCGGGTTCAGCGGCAACTCGATCTCGCCAGTGTGGAGTCCCGACCCGCAGGTCCACTCCGATTCCGGTGATTCGCCTCGGGTGGCGCAGGCGCACCGAATCGCCCGAGCCGGTCGAGTGCCAGCGCTCTCTCCACAGCGAGCCTTGTCGGAGGCCGGGAGCCCCTCCACCCCTACCGTCACCCCTATGGGGACAAACCTCCGCGCATCTCGGCGCACCTCACAGAGGACAGCAAGGTAAGGATTACGCGCGGCTCCCTCGTCGTAATCAACCGCGCCATGGCATAGATCGCGGTGTCGCCCCGGCCGCGGAGAGACAACCGCACTGACCTGCGTACGGGGCGCACCGAATAGGTCGGACTCCGGTCCGCGCGTTACCCCTCCAGCCAGCGCGGGCCGGGGTTCCGCTCAGGTTGGCGGGAGCGTGTCTGTGGCGGGGGGCAGCTTCTCATCGAGGAGTCGCACGAGTTCCGGCAAGTCGGCGAGCAGGCTCCGATACCGCGCGTCGTCCTCGGGCCATGCACGGATATCGTTCAGTACTCGGCGAAGCTGCCTTCTCAGATCGTCGACTTCCCGGGCCTGTTGTCACTGAGCACGCCGGTGGCACCGCTAATTGTTCGGCCGCGTGCGGTATCGAGTGTCGTCCTGCTCGACGACACCAGTCCTCACTGGATACGGAGAACGTCATGCACCCGCTGGCGGGCTCCCACGATTACACGGTCGCGCTGAGATCGAGACGCACGGGACGCGCGTCGGTGTGCCTTAGCGGGGTTCACGTGAGGCATCGCGCGGAGAATGATCTCCTCACGTTCATGCCACGCTCCGTCAGCTAGGCACCGATCGATAGCGCGACGCTCAGGTGTTTCAGTCATGTCTGTCCCGCAACACCACCCCACCGGAGCGGGGCCGCATCAGAGAGGAGGAGCCTCGCCCTGCCCCACCATGCCTTGCCTTGAAGGTCGAGAGCCCGGCCCGGATATTGGCCGATGACGTTTGACCCTTCGTTCCGCTGTCTGGGCGCTTGCCTCCGGGAAGGCTGCTCGCGGTGCTCTCGACCGCACGAGCAACGTAACACGCGCCCGTGTCACACCACCAAACGCGTACAGGGGGGTGTAGTTCATCGCGTCACGCGCCACACAACGCGCAGCCGTTGCGCTCGCGTCGGGGTTCCGCTCAGACTGGCACGTCAGTTACTCGCTTGAACACAAACAGGATGTCGTTTTGGTTCTCGCCGTGGGCCACGGCGTGATCGACCTCCCAGCCCGACTCTCCGTAGCGCCGCAAGGTCTCTAGGTCATCGGATGTCAGTCCACCGCTTGTCGTACGGAACGACTCGATGGCGTAGTCGATATGAGTGGGCATGCTGCGCTCCTCTTCGTGAGCGAGAACGGACCCCCGCGGCCAGCGCCAGCGTGCCGCCGGCCCTAGGAGTCGGCTAACGCTTGGTCGCCCTGTTCGGTCAGGCGGTACGCGTATGTCGTGGGTTCGTCGTGCATGAACCACCCGGTTCGGCGTTCGACGTAGCCGCGATCGGCAAGCCGCTCAAGTACGTCGCGAATCGCACTCGTGTTTCTGTCATCTGGGCGCGCAGGTGGCGATTGTCGCGGGTTACTCGGATGTATGACGCTTGTTTGAGGAGCTGGTCACGGAGGAAGCGCAGCACGGCCTCTTCGTCGTCGGAGAGCTCTTCCATAGGGGAAGTGTGACGCGCGTACGGCCAGCGAGGGGGCACAGCCCCCAGCCACTCTCGGGCAGGGACAGAGCGACCCGAGAACCGCTTCCCCAATGCTGACGGTACCCAGCGACCGGTGCGCTAGCCGTCCTTCCGCCTCCGCAGCTCAAGCAGTGCGGCTTTGAGCTGTTCGAAGAGCTCGAGGGCCTCGTCCCCGTCCAGGGCCGGCATCGGTCCCGTCTTCCCAACGAGGTGGAGCTGGGCGCGGCACGGCATCAGACGCGCGCGTCCACGTCGATCGAAGACGATCAACCGGCAGAAGGAGAGCAATCCCTCGATCCATCCTGCGGCGGCGGGGTCGTCGAAGAAGTAGTCGACATGGCTGCCAAGTCCGTAGAAGTACACGAGATCGATGACGCCGTCGCCGACCACCTTGTACGCCACGTCAGCGTCGCCCACCTCGACGTAGTGCGTCTCCGCGCCCGCAAGCCACATCGCGGCTCCCAACTCGATCCGGTCAACAACGAGGCACGTACAGATTGCCCACTCGGCCGCGAGACTGCAGCGCACATAACGCCGGGCTCATGAGCAGCCCTGCTAACGCCCTAACCGGCGATATGCACGGCTCGGGTCACGATCGCCGGTTCATTCGGAACAATTGCCCTCCTACTTCCGCGTCGGTGTTCGCGTTGGCGTCGTACCCCCCTCCCGCCCGGGCGCTGCCTGACCCGAACGACGAGTGAAGGCACCGTTCTGGGATGACTCGCGGTTTGCTAGACCACCGGTCATGAGCGGGTTCCGGCGTTCCTCGCCGAGGCGCACATGCGCGCATCACCAGGGTTCGACCGAGTTGGCCCGAGACCTGACCGATGCGAAACCCCGTGGCACACTTCGGTCGGGGTAGGAGCAGCGATGGCGGACGTCCCGGAGATCAACTACGCGATAAGTGCCGACGGGGTGCACGTCGCGTATCAGGTCGTGGGCGACGGTCACCCCGACGTCGTCTATGCGAACAGTTTCATGAGCCACATCGAGGTGTCGTGGGACTATCCGCCGGCCGTCCGTTTCTATGAACGGATGGCCGCGTTTTGCCGGCTCGTCCTCTTCGACCGGCGGGGTACGGGGCTTTCTGATCCGATCGTGGAGCACTTCACGATGGAGGATCGGGTCGATGACATCCGTGCTGTGATGGACGCCGTCGGCGTCGAGCGGGCGGTCCTCCTCGGGTCTTCGGAGGGCGCAATGGCGTGCGTGTATTTCGCGGCGCTGCACCCGGAGCGAGTCACGGCGCTCATCCTCTTCTCCCCCTTCATCGCCGGCTTGGCTGACGACCAGTACTCCTGGGCGTGGTCGCAAGAGGCCCTCGACATGTTCCTCGGGGCGTTAGAGGAGGCATGGGCTACTGGCGCGGGCGTCGAGCTCACCAATCCGAGCCTTGCCGATGACGCGAATGCGCGTGCGTGGTACGCGCGCTATTTCCGCCTGTCGGCGAGCCCTTCCCTCTTCCGGACGCTGATGAGACACAACCTCGAATCCGACATCAGAGAGCTCCTCCCTACCGTCGGGGTTCCGACCCTGGTGCTGCACCGGACGGACGAGACGTGGGTCAACGTCGAGTACGGACGGTACGCGGCGAGGAAGATCCCCGAGGCGCGGCTCGTCGAATTGCCCGGGACCGACCATTACATCTGGGAGCAGAACTCCAATGCTGTCGCCGAGGAGATCGAGGAGTTCCTTACAGGTGTGCGCCAGGGCCGGGGGCCAGAACGGAGCCTCAAGACGGTTGTCTTCACCGACATCGTCGGATCCACCGACCAGGCCCGCGAGGTCGGCGACGAGCGATGGCGCCAGCTCCTCGACCGCCACGAGGCTGCCCTGCACCGACAGATCGCTCGCTTCGAGGGACAGTTCATCACGAGCACAGGGGATGGCGTACTCGCGACCTTCGACGGGCCCGCACGTGCCATACGGTGTGGTCTCGCCATCCGCGAAGCGATGCGCGGTCTCGGGCTCGAAGTCCGCGCCGGCGTGCACACAGGGGAGGTGGAGCATCGCGGGGACGACGTCGGCGGCATCGGCGTCCACATCGCGGCGCGAGTGGCGGGGCGCGCCCGAGCCGGGGAAGTGCTGGTGTCACGGACCGTGGCTGATCTCATCGCCGGTTCAGACGTGCTGTTGACCGATCGAGGCGAGTACGACCTCAAGGGCATTCCCGAGCGGTGGCGGCTCTTCGCAGTCGACATCTAGCGGCACCGACCAGGGCGCGCTCGCCCAACGCCTCCTCACCTCAGGAAACGAAGGACCTCGTCGCGAAAGGCCACCGAGTCTTGGAAGAGGAAGGCGTGTCCAGCGCCGCGATAGATGACCAAACGGCCGCCCGGGATTCGTTTAGAGAGGATGCGCGCGTTGCCGGCGGGGACAACCGTGTCGAGCGAGCGCGCGGCAACGAGCGTGCGCCGGTGGATCTGGCCCAGGCGACTGTAGGCACCCGGGCCGCAGAGCCAGTCGTTCACGGTTGGGTCTGTCCGACCTGCCGTACGACAATGCCGAAACCACGGAGCGGGCCGAGTGGACCGCCGTCGGCTCCTGCCTCGGAATGTTCAGTGAAGCGGCTGAGTCGCCGCGCTTCGCGCTGGCGGTCTTAGGCTCCGCACCTGTGCATGGCGGCGCCGTCGCCGGCGAAGATCGTGGCCCGCTTGAGTGTCTCCGGGAAGGCCGGCATGCGGCGGATAGGAGCCGGGCCCTCTCTGACGTCGACCTTCACGAGCGCGCCGCAGAGCGGACACCTGACTTCTTCAATTTCCTTGAGGCTGATCACGCTTCGAGTGTGACACATGACTGTCGGGGTCGTTTCCTCTCCCAAAGATCCGCTTGACCGTTCGGCGTAGCGTTCCCGGGTCGACCGGCTTTACGAGTTCGCCGTCCACGGCGGCGCGCTTGGCGAGGAATCGGTCGGCTTCGCGGTCGAGCAGCAACAGGATCGGCACGTGCGGGAGGCGGCCACCCGACTCCTCCAAGTGCAGGTCGATCGCGACTGCTATGCCGCCCATGTTGCCGATCTGGAGGTCGAGGATGACGAGGTCGGGATGGTGTTCGGCGACGGCATCCCGCACGTGCTGCCCGCGGGCCACCTCGATCACCTCCTGACCCCGCCCGACGAGCGAGGCCCGGACCTGCTCGCGCACCCAGCGCGCGTCGGCGGCAACAAGGATTTTCATCGGGCCGGAAACCTACCCGGCCGAGTGCGACCCCTCGACCACCGGTCGGCGGTGGCAGATGACGACCTTGCCAAGTTTCCCGAGCTCGGCGGCGACGAACGAACCGGAGAGGTGAGCTGGATGGCGGGACTAAACCTGCTGATCGTGTTGGCGGTGATCCTGATCGGTGTGCCGATCTGGGCGTTGATCTGGGGCCAGAAAGAACGCCGCCCCCAAAACACATAAGAAGATCTCGCGAACTCCGCGTCTCGATCCCCTCGAGGGTCGACCCGAACAGGACGAGGTCGCCATCGCCAACGACGCGCCTGAGCCGCGGTCGAGCACTGACCTGGACGTCGCGCCGGGATCGAGCTAGGCCTGCCCGATCACTTCCCGCGTCTCGATCCTGTCGAGCTTGACTCCGGTTGTTGGTGAGCTGGCGCGCTGGATGTGACCAGCTGCTTCCCGAGCGGCTTGCTCGGTTTCCCATAACGTCACCGAGATGCCCTTGCCGTCGACGGGCTCCAACCAGTAGCCGGCCACAAACCCCGCGGTCTGAGTGACTCGCGGGATCACCTGCTCGTGCAGGCCCCTTCGTGCGGGGTCAGCTTGGCTCGCGTCTACGTTCACGTAGACGACGTTTGCGTGCACCGTGCTCCCTTCGCCGCTACAGGATCGTCGCACCCATCCGCTGAGCGTGCAACGGTGTCGGTCACGGGGGGCGGCGACCACGCGGTGGTCGTCACCCGAAGAAGACGACGCTGCGGTGGTCGAGCAGCTCCTCGCCCGATTCGGCCCGCAGTTAGCGACGGATCGCCGGTTCGGGCAGCAACAGCGTGCCGTGTTGCGCGACGTTCAGCGTCGACCTGCCGGAGCAGCGCAGGGAACGAGACCAGCGGTGGGCCGTCCGCGATCTTCGTGCACGTGGCCCACACCGGCGCGCCCGCTGGCACATCACTGAGCCCTCGACCGCGGGATCGCCAGACCGATTGTATCTGCCTACGGGCGTCACTCTTTCTCGTGCCTCTCGTCCTGCGAGTGTACCGACACGCCCGCGTCACCTCGCGGGCGAGGACCGTGAGGCCGCAGGGTCGACTGTGCAGCGCACATCGCTGGCCCGCTCGCTCAGGTGATGCTCGTGATCGCCTGCAGGCCTGGTCGCGGCATGATCACCGTTGGTGGGTCTGCAGGACGGACGCGTGCTGGTCGCGGGTGTGACCTCGCTTTCGGGACGCTATGTGTTCCCGGGTCGTCACGCGGGTGCTGGTCTGCAACAGGCGGTGGCGGACGTTCGTAGCGAAGGAGGTGTGCGGCTCGGGGACCGACGCGTCCTTCCCGAGTTGGTGGTTCTTGACGACCGGGGCACGCGCGCGGGTGTGCGTCGGGCGCTTGACGTGTTGGTCGAAGCGGGCCTGGTCGTTGGTCCCTACGGCAGCGATCTGGTCCGAGAAGCAGCCGCGTGGGCCGTGCACCGAGGACGGGTCCTTTGGAACCACGGGGGAAGTGCCGATGACGTCGAGCGCTTGGCTGGTGTCGTGTCGGTCGCGTCGCCCGCAAGCCGGTACCTGGCCTCCGTCCTTGAGGCCCTCGCGCCGCATCGGCGCTCGGCGCGGGTGCTGATCGCGGCTGGTCGAGGCGGGTTCGGTCAGCACGCGGCGCAGGGCGCACGCCAGGCGGCGGCGCGTCTCGGCATGTCCGTTATCGGTTCCGTGCCCCACGACGAGGTGCCCGAGGCTCCCGGCGCCGACGTGTTGCTGATGGCCGGGACCTTCGAGCAGGACGTCGCGCTCTTGCGCCGTCTTCGCACGCGCCCTCCGCTAATAGGTGCTGGCGCGGCCGGACTCGGTACCTTCGCGCACGAGCTCGGTCGCCGGGCCGAAGGCGTCCTGGCGCCCTCCCAGTGGGAGGAGGGCGTGCACTTCGCCGTCGACGTCGGCCCCCGCCCCGTACACGTGGTGCGCGCGCTCCGAGCCCGGGTCGTGCCGACGCTCAGCGCCGGGGCGGGAACGGGCCACGTCGAGTACCCGAGCGCGCAGGCCTACGCTGCCGTTCTCGTGGCGCTGCGCTGCGTGGAAGAGTCAGGATCCCTGGACGACGGGGCGCTGCTCGATGCCGCCCGAAGCCTGCGGTGCACCACGTTCTTCGGGCGGTTCGGCCTCGGTGACGACGGTCGGCAGTCCGACCACGACGAGCTCGTCGTGCAGTGGCGCGCCGGGGTGAAGCGCGTCGTGTGGCCTCCGGACCTATCCGAAACCGAACTGGAGGCCAGGCCGCCGTGACCGGCGACGTACGCGACAGGTCACGGCCACGGCCTGGGCTTCGCATCATGAGCACTCTCACGACCCGCACCCCAGGTCGCCAGCAGGATCGCAGCGACGGAACGTGAGCGGCGAGATGACCGGCAGCGCCAGGACGGCCATCACGAATCCCACCCAGCTGCCACCCACCAGTGCAGCCAGCTCCGCTGCGAGAGCCGCGTACCCGGTGCACAAGCAACAGGGTTCAGCGACTGCGCGGCGGCCACGACGGCGTCGTGCGCTTCCTCGCTGCTGCAGTGCGCGTGTGCGTCGCGCCATCGCAGACGTCATGCTGCCGTCAAGCCTGCCTACGATGCGGTCATGACGGTGGTGTGCGATGGCCTGCTGGTCGAGTCCCGTGAAGGCGTCGGCGAGTGCGACCAAGGCGAGGCGTGCGAAGCGCTCGGATTACGAGGCGACTACGAGGCCTATCGCGCCGCGCACGGCCGAGTCATCGCAGATGAGCAGGCCAAGAACAGAGACGAGTACGGAGGCGAGGCCTGATTCCTCGCGGCGCGCAGCGCGGACGTCGCGAACACGCCGAACAGCTGGTCCGACTGCCTCGGCTCCAGCTCTTCCTCACCGCCGTCCTCGTGTTCGGGCCGATGCTGGCACTGGGCTTCGCGCTGGTCCGCTTCTGGGGGCACGGCGCCGGGCTGCGGGACGTGATCCTCGCCGTTGCCCTCTACGTCGTAGTGGGCCACGGGGTGACGATCGGGTTTCATCGCCTGCTCGCGCATCGCAGCTTCGAGGCGACCCGGCCCCTCAAGATCGCCTTGTGCGTGGCGGGATCCTTCGCCTTTCAGGGTGGGGTGATCGGCTGGGTCGCCCAGCACCGACGCCACCACTCCTTCACCGACCGACCGGGCGACCCCCACTCACCGCTCGAGTACGGGTCCGGCTTCGGCGCCCACCTGCGCGGCTTGTGGCACGCACACATGGGGTGGTTCTTCGATCACCAGCCGAACTGTGAGCGCCGCTATGTCTCCGATCTGCTCACCGACCGCGACCTCGTGGTGATCGACGCGCTCTTTCCCCTCTGGTGTGTGCTCTCGCTGGCCCTACCCTTCGGACTGGGCTGGGTCATCGGCGGCGAGTTGGCGGCTGGGCTCACCGCGCTGCTGTGGGCGGGCGCGGTTCGGGTGTGCCTCGTGCAGCACCTCACCTGGAGCGTCAACTCGATTTGTCACACCTTCGGGAAACGCCCGTTCCACACGCGTGACCACAGCACGAACTTCGCGCCCCTGGCGGTCCTGACGATGGGCGAGTCGTGGCACAACGCCCACCACGCCTTCCCGCAGTCGGCTCGCCACGGTGTCGACGCCGGCCAGCTCGATTCGTCCGCGGCGCTGATTCGGCTGTTCGAGCGGGCGGGCTGGGTCCGCAATCCACGCTGGCCCGACGCAACTCTCCTCGCCCGGCGGCGCGTCTGAACACCCGTTCCCCGGCACCCACCAGCTGGCGTCAGTCAGGGCGGGAGCTAGCGGAGGTCCTGGTCGGTCTCGAACGCCGGGCCGAGCTCGACCCCACGAGCATCGGCGGGCTGCTAGGGGCGGCGCCAGTCGTCTGCCGAAATGACGCGCGCGCATCATTTTGACCACCTGGGCTGACATGTGAAATCCACTCGGACCCGCGGTATCACAAATAGGTTGTTGTTAGGCGCGACTTGGTGCGTTAGGAACAACTCAGCATGACGCGCCGTCCTCGCGGCATCAGGTCGCGGCTGCGCGCCGAGATGGAGGGGCAAACATGGCGACAACCCAGGCTAGGAAAGCGGGTACCGGGTGGATCGCGTACTCCGGCGTGATGCTGATCATCGTCGGGCTGCTCGACATTGTCGACGGCTTGTGGGCCCTCGACCGATCCAACACCAGGTCGAACGACCTCCTGTATGCCGACAAGCTCGGCGGCTGGGGCTGGTTCTATCTGATCCTGGGGATCATCGTGGTGCTCGCCGGCATCGGGTGTTCTACCGGGCGCCATGGGCACGATGGGTCGGGTGATCGTGGCATCAGTGGCGATCGTCGGGAACATGCTCTGGGTGTTCTACCGCCCCTTCACCTCGCTGATCCTCATCCTCCTCGCCTCGCTGGTGGTGTATGGGCTCGTCACCTACGGTGAGCGAGAGGTCTGAGCCAGTCACACACCGCCGCTCGTCGGTGAGCGGCGTCGGCCACGCGGCGAACCCGTGATCTTGCACCCGCGCGTTCGTCGCGCGGCCCCATGACTGACGTGGGTCGACAGATCCCGACAGACCGTGGGCGAGGAGCCGGACGCCCGCTTTTCGTGCGCGAACGAGCGGACGTTCCTCGCGTGGATCCGCACCGCGCTCGGCCTGATGACCGCAGGGCTCGCGATCACACAGCTCTTGCCAAATTGGCGCACCCGCACGCGCGCGAGGGCCGGCTAGCAAGACGATGCGCGCGCATCATTTTGGCAATACGACTGCGCGACGCGCACGATCGGGCGTGACTCGCGGGGCGGCGAGGTGCTCGCCACCGCGGCGGTGCGCGACGCGGTGGGCAGACTGCCCGGCGTGTCCTTCGGCCGACTGCGGCACCGGGCGATCAAGGGCGTCGCCGAGTCGGTCCCGGTCTACCCGGTTCGTAGCCAGTAAACGCCTGGATCCTTAACCTGGCGCCGCTCTTCGCTCCTCCGGCCGCAAGAGCCTGGGCGGCCGATCCGCAAGAGTTCCGGTGACCGACCGCTGGCGGGCCCTCGGTTTCGAATTAGCCTCTCCTCCGCCGCGCCGCGCCGAAACCGTGCATCGATGCGAGGTGGCTGACAACTATTCCTAGCGACGTCAGCTATCCCTCGACGTAGTAGTCAATCCCCAGGTGGGTAATCTGCTCTTCGCCCATCATCCAGCGCAGAGTGTTCTTGAGCTTGGTTTGCTGGATGAACAGGTCGTGTTCGGGGTAGAGCCCCGGCGCGACTTGTGGGGACTTGAAGTAGAAGCTGAGCCACTCCTGGATGCCGCCGAGTCCGGCCCGCTGGGCGAGGTCGAGAAACAGGCACAGGTCGAGGGCCAGTGGGGCGGCGAGGATCGAATCGCGACACAAAAAGTCGATCTTGAGCTGCATCGGATAGCCGAGCCATCCGAACAAGTCGACGTTGTCCCACCCCTCCTTGTTGTCGCCGCGGGGTGGGTAGTAGTTGATCCGAACCTTGTGGTACACGTCGCCGTAGAGCTGCGGGTACCGGTCGGGCTCGAGCACCTCCTCGAGCACGCCGAGCTTCGATTCCTCCTTGGTTCGGAAGCTCTCGGGGTCGTCGAGCACCTCGCCGTCGCGGTTGCCGAGGATGTTGGTGGAGTACCAGCCCGACAGGCCCAGCATCCGGGCCTTGAGCATCGGGGCGATCACGGTCTTGATCAGCGTCTGGCCGGTCTTGAAGTCCTTCCCGGCGATGGGCACGCCGTGCTGGTTGGCGTAGTCACGCAGCGCCGGGACATCGACGGTCAAGTTGGGAGCGCCGTTGGCGAACGGGATGCCCGCTTGCAGCGCGGCGTACGCGTAGAGCATCGAGGGCGCGATCTGGGCATCGTCGGCGTCGATGGCCTTCTCGAAGGACTCGAGGTCGGCGTGCGCGGGGCCGGGCTCGATGTAGATCTCGGTCGACGCGCACCAAATCATCACGAGCCGGTCCACGAGGTGCCCGCTCCTGAAACTCTCGATGTCGGCCCGGATGCCCTCGAGCATCGCCTGCTTGTGCGTGCCGTCCTTCACGTTGGGGCCGTCCAGGCGCTTGACGTAGGCCGGGTCGAACGCGGCGGCCATGGGGCGCACCGCTCGCAGCTCGGCGCCGATTGCCTCGAGGTGCCGGCCGGCGTCGAGCACCCCGGCTCGGGAGGCGGCCACATACGCGTCGTCGGGAAATACGTCCCACGCGCCGAACACGAGATCGTCGAGTTGCGCCAGCGACACAAAGTCGCGAATGAGCGGCACCCGGTTCTCGGTCCGCGTGCCGAGCCGGATCGTGCCCAGCTGCGTAAGCGAGCCGATCGGCTCGCCCATCCCCCGGCGCGCGAGCTCGGCGCCGGCGATGAGCGTGCTCGTCACCGCGCCGAGCCCGACACACAGGACGCCCAGCTTGCCCTCTGCCGGGGCGATGGAGGCGGGTCCGGTGACGGTCATGGCGATGTCAGGCGGCCCGGCGGGCGGCGCGAGCCGATCGGCGCGGAGTTGATCGTTTTGCTCAGCGACCGTCGAGGGCGGGTGCCCCGTTCAGATCGGCCTTGTCGAAGGCTGCGTAGGCGTCGCGCACACGCGCCACATTCGGATGCTGAGGCATCGTTCCCCCCTGTCGTGCCGCTGCCTCGGGTCGACAGCGCCGGTCATCGTAGGGCAGAGCGGTCGCGCGTCGCGCAGAGCTGACCCGGCAACTCAGGCCGGTGGCCATAGCAGGTCGGGCCGTAGAGGTGCGATGTCCGTGTGCGCGTCATGGCGCGTCCCGGATCGGAACGTAGGGCTGAGACCGTGGGCCGACTGCCGAGCACCGGGGCCCTCGTCCACGCCGAAGCGGTGCGGCCGCTGTCGCCGTTTGACGCCTAGCCTGCCCGGACACGACCACCCAGCCAGCGCGGCGGCGGCTGCCCGACCCGGGGGCCGTCCACGACGAGCGCGAGATCGAGGCGGTCATCGGGGTGCTTGCGACATCTCGGTGACGAGCTTCGCTCGCGGCCACGCGATCACGGCGGCGGCAACGGCGGGCTCGTCGGGCTCGACGACGATGGGCTCCTGGACCGCTGCCTGGCGCTGCGCCGGTGGGGGCGTCGGTCCGAGACGTACTTGTTCGGCTCCCGCCAAGGCGAGAAGGACCGCTTCGGGCCACTCGCCGACGGCGCTCCCTATGACCTCGTGTTCCTGTTCGAGGCCATCGGCTACAACTTCGAGCCCTCGGAGCTCGGCGCCGCGATGGGCTCGTCCAACTAGACAAGCTCGCCGACTATAACGATCGGCGACTCAACTGGCAGCGCCTCGACGACTTCTTCGCACCGCCGGCACGACCTCGCCCGCTGCGACGGTCCAGCAACCCGCTAGTCGAGCTCAATGACCGCCGGCGCGGGGAGCGCGAGCTCCTAGCTCGCCGAAAGGCTGCCATCCGTCGGCAGCCTCCTGCGTCAGACGCGCGGATGTCACCGTCTCGGCGGTCTGCTTCTAGGCATGACCGACAAGAAACGCTCGATCATGGACCCGCTCTATCGCGCCGTGTTCTCCCTGTTTGCAAAGACGATGCGCGCGAAGCGCGGGCAGCTGGAGGACGGAGGCGCTGAGCTCGACGCGCGACCCTAAATTCGCGGGATCCGCCGCCCGTGGCTGCATCAGTGGTGACACCGCCCAACGGCGTTCCAACCGCTGATGCTGTACTCGATGACGCTCCCTCGCGCGCATCGTTCTTGCAGATACGACCAACGGCTCCCGCGAGCACGGCCCGTGCTTTTCGCGAATGGGCCACCCGCATACGCGAGGTGTTCAAAGTCGCCGTGCAATAGCCGCCGTAAGACCTATTCCGTGACGGTGGTGTGCGATTGTCTGCTGGTCGAGTCCGAGGACGGCGGCGGCGAGTGCGACCAGGGCGATGCGTGTCAAGCCCTCGAACTGCAGGACGACTACCCGGCGTATCGTGCAGCGCACGGCCGAGTCGTAGCGAGAGGGCAAGCCGAGAATACGGAAGAGTACGGAGGCGAGGGCTGACCTGGGTCGAGCCGCCGCGCGTCCCCAAGTTTCAGAGCCTCTGGTCCACTTGAGTGAGTGCGCCCTCCCGGAACACGTCCTCGGACGCTGAGATCGTGGGCGACTACGCCAGTCACCGCGGTGGTGGGGCTGATCGGTCTGTGCCGAGCATTGACGCAACGCCGTCTACCGTGAGCGGAGGAGGCGTAGCAGATGTCGGGCCTTGCGATCATCACCGAGGCGTGTATCGATGTGAAGGATCGCGCGTGCGTAGATGTCTGTCCCGTGCAGTGCATCTACGAGTTCGATCCCAAGAACAACGCCCTATTCTCCGAGGACGAGGCTGGTAGTGGTGTCACCGAAAATACCCATCAGCCGAACGCGGAGGCGATAGGGATCTTTGAAGACAGCATCTTGTATGTGAACGTCGATGAGTGCACGTCATGTACCGCGTGCTATCAGCCCGACGTGTGTCCCGTCGGAGCGATCTACTCGGAAGAGAATGTCCCCAACGGGGCCTCAAGGACGCATTACAACTCCGAGGATCCGAACAGGGGTCACGATCACACTTTCTTCATCCAGCTCAGCCGGGACGTTTTTGCCGACTAGTCGCTATCGGTCTCGGTCCCGGCCGCGTGCGGTCCCAGGAACAGCGAAAACCGCCGCATCTTGAGACCCCGAGTCTCTGCTCCTCGTCCACCGCGGACGCATCGCGCGATCGCGAAAGCTCAGATCCTTGATACGAGTGACGCTGGCGGCCGCTGGCATCCACAGCTGGCGTGGGTGACACTCCTTTCACTAAAGGAGAAGGAGCAGGCGTGCCGCCTTTCCCAAAGCCCCGCTTCAACTATCACTACGACCTCGAGCACGAGATCGCGGCGCTGCGGTAGGAGGATGCAATGGCCGATCCTACGACCAGGGTGTACCGCAAGGGGGTGCTCGAGGCGGAGGGCTTCGGCGTCGCAGACATCTCTAAGTACCTCGAACAGCCCGACACCCTGGTATGGGCGGACTTCTGCGCCCCCTCGAAGGAACAGCTCGACGAACTCGCCGGTGAGCTCGGCCTGCACGAGCTCGCCGTCGAAGACGCTCTAGAGCCTCATCAGCGCCCAAAGCTTGATAGCTACGCCACGCACCTCTTCCTGTCCTCCCTTGCCGTGCGCGTCGACGTTGAAAATGGCAGCCTCGAAGAGACCGAGATCGACGCGTTCGTCTCTGAGCGCTGGCTCATCACCGTCCGCGAGAACGACGGTTTCTCGATTGGCCCCATGCTCCAGCGCTGGGACCGCTCGCCCGACCTCGCCGCCCACGGGGTGAGCTTCTTGCTGTACGGCCTGCTCGACGTCGTCATCGACGGCTACTTCGATGCCATCCAAGCGTTCGACGACTACTACGACGAGGTCAGTGACGGCATCTTCTCGGAACATCCCCTCGACCCCGCCCAACAGCGGTCCTGGTTCGAGATGCGTCGCGCCATGGTCCGTTTCCACCGTCTCGCCGTTCCCATGCGCGAAGCAGTCAGCAGCCTCATGCGGCGCGAACACGCCGCCGTCTCCGAAGAGCTCTACCCCTACTACCAAGACGTGTACGACCACATGCTGCGCGTCAGCGAATCCTCCGATTCCCTCCGCGACCTCGTCAGCACCATCGTCGAGACCAACCTCAGCCTGCGCGACTACCGCCAGAACCTGATCGTCAAAAAGGTCAGTAGCTGGGCGGCCATCATCGCCGTACCCGCCCTCGTCACCGGCTACTACGGCATGAACCTGCCCTACCCCGGCTCGGGCACCGACTGGGGCGTCGTGGCCTCCCTGGCCCTGATGGTCGGAGCGTCCGTAGGGCTCTATCTACTCTTCCGCCGCAGGGGCTGGCTCTGAGAACGAGCACCCCCGCACAGCGGCACCGAGCCCTGTCGACTCGGGGCATCCCGTGTTGGCCGTAGACACCATGCGGGTGGAGCGAACGCGCGGTGCTAGCGGTGACCCTGGGCCCGGCGACCGCCGGAGCCGCGGCGCCGCTGGGCACCGCCGCCGGCGTCGGGGTCGAAGGTGATCGTCACTAGGCCGTCGCCCGAGCCCACGCCGGTCTGGAACGCGACGCCGCAAGACTCGAAGCCCGAGCTCGCGCGGTCTTAGAGGCCGCGAATACACGCGTCGACGCCGCGCGAGTCGATCGCGAAGGATATGGCTCGGCGCCTCGGTCAACCAGACCGCGAGTAGGCACGATCCGGCTGACCGAAGTTCACTGACCAAGATCGCGGCGAGAAGTGAGATCGCCCGTCCAGGAATGCGGTATCGAGGGCACGCACATAACGACGGGCCCCCAAGCCCAACCCGGAGCGCCCGAACCGACGTTTGGCGTTCGTATGGCCGAGCTGGCGGTGTCAC
>WNGE01011235.1_pt1 | contig 15721 bp, 11 predicted proteins | sample 5400651 | NCBI WGS metagenome assembly WNGE01 (sample SAMN13153370, study PRJNA577476) | soil metagenome | isolation source: 60 cm soil or saprolite under grassland replicate 2 | place: USA:California | collected 2016-06-15 | reverse complement strand
CTTCCGGTTTAAAATGCTGTGCAATGCCTGATACAATTGTTCTCGTTTCAAAACCAAGATCAATCTGCAGCTTTAATAACTTATCAGCCTTCTCAACTTTTTCTGCAGACACAATTGTCCCTGCACGCAAATCGAGTTTGGCAAAATCATCGTATTGAATAGTTGATTTGTTGACTGGTTGATTAGTTGATTGGTTGTTGCCGATTGCCGATTGCTGGTTACCGGTTACTGATTCTTGCTTGCTGGCGACTGGCGAATGGGAACTGGAAAGTGAAAACTGAACACTGGTAACTTGCGTGCTTGCTTCGCGTAACTTGTTTACCTGGAACTTCACTTCTTCATCTTCAATTTTTCTGAACAACAATTCCGGTGCTCTTAAACTATAACCTACACTCAATAATTTTATTTTACCTGCATTTTCCCATTCAAGCATTTTATCAACCACCTTCATCATGTGCAGCATTTTCTTTGCTGTAAATGGTAAGAAAGGATTGATGAGAATAGCAAGATTAGCTGTTAACTGTAAACAGAGATGAATGCAGTTATCAATCAATTTCCGGTTGCCGGTTGCATCATTGCCAATTGCTATCTGCGAACTGGCAACTTTCTTCCACGGTTCTTTTTCCTGCAAATATTTATTTCCTTTTCTTGCAAGATCAATCACCTCAAACAATGCTTCACGAAATTTAAAGGTTTCAATCAGTTGCTCAACTTTGATTTTTGTGTTGCTGATTTCAACTATCAATTCATTGTCTTTATCATCTATTGTATCTGCGTGTAATGGCGGCACTTTACCGTATTCATCTACCCACACAGCCCAGTTGCGGCTTGTAGAAACTTTATCTCCTTCAATATTTAAAAATTCATTTGCAGGAACATTATCAGGCAGCACAAAACCACCATGCGCTTTAAGCATCGCAGGAAAAATGATGCAATGAAAAACAATATTATCCTTGCCAATAAAGTGAACAAGTTTTGTATCTTCTTTGCACCAATAATCTGCCCATTGATTTGTTAATTCTTTTGTTGCACTGATGTAACCAATCGGCGCATCAAACCACACATACAATACTTTTCCTTCCGCATCTGGCAATGGAACTTTTATGCCCCAGTTGCTGTCTCTTGTCATCGCACGAGCCTGCAAACCATTGTCCAGCCAGCTTTTGCACTGACCATACACATTATTCTTCCATTCTTTATGTCCTTCAAGTATCCATTCTTTCAGCCATGCTTCATAATTCTGCAAAGGAAAATACCAGTGCTTCGTTTTCTTTTTTACAGGCACTGCATCACTCAATGTACTGCGCGGCTTGATCAATTGTTCTGGACTTAATGATGATCCGCATCTTTCGCATTGGTCACCATAAGCATTTGGATTACCACATACAGGACAGGTGCCGGTTATATATCTGTCGGCTAAAAATGTTTTTGCCTTTTCATCATAATATTGTTCCGTTTCTTTTTCTTCGAACAATCCATCGTCATACAATTTCTTGAAAAATGCAGCCGCCGTTTCATGATGCACTTTGTTTGATGTGCGTGAATAAATGTCAAATGAAATGCCCATCTGCTCAAAGCTTTCCCTGATAATAGTATGATATTTATCTACTATTTCCTGCGGCGTTACATTCTCTTTCAGTGCACGGATTGTAATGGGTACGCCATGTTCATCGCTTCCGCACACAAATTTTATATCACGTTTTTGTGCGCGTTGATACCGCACATAAATATCAGCAGGAAGATAAACTCCCGCCATATGACCAATATGAATAGGTCCGTTTGCATAAGGTAATGCTGCTGTAACTAAATAACGCTTGAAGCCCCTATTCCCTGAAGGGGAATTATTTGCTTGCTCAGTATTTTTATTTTGTTCAGTATTTGTCACTGGTTATTTATTTTTTTGGTATCAACTTTTGTTTCTTTAATCATCGTTTGTTGTGTCTCTCACTTTTACGTTCTTATCATTATTCAGCAATTCCGTTTCCATTTTCTTAATCGGGCTGCAAAAATAGGCAAACAAAAGGAGAGATGTTTACACACGGCAATAGCAGATTAATTTGCAAAAAGAACAGAAAAAATATGATGACGATAATGCGAATAAAAATCTCCCCGAAAAAAATTGAGGACGTAATAAACAAAAAAAGGTTGCACCAAAGCGGAGCAACCTTTTTTGAAAAAATCAATCACTATTTTTCAACGATCAATTTTGTTCTGCGAATATCATTATTCATTGTAAACATAACGATATACATTCCATTGCTAAGATTTTGTAGGCGTATGTTTTGCTGATTATTACCTGCGATAGTCTGAATCTTTTGTGCATACAATGTGTTGCCCTGCATGTTGATGATTGAGAGCAATGCATTACCTGGTCTTACGCTTTGCCATTTTATAGTTGCCATTTCTCTAGCGGGATTAGGACTTATGTTGAACAGAGCATTTGTATTTGCAGTATTATATGCAACAGAAGAATTATTTGTGATTGCAGACGCGAAGGTAGCTGCACCTACATTAGCCCACCATGTGCCCCATGTATTTACTGTACCTGTTGCATATTCTTGTAACGTCCAAAAGGTACCGTCTGAATAATCGATGCATGTTGCGCTATAATCGCCCCAACGATTTCGTGTGCCGCCGTATGTTTTATAATAAGTATTGCCACCGGCTTTAAATTTAAAAAAGGTTCGTAAAGTATTTGCTGCATCGGCGCTGTTGCGATAAGCATAAGCTGCACTTGCATAAATAGTACTGCCGAATAAAGAACAACCGAGCAGCACATCATTGGAAGCAGTTACTGCAATGCTCGAATATGCAAACCGGTTTGTACCGGTGGCGTCATCCAATCGTCCGAATTGCAATACGGCACTCGTTGCAGGATTTATTTGCCACCATTGTGCTGCGGAACGCGACGGATTATGAGCAGGTAAAAAAACTGTTTGTGTTGCCCATATTGAACCATTTCGCACAATAATTTTGCCCATTCTTGTGTCGCCTGCATCAATAAGTTTTGTAGTACCTTTTTGCGGCTCATCTACGGTTCTATCGCTCCATGGTTGGTTTACGCCAATAAAAGAACCTGCTGTATAAACAGGGCTTCCGGTAGTTCCCGTTATAGTAGATATTCTTACATAACCAATGCCTGCAGAATTCCCATTCCAATTCGAGAGCAAATACTCGGTTCCTTGTGTGGGATCTAATGTTTCTGCAGGAGAAAGTGTAAAGTTGTTACCGTCAAAAAATGTTTTTACCGTTCCTAATGTTCCTGATAATAATTTTGATTTATTCAATACTATTATTCTCACTTGATTGAAAATATTATTCAGAAAGTCATTCGTTGTTATAACAATCCATTTATTGTTAAAGCCTAATAACGGATAGTCAGGAAAAGTAGAAGAAGGACCTGTATCAATGGAATAAATAAACCATGAGCCGGTGGGATCTGAGGTTTGTGATACAGCAACGAAAATTGCCCAGTGCCCGCTTGCTAATAGCCCTATACAGCAATGAATCCAGCGACCAGATGATGGATCATAGGCAAGATGCGGATCACCTTCATAAGTACCTAATGCCGACCAAAAAGTAGAAGGATTTAATTTAAGAATTGCACTTCCTGTTTTAGAATATATCCGGTAAAAAGAATTCAAAGTTTCCATAAGATAAGTAGGACCAGCAGCGCCCATTACGTCAGGAGGAATTACTGTGTTATTATCCCTGATACCTATGAATGATTTGATAGGTGCAGGAGAAGTAAGTAAAAGTTGTGAAGGTAAATTTGTTTCTCCGGGAGTTTTTATTTCGGTGACTTTTACATTGCTGGGTTGTTGCTGAGCGAATAAATTTGTTGATAAAACAAGGCATGCGGCAGAACATGCGATGCGTAAAATGTTTCTCATGAGCAATTATTTTAGAAGAAAAAGGTACAATGTTTCAAAGAAAACTGCAAATGAATTTTTTTCTTTGAGTACAGAGAAATTATTCAACAGGGCTTTGTCCAATGGGATAATGTAAGCACAACCTTGTAAGAGCGTTTCCTATTTAACTTATACGCAAGAATAGTTACAGAACCTAATTTATCCTTAATACCTTCAACCGATTCTTTATTTGCATTATAAGCTCCCAGGTAACTGTTTGCCAACACATATGAATTGTTTCCCAAAATAGCAGCAGTGGTTAGTTCATGAAACAAATCATTTCCTTTATCAATAATTCTTTCACTAATAATCTTATAGCCTTTATCATTTAAAAAATATTGTACGATTGTATTATCACCGTTGTTTTAGCTGCATTATATACGCCGATAATAGTATTATTCCAATATACTAATCCGTCCAACGGAAATGCTTTTGCAGAATCTGCATAACCTTTCAACAGAGTTAACTTTTTTGAAGCAATATCGAGTTGCATCAATCCGTGACTCCATGTTGCAATATAAATTTTTGCCCTCTTTATTAAAAGCAATTCCATTGGGATAGGCAATAAGAGAATCATGAATAAACTATGGAAGAAGGATCAAAAATTTGATCCGGGCTATCAAAATCAACAAAAGAAAAAATAATATCCGGAGATTGAGAGGCGAAGCCCTCTTTGGCTAAAACCCGAAGGGTTTTCCAAACATCGGAGAACTATCATAAATAAAAAAGTAGCCACCGAAGTGGCTACACTGGATGGACATCCGTTGACTGGTCAGCACATGCCCTCTTTGGCTAATACAAAGTTTAAAATATTTTTTGATTATTAAGACAGCTCCTTGTACGTTTTATTCTTTATGGAACTTATAGAAAACTTCGAATTCAAAAATTTTAGTGCTTTAAATAATTAAGTAAAAGCAATAAATTGATGCAGCTCATTGTGTCCGCATAATCAGCAATACAGCTTTGATATTTATTACAACATTTTTTTTCCTATCTTTCTTTTCCATCTCTTTCGTTGCTCCTTATTATTCTGCAGTACGAGATATGCCTTCGCTTTGCCCGCATAGCTTCGGCAGTACAAGAGTGCGACGCAACGAATGACGAACATTGAATCAATAGCTGACCACAAAAAATTAAAAAAATAAAACGAAAAAACCGGAAACTGACAACAGGAAACTAATAACTACAAACAACAAACTTCTTATATGAAAATTGAAGACATAAAAGTTTTAAAAGGCCCTAACTACTGGAGTGTTCGTCGTTTGAAATTAATTCAGATGCGTTTAAATATTGAAGAGCTGGAGCAACGCCCTACCAATAAGATTGACGGATTTCTGGAGCGCTTGCAAAAAATGTTGCCAAGCCTTTATGAGCATCGTTGCAGTGAGGATGCACCAGGCGGTTTTTTTCACCGTGTGCAGGAAGGCACCTGGATGGGACATGTAATTGAACATATTGCTTTGGAACTGCAAACACTTGCAGGAATGAACTGTGGTTTTGGTCGTACACGCAGTACAGGTGAGCACGGTATTTACTATGTCGTATTTAGTTATATGGAAGAAGATGCCGGTGTTTATACAGCAAAAGCTTCCGTGCGTATTGCACAATCATTGGTTGATGCAACGGAATATGATCTTGCCAAAGACATTCAGCGCTTGCGTGAGATACGTGAGGATACAAGGCTTGGGCCTTCTACTGGTTGCATTGCGGAAGAAGCTGCAAAGCGGGGCATTCCTTTTATTCGTTTAAATAAGCAAAGCCTTGTGCAGCTTGGATATGGTGTGCATCAAAAAAGAATTCGCGCAACCATTGCAAGCACTACCGGTAACATTGCTGTTGACATTGCATGCGACAAAGAAGAAACAAAAAATTTATTAAGCGCTGCAGAAATTCCTGTGCCCCGCGGCACGGTTGTAAGAAGTGAAGAAGGATTGAAAGATGCAATTGAAAGGTTTGGCCATCCGTTGGTAATTAAACCTGTTAATGGTAATCATGGCAAAGGAAATACAACAAATATTACAACATGGGAACAGGCTGTAAAGGCGCTTGCCGCTGCACAGCAATATGGGAGAAGTGTGATCGTTGAAAAATTTATTGTTGGTGTTGATTTCAGGATACTAGTCATCAACTACAAATTTACTTGTGCAGCCTTAAGAACTCCTGCAAGTGTTATTGGTGATGGAGAGCATACTATTCAATGGCTGATTAATGAAACAAACAAAGATCCGCGCAGAGGTTATGGACATGAAAAAGTATTGACACAAATTACTGTTGATCAGTTCACGCAAAAGATGCTGGATGAAAAAAATTATAGTTTGGAAACTGTTCCGCAAAAAGATGAATTGGTTTTATTAAAACCCACAGCCAATCTTTCAACAGGTGGCACTTCATCTGATGTAACCGATGAAATACATCCCGACAACATTTTTATGTGCGAACGCATCGCAAAGATCATTGGTCTTGATATTTGTGGCATTGATATTATGGCTCCTGATCTGCGCACACCTGTTACCGAAAATGGTGGTGCAGTGCTGGAAGTGAATGCAGCACCGGGTTTCCGCATGCACATAGAACCAGCGGAAGGTTTGCCACGTAATGTAGCTGAACCTGTAATTGATATGTTGTTTCCTGACAGAAGCAAGGGCCGTATTCCTATCATTGCTATAACAGGCACAAATGGTAAAACAACCACTACACGATTAACTGCACATATTTGCAGGGCTGCAGGAAGAAAAGTTGGTTATACAACGAGCGATGGCATCTACATACAAAACCAGATGCTGATGAAAGGAGATTGCACAGGCCCTTTGAGTGCGCAGTTTGTTTTAAAAGATCCTACTGTTGATTTTGCGGTGCTCGAATGTGCAAGAGGCGGCATATTAAAATCAGGTCTTGCATTTCAGCATTGTGATGTATCCATCGTTACAAACATTACAGCAGATCATATTGGCCTTGGCGGTATTGAATCAATCAAACAAATGGCAAGAGTAAAAAGTGTGGTTCCCGAATCTACTTTTTCTCACGGCTTTGCCATTTTAAATGCTGATGATGATCTTGTATACAATATGCATGAAGGTCTTAATTGTAATGTTGCTTATTTCAGCATGGATGAAAATAATCCCCACATAAAAAAGCATTCTGCTGCAGGTGGCTATGCAGCCGTTTATGAAAACGGTTATGTCTCCATTCTTAAAGGAGCATGGAAAATACGTGTAATGAAAGTGCGTGACATTCCTATTACTTATGAAGGCAAGGCGTTGCACAATATTATGAATACATTGCCTGCTATGCTTGCAGCTTATCTTTTTAAAGATATTTCGGTTGAGGATCTCAGAACAGCATTAAGCACGTTTGAGCCTTCACCATCGCAGACACCGGGAAGATTGAATTTATTTGAGTTTAAAAAATTTAAATTCCTTGTTGACTTTGCGCATAATCCTGCTGGTCTTGAATTGCTCTGTAATTTCATGAGTAAGCTGGATGGCAAACCGAAGGTTGGCATTATCAGCGGCACTGGCGACAGGCGTGATGAAGATATAAAAGAGCTTGGCCGCATTTCCGCAAAATACTTTGATGAGATCATTATTCGCCAGGATAAAAATCTGCGTGGCCGGAGTGCAGAAGAAATTGTGAACCTGTTAGTGGATGGAATCAATGAAGCCAAAACAAAAGAAATTCCGCTCACAATTATTTATAATGAAAAGGAAGCCATTATGCATGCATACAATAATGCAAAACCGGGTAGCCTCATCACCATCATGTGCGATGTTGTTGCAGAAGCGCTTGATTTGATAAAAGGTTTAAAGGAGAGCGAGGATAAAACAATATGAATTTGATGTTTCATTGTACTGTTGGAGTTTAAATAATCTACAAGTTTACGAGTTTATAAGTTACGTTTCTTAAACTCATGAACTATTGAAATTCGTGAACTTTAGAAGCTGTTCAATAAAGTTTTGAACATATAACTGAACAGTTTGCGTGACGAAGCAGCACCGCATGTACAAGGGAAATAAGAGGTAATGCCACGAGAACAAGAGCCTGTCTCAAAGGAATGTATTTGGTAAACAAACACAAAACAAAAACTTAAAGCAACCAAAACTAATATGCCGTTTATCATTCTTCTTCTCGGAATTATCTTGCTTGTTTTGTTAATAACATGGGCAAAGCTGAATGCTTTTCTTGCGTTTATTATTGTTTCAATATTAATTGGTTTATTCAACGGAATGAATATTGAAAACGTCACAACTGCTCTGGAAAAAGGTATTGGAAATTTACTGGGATCACTAAGTATTATTCTTTGCCTCGGAGCAATGCTTGGAAAATTAATTGCCGAAAGTGGTGCTGCACAAAAAATTACAACAGGATTAATGAAAGCCTTTGGCCGGCGCTATTTAATGTGGGCGCTTGTGCTTACTGCATTTATAGTGGGCATACCATTATTTTTTGATGTTGGCTTTGTGCTATTGGTTCCACTGATTATTGTTTTTTCAAAACAATACAACATATCTGCCATATACATTGGCTTACCAATGGTAGCCGCTTTAAGTGTAACACACGGTTATCTACCCCCACATCCTGCACCAACTGCATTAGTGAAACAATATAATGCAGACCTCGGACTTACTTTATTGTATGGTATTGCAATTGCTATTCCGGCTGTAATTATTGCAGGTCCTTTATTTGCAACAACAGTAAAAAAATATACCAACAAACCACCTGATACATTCGCCGCAAAAAGTTTACCTGAAAAAGAATTACCGGGTTTATTTAATAGCATCTTTACTACTTTTTTACCCGTGCTCTTAATTGCATTAAGCACATTTTTAAAACCAGTATTATCACAGGAAAATATTGTTGCCAAAATAATTATAGGTTTAGGAGAACCTCCTATTGCGATGACTGTTGCTGTGCTCTATGCTATTTTTAGTCTTGGCATCAGGAAAGGAAGATCAATGAAAGTTTTGATGAACCATCTTGTATCTGCAGTAAATGATATTGCCATGATATTATTTATTATTGCAGGCGCCGGTGGCATGAAAGAAATTCTTACAGAAAGCGGTCTCAATATTCAAATAGCGAATACGTTGCAAAACCTGCATGTGCATCCATTGCTGGCTGCATGGAGCATAGCCGCTCTTATTCGTATTGCGCTGGGATCTGCTACAGTCGCTGGTTTAACAACAGCAGGTATTATTGCTCCTATCATTGCAACTTCAGGTGTTAACCCAAACTTAATGGTGCTTGCAACTGGCGCAGGCAGTCTTATATTTGGGCACGTAAATGACGGAGGCTTCTGGCTGTTCAAAGAGTATTTCAATTTATCTTTAAAACAAACTATTACAACATGGAGCTTGATGGAAACCATTGTTTCGGTTGTTGGATTAATTGGTGTGTTTGTTTTAAATTATTTCATTTGAACCGATGATTAAAATGATTTGAATGATTATATGATTACCGCCTGGTATAAAATGTAAAACATAAAATTTAATAAAATTTCTTACGCCCTTTAGGGATGGGGCAAAACACAAAACATTATATGACACCTGATGAAAGATTTGCAGAACTAAATTTGGAATTGCCGCCGGCACCAATACCGATGGGTGTTTATAAACCATGTCTCATTGATGGCAATCATTGTTATGTATCCGGGCATGGTCCTTTATTGCCTGATAAAAGTTTTATCACAGGGCGCATTGGTGCTGATATGGAAGCCAATGATGGCAATCTTGCAGCACGACAAGTGGGCTTAACTATTCTTGCGACACTAAAAGCAAACCTTGGTTCACTCAACAGAATAAAGCGTGTAATAAAAGTGTTGGGCATGGTAAATTGCGCACCAGATTTTCACAGGCATCCGTTTGTCATTAATGGTTGCAGTGAATTGTTTGCACAAGTGTGGGGAGAAGAGAACGGAATTGGTGTGAGAAGTGCAGTAGGGATGGGTTCTTTGCCCGATAATATTCCTGTTGAAATAGAAGCGATATTTGAATTGAACCAATGATTCATAATGATTGGAATGATTGAATGATTTTTTTTACTAAAAACCCGAAAATCATCGTAAATCAAAAAATCGTAAATACAAATGGACTGGTACGAAATAGAAAATATAAATGCAATAGATTCTCCTGCTTTGCTTATCTATAAAGAACGTGTGAAAGAAAATATTCGTTTGCTTAAAAGCATGAAAGATGTCGACCATCTTCGTCCGCATGTAAAAACAAATAAGATTGCAGAAGTGTGCAAGATGATGCTGGATGAAGGCATCACTAAATTTAAATGTGCTACCATTGCAGAAGCAGAAATGTTGGCAATGATCAACGCACCGGATGTATTGCTTGCTTATCAGCTTGTAGGACCAAAAGCAGATCGTTTATTACAATTAGTTAAAAAATATCCTTCAACACACTTCTCCTGTTTAATTGATGACTTTCATGCTGCGCAAAATATTTCAGAAGTATTTGCTGCAGATAACCTGGTCGCAGATGTTTATATTGATCTGAATGTTGGCATGAACAGAACTGGTATTAAACCAACTGAAGAGGCTTTGGGATTATTTCATCATTGCAATGAGTTGAAAAGTATCAACGTGATTGGTCTTCATATTTATGACGGACATATTCGTGATACAGATCTTACTGTAAGAAAACAGAAATCTGATGAAGCAATTGAGTCAGCAATAAATTTGGCAGAGCAAATACGAACTCTTACACAAAAAGAATTACAAATCGTTGCTGGTGGCTCGCCTACCCTTCCTGTTCATGCAGCAAGGAAAAATATTGAATGCAGCCCCGGCACATTTGTTTTCTGGGATTGGGGTTATAAGAATTCACTTCCTGATGAACCATTTGATTATGCTGCGTTGGTTATATCAAGAGTAATATCTGTTGTAGATGAAAATACACTTTGCACCGATCTTGGACACAAATCTGTTGCAGCAGAAAATCCTTTACCACGTGTTCATTTTTTAAATGCAGAGAATGCGGAGTCCATTGGTCAGAGTGAAGAACATCTTGTGGTAAAAGTTCCTGATACCTCTGTTTATAAAATTGGTGATGTGTTATATGGAGTGCCGGTACATATTTGTCCCACAGTCGCATTATATGAAAAAGCAATTGTTGTTGAAAACAATAAAGCAGTTGATGAATGGAAAGTTGTTGCGAGAGACAGGAAGATAAATATTTAAGAAACAAAAAATAATATTCAATACTCAATATTCAATGTTCATCAATAAACAGAAAGCACAAGGGAGTGACACAACGGATGATGAGGAAAGAAACAATAGCTGGTTACATAAAAACCATTAAACAATTAAGCAATCCAACATAAATAATTTTTGCAATTTCACATTTGCATATTTGCACATTTTGAAATTAACCTATGTTCACTATAGACGCACATTTAGATCTTAGTATGAACGCCATGGAATGGAACCGCGATTTACGTAAATCTGTTTTTGAAATAAGAGAACGGGAACAAGGATTAACAGACAAACCGGACCGTGGCAAAGGCGTTGTTGCGTTTCCTGAATTACACAAAGCGAGTATCGGTCTGGTAGTTGCAACACAAATTGCAAGATATGTAGCACCCGGAAACCCTCTTCCAGGCTGGCATTCAGCAGAACAGGCATGGGCGCAAACACAGGCACAGCTTGCATGGTACAAAACAATGGAAGAGTGTGGCGAAATGAAAATGCTAAAAGACATTGACGCATTGGAGCAGCATATAGCATTATGGATGAATGATGCAAACGATAAAAAACCACTCGGTTACATTTTAAGTTTAGAAGGTGCAGATTCGCTTATAACATTGCCTTATTTAGAAGGGGCTTACGCTTATGGATTGCGTGCAGTTGGACCCGCGCATTATGGTCTGGGTCGCTATGCAAACGGCACAGACGCAACAGGCCATTTGAATGAACAGGGAAAAACATTGCTGAAAGAAATAGAACGATTAAATATGATTCTGGATGCGACGCATTTATGTGATGACGCATTTTGGGATGCAATGGAAATTTTTCATGGACATGTGTGGGCAAGTCATAACAATTGCAGAGCGTTGGTAAACCACAACAGGCAATTCAGCGATGAGCAAATAAAAGTTTTAATTGAACGTGATGCAGTGATCGGCGGTGTACTGGATGCCTGGATGATGGTGCCGGATTGGATTCGGGGAAAATCATTACCGGAACAAATGAATTGTAACTTAGAAAAAGTAATTGATCATATTGATCATATTTGCCAGCTTGCGGGCAATGCTTTGCATGTGGGCATCGGTTCTGATCTTGACGGAGGATACGGTAAAGAACAATGCCCGTACGATATTGAAACAATAGCTGACCTGCAAAGAATTCCATCGCTGCTTGCAAAGAGAGGTTATTCACAAGATGACATTACAAACATTATGCATGGAAACTGGCTGCGCTTTTTAAGAAAGGCATGGAGCTAAAAAATATTTAAGTAGCGTGGTTCGGGATAAATTATTTAGAACTATTTTATTTTTAAAAATTATCAGATTCTTCGTGCCTCAGAATCACAAGCAGGAGAATATATTCAGTCCGATATTTTATATTTTTAGCATTATATTTTTACTGAGTTTATCATGCTGATTTTTTTACTGAGTTAGTCATGACGCGGGAAGCATCTATATGATAATTATCTACATTAATTAACGCCAATAATATTTTTCTAAACCATTTATTTTGAGGTTAAAGCTTACACGCATTACTGATGGAAAAAAAATTATACCCGAGCTTGAAGGGTTAAGATTTATCTCTATCCTGCTTGTAATTCTTTCACACATTAGTAATAATGTCCTGCATGTTTATCTATGTGTATAATCGGCAAAAAATATCACTGAAACATTATTATTACCGAAGGTTAACACGTATAGAGCCTCCGTATATCATAACACTTGTTCTTTTTTTATTAGCTGTTCTATTCATATTGCGTCAACCATTTTTATATGCAATGCAACACTTTATTGCAAGCCTATTTTACATGCATAATAGTATTTACAACCATATCAGTACGATAAACCCCGTGGCTTGGACCTTAGAAATCGAAGTACAGTATTATGTAATTTTTCCTTTAATTGCTATTACTCTATTTTTCAAAAACAATTTCTTAAGAAGGCTTTCTTTATTAGCGCTTTTTCTTTTGACAAGTATTTTTCATCCGGAGAAGGTTTCATTGTTTAACCAGGACTATTATCTTACAAAATCTTTATTTGCTTATTGGTACATATTTATTATAGGAATTATAGTTGCTGATCTTTATTTAAAAAGCAAAAATTTTCTTTCAGGAAATAAATATATTCTGTTTGATTTATTGGGCTTAGTCTCATTATTTTATATTATCACTTTATCGGGCTTTCAGAGCTTGTCTTACAAGCTTTTCATTTTTATTTGTTATGCCCTTTTGTTTGTAAGCATATTTAAAGGAAGATTTCTGAATAAAATATTTACGAATAAATGGATCACTATTATTGGCGGAATGTGTTACTCAATATACCTGGTGCATTATGCCGTTACTTTTTTTATGATGCAATCATTCACAAAAAATTTCTTTGCCTATAATTATACTGCTGATGCTCTCATACAAAGTGTAATTATCATTCCGTTTATTCTTATAGCAAGTGTAATTTTCTTTGTATTACTGGAGAGACCATTTATGGATATAAAATGGCCGCAAAAAATGAAAAGATCTTTTCAAAAATTTTATACACGTTTCTTTTTATCGTCAAAAATTCAAAATACTGACTAAGATCATAATTTTTTGAACCAGGGTATAGAATAACTATTAAGCTTTACTTGCGTCGCACTTTTACGCTTTGTTCTTTATTGAACATATAAAACTCCGGTAGTATTACTTTTAGCAACCATCAATAAACTTTACTCCTTTCATCTATTTTTAGCTTATCGTGTTTCCATTCGGATTTATCAGGCATTCCTTCGGTGCGTTCAAAAGCATTGGCAGAACCATCAGAACTGATTTCTTCATTCTGTTTGTTACGTTGAGAAATACGGATTTTCTTTAATCCTTTATTCTTCTGTGAAATATTTTCCCCATCTTTCAATCCTGCAATCACATGATCTTCCCTGCTTTTTGGATTAATAATATTTTCCCTTGCCGGGTTATGCGGATAGCCCTCAAAGTCCTGGTCAATATGTTTATCGTTGCTCTTTTGTACTTCTTCTTTTTCATCAATCGGTTCTGTAGGCTTTGATGTTTGAGATCTTGTTTTCATAACCTTATTTTTTAATAAAATCATGAAAATTTTATGCCGGGATAATTTTCCACAATAATGGTTTTTAATGGTTTCTCTGGGAGCACAATAATGCATAATTTCTTTCTGTATGACTCACAGGAAAATCAAAACAAACAGGATAATTATATTCTTTTACTTTATCAAAAATTAAATCATAAACATCTTGCCCGAATGGAATTGTGGTATCTTTTAATTCAGTAAAACCACCAATAATAAGTCCCGATAAATTTTCCAATTTACCAGCTCGTTTTAACTGCATCATCATGCGGTCAACATTGTATAAATATTCACCTATATCTTCAAGAAATAAAATTTTGTTTCTTGTATCGAAATTAGAATCTGTACCAATAAGATGTACAATCAAAGAGAGATTTCCTCCAATCAATTCACCTTCAGTTAGTCCTCTCCTGTTTAATTTATGTACATCACAGCAATAACTGTAAAGCTCTCCAGTAATGGCTTTTTTCAGCGATTGTACAAATTCATTTTCTGGGCCGCCATTATTAAATGCAGCCGCCATCGGTGAATGCAATGAGGCAATTGTAAATTTTGTATAAATGTGTGCATGCAGCAGAGTAATATCGCTGTAACCGATAATCCATTTAGGATTTTTGTTGAATTGTTTAAAATTAATATCATCAATAATTCTGCTTAAGCCATAGCCACCGCGGCCGCAAAGAATAGCTTTTACTTTTGCATCATCAAGCATTTGTTGTAAATCATGCAAACGTTCTTTATCGGTGCCGGAAAAATAGTGAAACTGGTTGCCCAATGTTTTCCCAACTTTTACTTTAAAACCCCATTGCAGCAAGGTAGCAATGCAGGTCTCCGCTTTTTCATAAGCCATATAACCTGCAGGGCAAACGATACCGATAGTATCACCTTCCTGCAAATATGTTGGTACTAAAGTCATCAAAAAAATTAGTGTGTGATTAAATCAAAATAGATAATTCTATAACCGGTAAATATAAAACAAGAACAAATGATATTTTCGCAAAAGAGAGCCATATTAAAATTATCAGAAACGTTTATTTAATGATCTCATGCTTCATCCAAATGGTAAAGTGTACATAACAGATACCTATAGCGCTTCGATTTATGAAGTTGATTCAACAAAGAAAAAGCTGAATGTAGCGTAAACAACATAAGCAACGGATCTTTTTGCAAAGCCGTATATACCTTCATTTTTATTCTACTGCGCTCAAAAATTTTTCATGCTTGCCCACAAATGGTTTTACATTGTATGTAGCCAGGTTAATAACAGGGAAGTATAATGCTCTTCTGATATGCGCATTACCTTTCTTTGAGATTTTAGTTTTTCCTCTTCTTTTCCCTGACTGGTCTTCAACAACATCGTAACCTGAATATTTTACAAGCCTGTCTTTGATTGGTAAACCAGCTAAAACCATTTGTTTCTGCAAGCATTACAGCTACTGTCATCATACCCACTCCTTTCATATCTTTTGTTGTATACTCCACCTTCCTTTTTACTTCGGGTTCTGATGTCAACTTTTCTTCTATCGCCCTTTCTAATTCTGCCAATT
>WNGE01004665.1_pt1 | contig 15722 bp, 16 predicted proteins | sample 5400651 | NCBI WGS metagenome assembly WNGE01 (sample SAMN13153370, study PRJNA577476) | soil metagenome | isolation source: 60 cm soil or saprolite under grassland replicate 2 | place: USA:California | collected 2016-06-15 | reverse complement strand
TGGGGCGGCATTACTATTTACGCGCGCAAAAACATTCGGGGACGTTTCTTCCCGACCGTGCGGGCCGAGTACTACAACCGACCGCGACGGGTTCACGACAGGCGTCGCGCAGCATATCGGAGCATTAACTTTCACCGGTGATTACAGAGTCGGTAAGAAGAATGGTTTCGTCAAATCTATGCTACGGCCTGAGGTGCGCCTGGACTTGTCGGACGGCAGTTCTTCAGTGAGCAAAACAACTTTCGTGCCCGCAAGCAGCAGTTCACAGCGGGAGTGGGCCTCGTCACTTACTTTTATTCCCCTGAATTTGGCTTCCTGACATTCGACTGCATGAAGGAAAACGATGGACGCACAAGCTAAAGATCAGGTTGGTGCCGAGCGTGCAACCAAAGTCATCGTCGCCACTTCGGTCATGCTGTCGTTCATTTCGTTCTGGCGTGCGGCAGCTATCGTCTTAAATGATCTTGGTTCTTCCGCCTACTATGTCGGCGGCATTGCAGAGCAAGCCGTGGGACGTTCAGCGCCCTGGTTCATCTTAGGCGTTATGCTCTTTTCCTATGCCGTCAGGGCGGTATACGTCGAGTCCTGTGCGATGTTTACGCGCGGCGGAGTGTACCGCGTGGTCAAGGAAGCAATGGGAGGCACGCTCGCGAAACTCTCGGTTTCAGCACTGATGTTCGACTATATCCTGACCGGGCCGATCTCCGGCGTCTCGGCCGGTCAGTACATCGTTGGCCTCGTCGCGCAGACCTCGACCTACTTCGGCTATCCGATGAACCCGTCGCCCGACACAATCAATTACTTCGCCGCCGGGATAGCTGCGCTCATAACTATCTACTTCTGGTGGCGCAATACGAAAGGCATCCACGAGTCCTCTGACGATGCGCTCAAGATTATGTACGTCACGACCCTGATGGTCGTGCTCTTAATCGCCTGGTGCGGCTTTACGATCTTGACGAAGCCTGAAACCCACCGCCTGCCGCCTGCGCCCATCACGCGCAACATGACCTTTAGCGACGATGCGGTCGGCTGGATGCCGCGGCTCATCCCGAACTACTTGCGTAAAGTGCCCGCTGAACAGTCGCCGGCGCTCAATCAGGAATTGAACGCCGCAAACACTTCGTCAAGCGGAGGCACGACCACTGAAAGCGCACCGCATTACAGCTTCATGCCGAACGCGGGCGCGCTGCTGGGCCTCATCGGCATACTGATGGCCTTCGGCCACTCCTTCCTCGCCATGTCAGGCGAAGAGTCGCTCGCGCAGGTCAACCGTGAGTTGGAATACCCGAAGCATAAAAACTTGATGAAGGCGGGTTTGGTGATCTTTCTCTACTCGTTGCTGTTCACTTCACTCGTCTCCTTCTTCGCCTACGCGCTCCTCCCGGACGACGTGCGCCCGCAGTACTTCAACAATCTGATCAGCGGCATCTCGATGTATCTGGCCGGCCCGCTCCCGCTGAAGCTCTTATTCCAAGCGTTCATCGTGATTGTCGGCTTCCTGATGCTCGCCGGGGCGATTAACACCTCGATCATCGGTTCGAACGGCGTTCTGAACCGCGTTAGCGAGGACGGCGTCATGACCGATTGGTTCCGCGCGCCGCACAAGCGCTTCGGAACGACCTATCGCATGATCAACCTGATCGTGATTCTGCAACTGGTCGCCATTATCGGGTCGCGCGGCAATACCTACACGCTCGGCGAGGCTTACGCCTTCGGCGTCATCTGGTCGTTCGCCTTTAAGGGACTGGCGATGCTCGTGCTGCGCTTCAAAGATAAATCTCGCCGCGAGTGGAAGGTGCCCTTCAACATCAACCTCGGCGGTAATGAGATTCCGTTGGGATTGGGGGCCATCGCCGTCATCTTGTTTTCGATTGCGGGCATCAACCTGATCACGAAACAGGTGGCGACCGTCAGCGGCGTGGCCTTCACACTCGTCTTCTTCATCGTCTTCCTCGTTTCCGAGCGCATCAACGACCGTAAGCGCGGCGCGGAGGCACACGTCGAAGTGGATCAGTTCCGCTTGGAGCCCCAGGAGATAATTTCAAACGAGACTGTCGAAGTGCGTCCCGGAAATGCACTCTGCCTCGTGCGCGACTACAACACGCTGGATCACGTCAAGAAGGCGCTGGAGGTGACGCACACGGGAAAGCGCGATTTAGTCGTGATGACCGTTCAAGTCATGAAGGGGCCGGACGCGGGGTACGAAGACATTAGTGAGCATCATCTCTTCACGAATTATGAACAACTCCTGTTCAGTCGCGTCACTTCATTAGCGGAAAAGGCGGGCAAGCACGTCGATCTCGTCGTCGTGCCAGGCTCGAATGTCTTCGACGCAATTGCCCAAACGGCGGCACATCTCGATTCCGCTGACATCTGGGCCGGGCGCTCATCGGTGATGGATCCTGAAGAACAGGCTAAACACATCGGGGAGGCCTGGGAGCGACTGCCGAACAGGCCCAAGCGGCAAGTCTGCTTTCACGTCGTTGAGCCAGACGGCAAGGTGGACGAATTCAATCTCGGTGCACACGCCCCGAAACTGGCTGACGATGACATCAACCTTATTCATAAGCTGTGGCTCGATGTGACGAAAGAGCGAGGTATGGAGGACTTTCGCCACAAGGAGATCGTCACTACGGCATTGGGGCGGCTTGCGGACGAGCTGAAGGGTCAAGACCGCCAAAAAATACTTGATCGGATGAACGCCTTGATGAGCAAACGAAGCCGAGAAGAGAGCGAGGGAGAGAATAACGGTGACGGGCAATGAGCGGCCGAGTCCGACTGCGCCTACCATTCTGAGTCTCGCGGTCTCGGCGCTCTTGCGCCCGGAGAAGTTCTGAAAGGCAGCAGGCCGAAGTCAGAATTCAGGAGACAGAATAAAACCTGCCCTCCTTCTGACTTCGGACTCCTGACTTCGAGGTCTTGTCATGACTCTCAACGGCTGGTTACAAATTCTTTTTTTCTTCGCGCTGATTCTCGCTGTGACAAAGCCGCTGGGCGTCTTCATGGCCCACGTCTTTAACTGTGAGCACACCTTCCTCGATCTGATTCTCCGTCCCCTCGAAAAATTGATTTACAAGCTGACGAAGGTGGACGAGAAGCATGAAATGCGTTGGCCGGAGTACGCCACTGCAATGTTTTTGTTCAGCGTTGTTTCGATGGTGTTAGAGTCTCAATCTTGATCTCGACAGCAAGATACCGATAAGGAATAAAGCTACCAGTGGGCAGTAGTCAGTTGTCAGTTGTTAGCTTCTTAGCTACCGAGACTGACCGATATGCAACTTGCAACTGACTACTAACCACTGACAACTGACTAATGAGATGAACGAGAACGGCAACCACCGACCATCGCTAGAGTCTCTGCTCGCCAAGCTCAAAGAAGGCGAGCAAGTACGGTTGCGTGTTTACATCGGTGCGGCGCCCGGCGTCGGCAAGACCTACCAGATGCTAGAAGACGCGCACGCGCTCAAGCGTCAGGGTGTAGACATAGTGGTGGCAGTGGTTGACACCCACGGACGCGAGGAGACGGCGGCACTCATCGGCGATCTCAACCGCGTGCCCATGCGACGTATCGAATATCGCGGTGTGACGCTTGAGGAAATGGATGTGGAAGCAGTCATTGGGCGCCGTCCAGCTATTGCCATCGTTGACGAGCTGGCTCATACGAACGTCCCCGGTTCAAAGAATCGCAAACGTTACGAGGACGTGTTGGACTTACTCAGCGCCGGTATTTCAGTAATCACAGCGGTAAACATTCAGCACCTCGAGTCCCTCAACGACGTGGTTAACCGCACGACTGGAGTGCGGGTGCGTGAGACAGTTCCCGACCACTTTCTGCGACGCGCAGATGAGGTTGTCAATGTCGATGTATCCGTCGACACCCTGCGGACACGACTGCGCCAGGGAAAGATTTACGATGTGGTAAAGATCGAACAGGCTCTCAACAACTTTTTTCGCAAGGGAAATCTTTCCGCCCTACGCGAGTTGGCCCTGAGGCAAGTGGCTACAGATCAGGCCACCAAAGCGCATGACTATCGCGAGCGTGAAGGACTGGAGCACGCTGTGATTCCTGAGAAGGTGATGGTGGCGATGGCCTCTCGGGGCAGTGCGAAGAAGTTGCTGCGAGTGGGTTCGCGGGTGGCTGGACGATTGGCTAGTGACTGGTACGCCGTTTACGTAGAGACGCCTAACGAAGAACCAGGCCGAATTAGGCCGCCCGATTATGCAGCGCTCCAGGAGAACATTCGGTTTGCTGAGGAACTCGGAGCGAAAGTCATCAAGCTGAAATCCCGACGAGTAGCCGATGCGTTGATTAATTTTGCGAGGCGCGAAGGCATTACGCATGTTGTGTTCGGCCAGACCTCGCGGTCTCGTTGGGAGATTCTCTGGCACGGTTCAATCATCAACCGTTTTCTCGACGAAGTGCGGGATGCAACCGTGCAGGTAGTACCGTTAGAGCAGAAGTCAGAAGTGAGAAGTCAGGAGTCAGAATGAAGACGGTGCCTTGTTTTTATCCTTGGTTTTGGCTCCTGACTTCTGACTTCTGTTTTTTATGAGCTTACGAACCAAACTTTTGGTCAGCTACCTGGTTTTCGTTGCCGCTCTAGTTGTCCTTGGAGGGTGGAGCGCTTGGCGGCTACGCGAAATGGGTGGTGTGTCTCGCCGCATCATCTCCAATAACTACGATTCGGTAGTCGCGGCGCAGGAGATGAAGGAGAGTCTTGAGCGGCAAGACTCCGCGGCACTGTTCGCGCTTCTGGGCGCGCGTGACAGAGCTATGGCCCAGATGCGAGAGCATCGAGCGCGCTTTGACAGTAACTTTCAAAAGGCAGCGAACAACATCACCGAAATCGGTGAGCCTGAGGCGCTGGAGACAATTCGGCGTGATCGCGACGCTTACTACCAAATGTTCGATGCCTTCCTCGCCAAATTGAACGGGCCTGCAGGTGATGGGGGAGGCTCAGATGTGAAAAGGGAAGAAGTCTCCGAGCGCAACGAGTACTTTAAACGTCTGGAACCGCAGTTCAATAAGTTGCGCGCGGACTGCGAGTACCTTTTACAACTTAATCAGCGTGCCATGCTTGCCAAGTCGGAGGCGGCCGCCGGCGTGGCTCAACTCTGGTTCTACCGCACGCTGTTAATTGCAGGTCTTTTGGTGGCTGCCGGGCTAATGCTGGCTTTCTTTTTGTCGAATCGCATAGTCGAGCCGCTGCGTCAGCTCACTGCAACGACAGCAAGAATTGCCGGGGGCGACCTCAATGCAAAAGTAACGGTGAGTTCCCGGGATGAAGTTGGTGTCCTTGCCGCCGAATACAACCGCATGGCCGAGCGCATTCGTCAACTGCGCAGCTCCGATATGGGCAAACTCCTGGTGGCCCAACAGACTACGGAGGCCGCAATCGATTCCCTGTATGACCCGGTGATTGTGACGGATGCGCAAGGTCATGTAACAAAACTGAATCCTGCTGCGGAGGAGATATTTGGTTCCGAGAAAGGAAACGCTGGTAGGCACGTCGGCGAGGTAGCACGCGACGCGCGCATTGCCGGGGCTGTTGCGGAAGCCCTGGAGTCGCAGCATCCTGTGGCTGGCGAAGGGATGTCTTCAGTCTTGCCGCTTGCTGTCGACGGTTCGGAAAGAGCGTTTCGCTTGCGCACCACTCCGATGCGCGACAACGGCCATCGCTTGCTAGGCGCTGTCACAATTCTCGAGGACATCACTCATCTGCGCGAGATTGATCGTCTCAAATCAGAGTTCATAGCCACTGCTTCGCACGAACTCCGTACCCCTCTGACCAGCGTACAAATGGGTGTTCACTTATTGCTCGAAGGCGCACTCGGCGAGTTAACCGATAATCAAAATGAAGTGCTTCAAGCTTGTCGCCAGGACTGTGAGCGACTCGATAAGCTGATGCGAGACTTGCTTGATCTCTCTAAGATTGAAGCGGGTGAAAGTCAGCCACAGCTCGCTACTGTTAGCGCAAGAGATTTACTCACAACGGCTGTCAAGGAGCTGCGCCCGCAGGTGGAAACAAAAGGCCTTAAACTGAGCGTTGATGTCCCTGTTGAACTTCCCTGGGTATCGGTTGACCGGTTGCAAATAGAGCGTGTAATTAGCAACCTCATCATCAATGCTCTGCGACATACAAAAAACGGTGAAATCAAAATTAGTGCCGAACGGCGCGAAAATCATGTCTCGGTTTCTGTCCGCGACACGGGGAGCGGCATACCAAGCGAATACCTGCCGCACATCTTCGATAAGTTTGTGCAGGTTCCTGACGCACCTACAGGAGGAGCGGGACTAGGACTCACGATATCGAAATCAATTGTGGAAGCTCACGGCGGGCAGATCAGTGTGCAATCGGAAGTTGGGCGCGGCACAACCTTCACCTTCACTCTGCCGCTAGCGGCGGTGTCTGAATCCAGGCAGGGGGTGAGCCATGCCTGAACGTGTGCTGATTATTGATGACGAAGAGAACATTCGCGAGATGATCCGTTTGGCACTGGAAGCAGCCGGTTATGCAGTCGGCGAGGCAGGAAGCGGATTAGAGGCCTTCGCAGTGATTGGCGGTGATGAGTCGTGTCTTATGGAATGACGGAAACGCTCCGGCAAATGGGAGATTGACGCTTAGGGGTGTTGAGCGTGAGGCACTAGAAAAGGCCGCACGAAAGGAAGTTACTAAATGAGCAAGCGCATTTTGATCATTGACGACGAAAACAATATTCGGCGCGTAACGCGCCTAACCCTACAGGCGGCGGGGTACGAAGTTGCCGAGGCGGGCGACGGTGAGCGGGGCCTTGAGGCCTTTGGTGATGGGTCGGGCTGGGATGCGGTGTTGCTGGACCAGAGAATGCCTGGCATGGACGGCCTCGAAACGCTACGCCAAATCAATGAACGCGACGCGACTGCGCGCGTCATCATGGCGACAGCATATGCCTCGATTGAACTAGCTGTTGATGCGATGAAACTTGGCGCTACCGACTTCGTGCGCAAGCCCATGACCCCGGAAATCTTGCGCAATGCCGTGGCCGCAGCACTTGCAAAACAACCACGTGTACCTGCGGCCACTGCTCCACCGCCGGCAGAGGTTTCCGCGGAGCCGCTAATTCAAATCATCACTATGAACGGTTTCACGATCTTGGATTCGGAAGGTGGGCGACAAGCTTCCAACGAGCGCCGCTTCAGAGTGAAAAGCCCCACCGGAGGCGAGCATGAGGTGCTGGTGCAAATCGATGAAGAAGCTGTCGGATACGTAGAGCGCCTGACAAGAAGGCAACTTCCACCTGAGAACTCTTTCTGGACGAGTCAGGCCCAACGCCTCTTGAGCGACTACCTATGGAAGGAAGGAAAAGTCCCCCCAACCAGAAAACTCACAATCAAAGATGTCGACCGTGACGAAATACCGATAGCAGCGCGCTGGCAGAGCACTTAGTAAGTGGGACGGCAGGGCATGTCCGATAAACTTCAGTTTGTTCGTCGCCTCGCAATAGAGACTCGTAATAGTAAACGACAAACTGAAGTTTATCGGACATTAAAGCTTCCGGCGTGCGATAAAACGCAGAGTTTGAAAGTCCAGGAGGAACACAGTCGTGGCGGCTGAAATCAAACGCTTCATCATCGGTAGGGCTCTCAGGACGGAACAGGCTTCCCACGAGCGTCTTTCGAAGAAAACTGCGCTGGCAGTCTTTTCTTCCGATGCTCTGTCTTCTACCGCTTACGCTACTGAGGAAATCCTGCTCGTGTTGGCCGCTGCCGCGGCCTACGGGCAGGCCGATGCGTTTAAGTACGTCGTGCCAATTTCTATCGGCATTGGTGTGCTCCTGGTTATCGTGGCAATTAGCTACCGGCAAACTATTCACGCCTACCCATCGGGTGGTGGAGCCTACATTGTTGCCAAAGAGAACCTCGGCACGAATGCTGGCTTGGTCGCCGGAGCGTCACTACTGGTTGACTATGTTCTGACCGTTGCCGTTTCGATCGCCGCCGGCGTCGCCGCTATTACTTCCATGGTGCAGGGAACGCGGTATGCCTGGCTGGACAATCACAAGGTTTTTCTGTGTCTGATTTTCATAACCTTCATCGCCATTGCGAACTTACGTGGAGTAAGGGAATCGGGTGCGCTTTTCGCGGCGCCTACTTATGCGTTTCTCATCAGCTTTCTCTTCATGATTGGCTATGGGCTCTTCAGCTACTACACGTATGGTGGCGCCGCACCCGTCCCCGGCCCTGAACAGATCAAGATCGCTGAAGGATACAAGCTTCAGCCGTTGACGCTCTTTCTGCTGCTTGGAGCTTTTTCTAACGGTTGTGCCGCACTCACAGGTATTGAAGCCATCTCTAATGGTGTCCCGGCCTTCAAGAAGCCGGAGGCGAAGAATGCTGCAACAACACTCGTCATAATGGCAGGGCTTTTGACGGTGATGTTCCTTGGCACGAGTGTCCTGGCCTATCTTTACGGCGTTCATCCGCACGAAAGTGAAACGGTCATTTCGCAGTTTGCGCGAATCATGTTCACAGGGCCATTGGCCTGGTTCTACTACGTCGTGCAGATCGCGACGGCGTTAATTTTGGTACTAGCAGCTAACACCTCTTTTGCCGACTTCCCGCGACTCGGCAGTTTGTTGGCGCGTGACGGGTTCCTGCCACGTCAGTTCGCCACCCGTGGAGACAAGCTGGTCTTCTCAAACGGGATCGTCATGTTGGCAATCTTCGCCAGCATTCTTGTGGTCGCCTTCGGAGGGGACACGAGCCGGCTGATCCCACTCTATGCTGTGGGCGTCTTCCTCTCTTTCACTCTTTCGCAGTCGGGGATGGTCCGACATTGGCTAAGAGTGCGTGCAACGTCATCGAAGAAGAAAACAAAGCCGCGCAAACGACCCGAGGATGACATCCACTTCACTCAAAGTACGGTTGATAGAGAGCCACTGCCTGATGCAGAACTGGAGGTCTCAGAACAACGCGGATCGACCTTTATCACCGACGAGGTGACTGATAGTTCGCACTGGAAAAAATCCATCGCTATCAATGCAGTCGGTGCTCTCGCTACCTTCATTGTGCTTTGTGTCTTCGTCGCCACCAAATTCATACACGGCGCCTGGATCGTAGTGGTGGTCATCCCGCTGCTCGTGCTCATGTTTCGTGGTATTCACGACCACTATGTACGCGTGGCGAAACAACTCTCCACGGAAGGACTTGAGGAGATTCGTCCGATCAAGCACACAGTGATCGTTCCGATTTCCGGCATTCACCGCGGCGTGGTTGCTGCGTTGCAATATGCCAAGGCCATTGCGCCGGAACATGTCCAGGCTGTCTATGTGGATTTCGACGAGGAGGCCACGGCCAAGTTACGTGAGAAGTGGGAGCGTTGGGGAGCCGGAATAAAACTAGTGGTGCTCCCGTCACCTTATCGTGAACTTACGCGTCCGTTGCTGCGTTACATCGCTCGCCTCGAGCGAAAGAACGATAATGACGTGGTCACTGTATTGCTGCCGGAGTTCGTCCCGGCGAAGTGGTGGCAACATCTGCTACACAATCAGAGTTCACTAATGCTCAAAGGCGCACTCCTTTTCAAGCAGGGAGTCATCGTCATTAGTGTGCCCTACCACCTAAAACGTTAAATACCACCGGAGCATGAGTGCTTCGACCTTACTGCTGTTCCCCATCTTGAAAGACCGGGCTAAATTCACTTAGCCGCTAGCCGCTCTTCCGTATGACAAGCTGACCAGACTTGACGAACCGGCGGCGTTGTTGCAGCTTGAATACAAGTTCGATTTTTCTTCTCAAACGTAAGCGCGGCCAGAGCACGGCGATGCGCTTCCTTTGCTTTGATTAGTTTGCTGATGTCCGGGTAAGTTTTCATCGCTTGAATCGATCTATAGACGCCATACTAGTCGTTCGCGTAAAGTGCATCAACATACTGGTCTATCATCAAACTAAACACTACCAGAGTGTTTTTGTGCAAAGGGGCTAATCGTTGCTGACATGAAACATTTGACGATGGCAGAGCTTGAAGCGGGATTAGATGAGATTCGCGAATCACCGAAGGATGAAGGTGTGCTAGAGCTGATCGTGCGACGGCCACAAGTGGATGAGCGGGAAGCTCTGGAAAAGGGTGAACTTTTTCTTTCCGAAGGTCTCGTCGGCGACAGTTGGCGCAGTCGCGGCAGCTCCCGCACCCCAAATGGATCGTCGCATCCTGAAATGCAACTGAACATTATGAATTCCCGCGTGATAGCCCTGGTGGCGCAACATAAAGATCGCTGGAAGCTTGCCGGGGACCAACTCTTTATCGATTTGGACTTAAGCCCTGAGAATTTGCCGGCCGGAACACGACTGGCTCTGGGCTCGGCCGTGATTGAAGTTACGCCTCAACCCCATAACGGATGCAAAAAATTCGTGGGACGTTTCGGCTTGGATGCCATGTTGTTTGTCAATTCACCCCTGGGAAAGCAATTGCACCTTCGTGGCATCAACGCGAAAGTGGTTCAATCCGGCTCCATTTTCGTGGGCGATGTGGTGAAGAAACTCTAGCGGGGTTTTCGACCGAACGAACTCGTGGCGCGATGCCTTCTCATGACTTGATAAGCGAAACGCATCCACCACTCCAGGCAGGCTGCCGCTCTGTGGACACCAAACCGCTCCCCGGTTCTGCGGTTGAGTGATAATTGCCCGTATATACCAACTGAATCGGTACCGTCGAACAAGGCTGTACTTCTATTGCGGCGCGCATTATATTTGCCTCCCAAATCTTTTGAATAGAGGAATGACTTATGAGATCTACAGCAGAAGGTCAACATGCATTCGCCCCAGCGCCTGCAGACAGCTCGAGTAACGATGGCCAATCGCCGGCTGTTAGTGCAGACGCTCAACAGTCCGAGGCCGGAAACGTCGATAAGATCAGGGAAATTCTTTTCGGCGGAAACATGCGAGACTACGACAAGAGGTTTTCGCGACTAGAGGAACGCCTGGCCAGGGAATCTTCTGACTTGCGCTCGGAAGCGAAAAAGCTTCTCGATTCGCTTGAGACGTTTGTTAAGAAGGAATTCGAGGCGTTGAGCAACCGGCTGGAGTCTGAACAAAAAAACCGTCATGAATCAGTGCAGGACGTGTCTCAGGAACTCCGCCACACAGCGAAGGCCCTGGAAACGAAGCTCGCGCAATTTGACACGCAGACAACACAGGCGCAACGCGAACTGCGCGAACAACTACTCGACCAGTCTAAGAGTTTGAGTGAAGAGATACGGCGGAAACACGACGAAGTCTCGTCCGTGCTCGACCGACAAGTGAAGGAACTGAATCACGAAAAGACCGACCGCGCTTCACTCTCTGCACTCTTCACCGAGGTAGCGCTGCGACTGAACAACGATTTCAAAATCCCCGGCGATAACTGACGCCTCTCAAAGACCAGGGCTGCGCTCAATTGGAAACACTGGGTACAGATCTCATGACGAGGTCCGACGCACAAGGCATCCTCGATGAGGACGCGTCCGCCAACCACGCTCCTGACGAAGGCCCTATGGCTGAACTCCGCAGCTTGCTGCTGGGTCCGGCCGAGGCGCATCTGGCCGAGGTGCATTCGAGGCTTTCAAACCCGGAACGACAACTCGAAGAAGTCAGTCGAGTCCTTCCCGACGCGATCGCGGTCCGTTCCCGCCAGGATGATGACCTAACCACCGCCCTGGGGCCGACCGTTGCCGCTGCGCTGGAGCATTCAGTGCGGAAGGACCCCAAACCGTTGGCCGACGCGATCTTCCCGATCATGGGACCGGCGATACGCAAGGCGATCACTGCTGCCCTGAGCGGGATGGTCGAATCGTTGAATCAGACTCTGAGTTATAGCTTGTCAGCCCGAGGTCTCCGGTGGAGATGGGAAGCGCTAAGAACGGGCCGGTCTTTTTCCGAAGTGGTGCTCCTGCACACGCTGCTTTATCGCGTCGAGCAAGTCTTTCTCATTCATAGGGAGACCGGGTTGCTGTTGCATCACCTTTCCGCGGGAGAGTCTGCGGTGCACGACGCTGACATGGTTTCAGGAATGCTCACAGCCATTCAGGATTTCGTCAAAGACTCTTTCACCACGCGCAAGGGCGACCAACTTGAGACGATGAAGGTGGGCGAACTGAATGTGTGGATCGAACAAGGGCCCCTGGCGATTCTGGCAGGGGTCATCCGGGGAAATGCACCGCTGAAACTGAGAGAGGTTTTCCAGGAGACACTGGAAAGAATTCACCTCCAGTATGGTCCAGAACTGAAAAAGTTTGCCGGTGACGCGGCAGTTTTTGCCGGCACTGAAGCATTGCTCGAGGAGTGCCTGCAAGCCGGTTACGACCTGGAGAATCAGTCCGCGGGGCCAGCCCGCAAGCTCACTCCCTTCAGGATTATCGTGGCCATAATTCTGGTGGGCCTGATGTTAGTGGGTTTCTTCTGGCTTCGTGACCGCCGGCATTGGAATGAGTACGTGGAGAGATTGCGAAGCGAGCCGGGAATTGTCGTTACTGATGTAGGAAGGCAGGGTGGAAAATATTTTGTCAGTGGCTTGCGCGATCCGCTGGCTCGCGACCCGAAAGCCGTCATGCAGGGCACTGGAGTGGAGGTCGAATCTGTTGTGGGGCGCTGGCAACCGTTCCAGGCTTTGACGCCTGACTTTGTGCTAGCCAGGGCGAAAAGCTCTTTGGATTCGCCGGCAACGATAAAGCTTACTATGCACGAAGGACTGCTGGAGGCGGAGGGATTCGCCTCACACCAGTGGGTACTGGAAACGCGTCGTACTGCGCGCTTGCTTCCCGGCGTTAGCCGATTTCAGGAAGACAAACTGCTCGACCTCGACCGGATTGAGAACCCTTTGCTCATGTTCGAATTAGATCAAACCCAACTCAGGCCGAATCAGGAAGACGCGTTAAAGCAGTTAGCTTCTGACATCCGGAGGCTGCAACAGTTGGCCGGACAACAGAAGGTGCGACTCGAAATCACGGGGCATACTGACGGCAGCGGGACGGAAGCGCGGAACATTCCACTCAGTCAGGGCCGCGCAGATACCGTAGCTGACATTCTCAGAAAGACTTTACCCGCGTCGAGCAATCTGGAGATCACTACTGTTGGGTCGAAAGAAAAATTGCGTGATGAATTAACCGAGGCCGATCGTGCGACAAACCGGAGTGTGACTTTTAAAGTCATCGTGGGCAACACTGACTAGAAAGTTCCCATGTCTATGATCCAGAAAAAGGTGTGCATGCTTGGGACTTTCGCGGTGGGTAAGACGAGTCTGGTGCGACGCTTCGTCGAGAGTATCTACTCCGACAAGTATCACACGACGGTCGGAGTTAAGGTCGACAAGAAACTGGTTTGGGTCGGCGAAACAGAGCTGACACTGGTCCTTTGGGACATTGAGGGCACCGAGTCGGAACGTGATCTGCAGGATTCTTATTTGCGAGGTGCGGGCGGTTACCTTTTGGTTGCCGATGGAACGCGTCAGGACACACTGTATAAAGCGCTGGCCCTTCAATCGAGGGCACAGGAGATATTAGGAACGGTCCCTTTCCTTATACTGATTAACAAAGCCGACCTCGCCAATCAGTGGAGCATCACCGAGCGCGAGATGACAGCTCTGCGGGAGAAGGGCTGGGAAGTGGTCATTACCAGCGCTAAGACAGGCTCCAGCGTGGAAGGGGCATTCCAGACGCTGGCGAATAAACTGGTGGAGGTCTAAATGAGCGGGCTACCCTCTCCGATTATAGATTTCATACTCGGACTAACCGACGAAACCCTCGCTCCAGCCTACATGCTGGTAGCTGAAAAAGGTGGCTTAACTGAGTGGGGCGGTGACCTCGAGTCCTATGGTATCACGGGATTGCGAAAAAATATGGATGTGAGCGAGCACATCCCATTTTTGGGTGGCATCCTGCCGCTGGGAACAAGCAGTCTTTTCTTGCCGAAGGTCCAGACAAGAGAAGCGATCTTCGCTGATGTCTACCTTTTCAATCGCGAGCAAGGGACCTGGATCTTGTTGCTGGATGCCACGGCCGAGACCGCCAGACGGCTGAAGATGCAACAGAAGTTATACGACTCTCGTTTGCACGCGACTGATCTTGAACGCGAGGGCGATGCTCTCCTCAAAGCCAATGTTGTCCTGGAGGAGTTAGTCAGCGAACGCACGGTCGACCTGATGCAGACGATCCTGCAACTTCGACAGGAGCTCGCCGAACGCAAACGCCTTGAGAAGGAACGTCGGAAAGGCCGAAGTCAGGTGTGAGCAATATTCCCCTATGGTACTATGGTGGTCCAACCTCGCTCGTTAACTCCCAGCCAGTTCCGTGTGATGACTACATGTTGCGCGTGGCCGTTAAGAACCTCAGGCTCTTTAACGGAGCTCACCTAAATCGCTGATCAGCACAACGTCGTCACTCACTGTGCCACGCGAAACGGCAAGCCATTTGCCATCGCGAGACCAGTCAAAGTTAAACATTCGATCAATCTTAAAGTCAGTCAACTGGTTCGATGGACTGCCATCGAGGGGTTGTCTCCAGATATTGGAACCGCCATCGCTGGAGCCAATATAGGTCAAAGCACGTCCGTCGGCTGTCCAGCGAATCCTATCACCTATGTCCAGAGTGAGCTCAGTATTGAATATCCCGGTGGGTTGTCCCCCTGCAAAAGGCATGACCGCGAGTAATGAATAATGAGCGGCCAACCACATAGCTTCAACCGGGACGCAATTCGGCTCGTTCTTTCACAGACTTTTTTGGGCACTGCGCCCAGAAATTAGCACAAGTCCCGGGCGTCCTCTAGGCCGTTCTGTCGGCTCGCGAAAAAATATCGCCGCCATTTGGCGTTTTCGCTATCGGTTCTCGCTTTAGTAAGCAGAGGAGGCGATAGCGTGGAGAACCTTAGCCGCCGTTAGAACTAACTCAACAGATAAGGAGCCGGAGCGATGGTAACGAAGAAGAAGAGCACGGGCGAGAAAGAAGCGAAGAGAAGCAAAATCAAGATCGGCAAACTGAAGCTCAACAAGGAAACCGTCATGGATCTGTCCCGGGCAGAAAAAAAACGGATCAAAGGTGGGCAGGCGGCATGGCCCACGGCTACCGGAACTTGTTGCGAGACGGGAATTTGTCTCACTTTAAGAATTGAACACTGTAAAGGTGTTTAGACCTACGAGCGGGAAGTTCCAACCGCGAGGTTTTTTAGCCACTCAGAAACTATTTGCGCGGCGACGCTGGCGCGTAGATTTATTTCTGGGTCCGTCATAGTAAATTCGCTGATACGAGCCTCCCAACGAGCGCATCATCTTAAAGAAAATCGACGTATTATCCTGTACTCCGACGAACTGCATTGCACCGGGACCGGAAGCAGTCAAGACGATGTCGCTTGCAGTGTGGACGGCATTGGTGATCGGTTCTCGGTCAGGGTCGGCAGCCATTGCGGCGATCTCACCGTTCTCGACCTGCCCCGTAATAAGCGTGCCATTGCGGGATGCAGGGTCGGCGTCCTCTGGACCATCGCGGCGTGGATTGGCAACAACCCGCCCGTTCTTGATTATGGTTGGCGGCAATGGGCGCTTGTTACTGATCCAGTCCTCGTAGCGGTCAGCGCTAGCGCCGAAACCGACGATAAGCTTGCTGGGTGGATCTGCCTCATCCGGATAACCGTCACCGTCTGCATCCTTGTAATCAGTGAAACCTTGGTACGCGCGCGCCGCATCCCGGCTTCCCCGTGGAATTCGAGCGTCGGGATT
>WNGE01005478.1_pt1 | contig 15723 bp, 19 predicted proteins | sample 5400651 | NCBI WGS metagenome assembly WNGE01 (sample SAMN13153370, study PRJNA577476) | soil metagenome | isolation source: 60 cm soil or saprolite under grassland replicate 2 | place: USA:California | collected 2016-06-15 | reverse complement strand
GCGCCTCCGGGGCGAGCGTGGACGTCATCGATGCGTCCCCATCTAATGCGTCACTTCAACGCGGTCATCATCGGTCGCCCGCTTGGCGGCGTAGCCTGCCGAGCAGGGCGCGGCGGGGTGGAGCACAGCGCGGCCATCCACGAGGAGCTGACCCCATCCGGTGGCCTTAGGCTGGGGCCAGCGACAGCTCAACGACAACCCGCCCCTGCTCCCGGCGGTCGCGGGCGCGCACCCCGGTAAGCGGGCGGCCGAGCAGCTCGCGGACCGGCGCGTCCAGCATGCAAGCAAGGTCGCGGGCACGCCGGCCAAACGGCCGGTCCAACCGGCTGAGCAGGGCCGCCGCCGGGTCCTCCCGCGCGTCGGGCGGCGATGGCTCGGCGAGGACGACCCTGGCGTGGGTGTCGTCCAGCGCGACCGCCGCCGGTTGCAGCGGCAGGCCGGTTCCTGCCGTCCACAGTGTCGCCACCGCATCGGCGAGCCGGTGGAGGGGCTGCTGGCTGTCGAGTTGGCCATCGGCCCAGGTCGGTAGGTCCCAGGTCGGTAGGTCGAGTGTGGCTGCGGTCATCTCGCACCTCCTCGTCCCCTGTTGCCGCTTCGTGCTGGGGTTGTGACCTACCCGTGACCGATAGGCATCACACGCATTATCGGTACTTGTACCTACCTATTCCGCAAAGCGGCGTAACCAGGACGATATTCTGTTCTCGGATGATCGGGCGTGGTCGAAGAAGCCGATCAGCCGCTCGTGCCCTTCTCGCCTGACCCGCTCGGGGCTTGCTCGCGTTAGGCAGGGTGGGCCGCGGGTAGGCATGACTGACCCACCCGGTTAGGCGCTGCCCGAAAGGGGTGGCGGCCACGCAGCTGACGATCCCCGCTTCCCCGGCCCACCTTGCCAGCCTTCGACACGCGGCCCGAGCTAGCCTGCGCGGAGGTGCCCAGCGAGGTCGCCGAGGAGATCGTACGTGCTTGCGACCGGTAGCCCGCCGGTACCCCGACAGGCCAGCCATCCGCCGAGGCCTGCCGCTGCAGCCTTTGGCGGCGCTGTATCGAGATAGCGGGTCCTTGACGCCGGCGGCGTGGCTGCGAGGCGACGATCTCGTGTCGACATGGCGCTGCCGGTCGCCTCCGACCGACGTGTGCTTTAGTTGTACGTCATGCCCGCGCGGTCAAGCCGTACAGCCGAGTTGATGGCGGTGCAGCGAGCGCTTGAGTCGGCACGGCTGCGATCGTCTCGGCTGTTTTGCGACGCCTTCGCCCAGCACTTTGTATCCCGGCGGTGGCGGCTGGTCATAAGGGCAAGCCGCGTGGGGGCGGTCCGGCGCGCGGTCGAGGTGCTCTACGACCGGGTGGCGGGCCCGGGCCCGCGCGCCTCTGCGGTGGCGCGGACCGCCTGATCGACGACCTCGTCAGCGACGCGCGCTCCTGGATCGGCCAGCTCGTCATCCTCGGGGCCGGCTTCGACAGCCGCGCCTACCGGCTGCCTGGCCTGGAGCCGGTGACCGTGTTCGAGGTCGATCACCCGGCGACCCAGCAGGCCAAGCGAGAAGTCCTTGGCCGCGTCCTGGCAGGCATGGTGGCTGGGGACCCGCTGGCCTGGCACGTGCGGTTCGTGCCGGTCGACTTCGAACGCGATGACCTGGGCCGGGCACTGCGGGGCGCTGGGTACCGGGACAGCGCGCCGAGCCTGTTTGTGTGGGAAGGCGTGACCAACTACCTGACATCCGCTGCCGTCGACCAGACGCTGGGCGCCGTACACGGCCTTGCCGCCACCGGCAGCCTGCTGGTGTTCACCTACGTCGACCGGGCCGTGCTTGCGGGCGATGATTCCCGGTTCCCCGGAGACGCGCCGCTGGATCGAAGGCGTCCGGCGCAGGGGTGAGCCGTGGACGTTCGGCCTGGCTCCGGCCGAGGTTGCAGAGTTCCTCTCCCGCCGCGGCTTTGGGCTCATCGGCGACCTGTCCACCGCCGAGGCCGGCGAGCGGTACTTCCAGCCGCTGGGCCGTCGGGAGCGGGGATCGTCGCTGTATCACGTGGTCACGGCCTCGGTCCTGGCAAAGGCATGAGCTCGCGCGTCCACGGGGTCTGGACGCATGGAGGGCGTCGGATGCCGATCGGTGCCGGGGATGGCCAGGCCGGCCACGATCGGCCCCGGTGCCCGCAGCAGGTGGGCGAGCAGCTCGACGGGGTCACAGCCTTGCTGGCTGGCGGTGCGCAGCACACTGGTCGGGACCTGCCAGGTGCCGGCACCAGCCCAGGTACGGTTGCCGCCCCACAGCTTGCGGCACACGACCGCAGGCCGGATGGCCCGCTCCGCCCGCAGTTGGTCGCAGGTCGAGGGATGGTCGAGGGAGTAAACGCTTGAGCACGCGAGACTCCGCGAATGACTCTAGAAGCACTATACAGGCCGTAAAGCGTTAAACGGCTATCGGCGATTCTCCAACGCCGCCACCACCACCGCAAGCCGCTCGCGGCTTCGCACGGTGTCGGGTGGTTGGGTCCCAGGCGGGTCTCGTAGATGTGAAGGGCGCGCTCGGGCAGGGTGTAGGCGCGGTCGGGTCGCCCTGGTCAGCCAGCACAAGGGCGAGGTTGGTGAGGCTTTGGAGGGTGTGAGCGCCGTCCAGGTCGCCCTGAGCGCGCAGGACGCCGGCGAGGTTGCTGAGGCTGGAGACGGTGGGGGTAGTCGGCGTCCAAGCGGGAGCGCCCGCCGCCCTCCAGGAGCGGCGGGCGCTCGCACGCTCACCCCAGCCGGTAGGCCTGCAGGCTGCCCGCCTCGGTGGTGGCGTACACAGTGCTGGACGCCACGGCCGGGGACGAGTAGATGAAGCCGCCCGTCGCGGCCGACCACAGTGCCGCGCCAGTCGCCGTGTCGAACGCCTGCAGCGTACCGTCGCTGGTGCCGACGAAGGCCACGCCGTTGGCGACGGCGGGGGCCACGTACCCCGCCTTTCCGGTCAGTGCCGTCCACCGGATGGCGCCGGTGGTGGCGTCAACCGCCTGGACGCCGACTCTGGTGTTGGCGTAGACGACGCCCTCGGCGACGGCCACCGCCGCGGCGATGCCACCGGCCATCGTGGTGGACCAGCGCAGCGCGCCGGTCGCCGCGTCGAATGCGGCCAGCTTGGACAGGTCGGAGGAGCCGACATAGACCAGGCCGCCGGCAACGACGGGATCGGAGAACCAGATCCCCGAGAACGGCGCGGTCCACAGCTGGGCGCCGGTCGCGGCGTCAAAGGCGTACAGCGTCTTGAACGCGGTCACGAACACCCGACCGTCCGCGACGGCCGGAGCGGTGTAGATGTAGTTGGTCGTGGACGCTGTCCACAGGGTCGTCCCGGTCGCGGCGTCCAGCGCGAACATCGTGTAGTCGGCGCCGATGTAGACCACGCCACCCGCCACAGTTGGCGAGGAGTACACCGCGTACGGGTTGGGGCTCAACCTCACCGACCAGCGCAGGGCCCCGGTCGCGGCATCCAGGGCCAGTAGGTCGTTGGTGGAGGAGATCCCTGCGTAGACCACACCGTCCACGACGGCCAGCGAGGAGAAGGTGTAGGTGCCGCCGGCATAGCTCCACCGCACGCTGCCCGTGGCCGTGTCCACGGCGTACACCCGGCCGTCGCCGCCGCCGACGTAGGCGGTGTCGCCGACCACCGCCGGCGAGGAATCGGTGTTCAACCCGGTCGGCACCGTCCACGCCCGGGTGAGGCTGCCGACCGAGCCGGGGCCAAGCAGGTTCTCGATCGGGTTGTAGCCCAGGTGGTCCGGGGTCGCGTGGTAGGCCGGCCAGTCCGACGGTGCCGGCACGACGACGGTGAGCATCGTCTCGGCGCTCCGCGCGGGCACGGGCTGAACGACGCGGATGGTGTGGTTGCCCGGGCTGGCCGGGGACGGCACCCGCAGGGATGCCGCGAACCCGCCCGACCTGTCGGTGATCGTGCTGGCCGCGGGCGTGGCGTCGAAGAAGACGTCGACCGCCCTGTGGGGCGTGAAGCCGGCGCCCGTCACCGTGACGGACAGCCCCGCCGCGGCAACGGACGGGGCCACCGAGACGGTAGGCAGCGGCGGGGCGGCCACCGTGGCGGTGGCGGATGTGAGCAGTAGCGCGGTGGCCGCGATCAGCGGCAGGAGGATTCTTCTCATTTTCCTCATTCCCTGTCGGTTCGACGGGTCATGATGTCACCGGGCCCATCGGTGCGAAAGAGGCCGATCGGGCGAGATCGCCGCAGGTCGGGCGGAGACGGCGGTCATGCCTCGCCGCGGTACCCGCGCCGTCCTATGTGCCCCTACATGACGGACACGGAGCGTTACGCGCGCTGGTCTTCCCGACGGCCCCATGCTCGACGGGTTGGAAGACAACTGGACGCGCCGCTGGCAGCAGGAGGGGACGTACGCGTTCGACCGGTCGAAGGGCCACGCCGAGGCGTGCGCCATCGACACGCCCCGCCTACGGTATCCGGCCCGGCGTGAAGTCCCGCCACCAGGGAAAGCGGGAAGATGGCTCAGGATTGCAGGAGCGGTGTCTCACACGGACTCAGTGGCTGACCAGCGACATTCAGGCTCCAGGAAGGTGAACGCTTTACACGCGAGAGTGCACGAATCACCCCAGGGCGTGATAACCATCCCGTAAGGCGTTAAACGGCTACCGGCGATTCTCCAGCGCCGCAACCGCGGCTGCAAGGTTCCGCCGGCTCCTAGTGGTCTGTCCCTGAGGTGATTTGACGGTCGTGGCTGGGCGGAGGGCGGCGGGAGCGCCGCCGACAAGGTCCGCGTTCCCGCCCAGGACGGGCGCCCGGCGGCTCCCTGGGCCAGACGCGACCGGACCGGCCGCCACCTTTCCGAAGTGGGTGAGTCGGTCGGCGTCCATGGCGTCGCCCGGTCACGAGGGCAGGCCCGCCTTGCTGGGTTCCGGCCGATTCCAGATCATGCTGGTCGACCCTTTGAAGGTATCGATGGCCGATGCGACGACCGGAACGAGCGCCCGCGGGCATGGCGGCCGGCAGTGGCTCCGCGTCTTCCTCGGCGGCCTGCTGCTGTGGGCGGCCAGCGTGGTGGTCATGTCCTGGACCGGCAACGCCAACCTGGTCCCCACCGTCATCCTGCTCGGCAGCTTCCTGGTGCCGGTCACGTTCGTGGTCTATGCGTTCGAGCGGCACGCCGATCAGGTGCTGACCACCCAGCGGATCTTCATCGCGTTCCTGTACGGCGGTGCGGTCGGCGTGCTGGGCGCCTCGGTCCTGGAGGCGGAGTTCCTCAAGCGGCCGTCGGACTCACCTACGTCGGCGTCGGGCTGATCGAGGAGGCGGTCAAGCTGGCCACCTTGTGGCTGGTCGCCTGGCGCCTGCCGCGGTACACGATGCGGGAGGGGATCGTGCTTGGCGCCACGGTCGGCTTCGGGTTTGCCGCCCTGGAGAGCGCCGGGTACGCGTTCAACGCGCTATTCACCATGCGGGGGTTGTCGTTGCAGAACCTGGTCGAGACCGAGGTCCTGCGTGGGGTGCTGACCCCGGTTGGCCACGGGCTGTGGACGGCGATCCTGGGTGGGGTGCTGTTCAGGGGCGCCGCCCGCACTGGCCGGCTGCGGCTCTCCGGCGGGCTGGTCGGCTGGTACATGGTGGTGGCGCTGCTGGATGCGCTGTGGGACTCCTCCAGGGGTATCGCGGTCTGGCTGACCCTCTGCCGACCGCCAGCCGCGTTGAGTGGCTGCTGATCCAGATGGGCCGGGTGCCGCAGCCGACCCTGGCCCAGGTCCACCTGTTCACCGTCATCAACTGGGCGCTGCTGGTTGACGCACTGCTCGGCGTGGCTGTGCTGCGCGGCCGCTGGCGGCAGGCGCTTGCCCTCGAGCGCCAAGCCGGCCCCCTGGCCCAGCTGCCTAGTGGTCCGTCCCTGAGGTGGCTTGACGCTTGGCACAACTTGAGCACCGGCCGTGATTAATGGCTGGTCCTTCGTGACCGGATCGAGTTCGATAGGCGTTGGAGCGATGCTGGTCATTGGTCGCGCGTGATCAGCACCGACCATGCTTGGGAGCGTGGGTACCGCCGCCCCGCTTGCTAATGGTCGGTCTTCGAGGTGTCTTGACGCGTGCTTCAGCTGGGGCCGAACGCCGCGGCTGCGCAGAAGCCGTGTTCGTTCCGATTGACGATCGCGACCGGACCGAGGCCCGTTCGCGCCGGTCGCGACGCTCGCCCGACGCCCTGCCGTGACCGGTCCAGGCCATGCTGATGTCCTAGACCCACAGGGTCGCGCTTCAGCAGAGAGAGGTCGCCATGCGACCAGCCCGCATCATCACCGCCGTCACCCTCGCCGCCGCCGCCGCCGTTGCCGGCTCCTACTTCGCCGTCTCCACCGCCCACCGGTCCGCCGCGGCACCCACCGCTCCGGTGACCGCCCCACCCCTCCAGTCCACGCCCACGCACCCCGTGGACCTTCCCCAGCCGCCGGGCCCGACCTCCCCTGGTCCCGTCGACCCGGTGCCGGCCCCGCGGCCGGTCCTGGCCGATGGCCGCTACGACAGCTACATCCGCACGGTCGACAGCGGCCGCGGCCGGCTGGTGGTCGACCTGGTCCAGGTCTTCGAGGGCCAGGCGGCCGTGGACGCGGCCATCACCGACGGCATGGCGCGCGACAAGGCGCAGTATCTGGGCGTCTACGTCCGTAACCAGAACCCGCGGCTGCGGACCCTGCCGCTGGCCCGCGACCTGCGCCTGGACCTGCGCGGCGGTGACTGCGAGGCGCCCCTCAACCATCAGCTCGCCAAGCTGGCCACCGACGCCCGAATGATGAGCGGCTCCACCCACACGTACTACTTCACCCTGACCGTGACCGGCGGCGCTGTGCACCAAGTCCAGGAGATCCTGGCGATCAACGCCTGCTGAACAGCCCCGCGGGGTAGCTCGCCCGCCACCGGTGGAGCCGGCATCGCCCGGCTCCACCGGTTGGCAGGACTGGCCATGGTTGAGGCCGGGTGACGAGAGGTCCTCACGCAGCTCCCCGGCAACACCTTGTCAGGCACCAAACACACCCGGAGACGGGACACTAGAAAGGCAGGTCGCCATGCGACCAGTCCGGATCATCCTCGCCCTGTTGGCCTTGGCCGCGCTGGCTCTGGTCGGCTGCACGAGCCGTTCCAGCACCCACCCGGCCGCCGCTCCCGCCTCCCCTGCGCTGGCGGGAACCCCGACAGCCTCCACGACCCGCCCCGTCACTGCAGCGACCCCGACGACCACACCCGCGCCGCCACAACCGTCCCCTCGTCCGCCCAACCCGCCGGCATGGTCGAGGAGTCCGCGCGTTACTCCCCAGACCGACCCGGCCGCCCAGTTGACTGGCATCCGCACCGCCCAGCATGCGACCTTCGACCGGGTGGTGTTCCAGTTCCGTGGGCGAGTGCCCGGCTACGACGTGCGCTACGTGCCCGCCGTCACCCAAGACCCGTCCGACCAGCCGATCCCGCTGCAAGGGCGAGCGTTCATCCGGGTCGTCCTGCGGCACGCCAGCACCAGCCCAGGGCCTGGCGGTGGCCCCGTACCGTTGTTTGTGGGAACCATCACGCCTGGCTTCCAGTCGCTCAAGCAGGTCAAGGCAGCGGGTGACTTCGAACACTACCTCACCTTCGGGATCGGGCTGGACCACCCCGTCGGATTCCGCGTCTTCACGCTCACCGATCCCTCCCGGGTAGTGATCGACGTTGCCCACTCGCGGGCGCCGTCCCCACCGTTCCCGGGGATCTGGGATATCCGCACCTGGCAGCAGGCTCGCCAGCTCCAAGACGCGGTCGACAACGGACACCAGCCCTGGCGGTGCAGCCCCGAGACGCTAGTGACCCTGTACGCCCAGCAGGTCCTGCACGTGGCGCAGCCGGTCGTCCGTCGGGTCGACCCGGTCACCTTCAGCGTGACCAGGCCGGGTCAAGGACTGATCGCGACCGTCACGGTCACCCAGCCCATCAGGCACGGCACCTGCGGCATCTGGGTGATTACCAAGGTCATCCCGAGCGCCACGGCCACCTGCGCCGTCTCGCCAACAACTGGACCAGCGGGCTCCACAACCACCCTGACCTGCCGCGCCTTCGCCGCCTCCGAAGCAGTCACCATCACCTTCGGAGCCGAAACGCTGGCAGTGGCGAGGGCCACCGCCAGCGGTGGCGTCGCGGCCTCGTTTGCGGTGCCGGACGGCTTTGCTGGCTCGCACTACCCCGGAAGGCGGGACAGCTTCCGCGCCAAGGGGGAGCGCAGCGGCAAGGTCGCGTCCGCGACGTTCACGGTGACTGGCTGAGCGGCGTGCTGGCCGCCAGGCGCCACCAGCTCGCTGTACCAGCCAAGCAGCATGTCTTCGCAGCGGGCCCGGCCAAGCTGGACCCTGGGGCGCCGTAGGTGCCGCGGCTGCGCTGGTCGTTGCCGTCAACGAGGCGGCGACGAATGCGATCCTGTACGGGTCGGGAGAGGGTCAGCCGGTGGAGGTGGCCGTCGCGGTCAAGGCCGACTGGGTGGAGGCTACCGTCCTGGATCACGGCCCGGCCCTGCCCCCATCATCCCGGTTGGCGGGGGACGACACCGAAGCGCTGGGTACGCATGGGCGGGGCCTGCGGCTGCTGCACCGGCTCGTCGACGAGGTGTGTCTGGAACGTGTCGGGCGTGGCACGCGCGTGACACTGCGTCGATGGATTGGGCCGTCACGGGCGCTCGCCGGCTGAACGCGCCCGGTTCGTAAGCTGACCTGCTTGTCCTATCACACCAGACCAGGCGGCACAGCGCGGCACGACGGCAGAAGGCGGCGGCGAGAAGTCCTCGCTGGAGGTTCACCGTCGTCTAGGAACAAACGCTTTACGCACGCGAGCCTTCACGAATCACCCCAGAACTATGTATCTGCGCCGTAAAGCGTTAAACGGCCACTGGTGGTTCTCCGGCTCTGCTACCAGCGCCACAAGCCACTCCCAGCTTCCCACGGTGTCGGGCGGTGTCGGGGTAATCGGCGCCTAGGCGGTTCTCGCGGAAACTGAGCAATAGATCCTTGTTTCAAGCCTTCGGGGAGGCTATGTTACTTCGCGCTACGGAAGCATTCGCTTGTCGGACGAGCCGGAGTCAGCCGATGCGCGCTGAGGGGCCATGTTCGTCGCTGGGGCAGGTCCGACGCCGCGGCGTAGTGGCCGTCGTGAAGCGAATCAGGCCGCCGGTGTGGCAGGGCGCCAAGTACGACCGACCCTCCATTCAACGCGAGTCCCCCGCGGCCATCGGATCGCTGCCAAGCGACGCAGTGTCCTCGGCTACCGCCAAGCACGAGGGTGACACGCCGACCCTCGCGTCCAGGACGGCCGATGGCAGCCCAGACGGGACGCTCCAGTCCAGGACCACCGGATGGGCTGGGCTCGTCCTGCTTGTGGCCGTCGCCGCTGGGCTGTTCGGTCAGGGCGCCTACTACACCTCTGTGCAGCGGTATGTCGGGGTGCTCGTCGCGGCGGCGACCGTGCTCGCGCTGGCCGCGTGGCCACCGACCCGCAGCGACGCTCGCCTTCTGCCGGTGGCTCCCGCGGTGGCACTGGCGGCATGGGCGGGTCTGGACGCGGCGCTGCACGGCGCCCTCGCGGCCGGTGTCGGGCTGGCGCTGCTGCTCCTGGGCGTTGTCGCGGTGCTGCTGGTCTGCCGTCGCCTCGGGCAGGAGGACCGGGAGGTCCTCTTCCTCGGTGTCACCGGGATCGGCCTTGTGGTGGCGCTGGCCGGCGGGTTGGGGGTCGCCGGCCACGTCGGCTCGTGGGCGTTCCAGGCGCAGGGAGTGTGGCGCGCCTCGTCAATGTTGAGCTATCCCAATGCGACCGCCGCCCTGCTGGTGCCCATGGTCCTGGTCGTGCTCGCACGCCTGGTCGAGACGCCACGCTCCCTGCCGTTGGTGCTCGCGGTCACCGGCCTGCTGGCTGGGCTGGGCGCGACCGCGAGCCGGGCCGGCGCGCTCGCGCTCGTCGTCGGCCTGCTCGTGCTCGCTGGGCTGCGGGGCCCGCGCGCGACCGCTCGGACCGCGGTCGGCCCGTGCGCCGGCGCCCTGCTGGCGCTGGCCTGCCTGCTGCCGTCGATGCCGGTTGCCAGCCCACCGCGACCGGTGCTCGCCCTTGCGGGCCTCTGCGGCGGACTGACCCTCGCGGGCGTCGTGGCGCGGCTGCGCTGGCGGCTGGCCGTCGCGCTCCTGCTGACCGCCGGACTGGCGGGGGGTCTGGCGCTGGTCGTCCCCGGTGGCGGGGGGCGGGCGACGCGCTCCGGACGGTCGCCGAGGCACGGATCAACCTGGCCTCGCCCGACCGGGGCGCCGCGCTGCGCGCCGCCTTGGGGGTAATCGCGGCGCATCCGTTGACCGGCGCCGGCCCTGGACACGCCGACCTGCGATGGAAGGAGCCCCACGGTGGCATCCAGTTCTTCGCCTACGCGCACAACGAGTACGCCCAGATCGTCGCGGAGCTCGGGCTTGTGGGTCTCGCGTTGCTGGCGGTCCTGCTGGTCGCGATCGCCCGCCTGCTATGGAGCGCGCGCGCCACCGCCCCATCGGCCGCGGCCTGGGCGGGTGCGGTCGCGGCGATCGCAGCCTTCGCGGTGCACAGCGGCTTCGATTTCGTCTGGCATCTGCCAGCGGTGGTGCTCACCGTGACGCTGCTGGTCGGCGCGGTCCTGCCGGCGCCCCATGGCGCCGATGCCCGCAAGCAGTCCGTCATCGTGCATGGAAAGGAGGTCGATGAGAACCAGGCTACGAACTAAGCGAGCGAAGGTTGCGGCCGCCGTGGTGGCCATCGTCGCCGGCGGCGTGCTGGCGCTGTTCGTCTCGGGCGGTCCGGCGGTCGCGTTCTTCTCCGGAGGGCTGTTCCTCGACGTGCAAGTCGAGTCTCCGGCATCACTGGTCGCCCGGGGCGCCGCGGTGGACGTGCCGCTGGAGGTCACCTGCAACGCCAGGCCCGACACGTCATTCGTCCAGGTCACGGTCACCCAGAAGGCCGGGTCAGGCGTCGCCCAGGGCTTCGGCTCGACCTCGGTCGGCTGCACCGGATCGGGTCAGCAGATCACCGTGCGCGTCCGAGCGAGCGGGGCGAAGACCTTCAAGCAGGGTACCGCCGTCGCAGACGCCGAGATCTTTGGCTGCACGCAGAACTTCTCCGTTTGCGGGAACGAGACAGATAGCGAGGTCATCACCATCCAAAAGTGAGCTCGCGAACCCACAATCCCACGGGAGGGCGCCGCCGCGGTTCCGACCCGGCCGCGTCCTCCCCGCCTCGGGTGAGCTGGCCGATAGCGGCCCGGCACGGCGCACCCGGACGATGAGTTCTGCAATTTGGTCGACCGCCACCGGAGGACTCCCGAGGATGCCGTGATGGACGCCCTGGTGCGCCTGGGCCGTGCCGTCTGAATGCCGGGGAAGATATCGGCCTCCCGCTGTGCTCGCCCAGGCCGGCCAGCTGGCTGAGCTTTGGGTTGGTACATATTTGACGCTCGCTCAGCACTCCTGCCAACCCCTCGCCCGGTCTGCTGCTCTGCATCTGCGTCGAGATCGGCCGCTGGTCAGGTGGTGTCCAGAGCCAGCGGACGCCCTCCGAGCAGCAGGGTTATGGCGCGCTGTTGGCGTGCGAGTGCGAACCTGTCGAAGGAGTAAACGCTTGAGCACGCGAGCCTCCACGAATCACTCTAGAACGCACATCTACGCCGTAAAGCGTTAAACGGCTACTTGCGATTCTCCGGTTCTGTCACCACCGCCGCAAGCCACCCATGGCTTCGCACGGTGTCAGGGTGGTCGGGGCCCAGGCGGGTCTCCTCGATCGAAAGGGCGCGCTGGTGCAGGGTGCGGGCGCCGTCGAGGTCGCCCTGGTCGCGCAGGACGGTGGCGAGGTTGTTGAGGCTTTGGGCGGTGCGAGGGTGGTTGGGGCCCAGGCGGGCCTTGTAGGGCGACACCCGAGATGGTGATGAACGGCGACACGAACGCGCACACGAGGGTGAACTCCCGCTGCAGCTCACGGCCATATCGCCGACCAGGGCCTGGTCGCCAACATCATGTCCGCTCTGGTCATCACGATCGTGCCTGGGGATTGGGTATCGGTGCAGGTCCAAGGCTGCTCGGCCGGCCTGGTGCCGAGCGACAGTGCTGGGAGTGCAGAGGCGCGGTAGGCTCTGGGCGTGCCGAGGGCGCTTGCCGAGACCGTCGCGTTGTTGCTGCTGGCCGCCACCCTGGCCTTCGCGGTGGTCCGGCCCCGCGGGCTGCCCGAGGCGGTGGTGGCGGTCCCGGCCGCGATGCTTGTGGTCTTCCTCGGCATCCTGCCCGCCCGCGCCGCCTGGGACGAGCTGGCAAGCCTTGGCCCCACGATCGGGTTCCTGGCGGCCGTGCTGCTGCTGGCCGAGCTGTGCGACCGTGAGGGGCTGTTCGCCTCGGCCGGGTGGCGCATGGCCAGCGCCGCCCGAGGCCGCCCTGTGGCGCTGCTCGGGCTGGTGTTCATGATCGGCGCAGCGGTCACCGCCGTGCTGAGCCTGGACGCGGACGTGGTGCTGCTGACGCCGGTGGTATTCGCCACCGCCCTGCGGCTGCGGCTGCGGCCCAAGCCGCATGTGTACGCCTGCACCCACCTGGCGAACTCCGCCTCGCTGCTGCTGCCGGTCTCCAACCTCACCAACCTGCTCGCCTTCCGTGCCAGTGGGCTGTCGTTTGCCCGCTTTGCCACCACCATGACCCTGCCGTGGCTGACGGCGATCGGGGTCGAGTGGCTGGTGCTTCGGCGCTTTTTCGCCAGCGACCTGGTCGGTCACGGCGAGGTCGTCGCCGAGCCGAAGCCTGGCGGTGCGCCGCTTTACGCCGTGGTGGTGCTTGGACTGACCCTGGTGGGGTTCGGGCTGGCCTCGCTGGCTCACCTCGACCCGGTGGTGGTGGCGGCACTCGGCGCCCTTGCGCTGGCGGTGCCGGCGCTGCGCGGCCGGCGCGCCCGACCCGCCGACCTGGGCCGGGCGCTGGCGCTGCCGTTTCTGGCGTTTGTGGCCGCGCTGGGGGTGGTGGTGCGCGCGGTCTCCGACGCCGGGCTCGGGCCGCTGGTCGAGCGGCTGCTGCCCACGGGCGCCTCGCTGTGGTCGCTGCTGGCGGTCGCGGCGGTCGCTGCGGTGCTGGCCAACCTGGTCAACAACCTGCCCGCGATCCTGCTGCTGCTCCCGGCCGCCGCGGCGAGCGGGCCAGGGACGGTGCTGGCCGCGCTGGTCGGCGTCAACGTCGGGCCGAACCTGACCTACGTCGGCTCGCTGGCCACCCTGCTGTGGCGCCGGGTGCTGCGCGCCCGCGACGCCGAACCCGCGGTCAGCGAGTTCCTGCGGCTTGGCGCGCTCACGGTCCCGGCCGCGCTGCTGGCTGCCACCACCGCGCTGTGGCTCATGCTGCGGGTATTACCATGACAGCCACCATGGATACCACGATGCGGGTGCTGATCTGGCTGGTCGAGGGCACCTGGCAAGGGTGCGTCGATGCCGCCCGGCCGCTGCTGCCCTCAGACGCCGAGATCACCCTGCTGCACGTGGCGCCCAGCGAGGTGGAGCAGGCGGCCACCGGCGCGCTGGTCGGCCTGCTCGGCCGTGGCCGCCTGGGGCCGGGGCGCCACCCGGCCGAGCGGATCAGCGCGCTGTCCGAGCAGGCCGCCGCCGAGCTGCTGGTGGCCGCTGCGGCGCGGCTGGGCCGGGACGCCCGCCGCCAGGCAACCACCGGCCGGGTTGAGCGCGTGGTCGTCGAGGCCGCCGAGGGCGCCGATTTGCTGGTGGCAGCCCGCGACGGCGACCGCTCCCGCCTTGGCCCGGCCAGCCTTGGCCCGGCGACCCGCTTCGTCGTCGACCACGCTCCCTGCCCGGTGCTGCTGGTCTGGCCCGACGAGGCACCCGGGGTCGAGTCGATCCCGCCACCGCCGCCACACCCACCCCCACCACGCCCTGGGCCACCCCTACCCCCGCCTCGGCATTGACCTGACGTTCCTGGCTATGCCTGTGAGCGGTGTCGTACGAGACGGTCCGCCAGGTCTTACAGCAAACCGCCTCAAGCCGTGGCTGACCCAACGTTGGTGCATCCCGCCGGAGCAGGATGCCGAGTTTGTGTGGCGGATGGAGGACGTGCTGGCGGTCTCCACCCGACCCTACGACCCCCACCGCCCGCAGGTGTGCCTGGACGAGACCAGCCGCCAACTGCTTGGACTACGAGTACGTGCGGGAAGGCGTGTGCAACGTGTTCCTGGTGTGTGAGCCGCTGCGCGGCTGGCGACACGTCATGGTCAGCGATCGGCGTACCCGCATCGACTGGGCGCACTGCATCAAGGACCTGGTCGACGTCCACTACCCGGATGCTGCGGTGATTGTGCTGGTGCAAGACAACCTCAACACCCACACGCCCGCGTCGCTGTATGAGGCGTTCGAGCCGGCCGAGGCCAAGCGGCTGGCCGACAAGCTGGAGCTGCATTACACGCCCAAGCATGGCAGTTGGCTGAACATGGCCGAGATCGAGCTGAGTGTGCTGGCCGGGCAGTGCCTGGACCGGCGGCTGGCCGACCGGGCGGGCCTGGAGCGGGAGGTCGCCGCCTGGCAGGTGGCCCGCAATGCTACCAGCCGTGGCGTGGATTGGCGCTTCACCACCGAGGACGCCCGCATCAAGCTCAAGCACCTCTACCCTGCAATTCGGGACTGACAAGCTACTAGCCTCGATTCCCGGTGCGGGAATTGGGGTTGAGGTACCGGTCGACCGGGAGTTGACGATCAGGCCTGCACCCGCCCCTGCCTGCGGTTTCGTCCGCCGAGCTGCCAGGAGCCTTCCGCCCGGCGATCGCGGTGGCAGACGACCGCCTTGCTCTGCCTCACGACATCGGTCGAACAGTATCAGGTGCTCCAGCCGCGCGGAGTTGCGGAAACCCTTGCGGTACAACGAGGAGGGACTCGGCCGGGAGACCGTGGCACCGAAACCGCTGTCGGACTGGCTCGGGTCTGTTCACGCAGACCAGTTGAGGCGGCGGACACCACGGACGACGACATCCTTGGTCACGGGGAGGGGAGTTTCAGGTCCTTCGTCGCCCCGAACGATACTTCCAGGCGGGCTCCCGTGAATCGAGGCTAATCGCGGCGCACCACTGCAGGCCGATGGGCGCTCGCGCCTTGCGCCCGCCGATCGCCGGCTACCGGGTTACCGACCTGGACCGGCCGGGCAGCCTGTTCTGGGTCTCAAGCGCCAACCTCACCAGTGGGCTGCTGGACGGCTGGGGCGGGACGTGGCAGCTCTGCTATGCCTGCCGCCGCTGAGCCGCCTTGCGCCACGCGGAGGACACGATGGCCACCAGACGACCACGCGCACCACGCGACGGCCAGGCGAGCCTGCCAGCCACCAGGCCCGCAGGGTCGAGTCAGGACCGGCGCACCGATACCGCTGAGCAGTACGTGTGTGCGCTGGCGGCCGAGGCTGCGCAGTCGCTCGCCACGGACCCGCAGCGGTGGCACCACAAGCGCACGATCGAGGTCTCCAGGCGTCCTGGGGAGCGCCGCGGGAGGGCCATGCCATGACCTTCGGGGCAACGGCACCGGGCAGGGAGCTGGAGCGCCACCGCCGCTGGGTGCGGCGCTCCTTGAGCGGCACCCTGCCGGTGTCGCCCACGCGCTGGGGATGTGGCCCTGATGGGCGAGTACGCGCGTACCGTTGCCGCTGGAGCCGAACCACGACCGGGTGAGGCGTCCCATGACCAGCCACCGCCCCAAGCAGCCGACT
>WNGE01006192.1_pt1 | contig 15726 bp, 11 predicted proteins | sample 5400651 | NCBI WGS metagenome assembly WNGE01 (sample SAMN13153370, study PRJNA577476) | soil metagenome | isolation source: 60 cm soil or saprolite under grassland replicate 2 | place: USA:California | collected 2016-06-15 | reverse complement strand
AGAACACTTCGCAAAGATAGTCAACATCACTTCGCGTCGCATCCTCGGCCGAGAATTCGACTTCCTCAGCAAAGTTGCGCGCCATTCGCACGGATGCCCGCGTCATCTCAAGGACTTCACTGCGAGTCTTTCGCAGCTTGTGCTCAAGATGAAAGTCAGACGTCGCCACAAAGGTATGTATCCGCGGATGCGCTGCTCCCCGCAAAGCCTCTGCGGCGCGCGCCACATCCTGCTCGGCTGTTCGGCAGAGTGCTGCGACGGTCGTGGTTCGGCAGACGGCGGCCACAGCTTTCACGGCGGCAAAGTCGCCTTCAGATGCGATGGGAAATCCTGCTTCGATCACATCGACGCCAAGATTCTCCAGTTGACGGGCCAACCGCACCTTTTCATCAAGGTCCATTGAGCAACCGGGTGACTGTTCGCCGTCGCGCAATGTCGTGTCGAAGACTGCGATTCTTCCTGTAGTCATTTTCGGAGCCCTCCACGTAACATCCTAAGGGCCCTGCCGACCAAAGTCAAAGTTATAATCTTTATAACAATATAATCCGATGTGATAAGATAATTCGCGTCGGGAAAGGTTATAACCCAGGCTTTGGGGGCGCGCATGGATATCAATCAACTCGAGGTCCTGGTTGCCGTTGCTCGGGAGCAGAGCTTTTCCCGGGCGGCCCAGGCGTTGCACCGCACACAACCGGCAGTCAGCCAGGCAATCCGGCGGCTTGAGGTTGAACTCGGTGAGTCGCTTTTTGATCGATCTTCAAAGGACGGTACCCTCACTGCCGCTGGTCGCGTGCTTTACGATGTTGCTCAGCAAATCCTGAATCTGCGACTCGGCGCTCACTCCGCAATAAAGGAACTGCAGGATCTGCACAGGGGAAAGCTAACGCTGAGCGCCAACGAATACACCGTCATGTACCTCCTTCCAGTACTCCCGGTTTTCCGCGCGCGTCATCCGCATATCAAAGTAGAAGTGAGGCGAAGCCTTGCCAGCCGCATTCCATCGGAGATTCTGGGTCGCGAGATAGAGATAGGAGTTGTTTCTTACAAGCCAGCCGATTCGGCAATCACCTCCGTTCAGGTAATTATGGATGAATTGGCACTGATCGTTGCACCGGATCATCCACTGGCGAAAAAGGAGGTGGTTTCGGTGCGAGAGTTGGGAGCCGAGTCGTTCATTGCTCACAATGTTGCTTCACCCTACCGCGAAAGGGTGGTGCGCACTTTTGAAAAACAGGAGACGCCCCTCAATATTTCGATGGAGATGCCGACGTTGGAATCAATTAAACGATTAGTGGAACAGGGGATGGGTGTGGCTCTCGTACCGCGTTTGACAGCTCAATCTGAGATCGCCCGCAAACAGGTGGTAGCACTGACCGTACGAGAGATGCGCCTGGAAAGAGGGCTCCATCTAATCTACCGCAAGGGAGCGAGTCTTTCTCATGCTGCGCGGGCATTTCTCAGAGTGGCGAAAGAAGCACGGGGGGAGGCACGGGAAAGCGTGGAACAGTCTGCGGAAAGTCGGGATAAGGAGGCGCCAAACGCACAAGGTTAGCTAACTGTCAGGCGCCGCGGCCCCGTCATTTTTCTTCCAGTCGTTGCACGTCCACGATCTCGCCGCGAAAAGTGCGGAGCAACTGCTGGACCAGAGGATTCTTCTCGGCAGACTCACGCAAGCGTTGCTTCTCATTACGTTCCTCATCTTCCTTTGAGATGGGAACATCATTGGCGACTGATTGATCCTTGATAACAAGGCGCACGCCGAGATCGTTTCCCGTGACCTCCTGGCAGACCTCGCGCAGAATTTTGACGTTGTCGCTTTTCGCCAGCGTATCGCGCAGGTGTCTCGCTTCGGGCGCAAACTCTACGTACAACTCATCGTTTTGCAGCGAAGCCCCGCACGCTCCTTCCAGCGCGGTCACCAAAAACATTTTTCGTCGGCCTTCCAGCGCCAACTTGATTTGCTCGATCTCCCTGCCACCCACGATTGCTGACGCGCTGCTTTCGCTAATTAATTGCGGCTCTGCAACCTGCGTTTCCTGCAAAATTGGGCGGGCCGGGGAAAATTCTGTTACCGGTTCTGGGGCAGGCGCCCGCTTTGCCGCCGTACCGGTGTGAGAGCCACCGATCGCATTAGAACGAGAACTCTCTTTGGCCGTTGGATTTCTTTCAGCGGGCTCCTGTGAGCCACTTGTTGCCCGTGGAGAAGTTTTCACCTCAAGCGGCTTACCCGTGCGCATAGATTCTTCCAGAGCGGCAAGCCTCTCGAGCAACTGGCTCAGTGGCTTCAGACTCCGCATCTCCATCAACTTCACCAGACCGATTTCCAACTGGTATCGCGGATGTGCTGCCGTACGGAGGGTTGTTTCCGTTTCAGCGAGCGAGTGAAAGAACCGGACAAGGTCGGATTCAGAGAAAAGGGCCGCCTGCCGCTTGAGCTCGTTTCGGTCGCAAACGGCCGACTCCAAAAGCTCATCGCTGTCTGACACTTTCGTCACCAAAAGATCACGCAGGTGGGCCAGCAGGTCACGGCAGAAATTGCGCAAATCGTGGCCGCGCATTACCACGTCGTCAATGACGGCCAGCGCCTCGGCTGGTTTATGATCGGCAATGCCATTAATCACGCGAGTAAGAATGTCTGCGCCCGCCACTCCAAGGGCCAGCTCCACGTCTTCTTTCTTGATCGTCGTTCCGGCAAAGCTGATTACCTGGTCAAATGCGGACTGTGCGTCGCGCATCGAGCCCTCTCCAGCGCGCGCAAGTTCGCGCAGCGCATCGTCTGGGATCGAAATTTTCTCAGCTTCTGCGATCAGTCGAAGCCTGTCCAAGATTTTCGCATTAGCAATAGTGCGAAACTCAAACTGCTGGCTGCGAGACAAAATCGTTTCGGGCACCTTGTGGTGCTCGGTAGTCGCCAGGATAAACACGACGCGCGGCGGTGGCTCCTCAATGGTCTTCAGTAGAGCATTGAAAGCCTGCGGTGAGAGCATGTGAACTTCATCGATCACGAATACCTTGTAGCGGTCCCTCGCCGGAGCGATCCCTACACTACCAATGATTGCATCGCGCACATTGTCGACTCCGGTGTTGGACGCGGCATCGATCTCCTGCACATCAATGGACCGACTCTCGGAAATCTCGCGACACGAAGCACAGGCCTCAGGATCGTCGGTGCGGCAGGGAGTAGACCACGGCTTTTTAGACTTATGGCAATTGAGGGCCTTGGCCAGAAGGCGTGCGGTTGTCGTTTTGCCAACACCGCGCGCCCCGGAGAAAACGTAGGCGTGGTGCAGTCTTTCATGCTCGATTGCGTTTCGCAGCGTGCGCGTGATGGGTTCCTGGCCCGTCACTTCTTCAAAAGACTGTGGGCGCCATTTGCGGGCGATAACTTGATAGGTCATAAGAAAAAGGATGAAGGCGGAAGGATGAAGGATGAAATCAGAAGGTGGAATTCATCCTTCATCCTTCCGCCTTCATCCTTCCCAATTTGGCCAGACTCCGGACTTACCCGCAACACACGAGGTCTTTGCTACCGTTGCTCCGTTCCCGGCCTGGCGGGGTTCACGAAGGCCGCCGTTGTGCGGAGCCCGAAGTCTGATAACTGATTTTCAATTTCCAATTGCCGATTGCCGATTGGACGACTATTCTCCGTGCTTAGTTCAAGCGTATTCAACATTCGGAGATCGGATCAAAATCTAATCCTAAATCGGCAATCGACAATTGGCAATCGGCAATGTCAAATCGCCGTCTTGCGATGCGCGAACAATCGCAGAAGTCCGTTGATTGCTAGATGCAACAGCACATAAACGATGAATGCGACCACCAAAGGAAACATCAGGGTATGCCCGCTTTCCAGGCTTGGACTGGCAACGATGCCTTTGAAAGGAGCATAAAACGGATTCGTGACGCTGACAATAAACTGAACAAATCCAGCGCTACTGCGCGCCGCGAGTAGCGCCAGGAGAAATCTCAGTCCGAGGAGTCCATAGATCAGAAAGAAGATATAGTCGATGACTTGTGAAAATCGCGCCAAGCCTCGGGAACGTTCAACCTCCCGCTCAGTGTCAACGACTTCATCAACTGCTTTGGCGCGAAACTGTCCGGCCACCTGATCAATCTTACGCGATTCGCCGGCTGGCGGGGCCTGGCTCGCACGCTGGGCAATCTCAGCATTTACATCGCCCTCAACCTGGGACTTCACAGACTGATGTTGCACCTCGCGTCGCGATTCTTCGCTCGCTAACTTATTGTCGTCCATCCATTTCTCCTCCATTGCCGATTTTAGCCATTGCCGATTTCCGATTGCCAATTGCCAATTCCAAGAAACCGAGCTTAATTCCTGATCTGAAAATCGCAAATTGGCAATCGCAAATCAAAAATGTCTTGGCGGAGAGGGTGGGATTCGAACCCACGGAACGGTTTCCCGTTCACAGCATTTCCAGTGCTGCCAATTCAACCACTCTTGCACCTCTCCCGAGAAATTGCCGATTTCCGATTGCCGATTGAAAAACTTGACTTGATCCTTAATCCGAAAAATCGGCAATCGCCAATTGGCAATCGGCAATGTTACTGGCGGAGAGGGTGGGATTTGAACCCACGGTGGAGTTTCCCCCACTCCGGTTTTCGAGACCGGTGCACTAAGCCACTATGCGACCTCTCCGTATCAGGAAGGATGAAGGCTGAAGGCGGAAGGATGAATAAGAACCCCAGCGTTTCAAACCCGCCCTATTTCATCCGTCATCCTTCATCCTTCCGCCTTCATCCCTCGACTGTCCCGCCGCGCGCGAAAAAACTGCTGCATTACCGCGCGGCACTCTTCCTCAAGAACTCCAGCGCTGACTTGAATTCGATGATTCAAAAAATCCGTGTCGCAAATGCGAAATCGCGACGAGACGGCACCGGCCTCTTCATCGGCCGCGCCATAAACCAACCGCCTCACTCTTGCCTGGATGAGAGCTCCCGCGCACATTGCGCAGGGCTCGATCGTCGAATAGACAATAGTGTCTGAGAGTCGATAGTTGCCGAGCTTCTGCGCTGCTTCCCGGAGTGCCACGATTTCCGCGTGAGCAGTTGGGTCACGATCGGTGCGAGTTCTGTTTCCAGCGACGGATAGCAGCGTGGTCCCGCTCACAATGCATGTGCCAACTGGAACTTCGCCTCGGTCCCGGGCTTCATAAGCTGCCCCAAGTGCCTGGCGCATCCAGCCCACGTCTGCGCAAGTTCCCGCGCCTTCATGCATCATAGAGTTCCACACGTCAGGGGGAAGAAATTTGACTATAGGGAGGCACCAAAACACTGTCAAGCGGGGCAACTTGTTTGTTGGTATGTGCTATTGTCTGTTCAATTCTGAGTAACCAGAAAATGACAACCGAATCCAAAATTAGACCTTGGCCGATTACTGTGCTCGGCACCTTCTTTCTTGTTGGTGCGGTCCTAAGCTTAACATCAAGTGTATCGCTCCTTCTCCCTGGCAGTTTCCTCGAACCGATTTGGCGGCTCAACACTCGCGCACACGACTCCATGATCCGCTTAGGTCTGGGGGGCGTCGTCTTGATGTTTGTGGTTTCAGTTTCTTGCGCAGCGGCCGCGGTCGGACTCTGGCGCGGTTCGCGATGGGGCCATAGACTCGCCGTCAGCCTCATAGGAATTAATCTACTGGGCGATGTCGCGAACGCACGGTCAGGCACAGAACCGCGCGCAATAGTCGGCGTTCCTATCGCGGCTGCAACCCTCGTATATCTAATGAGTGGGCAAGGGAGACGGTTTTTCAAACAATCGTCGGCTGTTTAGTGATCGAAGACGATCGTCAAGCTGAGGCCGTGCCTTTGGACCAACCCATATCTCGGCAAACGGAAAGTTTACGATCCCCGCATAGTCTTGCTGAATGAGCACTCATTCACTATCATAGCCTCCTGAGTTTGTATTCCGGCGCCGGACTCCTTCTTAAAATACGAGAGGGGCATACATAATAGTGGACATGCGAATTGAAAAGGCTGTGGTGCTCGGTGCCGGCACCATGGGAGCCCAAATTGCCGCTCATCTGGCAAACGCGAGGGTTCCTACGCTCTTGCTCGACATTTCCCCGCAAGAGCTGACTCCCGAAGAACAGGCTAAAGGCCTAACTCTCGATTCAAAAGATGTACGCAACCGCATTGCCCGTACCGGGCTCGAGGCGGCCAGGAAAGCGAAGCCTGCAGCCTTCTTTACCCCTGAGCTTTCCTCGCTGGTAACGCTGGGCAACCTCGACGACGACCTGGCAAAGCTTAAAGACTGCGATCTGATCATCGAAGCCGTCGTTGAGAACCTGGAGATCAAGCGCAAACTCTACGAGCGCGTGGAACAACACCGGCGCGCCGGTTCAATCATTGCTTCGAATACCAGCGGCATTCCCATTCGCAATCTCGCCGAAGGTCGCTCCGACGACTTCCGCGCCCACTTTCTCGGAGTCCACTTCTTTAATCCTCCGCGTTACCTGCACCTGGTCGAGCTGATCCGCACCGAATGGACCAAACCGGAAGTCTCGTGCTTCATGTTTGGCTTTCTAGATCAACGTCTGGGTAAGGGAGTGGTGCCGGCGAAAGACAGGCCAAATTTTATTGCCAATCGCATCGGCACCTTTGGCGCGCTCCACACAATCAAGACGATGCTTGAGGATGGTTATTCCATCGAGGAAGTCGACAAGATCACCGGCCCCGCGGTCGGCCGGCCCAAGAGCGCAACGTTCCGCACTTTTGATCTGGTGGGCCTCGACGTGTTCTCGCATGTGATTAAGAACCTGTACGACGCTTTGCCGGAAGATGAAGAGCGCGAGATGTTTGTCGCGCCTGAGTTCTTAAGCAGGATGGTCGCGGGCGGGATTCTCGGCAACAAGACGAAGGGCGGTTTCTACAAGAAGCAAAAGGGCGAAGGCGGAAAACAGGAAATCTGGACATTGGAAACGGCAACGTTGGAATACCGGCCCGCCCAAAAAGTGAAACTGCCCTCACTCGACGCGGCGAAAAACATTGACGTTACGCCCGACCGAATTAAGGCTCTCGTGTGGGGGAAAGACCGAGCCGCCGCATTTCTCTGGAAAACTTTGTCGCGCACTTTGGCTTACTCGGCCAAACGAATTCCAGAGATCGCCGATACCGTTGTGGAAGTCGATAGAGCCATGCGCTGGGGTTTTGGTTGGGAACTGGGACCGTTTGAAGTCTGGGACGCGATCGGAGTGGAGAAATCGGTCGCACGGATGAGGGAAGAAGGACAAAGCATTCCGGCAAACGTTGAAACCCTGCTCGCCGCAGGCGGCAAATCCTTCTACAAGAAAGAGAATGGCCAGCAGTTTTATTTTGATTTCGCATCCGCGCAGTATGTGGCTCTTTCCGAACCGGCAGGCACAATCATTCTTAAATCCGTGAAGGATAAAAGCGGTGTAATCAAGAAGAACCCCGGCGCTTCCCTCCTTGATATCGGCGATGGCGTCGCGTGCCTCGAATTTCATTCCAAGATGAATGCTATCGGCGGCGACACGTTGCAGATGGTCAAGCAGTCGCTGCAGGAAGTGGAAAAGAATTTCGTGGGGCTGGTGGTTGGCAATCAGGGACCAAACTTCTGCGTCGGCGCGAATTTGATGCTGATGCTGATGGAGGCTCAGGAGGAGAACTGGGAAGAGCTGGACACGATGGTACGTGTCTTCCAAAACTCCACAATGAGTCTGCGCTATTCGGCCAAACCCGTCGTTGTCGCACCGTTTGGGCTGGTCTTTGGCGGTGGCTGCGAGATGGTGCTGCACGCGGATCGCGTGCGCGCAGCCGCGGAAACTTACATCGGGCTGGTGGAAGTTGGCGTCGGCATCATTCCTGCCGGCGGCGGTACGAAAGAAATGCTTTTGCGTGCGCTGGACGCCATTCCGAAGGGCGCTGATGATGCCGATCCGTTCCCGTTTATAAAGCGTGCGTTCGAGACCATTGCTTTGGCAAAGGTGGCAACGTCAGCAGAAGAAGCGCGTGCTTTTGGTTTTCTTGCGGTCGACGACAACGTTTCGATGAACAGTGATCGATTGATTGCTGATGCTAAGAAGGAGGTACTGGCGATCGCCGGCACGGGCTACGTGCAGCCGCAGCCGCGAACAGATATTCTCGCTTTGGGGATGCCGGCCCTCGCTACGCTGAAGCTTGGTATTCATCAGATGAAGCGCGGTGGCTATATTTCCGATCATGACGCGCTGATTGGTGAGAAGTTGGGTCGGATTTTAACCGGTGGTGACTTGAATCACCCAACCAGGGTTTCTGAACAGTACGTGCTGGATTTGGAGCGAGAAGCCTTCCTCTCGCTGGTAGGAGAACGCAAGACGCAGGAACGGATCGGGCATATGCTGAAGACCGGCAAGCCGCTCCGTAATTAGTCCAAAGTTATAGCTGACAGTTCGGATTTCATGTTGTTGAGCAAAGCGAAGTGAAGCATACGATCCACGAACTCACACTAATCAACACGAAAGAAGCTCTTAGTGCTTTTTAGTGTGAATTCGTGGATCGTCTTGCTCGCCTTGAGAGCTCCTGATTACTGACCTGGCACTGACTTTGGATGTTCGGACTTTGGACATTGGACGAAAAGCTTATGAGAGACGCAGTAATCGTATCGGCAGTACGGACCGCAGTTGGTAAGGCGCCGAAAGGCACTTTGCGAAACACCAGACCCGATGAAATGGGCGCGGCAGTGATCAAGGAAGCACTGGCGCGCGTTCCGGGCCTCGACATGGCTGAGATTGAAGACGTGATCATGGGCTGCGCCATGCCCGAAGCGGAACAGGGAATGAACGTAGCGCGCGCGGCAGCGATTCGCGCCGGCCTTCCAGTTGGCACCAGCGCGATGACAATTAATCGCTTCTGCTCGTCTGGGTTGCAGTCAATCGCGATTGCCGCCGACAAGATTAGAACGGGCGGTGCCGAGGTCGCCGTCGCGGGCGGTCTCGAAACAATGTCGATGATTCCCATGGGCGGTCATATCATCCGCCCCAATCCATATCTCGTGGAGCACTATCCGGACTTCTATTTGAACATGGGTCTCGCTACTGAGAACGTTGCTCGCAAGTACAACGTCACCCGAGAGGAACAGGATGTATTCGCACTGCGTTCGCACCAGCGAGCCGCGGCCGCACTCGACGGCGACAAGTTCAAGGATGAGACGGTGCCGCTGACTGTGAGCTTCGAAGAACTTGACGCGAAAGGACGCAAGCAGCAACGCGAAGTGGTTTTTGATAAAGACGAAGGCGTCCGACGAGAAAGCACAATTGAGGCGCTCGGCAACTTGAAACCGGCTTTTCATGTTAAGGGGACCATCACCGCAGGCAATGCCTCGCAGATGTCTGATGGCGCTGCCGCTGCGGTGGTAATGTCGGAAGAACGTGCGAAGAGCCTCGGCGTGAAACCCATAGCCCGCTTTGTTGCATACGCAACCGCCGGCTGTCCGCCTGAGGAGATGGGCATTGGGCCAGTGTTCGCAATTCCGAAAGTATTGAAACTCGCCGGACTTACGCTGGATCAGATTGACGTGATCGAACTAAACGAAGCGTTTGCTGCGCAGTCGCTGGCCGTAATCAAGACCCTTGGACTCGATATCGATAAGGTAAACGTCAATGGCGGCGCGATCGCGCTGGGCCACCCGCTGGGATGCACAGGGGCAAAACTGACTGCATCAATCCTGCGCGAGCTCGAGCGACGCAACGGACGCCATGGCATGGTGACGATGTGTGTGGGCGGCGGCATGGGCGCCGCAGGCATCTTTGAAAGGCTGGCGTAGAGAGTCTGCCCGCATTGCAGAACAAGTATAAGAGATTAATGCTGAGCTTCGATTGATTCTAGTCTACGATCTGCTCACCAAAAGCCAGCGTAGATTACTCCAATTTGTGAAGGCATTACCGCTAACATATCAGCCAGGTTCGCCCATAGGTCGGCGAAGGGACGTTAAGCCAGACCATGACCGCCTCAGAGGTTTTTGAATCTATAACCGGCAGCGGAAGTAGCGACTTCGCAACTCTCGTAAGCATCTTGAGTCGCCGCGGTGCGTGGTGCCTGATTGGCGGGCTCGCGGTAAAGTGTTATGTCGAAGCTGTTTACACACTTGATGCCGAGTCGTTGTTATCGCTTCAGAATTGCCCCGGATCAAGGATGAATTGATCAAAGCGGGATTCTCAGTCGAAGAGTTTCCGCATTTTATAAATGCAAGGATGGAGAAAAGTGATCTACGTATTCAGTTTACTCTCGATCTTCGTTACCAGGATTTCGTGAACGATACGACAGTTCGGGACGTTCTCGGCCAGCATGTTCCCGTTGCTTCACTGGCAAATGTAGTTCGTGGAAAAATTTGGGCCTGGAGCGATAAAGGACGAAGGGTTAGCAAGCGGAAGAAAGACGAACTCGACTTGATACGAATTTTGGAAACCTACCCTGAATTAGCAGATTCCATGCCTGATGAGATCAGAAGGCAGTTGGAATAGGGTTGATTTAGGTCCCATGTGAAAGGATAAGTGATATGTCAGCCGTAGCGGAACAAGCAAAATTAGTCCAGGGTGGCGCGTTTCTAATTGATGACCTCAAACCCGAGGAGATCTTCACACCAGAAGACTTCAATGAAGAGCACCGCATGATTGCGGAGACCACGCGCCAGTTTATGGACAATGAAGTTATTCCCCGCATTGATGAGCTCGAGCAGCACGACTGGAAGCTATCGCGCGAATTAATCAAAAAAGCTGCCGACCTGGGATTGATCGGGGCAAACATTCCCGAAGAGTATGGCGGTCTGGGCCTGGATCAAACGAGTGGCGCTCTGATTGGCGAAAATATTGGCCGCTCGGCGTCGTTTGCCACCACCCTGGGCGCCGAAAGCGGGATCGGCCTGTTGCCGCTCGTCTACTTCGGCACTGACGCGGCGAAAGAGAAGTACCTGGCGAAGATAGCCGCCGGCGAATTAATCACGGCTTACGCGTTGACAGAATCGGGTTCGGGTTCTGACGCGATGGCCGCGAAAGCCAACGCTCGTCTTAGCGAGGATGGCACGCATTACGTGATCAATGGCGAGAAGATGTGGATCACTAACGGTGGATTCGCGGATGTCTTCGTAGTCTTCGCAAAAGTTGATGGAGACAAGTTCAGTGCTTTCATGGTCGAGCGGCAGCCGGGCCTGACCTCGGGCGCGGAAGAGCACAAGATGGGAATTAAGGGTTCCAGCACAACGGCCCTGGTTCTTTCGGCCGTTAAGACGCCGGTGGAGAATCTTTTAGGAGAAGTCGGCAAGGGCCACAAAATCGCGTTCAATATCTTGAATATAGGCCGGTTCAAACTCGGCGCAATGTGTATCGGTGGAATGAAACTCATGGCGCACGAATCGATACGCTATGCAAACGAACGCCATCAGTTTGGCAAACCGATTTCATCGTTCGGCGCCATCAAAGCGAAACTTGCCGAGATGGCCATTCGCACATGGGTGGGCGAGGCGATGATCTATCGCACGCTCGGCATGATTGAGGCCGGCATTGGAGCTGTCGCAGACACGAAAAACATGGATGCGAGGTTGCGGGCAATCGAAGAGTATGCGGCGGAATGTTCGATCGTTAAGGTCGCACTTTCGGAATACTGCGACTTTGTGGCCGATGAGATGGTCCAGATCTATGGTGGTTACGGCTATTCAGCCGACTATCCGGCGGAGCGCGCCTATCGCGACTCGCGCATCAACCGCATCTTCGAGGGAACGAACGAAATCAACCGTCTCTTGATTCCGGGCCGGCTAATGAAGAGCGCTTTGAGTGGCCAGCTTGCGTTGTTGCCGGCAGCGCAGGCCCTGATGGATGAGCTACTCTCGCCGCAAGTGTCTGGCTTCGACGATGATGAGGCCGTACTGGCAGTCGAGCAGAAACTCGCAAAGAACGCAAAGAAAGTAGCGCTGATGACGCTCGGCACAGCCGCACAGAAGTACATGATGAAGTTGGCAGACCAGCAGGAGATCTTGATGGGTGTCGCAGACATTATTATGGATACCTACGCCATGGAGTCGGCGATCCTGCGCGCGCAAAAACAGGCTGTCTCACAGGGTGAAGAGGCTGCGGCAAGATGCATCGACATGACGCGCGTGTTTTGCAACGATGCCGTGGAACGCATCGAAGCGCACGCGAAGAACACGCTGGCGGCGATGGCCGAAGGCGACGAACTGCGCACGCTGCTGGCAGCTTTGCGTCGTTTCACAAAACTCACTCCTATGAATACCGTCGCTGCGCGCCAGCGCATCGCGAACGTGATGATTGAAGCGAATAGGTACGTGTATTGATTTTTGGGGCTCTGAGTTGAGTGCCGAGGAAATAAGTGGCTTAATTGACGTTGGTCCTTACTGATTGACGTTGGTCCTGATTGCCATTTGGGCAAGCCGCCTTGTTTGTCATTTGGCAATCCGCGCACCATCTGAGATCTGAGATTTCAGATTTGAGATCTCAGATATTTCTATTCTAAGTTTCAGCTCTCAGATGTCTCCGGTGTGAACTCTCTCATTTGAGATGCCAAGAACTAATATCTGGCTTTATCCATTCCTCTCATGGAGAACCTCACATGAAGTACAAACGGTTCGAAGATTTGCCAGTGTGGCAAGACGCCATCGAGCTGGCAGTGAAAGTGTTTGCGCTTACGTCCAGATCAAACTTCAGGCGCTACCGAGGCTTGCGCGATCAAATCGAGCGTGCTGCCGTTTCGATCTCAAACAATATTGCTGAAGGCTTCGAACGCGGAACCACACCGGAGTTGCTGACCTTCTTGTATATTTCGCGCGGTTCGTCGGGTGAAACCCGTTCAGTTTTGTGTCTAATTGAGCGCTTACCAGGATTTGATAATCTCAAATCTGAAATCTCAGATCTGAAATCGCGTGCGGAGAGCATTTCTCGGCAGTTGCGCGCTTGGGCTGACTCCTTGCAAAACTCTGACATACGCGGACAACGTTACCTGACCAATAAAACTAAGCAATCAACAAAAGAGGCTCGCGAACGAGAAGAGTTTCTGAAAGAATTGGATGTGATCAAGGCCCGAAACGCCTAATGCTTGTAATAACGTTTGCTTTGAGTAAGGGCTGGTGTTGAATGCAGCAAGAATGTGCGAAGCTGCGTTTGCGCGCGCACGCGTATCTCTGCAGATGAGAGGATCGGGAGCTTTATCAATCGGCATCGCAAAGCGAAATCCGCGTCTCTGACATTCGTCGCATTGTGCTGACCCACGCACACGAAGACCACTGCGGTCTCGCACGCTCCCTTCGCGACGAAGCAAAGGATGCCGAGGTGCTGGTACACGCCTGGGAGACAGGCCATCGCATCGGCCGCCTGGCCCACGAAGAGCATCGAGACCTGCTGGCGCGTGCTGGAGTACCTGATAACGAGATTGCGGATATGCGGAAAATGTATGAAGGGGTAAGGCGTTATGCTGACTCCTTCGAAGATCACGAATATGGCGAGCTGCGCGACGAAGGCGAGCTTGAGTTTGCCAGCGGCTCGCTGCGTATCGTTCACACGCCTGGTCACACACCCGGCTCTTGTTCTTTCGTGCGCGAAGCGGATCGAACCGTTATTGCCGGCGACTGCGTCCTTAAGCGTATTACCCCTAACCCGATCCTCTCACCCGATCCGATCGACCCCGCCAAACGCTTTCCTTCGCTCGCCGAATACCTCGTGAGCCTTGCACGGCTACGGACATTTGCCCCGACTCTCGTGCACGGAGGGCACGGCGAACCGGTACGAGATTTCGAGGAACTTTTCAATCGCTACCTGCGCGCAATTCGGGAGCGCCAGGAGGAAGTGATTCATCTCCTACCTAAAACCGGTGCCACCGCCTGGGATCTCTCACGGGAGTTGTTTCCGGATACAGATGATGTTCATCGTTTTCTTGCAGTGTCTGAAGCGGTAGCGCACCTCGACCTCGCACACTCCGAGGGCAAGATTGCGGTCGAGTTGGGTGACGGGAGGGAAGTTTACCGAAAGATCGCTGCGGACTGAGATGGGTTGGGGAGATGGGGTGAAAGGGAGATGGGCGACGGGGTGAAAGGGAGACAGCATCACCCCTTCGCCGTGTTCCCCGTCTCCTTTCGCCCCATCTCCCTTTCGCCCCATCACTCCATCTCCCTTTCACTCCATCTCCCTTTCACTCCATCTCCCCATCCGTATCTCCCCATCTCCCTTTCGCCAACCCCTCCCTGTCTCCACCTCGGTCTTTATCTTTTTGGAACTGATCCCGGGTTGCCGCGTGTAACCCGGTAAAATCTTTCCGGAGGATTCTCGTTTATGACAATTAGACGTGCTTTTGTTTTTCTAATCTCCCTTGCTTTGACAGGTGTTATCGCATTAGCTCAGCAGGCAACGTTACCTCCCTCGCAGGGGCCCGCGGCTCCGCCAGCACCGGGCGAACCCTTCGGCCCTAACTTTTCGCTGTTTTTCTCAGGCGGCAGCTTCCTCGGGGTTCATGCAGAGGACATTAACAAAGAGAATAGTGGTCGTTACGGTCTCCGCGAGGTGCGCGGGGTCGGCATCACCAGTGTCGTGAAAGACAGCCCGGCGGAGAAGGCGGGTCTCAAGAAAGACGATGTGATTGTGCGATTCGACAATGAGACTGTGACTAGTGTTCGAAAGCTGAACCGATTGGTGTCAGAAGTAGCTCCTGACCAGACAGTCAGACTTACTATTAGTCGCGGAGGAAACGAACAGGAGCTCGCAGTAACGATCGGCAAACGTGAGGACTACTCAAACGCCATGCGCAGTATGGAGGGCCAGCTTGCGCCGTTCGGCGACAAGTTTCGAGTGGAAGGTTTGGAGGGGTTGAAAGGGCTGAAAGGCTGGAAAGGCTGGAAAGGCTTGGAAGGTGCGGACTCGGACCAGGACGGTTTCGTCTTCGCCTTTGGCAATAGCCGGCGGATCGGTGTCAGCACCACGCAGTTAACAAAGCAGCTCGCTGATTACTTTGGCGTGTCGGACGGAAAGGGTGTGTTGGTGAGTTCCGTGGCAACCGATAGTCCTGCAGCGAAAGCCGGTATCAAAGCCGGTGACGTTATAACTGCGCTCGATGGCGAGAAGATTGAAGACGCTGGCGACCTCTCACGCGCGCTCAACAAGAAGAAAGAAGGCGATGTAACCCTGACCATCATTCGCAACAAGAGTCAACGGACAATCACGGTTACTCCGAAAGAGGGAAAAACAACTTTCGGTCAACCGGGAACCACTCCTCAGGTTGGTCGGCGAGTGATCATTCCGCGAATCGAGTTACCCTCAATCCCTGAAATGAACATCGTTGTTCCGCGTATTGACCTGCCCACTATTCCGGAGATCAATGTGCACATACAGCGAGTGCCGAAAGGTGGCGTTAGGTCGGTGCCGGCTTCGCGTCCGATTTGAAAGCGTGAGCGCGCGGAAAAGACACGGAGAAACGGAGAAGGGGAGACACGGAGAAACGGAGAAGGGGAGACACGGAGATGTGGAGACGGTATCGCCGTTCTCCCTGTCTCCGTGTCTCCGTGTCAATGTCTCCCCTTCTCCGTGTCCCTCCTTCTCCCTTTCTCCGTATCGCCGTATCTCCGCCGTCCTACTTCGGCTCAGTCAGTTTCTTCTTTCCTGCCATTGCATCTTTGTAAGCTCCCCCGCGAACGTCGCCAATGCTTATCGCCTCGTCAAATTCCTTGGCAGCCTCGGCCGACTTGTCCAGGAATGCATAAATCCTGCCCATCGCTTCATGC
>WNGE01005412.1_pt1 | contig 15726 bp, 16 predicted proteins | sample 5400651 | NCBI WGS metagenome assembly WNGE01 (sample SAMN13153370, study PRJNA577476) | soil metagenome | isolation source: 60 cm soil or saprolite under grassland replicate 2 | place: USA:California | collected 2016-06-15 | reverse complement strand
GTTCGAATCCCTCCGGGCGCGCCAATTCTATATCTCCCCCCCCAAGGCCGTGCCACCGCGAATCGGCCGCGAAAAATGAATTGGGTTAAAGCACTATCTGTGCTGTCAGCACTCAGTCTGGCCGTCCTATGGATCCCTGCTTGTACGACCAGCACAACTACCGGTCCGACCACCGGTGCCAGGGCCGCAACGGAAGCCCAGCGGGGCTTCTTCGAAAGGTTGGCCGATGAGTTCACCGAGCGGGAATGCAACGTCTTTAGGTTTACCTGCCCCTACGGATTGGGACCGGCGGGCGAACCCTGTGAATGTACCGAACCGAACGGGGTTGTACTAAAAGGTCGAACGATTAAATAGCCCGAAATTTGAACCATTCTTGAGCAAGAATTGTCCCGCTACGCGCATGAGAGGCCGGTTCTATTCTCTCTGCCTCCCGCGCCAGACGCGAGTTTAAAGAACTTTTCACCTCGACACGGTAACTCTTTCGTGCACTCTCCACTGCTTTGAGTAGCCCCCACAAGCCCTCCTGGGAGGCATGGTTGTTGCTCCACTCGATCGTTTGGGGTCTTTTCATAAAATGGTCAGTGAGAGCCGCAAGACCGTACTTATCGTCGAAAAGCAGCCGAACTATACCCAATTGTTGGTCAAGCAAATTATGTTTGCCGGTCTTAGGCCGGTGATCGCGGTTACTGGCGAAGGGGGCCTCAGGAAGGCGACAGAGCATCATCCGGATCTGATCTTGCTCGAGTTGGATCTCACCGACATGGATGGTCTGGAGTTTGTGTCGCTGCTCAAGGAAAAGTCTCATCTTGAGAAGATTCCGATTGTCGCCATGAGCATCTTTTCCTACATGGAAACGGCGGCCTTATACGGCGGGTGCGATGACTTCCTCAAAAAGCCGGTGAGAATGATCGACTTGATGGCTCATATAAGGCACTTCTTGCACCGAGAGCCACGAATTCCAACGGATCGCCGCCTGCTAGCGGGTTAGACTGTCGGTGGCTTTCCCTTTCTTGGGTTTTCATAATTACTTGTCTGGTTCGAGGGCGCAGAACGGATTGTTACGGCTCGCCGAATGCGTACGTTTGGGTCGAGTGCTCGTATCCCAATTGGATACTGTCCGTTCTCCGTAGGGATGGTAAAGTCACCTGCAATCTGCTCGTTTGTCCTGCATAAAAAAAGACTTGTCGTAAGGATCGAAAATAAGGTAGTAGATCCCCTAGCCTCGGTCGCGTCACGCGGGGATTCGGGCGATATCCGTCAAGAGTTCAAGTCGGCGGAGAAAGGGAAAGGAGGTCTGCCGTCATGTCAAGAGTTCAAGTCGGCGGAGAAAGGGAAAGGAGGTCTGCCGTCATGTCGGTCGTCACGATTGCTCACGCAGCCTACAGCGGTGGAAGTGCGATAGCGGAAAAGCTCGCGTCGGTGGTCAATTATCGGTCTGTCGATCGGGAGGTGCTGATCGAAGCGAGCAAGCGCTATGGCATTCCAGAAGCAAAATATACAGAAGTGCTGGAAACTCAGGGACATTGGTGGGAACGCTGGCGCGAAAGCCTGCGGCTCTACCGAATCACCCTGCAGGCGGCGATGTGTGAGGTGGCCCAAGATGGGGACCTCGTATACCATGGCCGCGCCGGTCAGCAGCTCTTGCCCGGCATTCGGCACGTGTTGAAAGTCCTCATCGTTGCGCCTATGGATTTCCGTATCGAGCTCGTTCGAGCGCAGCAGGGGATGGATGTCGAAAGCGCTCGGCAGTATCTTCGTGAGTTGGACCGCGTGCGCGGGCGACGCTTTCGCGCGGTATTTAACGACGATTGGCAAGACCCGGTTGGATACGATCTGGTGCTGAATGGCGCCAGATTCACGCCCGAAGCTGGCGCTGCTCTTATCGCGGACATGGTACGACGGCCGGAATTTCAGCCGACTTCCGAGTCACTCAAAGCCTTTGCGGATTTGACCACCACCGCGCGCGTGCAGGCGGCCTTGATCACGTCATCCAAAACTCGCAACGTCGTGTTGAACGTCAAGAGCGATGGCGGCCGAGTGAGCATTTCGGGAATCCTGGCAGATCCCGACTTGGAAAAAGAAATCGTGAAAATCGCCAAGGGGGTGCCGGGCGTTGCGGAAGTGGAAACCGATATTGAGCCGCCACCGATCGAATACATGCACCCATGATCCGTCAACCCCGTACGCCGGCTAGCGAGAGAGATCGCGCAAACCGGCCAATGCGCCAGATCGACTAGACTCCATTCAGGGTCACGCAATTCCCGTCGGCGTGAATTTTATTTGCCGGGAAGCTTGTGCTACTTTTTTTTCAATGCGGTTGAGAAACGCGAATGGAATCCTATGATCTCGGTTTCATGAAACTAGCGTTGGCTGCGGCACGTGAAGCTTCGATGAGGGAAGAAGTGCCGGTCGGAGCGGTCATCGTTTCTGCCGGAGCCGTGGTTGGTACTGGCTACAATTGCCGCGAAGAACGGCAGAACCCGCTTTGCCACGCGGAAATCATGGCGATCCAGGAGGCGTCGAAGGCTTTGCGCAGCTGGCGACTTGATCAATGTGATATTTACGTCACGCTTGAGCCCTGCGTCATGTGTATCGGCGCTGTATTGCAGGCGCGGATGCGCCGATTGGTCTTCGGTTGTCGCGATCCTAAAGCCGGCGCGGTTGAATCCTTATACCGTCTGTGTGAAGATCAGCGACTCAATCACCAACTGCCAGTTACCGAAGGTGTGCTTGCCGATGAGTCTTCCTCGATGCTTTCGGCGTTTTTTTCCCGCCTGAGAGCGCAAAAGCGCGATGGCCAAGAAAACGGAGAGGTGGCCGAGCCCGGTTGAAGGCGCTTGACTCGAAATCAAGTGTACGGGGAACCGTACCGGGGGTTCAAATCCCTCCCTCTCCGCCAATTCTTTTTTCTTAATCAGCAAAGAGTTAGCCCCATTTCTTGATGTCCAGTGAAAAGCCTGTGTAGGAAAAATCAAGTTTTCCCAACCCTCGAAAAGTGCCCTTTTGTGCATGTTTTGTGAAGGAACTTTTTGACTTACGTTAAGCCGTTTCTCGTTTCAGCGGTACAACCTTCCGATTCTCCGCCTCTTTCTTTAAGTGCTCTTGAACGCGATTCATGGACTCCGTGAGATCATCGTCGCTGATTATGTCGTAACGGCGATAAATCGAGTCGGTTTCATGCCCGCTGAGCTTCATTCCTTCATGCTCACTTAGTCCCGCGCGCCGGAAGTTACGCACGGCCGACCGTCTCATATCGTGGGGAACGAGCCCCGGGATCCCGGCCGCTGTCGCTGCTGACTTGAATGCCTTGCGGAACGATGCAATCGGTTTGCCCCGACGATGGAACACGTACGGGCAATCCAACCGCCTCGACTCTACGCGCCTTTGAATGATCTCCATGAGTGGACCGATTATGGGAAGATTACGCGGCTTCTTTGACTTCGACTTCTCGGCCGGCAAGCGGATCATGTTATTTTTGAGATCCACTTCCGACCATTCAAGGTTTTTGCCTTCGCCGCTGCGCCATTCCGCGTTGTACAGGAATGCTACCAGGTCCTTGACGTCTGCATCCGGTATGTTTTCCAAAAGCCCTGTGAATTCTGCCGGCGCAATAAAACCCTTTCGGACGTTTTCACCTTGGAGAAGTTCAACCACCGCCGGGATTGCCGAGATGTCTCCGGCCTTGAGCATCAGCTTAAAGCCGTGGCGAAGATAGGCGAGTTCACGGTTGACCGATGCGCGCGCGGCGCCGGCCAGTAGTCGCTTCTTCGTGTATTTTTGGACGACTGGCGTCGCGATATCGACCACTCGGCGAAACTGAAAAGCCTCCTCGATATGCTTGAAGCAATACTCGACCGTCTTTAGCGATCGATTTTCCTTGCGCTCGTAGTCGGCGTCGATTCGCGCTTTCATGTCGGCGATGGTCCACTTGTCCTCTTTGGGCCCGACGAATCCCGGTCGCTCAACTTGCTTGAGTCTCTGCCTAAGTACCTTACGAGCTATTTTCTCGTCACTGGTATGCGCCGACTCCCTAAACATCTTCCCGCGAAAGGAGTAAGCGATCCACAAAACGTTGCCTCTTGGATATATGCAGCCGTCGCCTCTCATTTGCGACCTCGCTTTCTGCTCGCGCGGGCTTTTAAGAATTGCGCAATCGCCTGCCGAATCAACTCCGCCATCGATACTCCGTCGTCCAACGCCATATACTTCAAGCGCGTGTGATCGACCTCGCCTAAGTAGATCATCGTCTTTTTGGTTTTTGCCATTGCCTGAGTCCCTCCTTTTGAGAAGAGACTCTAATCTATGTGACATAGGTATGTTAACTCCTAAGTCATGCTAAATTTCTTTGATTCAATATAGCGCTGTAACCCGTTCGAGCTGAACCGGAGCATCCCGCCGACCTTGCGGACAAAAGGTAATTCGCGCGCGTTGTGATAAACCCACTCCTCGTTGCAATTAAGAATTTCCGAGACTTCCGCAACTGTGATGAGCTTGTCATCTCGCGGCAACGCTTTCATCGCGCTCTGAACCGCTTCCGCAATGATCGCTTTAAGCTCGTCAGTGGATAATTGGACGACCATCGTGGAAGTTATTTTTTTGGCCGGATCAGACATTTTTGCTCACTTCATTCGAAAAAATCGCACACAGTTGCCCGTAGACGCACGATCGGTGACCGACCCTTACCTTACCCTAACCGTTTTTTGCCATCGCTCATCACGATCGGTACCACTCAACACCGTGAGCTCCGCCCCTTGCGGCTCACGCACCAAATCAGTAACGCCAACACTGCCGGAGCGCTCTTCGAGATTGGCCAAAATACTTTTCAGCTTGTCGCGGATTTCGTGAATAGACCGAACACAGCGCCGCGCGAGAAGGAAATAAAAATTTCCGCGAAACTGATTAGCCGCGTTTACGTCCCGTTGGCCATCGGAGCGCTTACCCCATATTTGTTCCCATCGAAGCGCATCATACTGCCGAAGCGATTCTCGCAGCGCGCCCGGGTTCCCGCGAATCCCTTCGAGCGAAAACTCAAGGTCACTAATGGATTTCGGCTTGCCGCCGATCGATTGCCATTCAATAGCGTCGATATGTCGCTGGCGCCAGCGATCTAATTCGCCTAGGGCTGCTTCGATTCTCGGCAATTCCGACCTGGCATACTCCGCAGCGCCGCTCAGGGAATTTTTAAAATCCGCCAAGACGCGACGATGTTCGGCGTCGAGCGCTTTTGTTTTTTCTTTCACGATTTCTTCTAAACGACTCATGATATTTTTTTCTCCTTCCCAGTTACCTTTTCAGTTTGGCCAAAAACTTCACAGCTTCGGCCTGAAGTTTGGGATCGCGATCAATTCCATACTTGGCGGCAAACTCCTCGAGCGCGGCGGCGCTGCCGAACATCTCTTGCGCGGCGGCTGCGGCCGTCTTGAGCTGCGATTCCGTCTGCGCACCCCACTCACCGCGCAATTCGGTCATCGTATCCGTGGCGGCCTTTGCTACTTCCGGCGGCAATGTCGCTTGATCCTGCAACAACGTCGCGCCGCCCTCTTGTGGTTGTCCTTGCTGAGGCACCGCGAGTTGATCCTTCATCGCATCGGCCATCTGCTCCTCAAGCCGGGGTGTGTGTCCGTTCAGCTGGATCTCACCCGGGTGCTGGCGCGCGTAGGCGTCATTGACCAACCCCACAACGGTGGGATCGTTTCTATAAAACTGCTCGTGCCGAGCATCTGTCTTGTTAATAATTGCGTTGGCTTCTTCGATCGAAATCGCCATCTTTGCACCTCCCTCGTCAGCTTGCTGCGTCTGTCAGCACGTCCCACGCACCGCTTGGATTGGTACCGTCCGCCGTTTTCGTGGTGCTGCCGAGGGCGCCGGTTAACGACATAAACCGTTGAACGCGAATCGCGATGGTGCCATCTTTTAGCCGGCAGCTGTGGCCTTGAACGATCGTCTTAGCTTCCATCAACGCACGGACTCGCTGCTCCGCTGCTTGCATTGTCGCGAATGCCGCCATGACTACACCTCCTATGAATCTAGGCTTCCGAATCCCGCTAAGGTACTGGCCAAGTGTTTTGCCTTTTCCTCACGCGCTAAAACTTTTTCTTCTCTGGCGAGGACCGACGCTTCCCGGCTCGCAACCGCCAGCTCGCGCGCCTCAAGATCGCGGATCCGCGTTGAGCTTGGCTTCAGGGCTTCGACTTCGCGGGTAACTTTCTGGAGCTCCTGGCGGCGGCCGGTGAGTTGGACGTCCAGATCTGAAATCTCCGATTCCTTCTTTGCTTTTTCTTTTTCAAATCCCGCCAGGATACCTTCGGCCTTTTCCGCTGACTCGATAATCTCTGCCGCGTACAGGATCGCCGGAGCAAAGTTTTTGAACGGCTCCAAACTTTTTCGAACTTCGCGACTATTCATTTTTTTCGTTCTCCTTTTTTTGGTTTTCGCTTCAATTTGACTTTAAGACTTGCTGATCACCCTGGCGCCCGGAAAAACTCTCAACACGTCATTGACGGTAATTCCCGGCAGGCTATCGGCCATCCGTAGCGCCTCTTTGTAATCCGCTGGCGCCATCGGTTTTCGGTCCTTGCGACGCGCCAAGACTGCATCATCATCCAAGACTTTGACTTCAAGCAACACGTCTTCGACGTACTTCATCGCAGCTTTGCCCACTCGCCTTGGTCGCCCATTTCACGCCCAGAATTCGTTTCTTCTCTTAGGGGATTTTCCGTGCGGAAAGAATTTTTCGAGTATACGAACGGGTCGCCCTTCTTGCCCACGCCGCCTCGTTTTACTAGCTCTTTGGCAAATAGCGCCTCTAACCGTTTGCGCACCGTCCCTGCCGGCCTGTTTATCATCTCGGCTATCACATCCGATGCCTGCCCCTCTTCGGTGAGCGATGCCAGTATCGCCTTGTTGTCCGTCTCTCCCTGGCTCTCTTCCACGCTTCCGGCGAATACGCATTTTTCCGGGCTTAGATCGACGGCGAGCGGATCTACCGGCGGCATTCTGCCTTCGATACTCAATACCCCCGGCTTGCTCTTATCTGGCCTTGACCAGGTCCAAATTACATCGGGGGCGGCTATCCAATCGCTTGTACCGCTAACACCGTCCGTGCCTTCTCGGCTCGATCGATTGCTGTGATGAACGACTATAACCAACCATTTATGTTTTACTGCTAAGTCTTGAATATTTCGCAGGATAAGCCCGGCGCCGCCGGCCGAGTTCTCGGCATCCCCCGCAAGGCGGAAGGCGCCACGAAATGAGTCAATTACCATTACCGCCGGCTTGCCTACGTGTTGCATCAAGGCTTCGACTGTCACCGTCTGCAGCACAGGTTCTGGACGGTTCAAAATATATGCTTCGTCCGGACATGATCCACCAGCGCTCAAGAGTTCCTTTAGGTAGGAAAAGCCCATTTCATAATTTAGGTAGACTACCGGCTTCTTGATTGTGGCCCGTTCTAAGAAAGGCTCACCGCCCGCGATGGCCCTTCCCCCATGAATAAGAAGGGTAGTCTTTCCGCCCTTGCCCCGGCCATGAAGCGCTATTAGGCCACAGTCGGGGGCAATTTCATGAACGGTATACGGCGCGCTGCCGTGGTCGGTCGCTACAAAATCCTTCCACTTTTGAAGCTCAAAAATTCTTTCCGCACGTTTTGTTTCCTTAGGTGCGGAAACGAATTCCGAGCCCGTTTCGGCCTTCGCCGAATAAGTCTCTGTGGCGCCCGATATGGCCTTTTCGATCGTGGCTCGGCCGTACGTCGCGCCGTCACCGTAGTGCTTTGTGTCCCACTTTTCACGGTAAAGTTTTGAGCCCCGGTAAAGCCGATCAACCTGGCTTGCATCTCGCGTGTAGAAGGCGAGTAAGGCACACAGCGCTAGCTCTGCCTCGGATGCTGACGGGTAGCCGTTTAAATTGCCGTCAAGCAGGGATCTGAGTTTGTCGCCGTTCTTTGCCTTGAACCCAATCTCGATAATCTCGTGATCGCTTAAATGGCCGTTACCGTTCGCCGTGGCGCCGGCGCCCTTCTCAATCTTCGGCTCAGGAAAGTATTCCGCTAGAAACGCGTCAATCTCGGCTTGGCGTGAATCAAGAGTGCGCACGTGGCAGGCTTTGAGCACGCGTCCTGTTGTGGTGAGATAGCGACCGCTCGAGTAGATTTCGATGTTTCCCTTCTTGCGCCCACCAGCAGCTGGAAGCACGCCCGTAAGAAACAGTCGCAAGCCTGTACCACTCGGACTAACTTCGACGTAGCAGTTGAAAAGGTCAATAATGTTGAGGGCCCACTGGGCGATTGTCTTAGTCTGAGGGTCGATGCAGTAGTCAAGATCGACTCCGACGACACCAAGGTCAGACGTGAGTACAAAGCCGATGCCATCGAACCCGCCTTTGCCGTATGTTGCTACTGCCGTTTCGTAGTCGCCCCACGTCGATGGATCATTGGACTTGGCAAGATCACCACTGCGCGGATTGAATAGCGGCTTGGTCCACTTGTCGCGAAGCGTATACCACTCCACTACCCACTGCGGGATGATTTTTAGTTCTGCCGGGATATTTTTAAAGGCAAAAGGAATCGGAAGCGGTCGCACGGATGTATCATCGGTTTGCGTCATTCCGTTCCTGCCGACCTCAGCTCAGGAAAAACGCTAAAAGCACGCTCGACCGCCGACTTCGAAATCCTGCCGTGGCAATAATTCTCGATTAGCCGGCGCTTAACGCGGCGCGCCATGAAGGTACTTAGGGATTTACTAAAGCGTGGCGCTTGGGTCGATTGACTTTGTCTCGGCTGTCTTGCTAATGCAGTCATGTCAAAACTTTTCGAGGGTCGCGTCGGCTGTCTGGCAAGATTCGCCGCCGGCCCTCTTTTTTTTACGCCGCTGGCTTTGGCTCCGTTTCGTGATTGCCGTGGATCAGCTTTACTTGAGCCATTCGAAGCTGCCGTTCGATGTCACGGTTTAAACGATTGAGGCCTCGACGCACTAAAGGCCAAAGTTGAAGGTCGCGATCCTGTTCCGCTTCACAAGCGGCCCGGACTGAAACCCTTTCGATTCCATCTTTGCCGATCTCGACGAAGATCATGTTTTTCCTCCTCGTTACCTATTGATGGCAACGAGAAGAGAAAAAAGGGGAATTTATCAAGGCGATGAATTGACTAAGATTTTCGGTTGGAGCGGGTTGCTTTAACAGGCGCGAGGTCTAGTTCTAAAACGTAATGGCGGAGAGTTTTTTCGTCAATCCCTGATTTGCGAGCGGAGTCTTTCAATGAGTAGTCTTCGAGGATTAATCCAATGGCTTTTCTGATTTTTGGTCGCGTGGGTTTATATGCTTTTTCCAGCAACTTATCGAACCGTTGGGAGAATACTTCTGCCGTTTTTTTTATTCTGCGTTTTTTGTCTAACGCCTCTTCGATGTCAGGGCTTAATCTTTCACGCTCTAATTCACCGTGATGGATTTTCGACGTTGCCTTGAGGGTAGAATCAGGCGCCGGGCTGTCGTCGTTCACGTCGCCGGCCTCGCCTTTAAGGGCGGAGAAGGAAAGCTCCTTGCGAAACCTTTGACGGTAAGCGTTAAACGCCTTCAATGGAAATTTTTCCATATCGCGGTTGAGAATCGGTAGAAGCTCAGTAAGGTTTGCCTCTATTTCTTTCTCTACGATCTTGGGGAAAACCCGCTCCCAAACCGGTGATACATTTGGATATGCGGCAACTACTGGTGAAAACGGAATAGACCCAAACGGGGCTGATCGTACGGCGGCTTTTAGAGCTTGGTAAAACTCCAATGCCGCTTGCGTCTTGAGTCCCTCGTGATCGATTGCTTTCGCTTCCGGGGTACTCTCCTGACTCGGCTCGGATCGCATAATTAGCTTACCGCTTTTTAATTTTATTGCCGGTGGCGGTTCAATAACTTTTAAGAAATCCTCTACGCGAAAATTAGATAAGCCATCGAGCCACAAGACGAACTGTTTTCCAACTTTGAGGGGCTCAACTCTTCTCCAGACTTCCTTTCGAATTTCTTCAATCATGATTTGCAAATATCCAAGAATGAGAATTGATGTAATATCGACCCCTGCAGTACATGCGTGCGCCAAATGATCCAGGGAAATTTTCTCCCTTTGTTCTTCCATCTCCTGACAAATCGGCTTCCAACTCTCCAGGTCGTCGGAAACCTTAATCTGATCTGATAGTCCGCGAATGCGAAGCATTGCGTCCCAGCTCCACACGTAAACAACTACGAAAATACTGAGAAGCGATTTGTTGTCGAATTCAAGCCAATTCGCGAATTTCTGGAGTTCTAACTTTGCTTCAAGTAACGCTTGTCCGATGGATTGTTTAATCTTGTCGTCGTCAGTTGCGTCCATTCACCGCCCCCTGTCGGTCTCCTGCTTGTGAGAGAAAGGGCCAGGCCGGGCAGGAAGGCTCCCGGCTTTTCGCTGATCAGGCTAGGCCCAATGTTGTGGCAAGTTAAACGAAAAAAAATAAAAGCCAAGAAAAAGTTGGCGCCACAATTCCTCTTGCTCGCCGATCTTGGTGGCTGTAAAAGTACGGCATAGCCAAAAAAAGCGACGACGAAGTTCACCATCACCGAAGCGGCGAAGAAACTTGGAGTCACCCGCGCCTGCACTCGCGGCAATGACATTGGCGAGCGCATGCAAAGTTGAGCAGCGGGGTAATAAGCGATGAAGATAAGACAACTACTTAGCGCTATATTTTTCCCGCGCCGTTATCTCCGGCTGAGAAAAGCCCAGCGTCGAGTTCTGGCGTCGCAAGGCCAGGCGCTTGATCGATGGCCGCCGCCTACCGATCCAAAAGCGAAGCTGGCTTCGTATTTGACCGATGACCACACCGAGCCGATGAAGATGCGCCGGGAGCTAAAAGGAAAATGGCGGCGCCATCGGTGAATGCTTTGGGCAAGGTCAAGGCGAGATCGTTAATCCTGGGGCAAAAAACTGATAAATAGCAATGTCATTCTTCACTTCGATGAGCTCAAAGACATCAGCATTAGCGCCTGGAATATCTCGATTGATTACCTCAGGGGTGAACGGTGGATCGAATATAATTTCGGGTTCAAGCGGGTCGGTTTCGGGCCGCGATTGCTGGGGTTTTTGTCTTATAAAAGTACGGTAATGGTGAAACTCCAAGAGCTCGATCCGAATGGTCGAGCTGACTTTTTCGGCAATGACTTGGAGTTGTCCGCGATTCTTGGGTGTTCCTCCAGATCGACGGGGGATAAAACCTGAGGTTGGACTAAACCGACGGATGCTTCAACAAGAAACGTAATTTCTCAACCTTCCGCGGGAAGGTGAATTTCCATCACGATCTCGCCAGACAAGTCCCAAAAAGTGAGAAGCAGATGAATAGCCCGATGCCCACCAGCGACAGCATGCTCGGTTCGGGAACGGCCACACGCCCAAAATTGTAGCGGAGCGTCACGGCTCCGATGAGTTCGTCACCGTTAATCCGGCCGCTGGGATTTGTAAGGCCGCCGGAGCTGATGGATGCTCCGAGAATGCCTATAATTTCGAGCGGGACGGTGTTGGTCCCCACGTACGGCGACAGCGATGTGGGGGTCGCAGACAGAATGTGCCCGACCGGGATTACCTGCCGGAAATTGAACGAGTCGGGTCCCATGAAGTCAGGATTACCGTCGAAGGCTCCGAAGTTCACAAGGCCCTCGAACAGGTTGACGAAGTCGAACAGAGCAGTATCACTATGTGCGAGCAAACCCGGGCCGACGTAGTTCACGATCTTCTCGATCCCGACGTGCGCAACCTTGGGACTTGCGTCCGTGTTCTCGAAGTCGATGGATGCAGATCGGACTTCGAACTCAAAGACAAACTCTACGTCGGATAATGCGCCTAAATGCGGATCGAATTGATCGAAAGCCAAGTCGACGGGTACGGTAACGTTGCCGGCGACCACACCGTAATCGCGAGTCTGGATGATCTGGTCAGCTTCCGCCGACCCCAACTCCACTGCTACTAGGATCGCCCAAGCTGAGTACTGGAGGATTCGCTTTAGCCAATGTCCTATCATGGGTTCCTCCTTACCTCGGCGGCGGGCGAGCCGATCAGCATAGTACGGTTGCTAAATTCCATCACGACAGCGAGTGTGTTGCTTTCCTAAATACTTGTCAATGATTTTTCAGTTACTCAGGGTCGCAAAGGGCCGACCAAGTCCGCGCGGCATAGTTCCTATTAATGAATCTCTTTCGATATCATCGAGAAACTAATGAAAATTATCAGAATTACTCTCGACCGCTCAATGATCGCAGAGACGATCCGATCTGCGGCTTTCGGGTAGTGTCCTAATTTCAATTCTAAGGACGTTTTGTTGCCCTTTTTTTTATTTGCTACAGATAAGCGGTCTCGCCTATTCTTTGCCGAACAGCCAAGTTTTGAACGTGGTCGTTGAGCATCTGCCAGCGGGCCTCTGGCTTTGTTCCCTCCATCCCAGGATCCTCAAGCGCTTTCCTAAACCGTTCAAATGGCCATTTCTCATCAGCGCAGACGTCGCGCGTCGATCATGGAGGGCGACTATAGCACACTCGATAAGCCTGCTGATTGGCCTTGACACCCTGTCACCACAAGTACTAAAACCAACCTTCCCCCCTTACTAACGCTACGGAACTCACAAAGGGTCACACCATGAAGAACTTTGTATTCGCGCTCGGTATTTTTCTTTTCTGTCCCTCGCTCACCTATGCGACACTCGCGCCGAGCCAGCCGCCGGGCCTGCTGGGTTACGAGGGCCAACCAGGCAACCAGGGCGGATGATGGCTATAATCCCTAGCTGTAGGGAAGAATGAAAGCCCTGTGGGCGGCAAGGCCACTGAGTAATCAGTGGCCTTGCCTCTTCAGGGGGTGAGATTATTCTAGGCAATCCGCTGCCCAATCAAGAATCGTTTCTCGTGTATCGCGGAGTTGCCGGGCACGGTGAAAAAGGAGTGTGAAGGGACTATCTTGGACTTGAGAAGGCCCCGTGGTTCGCAACTCGTTTCGGGCTACGAGACTCCGCTGTGTATCAAGTTAGAATTCTAGGCAGGACATTTTTCTGTTCGTCACCGATCGAGGCGAGAGCGAAATAATCGCGTGGCTCTCAACCGTCCAAGGGAAGGTGATCGCTGATGATCAAGCGACTACTTAGCCCGATATTTTCCCCGCGCCGTTATTTCCGGCTGAGAAAAGCCCAGCGTCGAGTTCTGGCATCGCAAGGGCAGGCGCTTGATCGATGGCAGGCAGCCCTACCGTGACCAAGCACTAGTGCCCAAACACACTGAGCCATTGAAGATGCAGCAGGAGCTAAAAGGAAAGTGGCGACGCCGTCGGTAAAATGGTTTGGTCAAGGTCAGGGCGAGATTGTTAATCCTGGGGCAAATGCGGAAGTCATTTTTCTCGAGATTTTGCTTTTGGGTATCGAGATTGCCGAGACGGCCTGCATCCGCACGATCGTCGGATCGATGTCGAGGTGGCGGCAGATCCATAGAAAACTTCTCTCATCTTCGCACGTAGAAAGAATCCACGCTACCGCGCGCCGTTGGGCGTAATGCCGCTCATGTCGAGTAGCCGGAAATACTTCCCCCCGAAAATCTCGAATCGCGCGCCGGAGTACCTCACACCACAACTGGCGCTCGGGCGGCGTTTCGCTCGAGCACTCATCGAGATTAATCGTCGCGGCATACATAAATGCTGGCTTAGCCGTTTAGCACAACAGGCGCGAGTTACGCCTTCGGGTGAGGATGATTGATGATTAAAAAAACCCCGTCGCCCGAAGCAAAAACCACAAGATGATGATAGCCGCGATCACGATAAAAGCCCAAACCATGGTCTAAATTATAACATAAACTTTAATAAGATTGTCCCGAAGTGAACCATTGGCCGGGGGCAAAAAATCCGCTCGCACCCGTCTCCGAATTCTCGCCCGAATCGACGCGACGGTTTCCATAAAAAAGCCACGACTTCACCGGACGCAACATGTTGCGAACTGCATTCAGGCGCCGAAGCAGTGTAAGATAGGGACTATGGCGGACGATGATACAAAAAAATCGTGGGCTGAGCATTATCCCAAGTGGCGCAAGGACCGGGAGGCAGAGCAGGTGTGTCTCGGTATCTGTGCCGTGATTGAGGCGCGGGCGCGCGCCCTGCCGATCGTGGGTACAGACGCGGACCGATTAAGCCGGGTCCTTACCGTCGCCGGTATTCCCGCCGCTCAATATCATGAGCTCAAAAACGACCCGAAGCGGTCGTAGAATCGCGCATTTCAAACGTTCTCATCCACCGCACATCCACCCCCCGGTTATCTGTCCCCACATTGCGTTAACGTCAGGACTCATGGCTGCTGACCTCCGTTACATTGACGCTGTTGCGGGATCAGGCTAATTTTTGCCCAATCGGGGAGATAAGAAAAAGCAAAAGCAGACAAGCCGAGCGGGCTTTCACTCTCGGGATTACCTGCTATTTCTTGCGGTTTGTTGCTGGGAGTTACGCTAGACGAAAAGCTCGAAATCAAGTTTACGGGGAACCGTACCGGGGGTTCAAATCCCTCCCTCTCCGCCAATTCTCTCTGAGATTTCGATCTGCTTACAGGCCGAATCGATGGCGAGTCGGTTTCTCGGCGGGCCGGTGGAAATTTGGGTTTCGAAAACTCTTCAGCGAGAAAAACAAAAGACCAGCATCAAGTCCTGTGCTTGATGTCTAGCGCCCAGGCGCCGTTATCGTCGAAGAGGGCTTCTTTGAAAAGCGTGTCGTAGAAAACTTCGATCATCTCGCCATTGCCGCGTATCTTTGCGACCCTGAGAGATGTCCAGATATCCGCCCAGGGTATCAGCTTCATTCGAATGTGGTTGCCTACTAAGTTGGGAGTCTCGTTGGGCGTGTTCGATCGCTCGCCGGCGCTTGTACTCATTGAATCCTGATCGGTTCTACCATGACCATCGTTGCTGTACCGCATCAATCTGCCTCTCATCGAAGTGTAAGTGTTCTGAACAAATCGCGGATGATACGATCTGAGCCAGACGTTGTTTCAGCAATCGAGATGCCACGAGTCACAAGTTGTGCAGAATCGATCACTTAAATTATTTTCACGTTCGCCGAAACGAAAGAATTTTGTAAACCGATCTAACAGATATTTCTCGAGGTGAAAGCGCTGATCAATTGGTCTTTTAAAATTTCATTGCGCCTGATTACTTAGAACGGCTTTACGAAGTAAAATCTAGTCATTTGGAAAACGTTAAATGATTTAACACTGTGTACAAAAACATCAGCGCGCGCGGTCGTTTATCAAAGATAAGATATTTCGATCGAAGATCGCCATTTTGTAGAAAACCGGTCGGCTCTATGGTAGCTTTCAAACATTCGCCGGGATCCGTTACAAAATTCGGTCGATTGGAGAGGTGACCGAGCGGTTGAAGGTGCACGACTGGAAATCGTGTGTACCCCTAATAAGGGTACCGGGGGTTCGAATCCCCCCCTCTCCGCCAGCAAGAGGCTAAATAACAAGTGCTGAGGGCTAGAAGAATTGGTTAATCAATCCTCAGCCGTGGTAAGTACTCAGCACTCAAAGGGTAGGATGTCGATTGCTGATAGTTAGGTCCTGTGCAAGGCGGCACCGTGAACTCCGTCAGATCCGGAAGGAAGCAGCGGTAACGGATCACCCCTGTGCCACAGGGTAACCTGGCTGTCAGCAATGGGCATCCCGCAAAGAGTGGCGAAGCGCAGAGAAGGGAATGAGGAGCTAAACA
>WNGE01004662.1_pt1 | contig 15728 bp, 14 predicted proteins | sample 5400651 | NCBI WGS metagenome assembly WNGE01 (sample SAMN13153370, study PRJNA577476) | soil metagenome | isolation source: 60 cm soil or saprolite under grassland replicate 2 | place: USA:California | collected 2016-06-15 | reverse complement strand
CGTGACGGGTCTACCGGAGCCGCACTCCCGAAGCTGGGAGCGCGGCTGATAGTGGGCCTTCACCTCGAGCGGAGCGCTCTTGAAATCGAAGGTCAGCGCGTCACCCGTCACCTTCACGTCGGTCAGGTAGGCGGTCTCCGGTCGCTCGGAGCTCTCCGAGCTGCCGCCGCAGCCCGCGAGAAGCGCAACCATCCCGACCACGAGAGCGACCCCCCTCATCGCCGCTAGGCTCGCACAGCCGTGCCGGACACGCCAGGACCGAACGTTCCGTTTCCTCCGATGGAGGCCGAGCTCGTCTCGGAGCTGCCCAGTGAGGGCGGCTGGCGCTATGAGCCGAAGTGGGACGGCTTCCGCGGGGTGCTCGAGAACGACGGCGGCGAGCTCGCGCTGTGGTCGCGAAACGGGCGGCCGCTGCTCCGCTATTTCCCCGAGCTCCGCGAGATCGGCGAGCGCCTGCCGCCGCACTCGGCGCTCGACGGCGAGATCGTGATCGCGCGAGAAGGCAAGCTCGACTTCGACGCCATGCAGACACGACTGCACCCGGCCGAGAGCCGCGTCAGGAAGCTGTCCGCCGAGATCCCCGCGACCTTCGTCGCGTTCGACCTCCTGCTCTGGAAGGGGAAGAGGGTGCACGACCAGCCGATCGAAAAACGGCGTGCGGAGCTCGAGAAGGTCGCTAATGGGATCCCGCTCTCACCGGTGAGCGGCGACGTCGAGCAGGCGCGTGAATGGCTCGAGACGCTGCAGCCGGCCGGCTTCGACGGCGTGATCGCCAAGAAGCTCGGACTGCCCTACCTACCCGGGTCGCGCGACGGTGTCGTGAAGGTGAAGCCGTACAAGACGGCCGACTGCGTCGTCGCGGGCGTCCGCTTCAAGGCGGGCGGGCGCGAGACGATCGCGACACTGCTCCTTGGCTTGTACGCCGACGACGGGCACCTCGACTACGTGGGATCGGCTGCCGTCGGCGCGAGGCGCCACGCGGAGATCGCAGCCCAGGTGATGCCGCTCGTCGACACGAAGAGCGACCGCCGCTTCTCGGAGCCGAACCGCTGGGGCACGGGCGAGCTCGAGGAGAAGGCGCTGAAGCCGAAGCTCGTGGTCGAAGTGCGCTACGACAAGCTCGAGAAGAGCCGCTTCCGCCACGGCACGAAGCTCGTGCGGTTCCGCCCCGACAAGGATCCCGACCAGTGCACGTGGCGCGAGGTTCGCCCGCCGCGCCGTCCGGAGGATCTATCGGTCGAGCAGATTCTCGCAACCTGACTTGAGTCAAGTTGAAAACCTGGTTGCTAGCTCTGGTCGTCCTTCTTCGCCCGCGAGGGCTGCACGCGCTTCGGCTCGCCCGGCATCTTCGGGAAGTTCGGCGGGTACGGGGCCTCCCCCTCGCCCTCCGACTCTTCGCGTTCGACCCAGTCGAGCAGGACGCGTAGGTCGCACACAGCCTCGTCGATTCCCTCATGCAGGTCGCCGAGCTTCGCGAAGCGCGGCGGCATGCTCGCGAGGTTGAAGTCCTCCGTCTCGACGTCGGGCAGCTCGTCCCATCGCACCGGGGCCGACACCGTTGCGTCGGGGCGGCCGCGCACCGAGTACGCCGAGAGGATCGTGCGGTCGCGCGCGTTCTGGTTGTAGTCGACGAAGACGCGCTCGCCGCGTTCCTCCTTCCACCACGCCGTCGTGACGAGCTCGGGGGCGCGACGCTCGATCTCTCGCGCGAACGCGAGCGCGCACCGCCGCACAACGCGGAACTCCCAGTTCGGCTCGATGCGGCAATACACGTGCACGCCCCGGTTGCCGCTCGTCTTCGGCCAGCCGACGTAGCCGATCTCCTCGAGCACTTCGCGCACGATCGCCGCAACCTGCTTCGCCTCGGCGAAGCCCGTGCCCGGCTGCGGGTCGATGTCGATGCGCAGCTCATCGGGCTTCTCCGGGTCGGCACGGCGCGACGGCCACGCGCCGAACTCGAGCGTCGCGAGGTTCGCCGCCCAGACGACGTGCGCGAGCTCCGTCACGCAGAGCTCGTCGGCATGTCGCCCGGACGGAAACGTGACCCGGCACGTCTCGATCCAGTCCGGCCGCTTCTCGGGCACGCGCTTCTGCCAGATCACCTCGCCGCCGACGCCTTCCGGCTGCCGCTTGAGCTGGCAGGGCCGCTCGTACAGAGCCCGCGCGATCCCGTCGCCGACGCTGATGAAGTACCGCACGAGGTCGAGCTTCGTCTCCCCGCGCGCAGGAAAGTAGACCTTGTCCGGATTGGTGACCTTGACCAGGCGGCCACCGACTTGGAGCTCCACGAACGGCGACGGCATTCCCGGGAGTATCGTGAATACGTGCTGGAAGACCCGCGCCCGATGAGGCTTTCGCTCGAGCCGCTCGACGACTTCCTCGTGATCGAGACCACCGACGAGGAGTCCGAGACGCGTGCCGGCCTCATCGTTCCCGCGAGCGCCGAGACCCAGTGCCAGAGCGGCATCGTCATCGCGGCCGGCCCCGAGGCGGAGGGTGTCACGCCCGGCGACAAGGTGCTCTTCCTCAAGGAGGTGGGCTACGACGTCCGGCTCGCCGGCACCGCCGTGAAGGTCGTCAGGCGGCGCGACCTGATCGCCCGCATTCACGACTAGCGATACCATCGCCTTCCACGGAGGGGTGGCAGAGCGGTCGAATGCGGCGGTCTCGAAAACCGTTATCCGTCGTTAGGCGGATCGAGAGTTCGAATCTCTCCCCCTCCGCTCTCCTGCCAAACGGCCCGCGACTGCCTGTGCGCCAGACAGTCGCGGCATTCCGCGCACCTTCGAGCCAGGCTCACTTACGTCTTCACGCCTGACGGAGGCTACGCCTTCTTCAGCGCCTCGTCGACGTAGCGCGTCCGCTTCGGGTAGGCCTGGACTGAGCAATCGGTCCGTGTTCGGACGGACACGCCCCCTCAGCCAGCGATGTACTGGGCTATCTCCTGCGGAGTGAGCTGTCGCTTCACGCGCTCGTTAGCAACGCCTAGCACGTCGGCGAGGGATCCACAGAGCCGACACCGCCTGATCCGAATCACTCCGTTGAACTCGGCAGTTGCGATGTCGCGCCCGTTCGGGCTGAAGATTGCCCGATAGACATCGCCGCCGCGGAACGCCTCGACGGGCTGCCCCGTTCGCGCTTCCCACACTTGCGTCAGCCCGCTCCTCGAGCCCGTGACGACCAATTCGCCGTTGGGGCTGAAATGCGACGTGGTCGTCGCCACGGAGGGACCGGAGGCGACCCTCTTGCCCGTAGCGGCGTTCCACACTTGTGCCGGGGCAAGCCCGGTGAGGGTCAGCAGGAGGCTTCCGTCGGCATTGATCCGCACAGCCGAAACACCGCCCCGGTCGACCCGAGCGACCGGCCTCCCCGTGCGTGTGTCCAAAACCAGAGCGGTCCGGTTCTCGATCAGCACGAGCCGTTGCCCGTCCCGACTGAATTCCTCGCCGTTGCTCGAGCGCGAGAGGCGACCGCCGACTGTTGCGATCCGGCGCATCGGCGTGACCTGCCAGATCTCCGCCTGGGAGCCGGTGGACTCCCTCTCGGTAAAGGTCACCATCGTGTTCCCGGTGAAGCTGAGGCGCAGATCGTCGAGACGCGGGGCGCCGGGCATCTTCGGTCGGACGGTTCCGAGAACGCGCCCGCTCGAGACTTCGATGACCCGGACCCTTCGCCCATCTACGAGTGCCGCCCGCTTGCCGTCCCCGCTGAGCGCCGCCTGGCTCACGGACCCGCCGAGGCGCCGGACGAGCTTCCCGTCGCGTCTGAGCTCCGCGCGGCCGTTCCTCACCACGAGCAACGATTCGTCCGCCGTGAAGTTCGGATGCGCGGAAAGCTCGGCCCTCTCGCCGTCGGTCTGCTTCCCGGTTGCCACATTCCAGACGGTCGTGGAGTGGAGCCTGGTGGAGGCAGCCAGTCGCGTTCCACCGGGGCTGAACGCGGTGGTCTCGATAGGTCCGCTGACACGGACGATCACCGCGGCGGGGTCTGGCACCGGCTGCCACAGTCGAGCGGTGCCGTCGCGGCTCGCTGTGAGAATGAGCCCACCTGGGCCTATCCGGGCGGCTTCGACTGCGCCCTTGTGCCCGCGAAGAACGGCAACGATCTCTCCGTCCGGTCGCCACACGCGCGCGGTCGAGTCCAGGCTCGCGGTAACGACGAGTGAGCCGTTCGAGTTGAATTCGGCCCAGGTCACATCATCGGTGTGGCCGCGTAGCACCCCCTCCGTGGAGCCATCATCGGACCAGACCCGAGCCGTCCCGTCAGCGCCTGCGGTCACGATCTGGCTCCCATCGGCGCTGATGAAGGCGCGTTTTCCGCGGCTGAAGCCGGCGCTGGCACGGAGAGAAGGCAGGACGGACCCGGTTCGGGCATCCCACATGTGTGCGGTGTTCTTCTTGCTCGCGGTTTCGACTCGCCGGCCGTCCGGACTGAAGGATGCGTCGTATATGTATCCCTCCGGCTGGGCCAGGGACGCGACGCGGCCTCCGCTCGGCAGCTGCCAGATCGTCGCGGCACCGTCGGCACCGCCCGCCACGAGCCGCCTCGAGTCCGGTGCGAACGCGACTGCTGCGACGCCGCAGTGCGCGCCTTTGGCGTCCGAACGAGCGGCCCGTTTGTTCTTCGGCTTCGCCGCACGCACCGCCGCCGCACGGCACTCGTGGCGACCGGGGAGTGGGAGCGCGGCCACTAATCGTCCGCTTCCGACGGCCCAGACATAGGCACGGCCGTCTGCTGCGCCCGCCGCGACGTATCTGCCGTTCGGGCTGAGCGCGACCCGTTTGAGCGGCGCTCGCGCGCCAAGCAGCGTCCTGTGGCGGCCCGTCGCGATCGACCAGACGCGCACGAGGCGATCGTCGCCCGCTGTCGCAGCGAGCTTTCCGTTCCGGCTGAAGGCCGCATCTCGAAGCGGCTTCTGCGACCTCGTGAGCACCATACGGACGAAGTAAGGCTCCGAAAGCGCTTCCCGCAGCGCGGCTGCCGCCTGCGCCGTCGGCTTGATTGCGAGTGCCTTTTTCGCGAGCAGTGCAGCAAGCTCAGGGTCGACTGAGAGCTGCGACAACGCGCTCGATGTGATGCGCTGCGAGCGTGCCAAAGCGGCGCTCTGCCGTGCCAACGTCGCGCTGTGCTCGGCCTGCCGCTGCGCTCTCTTCGCGTCGTCGCGATTGCGAAGTGCGAACACAGCGAGCAAAGTCGCGACGACCGTGCCGACAAGGAAGACCGCGGCGACGACGCGGAGGAGCCGTCCGCGCAGACGGCGCCGAGACTCCTCGAATCGTTTGCGTTCCTCTTCAGCGGCCTCCCGTTGCTCCTGCTCGGCTGCGAACGAGGCGCGCCACTGGAGGATCGCGGGCGCAAGGACGTCGTGGAAGATCTCGTACCGAGGCTCGGACTCCCCCGGAGCGGGTGCGATCGCACGGAGGATGCGTGCGTCGGCAAGGCGCGGCAGGAGGGCTGTGAGCTGCTCGAGCGGGACCTTCTCCAGCGTCGCGAGGTCCGACGGCAGGTACGCGATCTTCGACCCGGACGGCGTGACGAGCCGCGCGAACACCGAGGCGGCGAGCCCCCGCTCGTCGTCGTCGAGTGCCGAGATCGCTTGCCCTAGGTGTGCGTGCACGATGGCCTGGGCGCCGCCCAGCTTCTTCAGCGTCGCCAGCCTGAGCACCGACCCCTGCGCACCCACCTCCTGGCTCCACAAGCGCTCCATGACAAGCTGAAGGAACGGTGTCTCCACACGCAGCTCTTCGCTGGCGGGGTCGGCGTCGACAACCCCGCCCCCGCCTCGGCCGAACGCGACGCTCCCCGTGCGAACCTGAACGAGGACGGCCTCGACGAGTTCGTCCTCGACGTCGCTCGGCGCGGCTTCGGAGGGCCAGAGCTCGTTGTACCGGTGGACGGGCGCCCGAATGGCTTGTTCCGCCGCCGCGCGATCGAGGTGCTCGATCCGGATGTTGTGGCCGAAGAGGTTGGGGATATCGTCCTCGAACCGGTCGAGGAGCGTGTATGCGTCTTCGCGGATCGACACGAGGAAGTTCGCGCGAAGCCCGCGCTTGTTCACGGCCCGCGGGAACTCGCCGGCGAACGTACCCGCTCCTTCCTCGTCCGGGTGGTAGACGAAGTACTCCTCGAACTGGTCGAGCACGAGCAGCAACTCCACGTGCTGCGGCTGTCGAACGCCGGTCTCTGCTTCTAGGTCCCGCGCCCTCGCGTCGAGCCGCTCGCCCCAACTCGCGAGGAACTCGCTCAGGTGCTCCGACGGCGGGACAGGCTCCGGCGCGAGATCGCCGAGCAGGTCGCGGATCCTGGTCGCGATGGCGTCCGCGAGCGCTAACAGCGGCTCGTCGCGCCACGAACTGAAGACGACGCCGATCGACTCCGGGATGCGGCCGGCATCGACTGCCTGCTCTGCGGTCGTGCGTAGATCGCGTGCGAGTCCAGCGCGCAGCAGCGAGCTCTTGCCGACGCCACTCGGACCGTAGACGAGCGTCAGCCGCGACGCCATCAGGTTTGCCTTGATGATCCGCCGCTCCGGCTCGCGACCGAAGAAGAAGAGCGCATCCTCCTCGGTGAAGTAGGTGAGGCCGACGTAGGGGCTCGCGCGAAGGCCGGCGGGGGCCTCCGGCACCGCGACGGCGACTCCGCTCACGGCGGCGCCCCGGTCGGGGTGCCGAGACGCTGCTCCAGCTCGGTCATGTAATCCTCGAGCGCGAGGCCGAGAACGTCCACCTTCCGCGACTCCCAGAGAGCCTGCTCAACCTCGTCGGCATCCTCGCGTATAGCCCAAGAGCGGTACGACAGCGGCTGCTCGCCCCAAATCCGGTGCAGGATCACGCGCAGGTTCCAATCAGCCATGCTGTAACCGAGAAAGAGGAAGCAGCTCTTGCGCAACCGGGCCAAGATCGTCGGCGGGAGCAGCTGCTCGATGTCGGTCTTCGTGAGGTAGTCGATGTAGTGGTCCTCGGTGATCACGAAGCTGTCGCGGTCCGCCTCGTCACGGTCGATGGCTCCGTGGATCTTCAGGATCACCGTCCGCTGGTCGAGCGACAGCGCGTCGTACCTGTTCGGCCGCGTGATCTTCTGCGGCACTCCCCCGTGCGGGCGGTGCCAGAATTTGCCGCGTTGCTCCTCGGGGTCTGCGATGTACCAAACCACGTCGTACGGCTCGCCAACTCTCTCGAAAGCCCGCTCGAGCGCGTCGTCGTAGTTCGTCGTCACGATCAGCTGGTACTTCTCGGTGCCGCGCGCGCGCATCCGCGCGGGCAAAGCCGCGAAGAACTCGTGCACGCGCCCCGGCGGGTAGTCCGAAGTGAACAGCGTCCGGAGTTCGCGATAAAGAGGCCCGGCGCCATCCGTCGCCGCGATGTACTGCGAGACGCGCAGCAGATCGAGCCGGGCCCCAGGTAGTGGGGGCGACCGCTTCAGGCCTCTGCCAGTGGCAGCCGCCTCAGCCTCGTCGCGCGGATAGAAGAATGTCGCAGCGAGGTGCTGCGCAAGTTCCTGCCCGCTCGGCAGGTAATCGGCGCCTCTTGTCCACGTGACGTCGGCAGGCCGGTCGCAGAGGTTGACGCCTGCGCCGAGCAAGGGCACGACGCTTCCTTCGGTCAGTTCCCGAACGACTGCGGCGTAATGCACTTCGTGCTGGTCCATCAGGCTCCCGGCGCGCTCTGGCCCTCGCCGCAGGGAGGCCGACTTGCCCGTTGTCATCCATTAGACCGCTGTTGCTTTCGCATTGCAACGCCTTGCTTGCGACGGCATCGTCGCCGCGCGTTCCGTCCATTCCTTTCGACGAGACGGCTGAACGCACGCCTTCACGGGTAAGGGCTGACAGACAGTTCGTCCCCATCCGCAGGGGGAGGAGGAGGAATGAGTAGAAGGATCAGCCGTCGCGAATTCGTCGGCGCAACCGCCGGCGTTGCGGCCGCGACATACTTCGGCGGCGTCACACGGGCGTTCAGCCGGGTCGGCGCGGGCGGCAACCCGACCGTCCCACCGCACAGCCTCGGCGTCCAGCACTTCTCGGTCCGGGACGCCACAGCGCGGCTCGGCATCGCGTCCAGCAACAGGCTCGGCCTGACGCCGGCGATGGGCCGTCTGGGCGGCCCTGACTATCCGGAGGATCCGACCGACCTCGGCCCGCTGGTTCCGCTCCCGGGCGGCTTCGCAGAGGTGTTCGAGTACCTGGCCTCGGTCGACGTCAGGGGCTTCGAGTTCTTCCAGTCCACGCAGCACGTCGACGAGCTCGGCCGCCAGCCAACGGCCGCCGAGATCAGGTCATATCTCGACAACGCAGGCCTCGAGGCGCAGGGGACGCACCAGTTCGGCCCCGGCAATCTCGACGTCACGACCGGCGACCTCATCGCGGCGGATCCTGCCGGCTCTCCAACGGCACCGGGTGAGAACCTGTTCAGCTTCCTCCAGACGCTCGGGATGAAGACGATGGGCTTCTCGGGCAATGTCTCGAGCCTGAGCACCCTCGGCAACACCGTCAACCCGGTCACGGGTGCGATCACCTACGGCTTCGCGGACCGGGCAGCGCATGTCAATCGGATCGGCGAGATCCTCAGACATCGCGGCGTCCAGTACTTCTACCACCCCGAGCAGGACAACTACCGCTTCTTCGCCGATCCCGCCCACCCGGAGCTGGACACGGTTCACCGCATCCAGTGGGTGATGGCGAACACTGACCCGAAGCTGTTCGGCTGGGAGATCGACACCCTGCACAACTGGTCGGGCCGCGTCCGGTTCCTGAACGCGACAACGCATCAGCCGGACATCAGCGTCTGGGCTCTTGCCCAGGCCGAGCAGAAACGGGTCATGGGCTGGCACATCAAGGACGGGTTCCGGAACACAGCACAGACCGGAACGTGGACGGGCGGCCCACCCGAGAGCGGCGGCGCACCCTACTTCCAGACGTTCCTGCGCACGCCGACCTTCACGGACGCGATCGTCTCCGGCGAAGGCGACCTCGGCGCGGGACCGGGCCCCGGACATCCGAACGCCGACCCGGACGAGCGCGGCTTCAAGTACCTGTTCGAGAACCTGAAGGGCCAGAACCAGCGCCACTACATCATCGAGAGCGACAGCGGCCCAGGTCCCGCGACGGGCCCCAACGCCGACCCGGGCCGCTCGCTGCGTCACGCCAAGGCCAGCGCTGCAGCACTGCTCGCGTTACGCGAAAACAAATAGCTCACTGACCAGACGCGTCGTGGGGGAAACCACGTTTCCCCCACGAGCCTTCTTGACGACCGCGCGCCAATCGTGCTCGACGCTAGGCTGCTCCCTCGTTCGGAGAGGTGTCCGAGTGGTCTAAGGAGCGCGACTGGAAATCGCGTACGTGCCGAAAGGTGCGTCGCGGGTTCAAATCCCGCCCTCTCCGCTCCCGAGCCGCAAAGCCAGCGCAGCACCCGAGACCGCGCTCTCGGGTGCTGCAGCACCTGCTCGCCTGCAGAGCGAAGAAGAGGGCCCACGGGGGAAACATGGTTTCCCCCGTGATAGCGAGCGACCCGGCCGCAGGCCGGGTCGCGAAGCGGAGAAGGAGGGATTCGAACCCTCGAGGCAGGTATTTACCCACCTAACGCCTTAGCAGGGCGCCGCCTTCAGCCACTCGGCCACTTCTCCGAGCACGACAGGTTAGCGAACCTCTTTTTCGACCCCTGTGCGAAATCACCCTTTTGCGGGAGGGTCTTTGACGGGTCTTCGTCGAAGATCGGATTGCCGGATTTTCCTCCCCCCTCCCGGCACCTCAAAGCCCGCTGCGGCCCCCCTCGGCGGGCTTTCCCCTTTGTAGGAACTAGTACACCCGGCCGGAAGTTCGGCAGCTTCCCGGCGGCGTCTCGCCGGATAACCCACTGAACTTCCGGCCGGATGTACTAGCCGACGACGAGCTTCGTCACCATGCCGGCCTGCCGGTGCGCGTCGACGCTGCAGTAGAGCGTGTAGGTGCCCGCTGCGAGCGCGACGGTCAGCTTCGTCCGGGCGCCCGGCCCGATGAGCGGCGTCTTGTGCGCACCTGTGAGCTTCGGCCCTTCGACGACGAGATCGTGTTGGATCTGACCCGCGTTGTGGACGACGAACGTGTACTCGCCCTGCCCGAGCCCTTTCTCGGCCGGCAGCGCGATCTTGAACTCCGTCTCCTGCACATCGATCGTCTTGCCGGCGGCGGCTTTCTCCTTTCCTGCTGCGTGCGCCTCGGACTCACTCTCGACTGCAAGCACGGCGATGGCCGTCAACTGGGCCGCGAAGAGCACGAAGCTCACGATCACGAAGACGCTCAGGCCCTGGCGGCCTGGGAAGTCGGGCCAGCGCCGCGCCGCGACGAAGGACGCCAGGAGCGCGAACACGATGAACGTCGCGGTCACGGCCGCGAGGCCGATCTTGTTGCCCGTGGCGATCCCGGCGAGCACCAGCACGGCGCTATTCCATCAGATCGTCAGGTCGCGAGGAGCCGGTCGATCGAGCGGCGCCGCCGGGCCCACACGAGAGCGGCAAGGAGCGCGAGCGGGCTGACCACGATCAGGATGTAGAGCGCGATGATCCCCTCGAGCGCGAGGAAGCCGACGGCGGAGTGAAGCAACCGGCCGAGGCGTCCGCGCGGCTGGGGCACCGGCGCGATCGCCTTCTCCGTGCCGATGACGAGCGAGATGCGCGCGGTCGCACCGGCCGAGATCGTCCCCTTGCGGGCGTTGATGCGCTGTGCGAGTGCGCGCTTCGACTCGGCGAGCCTGATCTGCAGTAGCACGCGCTGCCCCTCGGGGAGCGAGGAGTCGCGCAGGGCCTCGCGCAGCGCCGCGACGCGGCGGCGTAGCTGCGTGACCTGCTCCGACTGCGTCTGCAGCCTCTGCTCCAGATCGTCGACCGACAACTGCTGCGACACGAGCGTGCCGAGACCTGCGAGCCGCGAAAGCGCAACCTTCACGTTCTGCGACGGCACGCGCAGCTCGATCGTCGAGACGCCGCCGCCCTGCTGGGGCGTCTGGTAGTCGACCGACTGGGCGTAGCCGCCGAGCGAGGTCGCGATGCGCGTCGCGCGCGTCGTCGCCTCGCCGAGGGACTCGGTGTCGGCGACACGCACCTGGATCGACGCATCGGTGTGCTGGAGGCGCGCGCCGGACGTCCCCGGCGCGGCAGCCTTGAGTCTCGCCGGGCCACCCGCCACTGTCGCCGACCTCCACGTCGACGGAACGGTCGTGGACCCGTACGCCGGCGGAACCGTCGCCGACCCGTGGGTCGGAACCTTCCCGAGCTCCACATGCGCCTGGCCCACGACGGCACGCTGATCCGCGCCGCTGCGCGGCGAGCCGGAGTCGACGATTCCGTTCACGATTGCTGCGGCGACGGCGATCGCGACAGCGGCCGGCAGCGCGACAAGCACGAGACGCCTCGACGGCAGACTCGTGCGTCGCTCCTTCGGGTCGAGCGAGAGCACACGCTCGCGCAGCGACTCGGGTGCATGCGGCGCATGTGCGCGCAGCAGCGCTTCGACGGTCATCTCATTCGCGGACATCGGACATCCCTTCTTCCAGTCGTCGCAGCGCCCTGCTCAACCGCGTCGAGCATGCGGTCTGGCTGATTCCGAGAACGCGTGCCGCGCTCGGCCCGTCGAGCTCGAGCAGGACGCGCAGCGCCACTACCTCGCGCTCCGCGGGAGACAGCTCGCGCAGCGCCTCCTCGAGCTCCGGCGGCAGACCGTCGCCGAGCTCCTCGGTGAGCGAAACCTCGCGGGCATAGGTCTCCTCGCGCTTCCGGCGCCGTGTCTCCGCCCTGAACCAGTCGACGGCGACGCTCCGCGCGATGCGGCAGAGCCATGTACGGGGCGAGCCGCGACGCGGATCGAACCGGCGCCAGGAACGGAAGGCCTTCTCGAATGTCTCAGCCGCAAGGTCCTCCGCCGCCGAGCGGTCACCGGTGAGATACACGAGGTACCGGTACACGGCATCGAGCTCCTTGGCCACGACCTCGGCGAAACCCGGGCGTACGGGCGCCGTCCGCGGGGCTTCGAGCGTGGGCGAGGCCGCGATCACGTCATCTGATACGGCGCGGGGGCCCTCGATCGTCACAGGCCAAGCGTACGAGGGTCCTCGGCGGCTGACGAGCTCCTGATGGGGGCGCTTCGGGTAGACCTTCGGGATGCGCCGGCTGATCCCCCTGATCGCGGTCGTCGTCTTCGTCGACACGATGCTCTACGCCGCGCTGACGCCGCTGCTGCCGCACTTCGCGGACGACCTCGGGCTGTCGAAGGCTCGTGCCGGCGTACTCGTCGCCGCGTACGCGGGCGGGGCGCTGATCGGCGGCCTGCCGGGCGGCTTCGCAGCCGCGCGCCTGGGCGCACGTCGAGCGGTGCTCGTCGGCCTCACAGGCATGGGTCTCGCGAGCGTCGGGTTCGCGTTCGCGGACAGCTTCGGGACGCTGTTCGCAGCGCGCCTCGTCCAGGGGATGGGCAGCGCGTTCACCTGGGCCGGGGCTTTCGCGTGGCTGCTGGCGGCCGCTCCGCGCGAGCGCCGCGGCGAGCTGCTCGGCAGCGCGATGGGCGCGGCCGTGTTCGGCGCGCTCTTCGGGCCGGTCGTAGGGGCCGCCGCGGCGATCGCCGGACGTGCGCTTGTCTTCTGCGCGCTCGCCGTGCTCTCTCTCGTGCTCGCCGTGTGGGCAATCCGGCTCGCAGACGCGCCGCCCGCGGAACAGCCGTCGGCTGCCGCGCTCGGCCGCGCACTCCGCAACCGGCAGTTCGCGGGTGGGCTCGGGCTGATGGCGCTGCCGTCCCTCTTGTTCGGTGTCCTCTCGGTGCTCGGGCCGCTCCACCTCTCGAGCGCCGGCTGGGGCGCCGCCGCGATCGGTGCCGTGTGGCTTGTCGGCGCCGCGTTCGAGACCGTGCAGGCGCCCCTGGTCGGCCGCCTGACCGATCGCCGCGGCGCCGCGCTGCCTGTGCGGGTCGCACTGGTTGCGGGCGGCCTGACGTCGCTCGCGCTAGCGGCCGACTCGAGACCTCTCTTCTACGCGCCCCTCGTCGTCGTCGCTGCGATGGCGTACGGCGTGCTCTTCACCCCGGCGTTCTCGTTGATCGCGAACGGCGCCGAAAGCTCCGGACTCGCGCAGGGGATGGGCTTCGGCGTGATGAACGCCGCCTGGGCGGTCGGCGCGGTGGCCGGTCCGGCAGCGGGCGGGGCGATTGCGAACGCGACCGGCGACTGGATCCCCTTCGTCCTCGCGGCCCTCCTTTGCGCGGGCGCGCTCGTGGTCGTCCGGCCGCGGCTAGATCACGAACGCGCCGCGGTTCTGGTCGATGGCCTGCCCAGTGACGCGGCGCGAGTCGGGCGAGAGTAGCCAGACTTAAGGGAGAGCCCGCCGACGCAGGCCCTCCCGTTTTTCCGATCGTTCCGCGCTTAGCTGGTGGCGATGTCGCCGTGGAACGTCTCCTTGAGGAGCGTCCCGGCGCCCTTGCCCTTGTCCTGCCAGTGGCGGAACAGGAGCTCCGGGTTGTCCTTCGCGGGGGCGGTGTAGTTGAAGTTGAACTTGCAGTCGGTGCTGTTCAGGTCGCACGAGTAGGTCGCACCGGCGGCGAAGTACGTAGCGATGAACCCGGTGCGTGAGCTGCAGTCAGCGCCTGGCGCGCAGGTCGCGTTGGGGTTGAAGCTCGTCGCCGTCACGGTGCCGACGAGGTAGCCACGGAACTTGCCGTGCACGCCCGCGAGAAGGGCTGTTCCGTGCTTCTTGCTCCCGCACTCGCCCGGGGTCTGGTCGGTGGCAAGTGTGGTGAAGGTGCCCTTGTCCGTCCGGCGAACGCGGAACGTCCCGTCGCCGTTGTCCTTCACGGAGTAGGTGCGGGTCTCGGTGAGGTTTGCCCACGGGCTACCGCAGGAACCGTTGTCCGTGTTCGTCATGGTGAAGGTGAACTTCGCATGGCCGGCCTTCGCCTTTTTGCCATGGCCCGGATCGGCGAGGCCGACAGCAGCCAGCGCCAACGCTCCGGTGGCGATCGCAAACAAGATGGTGAAACGCTTCATGTGTTCCTCCTCAGATGCCAAACGTGCTCGGAGATGAAGATGCCGGATCGCCGGTTATCCGGTGATCCTTGCGTAAAAGGCCTGTAAAGCTCGCCTTGCCGTACGATCGCCTCAATGGCCTACGACGAGGAACTCGCGGATCGCATACGCGAACTGGTAGTCAGCGAACCCGATCTGACGGAGAAGAAGATGTTCGGTGGGCTCGCGTTTCTCATTGGCGGCAACATGGCCGTAGCAGCAAGCGGCCAAGGTGGAGTGTTGGTTCGCGTGGACCCGGCGCAGTCAGACATGCTCGTAGCAACGACGAACGCTCGCCTCATGGAAATGCGCGGGCGGTCGATGCAGGGCTGGCTACGGGTCGACCCGCAAGACCTCCGCACCAAACGCCAGCTCGCCAAGTGGGTCGAGCTTGGCACGACCTATGCCCGCTCGCTGCCGGCGAAGCGATAGGTCCACCGGCGAGCCGAAACGCACTGGTGGCCCAGTAGGCCGTGTCCGCCAGCCGGGCGGACGGCTGGACGCGTCTATCCGAACAGGCGGAGCCGAGCCGGCGCTGGGTGTCACAATGGGGGTGGCGTCCGTTTACCCTCGTGGCCGCCTGCGGCAGTTCCGAGGGGGTCCGCTCCCCTAATTCGCGGCCCCCTCGGCGCATTTCTTCATGCTCTCCGTGATGGCGAATGCCCGGAGATCCGAGAAGTCGCATAGCGCCAGGTGCATCTCTTCCCCCTGGCTAGCTTTTCTGCAACGTCACAAGTTTCTGGACCTCAAGAGCGATCTCGCGGACTGCTATCTCCAGGCCGTCATAGCGCCTGGCGAGCTCCTCGATTGCATCTTGGTGTCCGGTGGTCGACAGAATCGGCTTCTGATGGGAGCGGATGACCTCGTCAACGCGATCCATCAGCGTGGCGTCCAGACTGTCCGCGCCTACTTGACTTCCGGTTTGGGTGCCACCGCCCGCGCTCATGGATCTCACCTCTACGACGAAGTCTCCCGCATGACCGAGCTTTGAAACGCGATCCATCGGCAGCGACCCCAAGAGCATGTTCCAAGTGATAACCCGCCACTACTGCGATCGGCTGAACGGGAGGCGGCCAAGCGGCGGCCTCCCGTTCAGCGCACAACGACTATGGAGCGACTTGGGTCTGGAACTGCGCCCCGGCCGGCCAGGAGCTCGGGCTGCTGTAGTGGCCGTATGACGCCGGGACAATCGCGATGAAATCGTCCTCTCCGCTTCCGGGGAAGAAATCGAGGACGTAATAGGTGCTGTACGTGTTCGAGGGGTCGAAGAACGGGAACGCGCCTACCGGTGCGTCGCTAAGGCTATGGATCGTCCACCATTCGCCCTCGCCGGGATGGCCGAAGCCGCCCGCGCTGTGAGGGCCGCCTCCCGGGCCCGAGTGGCCACAGCCCGCAAAGGTGAAGTCCATCTCGCCTTGGGTGCCGTCTCCTCCGGCAGTGTCCAATTCGGCCCAGGCCCAGACGCCTCCCAACCCGACATCTTGGCACAGCTCGAAGTCCGGGTTGTTGCAGTTGGCCGAGATCTCGACCTGTGCAATCGGCTGATCAGCGTGCCCGTACGCAAAGGCCGTACCCGTCCCCAGCACCGCAGCGACGACAGCTACCGCGGCCGCCAGCACACACAACAGGAGTGCTCTCCGCATCAGCGGCTCCTTTCCTCGATTGCGTGAGAGACCGCGCGCCACAGAGCCCCACGACCTCTCCCCTTAGCGC
>WNGE01012538.1_pt1 | contig 15730 bp, 15 predicted proteins | sample 5400651 | NCBI WGS metagenome assembly WNGE01 (sample SAMN13153370, study PRJNA577476) | soil metagenome | isolation source: 60 cm soil or saprolite under grassland replicate 2 | place: USA:California | collected 2016-06-15 | reverse complement strand
TCCCGCGCCAAGCAGGACACCCGGCTGCACACCATCGTCACCCCAGAACCCCACGCCGGCGCCGGTGAGGTCGACCTGCCCGACCGGGAACCACCCGATGCCTACACCCAGCTCGCCGCGGCACTGGCCCGCCCGGGCGGCCAGCGGTTGGCGATCGACACCACCTCGCGCCTGGACGTGCACGCAACTCCGACCGGGGAGCTGCGCGCCGAACGCGACCGGCTCCAGGCTGAGCTGGATCAGGCACCGCCCGACCGCGCCCGGCTGTGGAGCGCGCCACCCTCCGGTGCCACCAGGCCGAGCAGCAGCTCGCCGCGATCGAGGCCGAGCATCCCCAGCAGGGCGGGCGTGGCCTGTTCGGGCGCCGGCGCGCTCCCGAGCACGTGCAGGACCCGGCCGGGCGGGCGTTGGCGGCCCGCCAGGCCGAGCGGGCCGCCCAGGCCGAGGTGGAAGCCCGGGCGGCGCAGCAGCAACACCAGGCGTGGCTGGAGGACCACCACGACCTCGGCTCGGGCTACCGCGAGGTCACCCGGGAGCTGGCCTTGCGGTCCCGAGAGCGGGCCGCGTTCGCCGAGCTGGAGCAGCCCGCCTACCGCACCGAAGCGCTCTGCCCGCTGCCCGAGTCGGTGCGAGGTCGGCGTGCCTGGCGGCAGACCGCCCGAGAGGTGGAGGACTACCGCCAGCGCTTCCAGATCAGCGACACCGACCGGCCCCTGGGTGAGCCTCCAGCGCGCGACCACCAGGACCCCGAACGGCAGCAGGCATGGCGGCAGGCCCACGGCGCGATCCAGCGTATGCAGGCCCGCCAGCAGCGCCAGCTTGACCGCGACCACCTACCAGGTTCCGTTAGAACCATCGCCGACCACGAGCACGGCGAGTCCACCAGCCGGCATGCCCCCACCCGTGACCCCCATCCGGTCCAGGGTCCCGAGCGGGCCGCCGGCTAGCCCCAAGGGAGGCCCCGATGGCCCACCAGCCCGGCCACTGGCCCGACCATCCCGACGACCACGACGAGGACCCGCCGGTCGGTGTCACCATCCGCCCCCTCCACCAGCTCCCCGACCGCGGCCAGCTTCCCACCCCAACGCTCCCGGCCTTCGGCACCGGCGTCGGCGGCCAGCGGGGCGGCTCCTTCGGCACGCCCGGCGGCTCCGCGATGGCCTACTACCAGCGCGCCCGCGCCAGCGAATGGGCCGGGTTCCTGCGCACCCTTCCGCTACGACTGGCCGGCGTGGTCGCCGCCGGCGGGCTGGCCGGCACCCTGGCCCATGGCGCCGGTCCGCGGCTGGCCGGCTCGGCCGCCGCGCTGGCCGCCGGTGTGCTCGGCTGGCGGCTCCGCTTCCGCGTCTCCCCCGAGACCGCCGCGTGGCGCCGCGGCGCCCGAGGGGAGCGGCGCACCGCCCGCCACCTCCGCAAGCTGGCCCTCCAGGGCTGGACGGTCCTGCACGACCTGGCCATCCCCCAAAGCCGCGCCAACGGCGACCACCTGCTGATCGGCCCGCCCGGGGTGTTCCTGGTCGACTCCAAAGCCTGGCACGGCCGCATCACCCTGGCGGTGGATGGGTCCGCCTGGTACAACGGCCACCCGCTCGACCAGACCCTGGCCACGGTGCGGTGGGAAGCCCAGCAGCTCGCCGCCGCGATCGGCGCGCCGGTGCTCCCCCTGCTGTGCGTCCACGATACCAAGATCCCCTGGGACGAGATCTACGTCGACAGCGTCCCGGTGCTCACCCCCGCCAAGCTGGTTGCGCTGCTGCGGTCCCTGCCAGCCCACATGGACGAGGTTGGGGTGATGCTGCTGGCCGAGCACGCCCGCCACCAACTGCACCCCGCAGTCTGACCGGAAAACAGACCGGCTTGGGATGGTATGGCCCTGTTTTCACGCCTGCGCGACGTCCCCGCAGGGACACCAGGACTAACCAGGGATTGTCCGAGTTCCTTCGGCACGAGGCGCCCTGGCACTTTCCCGGACCAGATGCCGCTCACCAGCAAGCGAGAGCATCCGCCTCGATCTTAGCCGTCTGACTGTCCGGAACCCTTTGTTGGTCGACGCGGCTTGGACGGCTTGTCCTCCGAGCTACTCTCATCCTCGGATGGCTGGTCAGTGTCTTGCAGCATCTCTCTTACTTGTGCTGCCAGGTCCACAGCCTGCTGCGCGTCATCCGCTATTGGCAACGCGTCCGTTTCCACCTGGTCGACTAGTCGTTCCAGACTGCGCCGAGCAGCTCGGGTTGTTGGGTATACGCCCCTGGCCAATTCCTCTGCTGCTAACTCTAGCCTGCGCTGAGCAACTTCTGCGGCGTAGTAGGTCCTAGCGCCTCCAAGACGCCTTGCCTCTTCGTAGAGCTCTCGGTACAGCAGCTCCACTCGTTGGTCACTGCGAGCACTCGACTCAAGAACTGCTCGTTGAAGCCCCGCCAGCTCGCTGATGCCCGTGAGGACCTCAGCTATGCTCCGTTCGACACGGTCGCCGCTACCGAGGGCTCGAAGGTCGACGCTTGCCCCGATGGGCGAATCGACGGCACCGTCGAGGGCTTCACGCAGCTGTGCGACGATCGCTTGACGGCATTGGTCGGCGCTTTCGAAGAAGACGTTGGGGTTGCGGTTGGTGAGGTCGGCGACCGCGGCCTTGGCTTGGAGGATGTGATCGATCACCTGCAAAGTGATCTGTCCTGGAGCCGCGATCTGGTCAGCGCGGATCGCGGTGAGACCGAGTTCTTGGGCGGCGCGGGAGACGATGAACTTGAGGACGCCATCGGATCGGTGGCGGATATCGCTGCCGTCTTCCCCGATTGGCGCGATGAAGAAGCACTCGGTCTCTAGTGTGGGCATGGATTCAGGCATCCACGACATCCCTTGGTGGGTCCCTAGTCGGCTCAATGTGTTCCGAGGTCGCCACGAAGCGTGAGCGGCAAGCTAGCACAAGCCTGCAGACCTAAGTCCACCGTTTCCTTACAATGGATCGGCCTATGCGCTGGCCATCCGCTTATGCCGCCGCCGCACCGGGACGAGGTCGGAGTCATGCTGCTGGCCGAGCACGCCCGCCACCAGCTCCACCCCGCCCCCTGAGCCGAGCGTCGTTCCCAGGCCGGCTCGGGGAGCAGACGAGGCGCCCCCGGTGCTTCCCCGCCGGGGCGCCTTGCTGTATCCAGGGGCTGTCGCTAGAGGTCGCCCTCGGGCGGGTCGAGCCTGCACATCGCCTATTCCGCGCTGCGGCTCAATCAGGCATCGTCACGGACGGGTCTTCTACCCCTTGCTTTCGTTCGGGGTGAGTTCGGCTTGGGGGTCGGGTCCTCGGCGGGCTTCTGGTCTTGCTGGGTGCGTTGCAGGTGCGCCTCGGCTGGCCTTGCTTGCGGTTCCCGCTCAGGCGCCTTTCTCCTTGGAAGGATGTACCCGGCCCGTTCAAGAATGGTCACCGCTGCCGACAGATCCGGCTCTTCGAGCATAATGGTCCAATCGAGTAGATCGTTTACCTGATCCTCGAAGCCGGGAAGCACAAGATGTCCCCGTCTAACCCGTGAAGGTCCTCCTCCACGAGCCACGTAACGGTGAACGTCCTGCGAGAGGGCCTTCAGGATGCTCACGGCGCTGTCGCGTATAGCATCATCTTCTGACTCCAACCCCGCTACAGCACGTGAAAGCGTCGCGCTAATTGCGCCCAAACGATACATGGCTGCAGCCGTCGCCGACCGCTCTAGTTCCAGCTCCTGCTTCAGAGCCTCCAACTCCTCCACATCGATGGCCTCAAGCACCGCTTGTTGTAGCTTCCCCAGTTCCGCAATGCCCGTGAGGACCTCGGCGATACTTCGCTCGACCCGATCACCAGCGCCAAGCGCGCGAAGGTCAATGCTGGCTGCGATCGGCGAGTCAACAGCACCATCAAACGCCTCACGCAGGTGCGCGACGATCGCCTGGCGACATTGGTCCGCACTGGTCAGATCACGGTGATCGAAACGGATCGCTCGCATCTGCGCAATGTCAAAGGGAAGCGGTGGGTCATCCTGGGCGACGATAAGAGCGACCGGCAGCCGGGCGCTGTGGCGGACTGCCAGTTCATAGACGACATTGGCGTTCCAGCCAGTCAGATCCGCGACCGCCGCCTTTGCCTGGAGGATGTGGTCGATCACCTGCAAGGTGATCTGTCCTGGAGTGGCGATCTGGTCCGCGCGGATGGCGATCAAGCCAAGTTCTTCGGCCGCGCGAGCGACAATGAAGTTTAGAACGCCATCGGAACGGCGCCGGGTCTCGCTGCCTTCCTCCCCGATCGGCGCGATGAAGAAGCACTCACTCTCAAGCGTGGGCGTGAGGTCAGGCATCAGTATCGCTCCCTCGACGATTCCACTCGTCGCAAGAAGGCACAAGAGCGCCAAGCGGTGTTGGTCGGGAAGCTAGCACAAACCGGGGATGCCTCCCTCCGCCACAAGTTCCACCCGCCACCTGAACCGACCATTGCTTCCGGGTCTCCCCGGGATGCGACGAGGCGCCCGCGGTGCTTCCCCGCCGGGGGCGCCCACGTGTGACCGAGGCGCGGTCCATTCCTCGCCGGTTTGTGCCCGCCCGAACATCATTGGCCCTGCCGACGTGGTGGGCAGGCGGCCGAACGAGGAAATCGGCACCGCGGACCTGGTGCAGCTGGCGCTCAACCCGGACGGCGACCCCGTTCGCCTTCGAGCACGTCGCCCCGAAGGGCCTCCAGGCCCGCCAGCTCGCCCTCTTCGCCTGCTGGAGGCTCCGGGCTATGCGGCGCCCGCCACGTGTCCGCGCCCCGCCAGGCGGCTCAGGCGCTGCGCCGGCGCCTGTGCTGGCCTGCCGACAGCTGAGCTGTCGTCTGAGCGTCGTAGTGCCGCACGTAGGCGAAGGTGATCCGGAGGCCGACGTACAGGATGGACAGGTCCGCTCAAGTGGATACCCCCAAAAGCCGGTTATCAGGGCGCGGAACGGCGGTACCCAGCCCAGGAGCCACGAGGCGACCGCGTCCGGCCAGGTCGTGAAGATCACCCCAACGAGGACGCCCAGCACGCCGTCGATCTCCAAATGAAGCCCGCCTGTGGTGGCCTCTCGGAGCCTCTCCAGCTCCTCGCGGACCACCTTGAGCGCGGCGTCGGCGCGCTGGTGCTCGGCCTGGAGCTTCTCGTCCGTCTGCTGCCGGAGCGTGTCGATCGCCTGGTCGTGCTTCTGATCCTGTGCGAGCAGGTCTGCCTGGAGCCGGTTCACGAGCGCTCCCAGCTCCGCGATCTGATCCTCGAGGGACTGGCCGGGTCGCGAGGTGAACGGTTCCCGTGTGAGCACAGCCGCCTGGTTCGCGGTCATGTGCATAGTTGCCGTGCCGACGTCGAGAAGCGCCACCTGACGTGGGCGGTGCAGCACCCTCCGCACCTCGGCGACGATCGCTGCTCTCCCCGCGCCCAGCCAGGCTCGGATGCGGGCAGGAACCCCCCGGTAAGCAGCGACGTCGACGAGGCCCCACACGACCGCGACGACGCCGAGCAGCTCACACACCCCGCCGAGCGTGTTCACCTGGGCCGCGTTCATGGCCGGGAGGATATGCGCCACTGCGCTCACCGGGCCACGATGAGGGCTCACCGGTCGAAATGCGCGGTAAGCTCCGGCCCAGAGATGCGGGGAAGCATTGAATCTATCGGATCAATGATCACGAGGATGTAGCCAAGCCGTGCGCTTGACCGGGATCGAAGCGACCGACTTCCTCTCCTTCGACGACGTGAACTTTCACCCTGGAGCCAGGTTTGAACGTGGTCGTCGGCCCTGGGGGTTCTGGCAAGTCCACCCTCGTGCGGGCCGTTGACCTAGTGGTAAGGGCGTTGGATTCGACGGAGACCGGCGACGCGCGCCTGCTAGAGGAGTACGCCTCGGCGCAGCGTCACGATGCGACCGCGCCGGGGTTCTGCGTTCGTGTCGGGGTTGAGCTGGATCAGCCGTCGGAGCGGCAGGCCATCGTGAGCTTCGTTCGAGCCGCGGTCATGTCTGGGCTCTCCGATGTCGATGCCGACCCGGGCTACGACGATCAGGTCCGCGACGGGATTGACGAGCGGCACCTCCTTGAGCTGTTTCGGGGGAAGCTGGCGGTCACCTTCGACGCGCGGCCGGGCGGTGGTTGGAGCGTCGGCTACGAGTTCTCCTACAACGACCGGTGGTACTGCTACATGCTGCTGGGACGGCCTTCGGCCGGGCAGATCGTGCCAGGCCCGCTGACTCCCAGCCATCCTCCGGCACCGGGCGGTCCGCGGCTATCCGACCGGCTCGGCTTGCAGGACGGCAGCGAGCAACTCGTCTTCGACGTGGCCAGCCTGCTGCCCGGAGAGGACGGCGGCACGCTCACCCTCACCGTCGGCCTTCTGGACCTGAGAGGTCTTACGCCCAGCCTGCGGGAGTTCGCCACGCTCGCCGATGTGGATGTCTCCAAGACTACGACCCGGTAGCGCTTGGAACCCAACCGACCCTCACCGATCCAAGTCAGCTCCCCTTGGAACTGTTTCGCCTCAAGGCGGGCGACCGCGCCGAGCGGAAGCGCTACCAACGCCTACAAGCAGTATTCCGGGAGTTCACCGGGCTGGACCTCGACGTGCGGCTCCGCGTGATCCCAGGCACCGACACGCGCCGAGTGGAGCTGTGGGTAAGCGACCGCGACCGGGAGGTCCCCATCGGCCTGGCGGGCGCGGGCCGCTGGGAGGCGGTCGGCCTCAGCGCAGCGATCGTCGAGGCGGCAGGGCGAATCGTGGTGCTCGACGAGCCCGCCGCCAACGTCGACGTGACCGTGCAACGCAAGCTCCTTGCCCGCATGCGCCAGATCGACGGGCAGGTTCTGCTGATCACCCACTCCCCGCTGCTGGTCCCCGCCCAAAGCCCCGAGGACCTGCGCCGGCTCACCCGGTTCCAGCTCCGAGAGGGCCGCACGAAGTTGCGCCGCCTGCCCGCCACGGGTGTCCCTGAAAGAGACCAGCGGCGGTCTCGTTGGCTGCAGATCCTGGCCGGCTCCGCTGACGCCAGGGCGATGGTGTTCGCCAAGGGCGTGGTGCTGGTGGAAGGCGACACCGAGCTGGGCGCCTTTGAGCAGTGGTTCCAGCAGTGCCCCACCGCCCAGGAGGCCGGTACCCCCGACGCGCGGAACCTGGTGCTGCTGTCGGTCGACGGTGACTGCGGCTTTGAAGGCCCGGCGCTTCGGCTGGACCGGCAAGGGTCGGTGTTCGCGCAACTGGCCGATGCTTGGGTGTAGAGCGCCGAGCTCGCCACGGCCCTCAACGCGGGCAGGAGCTCGCACGGCGGCGACGACGCCGAGTTCCAAGCCTGCTTGGACCTCGCCAAACGGCACGGGGTGTTCACCCTGGCCGAGTCGTTCGACGAGGAGATCGAGCCGGCGTTGGAGCGGTTCGACCCTACGGTGTGGGCGGACGCCAAGCGGGTCGGTCAACGGAGCAAGGTACGACGCGGACGGTTCTTCGCCCAACATCTCAACTGCCCGGCCGAAGTGGACGCCCTGTACCGTGACCTCGTGGCGTGCCTTGGGTAGCTGCACGCTCGTCCAAGACCGGCCAAGGTCAGGCTTGAGGGCTGCCGCTGACGGCTTGTTCCCAGAGCGCACCGTCTGCCCTGGCCTGTGGGCGGCCCGATGGCTGGGGATCCGGCCAGCACTGATCGAGACCACGTCGAACACCCGGCCAGCTGCCAGGGTGGGTTGCTCGCACTCCTCGAGGGTCCCTGTGGCCCCGTGTGGATCTCGCTAGCACCTACACTTGCCGTATGGAACCGAGCGAGCAGCGCGCACCGGCCCCGGCTGCCCCGCCTGGGGTCCCGGAGCTGGCCGAGCCAGCCCCGCCGGCCGACCTGGTCGACGAAGGTGGCCTCAGCGGTCAACAGCTCAGGTTCTTTCAGGCGCTGGCCGAGCAGGACGGCCGTGTCGCCCGCTGGTACATGGGTGCGCGGATCACCCTCTCGAACAGGAAGAACCCTGAACGGCTCCAACAGGCAGCCCACAGCCTACGTGAGCTGATGGACAAGCTGCTCCCGATCCTGGGGTTTCCGGCCAAGTCGGAAGGTGGCAATCTCGGCGATCGCTTCTACGCCATGACAGCCAGATGGGAAAAGGCGAAGCAGCGGAGCAAGTGCTACACCGAGGGAGTGTGGACCGGCGAGATCGACGACGCGGCACGACGCGGGTTCACCGCCGTGGACGAGGCGATCGAGTGGCACCGCCAGAACCGTCCAAAACGCAAGGAGGCGTACCGGGTGACCATCCGTGCGCTGGACGTGTCGCGTCGCCCTCTCCCCTCCTGGATCGAGGACACCCACGTCCTGCTGTGGGAAAAGCTGCGCGACTACTTCGTCAAGGTCTGCCACCACGACCGCGAGACCGACGATGACGAGTTCAGTGCGGCCCTCCAGGAGTTGGAGAGCTTTGTCCTGGAACGGCTGAAGCCCCGCACCTACGCTGAGCAAGCAACGCTCGATCAGCTGATTGCGGAGGCCGAGCGTGACACTTGACCCCAAACTGGTCGAGCGCGCGGTCGCCGAGGCGAGGAAGCGAGCTGAAAACCTCGACTACTTCTTCGACCGGCTCGCCTCCCCCCAGTGGATCGAGCCTCTGCGAGAGCGACGCCTTTTCTCGGAGCCTCCCCAGCAGTATGTCGATGAGCAAGGCTACGTTCACGTGCCCGGATGGTCCGCCTCGCGGTACCTGGCGCGCGTCGCGGAGGCGGCCCCAGAGCTAGTGTTCGAGGTGATCGTCTCGATCCATGCTAACAACGAACGCGTCCAAGAGGACTTCGTGGACGCCGCGCTGGCGATGCCGGTCACGCAGGCACGGCGGGTCGCCCAGCTGCTGACGGCATGGCTCGCCGAGCGTGACCACCTGTACTACCTGCTGCCACGGAAGACGGTCGACCTGATCTGCCGACTCACTGCCGACGGCGCAGTTGATGAGGCCACCGACCTTCTCGGCGCGCTCTTCGCGCCTCAGCCCGATCCGCGCGAGCACGGGTGGCCTACGAGCCTGCGGGCGCGGATCTCGGCTTGGGAGTACGACCAGCTGCTGCGCAGGGTCGTCCAGGACGCCCTACCCCAGGCACCGGCCGAGTTCCTTGCCGCGCTGCTTGGGCTGCTCACTGACGCGCTGAGCCTACTGAACAGGGACGAGTCGGGTGGGTCGCGCGATGACGCCTCACGCATCTGGCGCGTACGCGTCACGGACGACGACGATCGGAGCAGCCGGATCGAGGACGCACTCACGTCGGCCGTGCGCGACGCGGCCGTTGCCACCCGAGAATCCCAGTTGCTCGCCGACGAGGATCTGGTGCGCTTGCTGACAGCTAGGCCAGAGCAACTGATCCGGCGTATCACCATGCACGCGCTGCGGCAACCACCCGAGCCCAACCTGGAGCTCGTGCTCCCGTACGCGCTCGACCTTGACGAGCTGACCAGCGCGGAGCCGAGCCCGGAGTTCAGAGAACTCCTTACGGCCACGTCAACCCGGCTGAGCAGCACACAGCTCGGCATGCTCGTCGAAGCGATCGAGCGAGGGCCGGATGTTGACCGCTATCGCGAGCGAGCCACAAGCTCCAGGGAGCGGCCACCAACCGACGAGGAGGTGGCGTCCTACGTTGCGTTCTGGCGGATCGGACGCCTGCGCTTGCTGAAGGACGCACTCACCGGCGACGCGCTCGCCGACTACCAGAGACTGGTCGCCGAGCACGGCGAGGCCGAGATTCCCCTCAGCTGGGAGGTGCACCTGTCCTGGGGACCGACAAGCCCACTGTCCGCGGAGGAGCTGGCGGACAAGTCGGATGAGGAACTGCTGGCCTACCTGCACCGCTGGGAGCCGGAGAAACAGTGGGATGGGCCGTCGGTCGAGGGACTCGCACAAGCACTGGCAGTGGTAGCGCAACGGGATCCGCTGCGGATCAGCCGGCTCGCACCGCAGCTGCGTGACCTGCAACCGGTGTACCTGCAGTGGCTCCTCCACGGACTTCAGGAGGCCATCCGCGAAGGGCGCAGCTTCGACTGGTCTTCGCTGCTTGACCTACTCACGTGGGTGGCTGGCCAGCCGCGCGAGATCGTCGGCGGCCGCGGGGGCGACTACGGCGACAGCGACCCCGGCTGGGTCTGGACAAGGCGGGAGATCGCAGCGCTGCTCCAGCGGGGGCTGAACGATCGTGGAGCCTGCGCCATGCCATTACAGGAGCGCCGGCGCTTATGGCAGGCGATCGCAGCAGTCAGCCAGGACCCCGATCCGACACCAGAACACGAAGAGCGATACGGCGGCCACAACATGGATCCAGTGACGCTGTCGCTCAACACGACTCGCCCGCAGGGACTCCAGGCAGCCGTCGCCTACGCCTTGTGGCTCTACAACGCACTGACCCGAGGGGATCAAGAGCCTTCGGCTGCGTTCTTCGAGCAGGCACCTGAGGTGCCCGCGCTCCTGGAGGCCCACCTCGACCCAGCACGAGATCCCTCGGTCGCCGTTCGGGCCGTCTTCGGACGATTCTTCGCCAACCTGTTCGCGCTCGACCGCACCTGGGCCACCGCAAACGCAGCATCGATCTTCCCGGCAGATGACTCAGCGTTACGGGAAGCAGCGTGGGGCTCCTACGTGATCTACACGCCGCCATACAACAACGTGCTGGATGTACTGCGCCCGGTCTACCTGCGCTCCGCGGAACTGGCAGGGTCCGACCGCAGACGCGTCGACTGGATGAACGCCGATCCCGCCGCCAAGCTCGGCGAGCACGTCGCCACCTTCTACTGGCGCGGCATCATCACGCTTGACGACGAGCTGCTCACCACCTACTGGCGCCACGCTACCGTCGCGGCGCGTGCTCACACGGTCGAGTTCTTGGGCAGATCGGCACGCGAAGCCACCGCACTCACCGACGATGTCCAAAACCGGCTGCTGGCGTTCTGGGCCTGGGCAACTACGCACACCCGACCAGGAGAAGCGGCGGGCGAACTCGCCGGTTTCGTTTGGTGGTTCGCCGCCAGTGGTCTTCCAGCCGAATGGCGGTTTCAGCAGATGACCGAGCTGCTTCAGGAAGAGGTCCGGCCGGAGGCTGAGTTCCTCATCGCCGACGTGCTCGCCAGCCTCGCCGAGCAGCACCCGCTTGCTGTGGCACGGATCCTCCGCCTGTGGCTCCAGCGAAGCGAGCCTTGGACTGTCGATGCCCGGCACGAACAGATCGAGAAGGTCCTGCGAGCCACTTACCGGGCAGGAGATCCCGACGCAAGGCGGCTCGCGGAGGAAACGGCGAACTGGCTCGGCGCCAGAGGTTTCCGGCAATTCCGATCTATAGTTCAGTAACGGCGTGGCTGCTGTGCCACCGGCAGGCCGCTTTCCAACGACACGGGGTGGGAGTTCCAGAAACCATCCGGCCCTTCATCTGCCGTACAGAGCCCACCGCACCCACAGCGAAGTCCCGGGCGGCCAGGGGATCACGATGCTTGAGGCTTTGCCCGGCCGGCACGAGCCCATCCGTGCCCGTCGTGCCCTTGCTCCGGCTGTCCTCCACTGAGTAGCCCCCAGTCACGCGCACTTTGATATCCCCTGAGCTGTGGATGCTCGGCCTCCGTTGCTCCCCAAGCTCGCGGTGCACTCGCGCGCGTGGGTTTGATGCTCCGGTGTGCCGACAAGCCAACGCCCCCGGGGAGCCGGGGGCGCTGGCTAGGGCAAAGGTTGCTCAAAAGGGCGGGGGTCGTTGAACTGGCCCCGCTCGGCACCACGGTCGCCGTTGCGGCTGCGCTCGACCCGCTCCGGCCGCGCGGTCGCCCACTTAAGGGACGGTGCGACCTCGTCGGCGTCGATCTCGGTCGAGGTCCGCTTGTCGCCCTCGGGGGTCTCCCACGAGCGGGTCCGCAGCCGGCCCAGGACCACGGCGCGGTTGCCCTTTGAGAGGGATTCGGCGACGTTCTCGGCCTGGTCGCGCCAGGCGTTGACCCGGAAGAACGAGGCCTCGCCGTCCCGCCAGGTGCCGTCGGCCTCGCGGATGCGCTGGTTGACGGCCAGGCGGAAGTTGGTCACCGCGGTGCCGTTTTGGGTGAAGCGCAGCTCGGGATCATCAGTCAGGTTGCCCACCTGGACGGTGAAGTTGTCGCTTGCCATCGGTGTATTCCTCCAGTCCTGCCTTGCCACGGATCGAGGGTGGGGGGCTCAGTGGGGCGGGTCGCGCTGGTGGCCACGGCCACGCCGGGCCGCGGCGCGGCGGCGGGTGTTGGCATCGCGGCAGTCCAGACAGCGGCACCCCTGCCGCCACGCAGTCGCTGTGCCCGCCGGCGCGGCGACGGTGTGGGGGGTGTCGTCGGCGATCGCCTGGTCGTAGACCTCACCCCAGACCATGCGGGGATGCCAGCCCAGCGCGTCGCAGCAGCGCTCCCCCGAGCCCACGGTCACGGTCCCCGAGCGGGCGGCGTCGCGGAGCACCCGTAGGAGAGTGTCGCCCAGCAGCTCCTCGACCGGCCGCCGGCACCGCTCCGCATAGGCGCTGACGGCCTCCAGCAGCGGCCCGGCCGGGAGCCGGCGCCGGTCCACCGGCACCCGCCGACCAGCTCCCCGACGATGTTTCGCTGCGGTGGTCTTGGCCATGGTCAGCGTTCCGCGGCTGCCCGCGCCCGCTCGACGGTGCGTGGCTGGACGGACCGCTCGGGTTGGGCCAGCCGCAGAGCGCGCAGCGCACGTTCGCGGATCATCCAGGCGGCCAGCTCGGGGCTGCCGCTGTTCTCGCGCGCCTCGGCCAGGTGGACCCGGCTGCCCAGCGCCAGGGCGCGCTCACGGCCCTGCGCGAAGCGGTGCTGGTCAGGGTTGGTGCGGCTTGGCAGCACGCCGAACTGTGGGTTGAGCCCGGCGAACCGCTCCTCCAGCCGCGCCTCACCAGCCTCACCACCCTGCCGGGCCAGCTCGGCACGACGGGCGATGCGCGCCTGGGACTGCGCTGGATGCTCATCGTTTTCGTCCAACAGGTCGAAGAACACCCGGCGGCCCTGCGACCGCAGCACCTCCCACTCGCGCACGCTGGTCTCCGGGTCACGCCCCTCGCCAAAGTCGGGGTTGAGCGCCAGGAAGTCGCGCAGCTCCTGCTGGCTGGTCACCGCTCCACCCCCTCACGAGCGGCATCCAGCGGCTCAGGCAGCCACCGGCCCAGCGGCTCGGGCTCCGCCGCGGGGCGGATGGTGGGCTGGGCTTCGGCCAGCTCGTGATGCAGCCGCACGGCGGCCTCCTCCAGCGCCTGGTCGCCGTCGCGCTCGAGCTCGGCCGCCGACGCCGCGTGGGTGGGTGGCTGGTCGACGTCGACGCCGACGCCGAGGACCAGGTCCTGGTCGCCGGGCAGGTCGGGCAGCCGGCTGCGGCGGTCGCGGTTGCTCGCGGTGGGCTGCTGGTTGGGCGGTAGGGTTGGGGTTGGTCCCACGGTCTGCCTCCTCTACGAGGGTGGTGAGGGCTGTGGGGTCGGGGGCGGTGGCGCGGTTCCTGGCGGGATTGGGCGCCACCGCCCCGCCTGCCTGGATGTGCTGCTAGGGCATCACCTCCTTTCCAGCCTCCGGGTCCTCACCGCTCCGGCGGGTGCTCGCGGTCGCGGGGGCGGAACGGCGGATGGTGCGAAGCATCTGTTTGAGGGCGGTGCTGGTCGCGTGCGCCACCGCGTGCGGGCCGCTCGGGCACGCCCCGGGGGTGGGCCATGCCGACCTGCCGCGCCGACGCCAGAGTCCGTCGAGTCTGGCGGAGCTCATCGCGCAGCAGCCCGCACGTGCCGGCGGCGCGCTCCAGCTCGCCGGCGACGGTGGCCTCGTCCAGGACGCCGCCGGCGACCAGGTTGTAGAGGTTGCGGGCGGCCTCCCACAGCACCTGATTGCGCTCCCCACCCCTGCCCTGGCCCGGCCCGCGCGCGCCCGCGATCCGCGCGCTCTCGGCCACCAGGACCGCGCGGCCGTAGGGGTGGCCCGGCTCGGCCGGCCGCATCGGCGCCGACGCCTGCTGCCGCTCGGTCGGACGGGGGGTCAGCCGCTCGCGCAACGCCGCCGGGACCTCGCCCAGCGGCGTGTCCAGCCCGCGGCCGGCGTACCACACGTAGGGCCGGCCGGTGTGGCTGTGTCGAGAGGGTGGCGCCACGACGTAGCGGTCGGCGGCGCGATAGTCCACGCCCTCCAGCACGCCGATCCGGTCGGGCAGCCCGGTCGGTTGGACGTACAGGTGCCAGCCCGCCCCCGAGCCGGTCCGCACCCTCGGACCACCGATCGGCAAGCCGCCGGCATGGTCGGTGAGGAATCGTTGGAGGCTTTGGCGGCCCCGTTCACCGTCGACGTCGATCACGTCGAACGCCACGCCGGTGCGCAGCCCGATGTTGGCGTGCGACCAGCGCCGCCACAACGCTCGGACCTGGTCGGGATCGGTGGTGGCGTCGTGGACGCCGTGCCCTTCCCGGCCGCATCCGCCCTTGCACAGCCCGTACAGCGGATCACCAGGACTGTGGGCGGCGGGGATGCGAGGCAGCTTGCCTGACAAAGGCAGCACCGGGATGCCCCGCTCGGCATACTCCAGAGCCCGCTCAGGCAGGTCAGGCGACCAGGGCGCTGTCATGCCCGCATCACCTGGCCTGGCACCTGGTCCCAGGTGCGGCCGTCCAGCAGCCGCCCGCCGGCCTTGGGGGTGCGCCCGCCCCACTGCTTGAAGAAGAACGCCACCCCAGCCGCCAGGCAGCGGTCGCGCAGCTCCCGCACCCAGCCAGGGTCGACCGGCCGATGGTCGGGGCCTGACTCGCCGCCGACGATCACCCAATCGATTCCCTCAAGGTCCAGCGAGGGGAGCGGGCCAAGCAGTGGCTCCAGGGACAGGAACCGGACCGCCGCAGGGGTGCCGCGGAGCTGGTCGGCGCGCCAGGTGTACCGGTCGCTCTCAATGGAGGTGCCCAGCCACACGTTGCGGGCCGGCCACGACAGCGCCAGGCCGTCGTGTTGCTGCCGCCAGCCCATGACCTCGGCGACCACCTGGCCCTCGAACCGTTCGGAGCCCAGCAACCGGGCCATGCGGGTGGGGCGCTTGGTGAGCACCTGGAAGGTGTGCTGGTCGGCCTCGTGCATGACCGCGAACACGCTGGCGATGAAGGTGTCGGGCACGCGGGCGTGGAACAGGTCCGACATGGAGTTGACGAACACCAGCCGCGGCCGTCGCCACCCCAGCGGCGCCGCCAGCGTGTCGGGGTGCAGCGCGACACCGAAGCCCGGCCCGCTGGTGGGCGGCCGGCCGTCGGTCTGGTACTTGGGCTGCCCCATGGCCTTGAGCCGGCCGGCCAGCACCAGGGCGTAGCAGTGATCGCATCCCGGGGAGATCCGGTCGCAGCCGGTAACCGGGTTCCAGGTCGTGTTGGTCCACTCGATCCGGGACGCGCCGCTCACCGCTCGACCTCCCTGTGGTCGCGGTGTGGTGCGACCAGCGACAGGTGCCGATCCGGGTTGCTGGTGGTTGTGCGACCATCACCGTTCCTGGTCGCCTCTGGCCGGCTGGTTGTCTGGTCGCCGCGCTCCGGGTCGGTGAGGGTCAGGTGGTCGTGCGACTTTGCCGCGGTCTCCTCCTGGTCGCGCTGCTGGTCGCTGGACGCCTGGTCGATCCGGTCCGGGGTGATCGCACGGCCCAGCCTGGTGGTCGCCCGCGCCGCTGGTCGTGGTCGCGTCCGGGTGGTCGTTCGCCCGCGCGGTGTGGCGGTCGCTGCTGGTCGCTTCGAGCGCCGGCTGGTCGCCG
>WNGE01007546.1_pt1 | contig 15733 bp, 11 predicted proteins | sample 5400651 | NCBI WGS metagenome assembly WNGE01 (sample SAMN13153370, study PRJNA577476) | soil metagenome | isolation source: 60 cm soil or saprolite under grassland replicate 2 | place: USA:California | collected 2016-06-15 | reverse complement strand
TCAGCCTCTACGCGGCCGGCACGACCGCCACCACCTCGCTGACGCCTCTGCGGTTCATCAGCGCCGGGTGGGGGCGGTGCGCGCGCCTCGCGAAGAATGCAAACAAGGGGTTTGAGCGCACGGGCGCGAACGGCCGCGAACATCGCTCGCACTTGCCATGCAGAAGGTCGTGGGTTCGAGTCCCATCATCCGCTCTGAAAGCCCTGCAAAACAGCAAGGCGCACGCCGAGCGAGATCTCGAGGCTAGCGCCGGAAGAGCCTGAGTATCCGCCGAAGGAACGCGCCCGCGGCGGCGACGTCGTAGGCCCACTCGGATCCGCCGTGAAGGGCGCCGACTATCTCCCGCTCGGAATAGCCCGCGCGCACCATCGACTCGATCAGCACCAAGTCGCGGTGGTGGCGGTACTCGTCCTCGTCGAGGGCCAACGCGTCTCGCTGATGAGGTGAGCCGTGCGCGGCGAGTGCCCCCGTGATCGTGCCCACCAGATGCGCCTCGTGGAATGGTTTGAGCACGTGCGCGACGGCGCCTGCCTCCATCGCGCGTTCGACGAAGGCTCCGCCGCGGTGGCCGGTCAAGGCGACGATCGGCAGCCGGCGCTCGTGCAAGATCCGGCGCGTTGCCTCGACACCGTCGATCCTGGGCAAGCCCAGATCGATCAGGATCAGATCGGGCCGATGCGCACGCGCGAGCTCGACGGCCTCGACGCCGTCACGGGCGTCAGGGCAGACGTCGAAGCCGGCCCCTTCGAGGATCAGACGCAGGTCCGCGCGGACGATCGGGTCGTCTTCAACGGTGAGCACTCGGGGTCTCGTGCTGGCTGGCAAGTCGCAACCTCCTGTTTCCGGGCAAAAGAAAGACCCCAGGCACATCCGCCCGAGGTCGCCAACGACCGTCTCGACCGCCGTCTTCGACGGCCGAACGTCATCCTACCGACGGCCGAGGTCGTGCCGAGCCGGTCGTCGATCGGGTACATGCTCTCGACGTTCGCACCGCGCGCGGCAACAGGGTGGGGAGGACGCGGTGACGGTTCGGTAGCCGCCGCCGCGCGCGCGCGGTCTACCCGGCAATCTTTGTGGTGATGAAGACGGTCGTCGTTCTTGCCGGTGGGCCCGATCGTCCTGCTGTCACTGCGTTGCCGCCGGGTGCGAGGGTGATCGCTGCGGACGGCGGCGCGGAGCTCGCGAGGGTCTTCGGTCTGCAGGTGGAGCTGGCGGTGGGGGACTTCGACTCCATCTCTGACGAGACGCTTCGGTCGTTGGCGCGGGTCGAGCGTCACCAGCCGGCGAAGGACGCCACCGATCTCGAGCTTGCGCTCGCCGCTGCGCTCCGGCTCGAGCCGGAGCGTATCCTCGTGCTCGGCGGCGGCGGCGGCCGGCTCGACCATCTGCTCGGCGGGGTGCTTCTGCTCGCAGCCGACGCCTTTGCAGGCGTGCAGGTCGACGCGCAGCTCGGCGCCGCAGCGGTTCACGTCCTCCGCGGCGAGCGCACGCTGTGCGGCGAGCCGGGCGAGTTGATCTCGCTCTTCGCCGTCCACGGGCCGGCGGACGGCGTCGTCGCGGACGGTCTCGTGTACCCGCTCCGCGGGGAAACGCTCGAGCCCGGCTCGACTCGCGGCATCTCGAACGTCTTCGCCGCGCCCGAGGTGCGGATCGGCGTCGAGCGCGGTGTGTTGCTCGCCGTTCGGCCTAGCGGCAGCGCGACGGCAGGAGGCTAGCGTCGACGACCGAGGCAGCCGGGATCGCCGTCTTCAGTAGCCCGTGGGCGCGCATCCAGGCGCCGAAGCGCTGCCATCGGTTCACGCTGACGCAGCCGACGCCTGTCCGGCCTGCGAGCAGGCGCAGCGTCGCCGGCGTCGCCCGTGCGAGGAATTTCGGGTTGGACGCGGTTACCTTCTCGAGGATCGCGAGTGCCCGGCTCGGGTGGCTCCGGGCATCCGCCGTGCCGGCCAGGAATGCGCCGACGAACCGCTTCACCTCCGATCGATACGTCGGATCGTCGTGCAGGCGCGTCTTGCTCGCGACAAGCACGAGCTCGTCGTAGGTGGGTATGCCGGCGCGGTCGACAGGAATGATCGTCGGGTGGAGGCCGCGCAGCTGCAGCTGGATCCCCTCGACATTGCGGTAGACGCCGAGCACCGCATCGACGCGGTGCGCAAGCAGCGACGGCAGCAGGTTGTAGCCGACCGTTACGACCTTGACATCCTTGCGCGTGAGTCCGACTGAGCGGAGCGCGGTGTCGAGGGTCGCATAGTCAGAAGGAACACCGGCGATGCCGATCGTGCGCCCCTTCAGCGCGCGCAGCGACTTCACCTGCGGCTCGACCGCCATGAACGAGTTGAGCGGTTGCGGCACCACCGCGGCGACCGCGACCACGGGCAGTCTCTTGGCAGCCGCGAAGAAGAGCTCCTGCTCGTAGCTGACCGCAAGGTCGCTGCGGCCGGCGCCGACGAGCTTCAGCGGCGCGGTCGGGTCGGACGGCGCGTGGATCGCCACGTCGAGGCCTACCCGCTTGAAGAGGCCCGTCTCGCGCGCCTCGTAGAAGCCGATGTGGTCGGGGTTCGGCGTCCAGTCGAGCGTCAGCGTCACCCTCTGCGCACTTGCGTGGGCGGTGGGGGCGAGGACGACGAGGGCCGCGAGCGCAGCGACGAGCAGGAACCTAGACACGGCGGGTGTCCGGCTGCCAGGTGACGAGGAGACGCTCGGCGAGGGTGACGAGCGTGTAGAGGGCGAGCGCGAGCGCGCTGAGGATGAGCACGGCGGCGAAGATGCGGGCGGTCTCGAGCGCAGGCTCCGCCTGGAGGATCACGAAGCCCAGGCCGGACGAGGAGCCGGCCCACTCGCCGAACACCGCGCCCACCGCCGCGTAGGTGGCCGCCACGCGTGCGCCGGAGAAGATCGCGGGAAGTGCGCCCGGAAACTCGACACGACGGAAGATCGCGAGCCGGTCGCCGTGCAGCGTCCGCATCATCCGCACGAGCTCGGGATCGGAGGAGCGGAGGCCATCGACGCCATTGACGACGATCGGGAAGAAGCAGACGATCGCGACGACCACCAGCTTCGGCTCGATCCCGTACCCGAGCAGGATCGCGAGGATCGGCGCGAGCAGCACGGTCGGCACGGTCTGCGAGAGGACGAGGAGTGGCAACAACGCTCGTCGCAGCGCGGCGGAGGCGTGCAGCGCGACCGAGATCAGAAGCGCGGCGACGACTGCCAGCAGGTAGCCGAGCGCTACCTCGCGCGCCGTCACGAGCGTCGCGCGCCCGAGCGGGCCGGCGTCGTCGGCGAGGGAGGACGCGACCGCCGACGGGGCAGGGAAGAGATAGTCCGGTACGCGCGCAGCGCGCACCACCAGCTCCCACGTGCCGACGGCGGCGGCGAGCAAGGCAAGCGGCGGCCACCAGAGCCTCACCCGATCGCCTCCAGGGCCCGCTCGCGCAGCTCGACGAACGCCGGGCTCGTCACGACCTCGCGCCGCGGTGCGGTGCGCGGGACGTCGACGTCGAGCTCCGCGGCGACACGTCCGTCGGCGAGCACGAGCAAGCGCTCACAGAGGAGCAGCGCCTCCTCGACGTCGTGGGAGACGAGCAGCACCGTCCGCGGCTCTGTGGCGAGCGCGCCCGCCAGCCACTCCTGCAGCTCGGCGCGCGTGATCGCGTCGAGCGCCCCGAACGGCTCGTCGAGCAACAGCACCGGCTTGGCGGCGAGCAGCGTGCGCAGGAAGGCGACCCGCTGCCGCATCCCACCGGAGAGCTTCGCCGGCCGTAGGAGCTCAGCCCCCGAGAGGCCGAGCCGTTCGAAGAGCGGCGCGGCGCGGCGACGGGCTTCACGCCGCGGTAGCCCGGTGTTCTCGAGCGCGACCGCCGCGTTGTCGAGAGCCGTCCGCCAGGGAAGAAGACAGTCGCGCTGCGGCATCAGCGCGCAGCGCGCAAGCCGCTAGGTCGAGGCCGTCGAGCACGCGCGTACCGCCGAGCACACGGACGACGCCCTCGAGGGCGACGCCGCTCGACGCGCCGCCGAGCGGCGGGGCGGCGTTCGATTCGACCAGCGACTGCGACAAGCAGCTCCCTTCGCCGGCATGACCCGGATCAGGTTCGACGGGTACGCGCTAGGAAGCGCTCTCTCAGCCCCTCACACAGGGGCACCCCGGTAATCGAAGCTTACCTTCTCGCGCCGTCGTCCAACCAGGTGTCGACGGCGTGGGCGCAGCGGCGCCCTTCCTCGATCGCCCAGACGATCAGCGACTGCCCGCGGCGCGCGTCACCGGCTGCGAACACGCCGGGGACGGACGTCGCGTAGGCGTTCGTGTCGATGTTGCCGCGCTGGTCGCGTGCCACGCCGAGTACGTCGAGCAGCGCCGGCTCGGGCCCGACGAAGCCCATCGCGAGCAGCACGAGTTGGGCCGGATGCGACGCTTCGGTGCCAGGCACCGGCGCGAACGGCGGCGCGCCGCTGTTGCGAAGCCAGTGGATCTCGTGGACGCGGCCGTTGCCGGAGAGAGCGGTGGTCGAGATCGCGAAGCTGCGCTCGCCTCCCTCCTTGAGCGCGTAGGAGGTGCGCAGCTTCATCGGCCAGAGCGGCCACGGCGTGAGGTCGTCCGGGCGCTTCGCCGGCGGCTCACCGAGCAGCTCGATCTGCGTCACCGAGGCAGCGCCCTCTCGGTGTGCGCTGGCGACGCAGTCGGCGCCGGTATCGCCGCCGCCGATCACGATGACGTGGCGGTCCGCGGCAGAGATCGTCGGCTCCGCCGTGCCTGCGACAGCACGGTTCCGCCCGTACAGATACTCCATCGCGAAGTGCACGCCGCCGAGCTCGCGCCCCGGAACGGGCAGGTCGCGTGCGACCCGGGAGCCGACCGCGAGCACGACTGCGTCGTAGTCGCGCAGCTGCTCCGGGCTGTGCACCTCGACGCCGTAGCGGAGCTCGACGCCTTCGTCGGCGAGTTGTTGCAGCCGCCGCTCGACGACCTGCTTCTCGATCTTGAAGTCGGGGATGCCGAAGCTGAGCAACCCGCCGCCCGCTTCGTCGCGCTCGAAGACGGTGACGAGATGGCCGGCCCGGTTGAGCTGTTGCGCGCAGGCGAGCCCGGCGGGACCGGAGCCGACGACCGCAACCGTGCGGCCGCTTCGCGTGCGCGGCGGCTGCGCCACGATCCAGCCCTCCTCCCAGCCGCGGTTCACGATGGCGAGCTCGATCTGCTTGATCGTGACCGCGTTGCCCTCGTCGATCTCGAGCACGCAGGCCGCCTCGCAGGGGGCGGGGCAGAGGCGGCCCGTGAACTCCGGGAAGTTGTTCGTTCGGTGCAGCTGGTCGAGGGCTTCGCGGAAGCGGTCGCGATAGACGAGGTCGTTCCAGTCGGGGATCAGGTTGCCAAGCGGGCAGCCGCTGTGGCAGAAGGGGACGCCGCACTCCATGCAGCGCGCGCCCTGCTCGCGCAGCTCGACGAGAGGGAGCGGCTTGACGAACTCGCGATGGTCGCGCACGCGCTCTCCGGGTGGGCGCTCGGGCGTCTCGGCCCGCTCGAGCTTGAGGAAGGCGCCGAGCTCGCCCATCAGGCCGCGGCCTCCTCGGTCTCGGCGGTGAGAAAGCCCTCTCCGCCGGTCGACATCGGCTGGTCGTGGTGCAGCTCGAGCGCTCGCTTGTAGTCGTGGGGTAGCACCTTGACGAAGCGCTCGACCGCGCTCTCCCAGTCGGCGAGAAGTCGCGCTGCGACCGGTGAGTCGGTGCGCGTCTCGTGCTCCTCGACGAGCGCACGGAGCCGCGGCAGATCCTCGCCGCCCAGCGCCTCGAGTCCGACGAGCTCGTGATTGCAGCGGGCAGCGAAGGCGCCGTCCGCGTCGAGGACGTAGGCGATGCCGCCGCTCATGCCGGCTGCGAAGTTACGACCGGTCGGTCCGAGCACGACGACCACGCCGCCGGTCATGTACTCGCAGCCGTGGTCGCCGACGCCTTCGACGACGGCGCTGGCACCCGAGTTGCGGACGGCGAAGCGCTCGCCGACGAGGCCGCGGAAGAACGCGCGCCCGCGCGTCGCTCCGTAGAGGATCGTGTTGCCGGCGACCACGTTCTCCTCGGCCACGAAGCAGGCGTCGTCGGGTGGACGCAGGGCGAGCACGCCCCCGGAGAGTCCCTTGCCGACGTAGTCGTTGGCGTCGCCGACGAGCGTCAGCTCGATTCCAGGCGCGAGCCAGGCGCCGAACGACTGGCCGGCCGAGCCGCGCAGCGTGAAGCACACCGATCCCTCCGGCAGCCCGGCGGCGCCGTGGGCGCGCGTGACCGCGTTCGAGAGGAGCGCGCCGACCGTGCGGTTGACGTTCCGGATCGTGAGCTCGGCCTCGACCGGGACGCCGTCCTCGATCGCGGGGCGCGCGCGCTCGATCAGGCTCCAGTCGAGCGCGTCGGCGAGCGCAGGCTCCTGCGCGTGCGTCCGCCGGAGCGGCCCACCCGCGGGCGTGCGCAGGATGCTGGCGAGGTCGACGCCGCGCGCGCGCCAGTCGGAGAGCGCGTCGTCCGTGTCGAGCAGGTCGACGCGTCCCACGAGGTCGTCGAAGCGGGCGATCCCGAGCTGGGCCATCAGCTGCCGCGCCTCCTCCGCGACGAAGAAGAAGAAGTTCACGACGTGCTCGGGCTCGCCGGTGAAGCGCTTGCGGAGCTCGGGGTCCTGCGTCGCGATCCCGACCGGGCAAGTGTTCAGATGGCAGGCGCGCATCATCACGCAGCCGCTCGCGACCAGCGGCGCGGTCGCGAAGCCCATCTCGTCGGCGCCGAGTAGGGCGGCGATGACGACGTCGCGTCCCGTCTTCAGCTGTCCGTCGGTCTGCACGAAGATGCGCGAGCGCAGGTCGTTGAGGACGAGGGTCTGCTGCGTCTCGGCGAGCCCGATCTCCCACGGCACGCCGGCGTGCAGGATCGAGGAGACCGGCGACGCTCCGGTTCCGCCCTCGTGGCCCGAGATCAGGACGTGGTCGGCGCCGGCCTTGGCGACGCCGGCCGCGACCGTGCCGACTCCGACCTCGGAGACGAGCTTGACGGAGATGCGCGCCTCCGGGTTGGCGCAGCGGAGGTCGTAGATCAGCTGCTTGAGGTCCTCGATCGAGTAGATGTCGTGGTGCGGCGGCGGCGAGATGAGGCCCACGCCCGGCGTCGTCATCCGGACCGATGCGATGTAGCGATCGACCTTGTGGCCTGGGAGCTGGCCGCCCTCGCCCGGCTTTGCGCCCTGGGCCATCTTGATCTGGAGCTCGTCCGCGTTCGCGAGGTAGTGCGCGTTTACGCCGAAGCGGCCCGAGGCGACCTGCTTGATCTTCGAGCGGCGCTGGTCGGCGAAGCGCTCCGGATCCTCGCCTCCCTCTCCGGTGTTCGAGCGGCCGCCGATCCGGTTCATCGCGACGGCGAGCGTCTCGTGCGCTTCGCGTGAGATCGAGCCGAGCGACATCGCGCCGGTCGAGAAGCGCTTCACGATCTCCGCGGCCGGCTCGACCTCCTCGAGCGGGATCGCCCCGTGGACGGGAGAGCGGAAGCGCATCAGCCCACGCAGGCTAGAGCGGCGGGCGGAGTCGGCGTTGACGGTGCGCGAGTACTCCTCGTACGTGTCGAAGCGCCCCGAGCGGACGGCCTGCTGCAGCAGCGAGATCGTGTCCGGGTTCCACTGGTGGTGCTCCCCGTCGCGCCGCCAGGCGTAGAGGCCGAGCACCGGCAGCAGCTCGTCCTGCGAGCCCGGGTAGGCGCGCGCGTGTCGGACGAGCGCCCCCTCGGCCAGCTCCCGCAGGCCGATGCCGCCGATCCGCGACGGCGTCGAGGTGAAGTAGCGCTCGACGAGCTCGGGCGCGAGCCCGACCGCCTCGAAGATCTGCGCGCCGCAGTAGGAGGGGATGGTCGAGATGCCCATCTTGGACATCACCTTCAGCAACCCCTTGCCGATGCCCTTGACGGCGCGCGCCTGCGCCTGCTCGACCGTCATCCCTTCCGGCAGCCAGCCGAGCTCGTGGAGCTCGGCGAGCGTCTCCAGCATCAGGTACGGGTTGACCGCGGCGGCGCCGTAGCCGATCAATACCGCGATGCTGTGCACGCTGCGCGGCTCGCCCGACTCCACCACGATCCCCGCCTGCAGCCTGGTGCCCTCGCGCACGAGATGGTGGTGCACAGCCGCCGTCGCAAGCAGCGAGGGAATCGGGACGCGCGCGGGTCCGGCCGAGCGGTCGGAGAGGATGAGGATGTTCGTGCCCTGCGCGAGCGTCTCGCTCGACTCGGCGCAGATGCGCGCGAGAGCCGGCCCGAGACCGTCTACGCCGTCTCCGGCCGGCCAGGTCGTGTCGACCGTGTGCGCCTTGAAGACGTCCGACTCGACCTGCCGCAACCGCTCCAGCTCGTCGTCGCGCAAGATCGGGTTCTCGATCACGAGCTGGCGGGCGTGCTCGGGCGTCTCGTCGAGCAGGTTGCGCTCCGAGCCGACGCTCGCCTGCACGCTCATCACGACCGCCTCGCGGATCGAGTCGATCGGCGGGTTGGTGACCTGCGCGAACAGTTGCTTGAAGTACGAGTAGAGCAGCGGCTTCCGGTCGGAGAGGACGGCGATCGGCGTGTCGTTGCCCATCGAGCCGACCGCCTCTTCGGCGTTCTGCGCGAGCGGAGCGAGCATCACCTTCATGTCCTCCTGCGCGTAGCCGAACAGGAGCTGCCGCCGGCGGAGCGGCTCAGCCAGCGCCGCCGCCGGCTCCGCCGGAGGCAGATCCGCGAGATGGAGGACCTCCTGCTCGTACCAGCGCGCGTAGGGGCGACGGGCCGCCACCTGTCGCTTCGCCTCCTCGTCCGGGACGATCCGGTGCTGCTCGAGGTCGACGAGGAAGAGCTTCCCCGGCTGCAGCCGCCCCTTGCGGATGATCGTCTCGGCAGGGTCGTCGAGCACGCCCGTCTCCGAGGCGAGCACGACCCAGCCGTCGGCCGTCTCGTACCAGCGCCCGGGCCGGAGCCCGTTGCGGTCGAGCGTCGCGCCGATCACCCGGCCGTCGGTGAACGAGACCGCGGCCGGCCCGTCCCAGGCCTCGAGCAGGCACTGGTGGTAGGCGTAGAAGCCCCGCAGCGCCTCCGGCACGTCGTCGCGGCCGGCGTACGCCTCTGGGATCATCATCATCATCACGTGCGGCAGGGAACGGCCCGCGAGCACGAGCAGCTCGAGGACGTTGTCGAGCGTCGCGGTGTCCGAGCCGCCGGGGCGGATCACCGGCAGCACCTTCGCCAGGTCGTCGCCGAACAGGTCGGAGGCGAGCTGCGACTCACGCGCGCGCATCCAGTTGACGTTGCCGCGTAGCGTGTTGATCTCGCCGTTGTGCGCGATCAGCCGGTAGGGATGCGCGAGCTCCCAGCTCGGGAAGGTGTTCGTCGAGAAGCGCGAATGCACGAGCGCGAGGGCACTCCCGAACCTCGGATCGGTCAGATCGGGATAGAAGCCGGCGAGCTGCGGGGCGGTGAGCATCCCCTTGTAGACCAGCGTCCGCGACGAGAGGCTCGGGACCACGAGCTCCGGCCCGGCCGCGAGCTCGGCGACACGCCGGATCACGTATAGCTTGCGCTCGAACGCGTCCTGGTCGGCGGCGAGCGCCGGTGAGGCCGCGATCACGAGCTGGCGGATCCGCGGCATCACCGCTCTCGACGTGCGGCCGACCCGGCTCTCGTCGAACGGTACGTCGCGCCAGCACAGGAGCCGCTGCCCCTCGGCCGCAACGGCACCCTCCACGATCTGCTCCAGCTCGCGACGCGCGCCGCCGTCCTGCGGCAGGAAGCAGGTACCAACGGCGTACGCGCCGAGGGGCGGCAATGCGTCGAGCTCGGCGCGGAAGAACGCGTCGGGGACCTGCACGAGGATGCCGGCGCCGTCGCCGGTGTCCGCGTCGGCGCCGGCGGCGCCGCGATGCTCGAGGTTCGCGAGCGCCGTCAGCGCGCGCGTGACCGTCTCATGGCTCTGCCCGCCGCTCAGGTGCGCGACGAAGGCGACACCGCAGGCGTCGTGCTCGAGCGACGGGTCATACAGTCCAATCGGTTGCGGATGGGGCAACGGCATCAGGCTCGCAGAGGTCGAGAGAGGAGAAGTGCTCCGCCGTGTGCGGCTAGTCGGCGGTGGCGGAGAGGAGGCCGACTAGCGCGGACGAACGCGCGCCGCAAAAACGAGCGAGCTCGGCTCGTGGAGGCTCGGTGCGCGCGTCATCCGGACCTGTGAGCCTAGCGTCCTCAGAGGCCGCCACCAAGCCTGTTCTCCGGTTTCGAAGACCGATGCAGAGCGGCATCGCGGCCGATCCGTGGGCGGGATCGACGCCTGCGAGCGGGCTTTGTCCGTTTTTCGCTCGCGTGCGGGCGGCCGATGGCCTAGCGTTGGTCTCGTGCACGAGTTGACGGCTGCCCACGGAATCGCCCTCGGCACGCTCCTCGCCCTTCCCCGCTAGGGGAATCGGCTCTGCGCACATACCCGTCTACCCGTCTCCGGGACCAGTGCGTCCCGGATTGCCGCGAAGGGAGCCCAAGTGCCGATGCCGTTCCACAAGTACCGCCCGTACCAGACCGTCGATCTCCCCGGCCGCACCTGGCCGGACGTCGTCCTGACCCGGGCGCCGATCTGGTGCTCGACAGATCTGCGTGACGGCAATCAGGCGCTCGTCAGTCCGATGGACGCGGCGCGCAAGCGGCGCTTCTTCTCGCTCCTGCTCGGGCTCGGGTTCAAGGAGATCGAGGTCGGCTTCCCGGCGGCGTCCAAGACCGACTTCGACTTCGTGCGCACGCTGATCGAGGAAGACCTGATCCCGGACGACGTGACGATCGCGGTGCTCACGCAGGCGCGGCCGGAGCTGATCGAGCGGACCTTCGATTCGGTCGCGGGCGCGCGCCGTGCGATCGTGCACCTCTACAACTCGACCTCGGTCACCCAGCGCCGCGTCGTGTTCCGACTCGATCGGGCCGGGATCACCGAGCTCGCCGTCCGCGGCACCGCGATGTGCCGGCGGCTCGCGGCCGAGGCCGACGCCGAGATCGTCTTCGAGTACTCGCCCGAAAGCTTCCACCACACGGAGCTCGACTACGCGCTCGAGATCTGCGAGGCGGTCGCGGCCGAATGGGCACCGACGCCCGCCGAGCCGATGATCGTCAACCTGCCGACGACGGTCGAGCAGTTCCCGCCGAACGTCTACGCCGACCGGATCGAGTGGTTCGGGCGCCGCTTCTCGCGCCGCGACTCGATCGTCCTCTCCGTCCATCCGCACAACGATCGCGGGACGGCCGTCGCGACGGCGGAGCTCGGGCTGATGGCCGGGGCCGAGCGGGTCGAGGGCACGCTCTTCGGCAACGGCGAGCGGACGGGCAACGTCGACCTCGTCACGCTGGCGCTGAACCTGCTCACGCAGGGCATCGACCCGCGGCTCGACCTGTCACGGCTCGACGAGGCGAAGCACATCGTCGAGGAGTGCAACGAGCTGCCCGTCCACCCGCGCCATCCGTGGGCCGGAGAGCTCGTCTACACGGCGTTCTCGGGCTCACACCAGGACGCAATCAAGAAAGGCATGCACGCCCAGCAGCAGCATCCGCAGGATGCGGTCTGGGACGTCCCGTACCTGCCGATCGATCCCCAGGACGTCGGTCGCACATACGAGGCGATCATCCGCGTCAACTCGCAGTCCGGGAAAGGCGGGGTCAGCTATCTCCTCGCGAGTCGCTACGGGCTCGAGCTCCCACGCGAGCTTCAGGTCGAGGTCGCGCATAAGGTGCAGGCGATCGCGGACGCCGAAGGAGGCGAGCTCGCGGCCGAGGAGATCTACGACGTCTTCCGCGACACCTACCTCGACGTCGGCGCGCCCTACGAGCTCGTCTCGTACACGCACGAGGCGTCGGAGAGGGGCGATCGGCTAACGGCAGAGCTGCACGTCGACGGCGAGCCTGCCGAGATCTCCGGGCAGGGAAACGGGCCGATCGCCGCGCTCGTCGAGGCTCTCGTCGCGCAGACGGGGACGCCGCTGCGCGTGCTCGACTACCACGAGCACGCGACGAGCTCCGGCGCAGACGCGAGCGCCGCCGCCTACGTCGAGGCGGACGTCGACGGCGAGCTCGTCTGGGGTGTCGGCATCCACCCGAGCATCGTCACGGCGTCGCTGCGCGCGGTCGTGAACGCCGTCAACCGGGCGCTGCTCCTGAGCGAACAGCACGAGGAGGCGCTGCGAGCGTTCGGGGTCTGAGACGTCTAAACCGCACAGCAGCGGTTGACGGGTCGGGGGCCCGCGACGATCCTGAGGCCATGAGCCTCTCGTGCCACCGGCCGGTCCGCCGCACGATCGAGATCTCGACGATCCCCCGCTGAGGGGGATCGACGCGCATGCCCACACCGGGCACCCGTTAACCGCTCACACCACCGGTGCGCCTTCGAACGGTGCGCGCAACCGAGGAGAGTCATGGAATCCCCCCGCAGGATCGAGGTTCTCGACACGACGCTTCGCGACGGCGAGCAGGCCGTCGGCGTCGTCTTCAACCCCGACCAGAAGGTCGAGATCGCCCTCGCGCTCGAGCGGCTCGGCGTCGACGCGATCGAGGCCGGCTTCCCTGCCGCCTCGGCCGGCGAGCGCGCCGGCGTTCGCAGCGTCGCCGAGGGGGTCCGCGCTCCCGTCGTCGCGGCGATGGCACGGGCGAACGAGCGCGACATCGACGTCGCTGCCGAGGCACTCGCTTCGGCCGGCCGCTCGCGCGTGCACGTCGTGCTCGCGACGAGCCGCATCCACCGAGTGCGAAAGCTCCGTCTCACGCGATCGCAGGTGGTCGAGCTCGCCGGACGAGCCCTCCGCCATGCACGGCCGATGTTCGACGAGATCGAGTTCTGCTGCGAGGACGCATCGCGTACCGAGCCCGCCTTTCTCGCCGAGGTCTGCGCGGCCGCGGTCGACGCCGGCGCAGACGTTCTCAACCTCCCGGACACGGTCGGCTACGCCGTGCCAGAGGAGTACGCCCTGCTCTTTCGAACGGTCCGTGTCCGCGCTCGGCTGTCCGCACACTGCCACGACGACCTCGGCCTCGCAGTCGCGAACACTCTCGCGGCTGCCGCGGCCGGGGCGGCGCAGGTCGAGTGCACGATCAACGGCATCGGCGAGCGAGCCGGCAACGCCGCGCTCGAAGAGGTCGTCTCCGCGCTCGGGCTCCAGGGAATCCGGACCGGCGTCGACGTTGCCCGTCTCAGGGAGGTCTCGCAGCTCGTCGCGCGCCTCACCGGCCACCCGCTCGCGCCGCACAAGGCGATCGTCGGCCCAAACGTCACGCGCTGCTGACCGCAGCCACGCCGCGACCTCGCGACGCGCGGCCACGTGCCGGCGAGGTGCGTGAGCTGACCGCAGCCTTCCCGATACCTGGTACGCGCGTGTAACGACCGCGCACTAAGGTCGGAGGACGACTTTCCCGAACGTCTCGCGCGCTTCGATCGCGCGGTGCGCTTCGGCGGCCCGCTCGAACGGGAGCTCGCGGTCGATGACCGGCTTCAGCTTTCCCTCTGCGGCAAGGGAGATCAGCCGCTCCGTCGTCTCTCGGCTCACCTGCGGGGAGCCACTCCCCTGGATTCGCGCGCGCTTTCCCATCAGCGTCCAGAGGTTGAACGACACCATCGGGTTGCCGACGGCTCCCGGCGTCACGAGCGTGCCCTCGGGCGCGAGCGCCTCGACGCTGTCAGAGAACGTGTCGGCGCCGATCGGGTCGAAGACCACGTTTGCGTCGAGCTCGCGCACCTTCGGGTCACCGTACTCGAGTGCCTCGACGCCGAGCGCGCGCACCTCGGCGAGCCTGTCGGCCCGCGACGTCGCGTACACCTTCGCTCCGAGCGAGCGGCCGATGTCGACGGAGGCTTGTCCGGTGGCGGTCGCTGCGCCCTGCACGAGCAACGTGTCGCCCTTCTTCAGGCCGCCCAGCTCGACGACCGCCCACCACGCCGTCTTGTAGGGAACGCCGATCGCGGCGGCGGCGGACGTGTCGAGAGAGTCCGGGATCGGGAAGACGTTCTCCTCCTTCGCCGCTACGAGCTCCGCGTATGTCCCGGGCGTGCCCGTGACGAGCACGCGCTCGCCGGTGTCGGCGCGCCGTCCGGCGGCGTCGTAGCCGAGGATCGTGGGGGACGTCTCCGCTCCACCCGCGCGTCGGCTCAGGTCGACGTGATTGATCCCGGCGGCCTCGACCCGGACGAGCACCTCGCCTTCACCGGGCTGCGGGTCGGGGACCTCCTCGACCTGAAGCACCTCTGGGCCGCCGGCCTCGTGCACGACAACGGCACGCACAACCGAAAGCGTACTCACGACACACGTCCCACGCGGCCACCACTCAGGCACGATGAGGGAGCGAACGCACCGGACCAGCATGGGCACGCCTGCCTGAACGGAACTCAAGGGGGCTTGATGGAAGACTCCAAGATCCACGGGACGATCGAGCAGCTCGTCGCGGAAGAGCATGGGCTGTGGGCACGTGAGTCGGCGGGAGACGCGAGTGAGGCCGACAGGCGGCGCCTGGAAGAGCTCAAGGTCTCGCTCGACCAGTGCTGGGACCTCCTGCGCCAGCGGCGCGCGTTGCGCGAGTTCGGGCTCGATGCCGACGTTGCTGAAGCGAGATCAGCCGAGGTGGTCGAGGGCTACGAGCAGTGAATCAGAGCTGCTGACGGACTCGCACACGATGGTGATGATCCGGTGAGCCCGGTCCGTCCAGCGGTGCGGGTTGTTGGTCGGCGGCTCGAACCCGAGCATCACCGCCTGCGTGATTTCCTGACGCGTGTCGCGCAGCCGCACCAGTGGCTCGAAGCGGACTCGCCGGAGGCGGCACGCCTGCTTGGCGAGCTTGGCCTGCTCGGGGCGGCGCTGCCGATCCTCGTCGACGGTGAGCAGACCTACACCGGCGCGACGGTCGAGAAGATCGCCGACGCGTGGGGGCGGCTCGCTCGGACGAAGCGTTCGCACTACGACCTGGTCGTGATCGGTGCCGGGCCGGCTGGTCTCGCGGCGGCGGTGTACGCGGCCTCGGACGGCCTCTCGACGGTCGTGTTCGAACGCGACGCGCCGGGCGGGCAGGCGTCGCACACATCGCTGATCGAGAACTTCTTCGGCTTCCCGGACGGCATCGGCGGCGCCGAGCTGTCGCGCCTCGCAGGGCGGCAGGCCGAGAAGTTCGGCGCGGAGCTGATGCTCCTCCAGGGCATCCGCGGCAGCCGCGTCAACGGCCACGACGAGAAGGTCGAGCTCGTGCTCGACGACGGCTCGGAGGTGACCGGATGGGCGGTGCTCGCGGCGACGGGGATGGACTGGCGGCGGCTCGAGCTCGACGGCGTCGACGAGCTGCTCGACCGCGGCGTCTATTACGGCGCAGGCCGCAGCGAGGCGACCCAGTGTTCCGGCCAGCGCGTGGTCGTGGTTGGTGCCGGCAACTCGGCGGGGCAGGCGGTGCTCAACTTCGCGAACGCGGGTGCTCGGGTGACGATGCTGGTGCGTGGCGACCGGCTTGGCAAGACGATGTCGGCCTACCTGGTCGAGCGGATTCAGCAGCAGCCAATGATCGACGTTCGCCTCGAGGCGCAGCTGAGCGGGCTGCACGCGGACGGCGGGCGGCTCGGCGGCGTGACCGTCACCGATGCCGGCGGCAATGCTCGCACCGAGCCGGCGGATGCCGTCTTCATCTGCATCGGCGGCAGGCCGCACACCGACTGGTGCCCGGCCGAGCGGGTCCTCACCGACGCCGCCGGCTACAT
>WNGE01006380.1_pt1 | contig 15742 bp, 12 predicted proteins | sample 5400651 | NCBI WGS metagenome assembly WNGE01 (sample SAMN13153370, study PRJNA577476) | soil metagenome | isolation source: 60 cm soil or saprolite under grassland replicate 2 | place: USA:California | collected 2016-06-15 | reverse complement strand
CATTGGTCGACCAAGGAGGTCACGATGCCCCGCGACTCGGCTCGGTGGTTGCTGTTGCTGATTCCCGCGCTGGCAGCCTCAAGGCTCGACGGTCAGACGTTAGGACTCCCCATCTCCTACCGTCCGGTGATGAGCGGTTTTGAAGCCGCCGTCGACGTCGGCGGAGACAAAGCCGGCCTGCGGACTCTGGCCGCGACAGAGGTCGTCGCGTTAGGTCGCGTCACCGCCGAGAGCGGGCACATGGCTTTGTTCAACATCAGCGGCACCGTAGCAAGCTTGCGCGGAGCGGATGGCCAGGCGGGAGGCTTCTCGATTAGTGCGGAGGTGACGCTATTGGGATCCTTCGGCGTGGGATTGGACCGCTCCAGGTGGGGTGGCGTGACGCGGATCTACGTCCCGCTCGTTGCCGCCCTTCCGCTTCTCGTGTGTGTCAGTCGAGAAACGATGTTCGAGGGCCGCCCAAAAGTCGTGGGGATCTTACAGCGTCGGTGCAATGCTTGAGTGGCGCTCAGGTGTAGGGGTTCAACTAACCGTGGGGGGACTGGGGGAACGGACCACGTCCGACCCCTACCGCCGAGTCGTCGTAAGCGCAGGAATGCACTACTCACCCCACAGCATCCTGAAAGCGGCGCCGATCTCAAGTGCTCCCGCCAAGCGCGTCTGCTCGTTCGGGTTGTAGAACTCAGCGACTTGGAAACAAGTAGACCTGCGGCGTCTGTTGCGTCTTCGGATCTATCAGTTTGGGGCATGTACTCTGGGGCCGCCGTAATCCCGATCGCCGCCGATCCCCGGACCCGCCAGCTCGAGCCCACCGCGGTCGTTGTTGATCCGCGCGATGAACTGACGAATTGATCCCGGGAACGGCGCCGTGCGGCCGTTTTTGCCGAACGGGTCCGTATACCACACCTCGGGGCCGGCGGCGTTACTGACGAAGTTGGAATTGATGTCGACCACGCGGTCCGTGCCGTCGAACACCGAGCGCGGATCGTCGAAGGTGATCCCCGTAATCGTGCCGTTGCTGGTGGAGCGCGCGCATGCCCCACCCCGCGCCGCGTTCCCCGCCGGGGTGACTTCGTAGCACACGTCGATCGGCCGCCCGGTAATTCCCGCCAGGGCCGGATCGTAGAAGCGGCTCGGCAGCGAGACCTGGAAGTACGGATTGAAGAACGCGAGCGTGTGGCCGTCCTCGCGCCGCACCGAGTTCGAGGTCTGCCAGGTCTCGTGGAGCGCGCCAAAGTTGGAGAACTGCCCGGCGGGGACGAGAATCTCGCTATCGACACAGGTGCGGTCTGGAATGATCCGCACGCCGCCGCCATCAGGCGAGTTCGGCGGCGTCGCCGGTCCTACGACGACCGTGGTCCGGTCGCAGCTCCGTTCGAACTGTCCGGGCGTCCCGATCGCCGCGAGCATCGTGATGTGCATCTCGGTCCCGTCGGTGCAGCGGATATGATAGACCAGCTCGTGCAGATTGTTGGTGAATGCGTCTTTCGAATGGGTGCCCTGGTGCAGCTTGACGAGGACAGCGCACCGCACGGCGAACAGCGCGTCCGCCGCGTCGCTGCCGAAATGCATGGAGACGTCGTTCTCCCATTCGACCTTGTGCCCGAAATGGTCCTCGTGCCGCGTCGTCAGGGGATCGTAGACATCGAGCTGCTCGTTCGCATATCCAAATGGAATCGATCCTACCTCGCGGTACAGCGCCGAGCCGCGTGGATCGCGGCCGTGGTCGTGGCCGAAGGAGCAACCGGTGACCGGATCGATCGGCGGATGCCACGTGGGATAGAGCTTGTGATCGGGTCCGATGACCGAGTACGCATCGTGCTGCGCCTTGGTGCAGTCGTCGTTCGCCCCAGGCGACCAGAGTCCGAAGGACGCGGCGTTGCCGGTGGCTGGTCCGTAGTCGGGGGCTGCCGGCATATCGTGACACGCTGCCGACACCATCGCGCCAGCGAAGAGAAAATGCAGCAGGGATGCGGGTTTCATGCTCGAACTTCCAATGATCAATGTTCAATGATCATTGATCATTGTTCATTGGTCATTCGTGACGCGTGTCACTCCCAAATTGGCCGCAGCAATTGAGTTATAGTGCGCCATGCACCGGACCAGAGTGATCCTGTTGACGCTTGTGCTCGCGAGCACGCACGACGCGGTGGGTCAGCGTAGTGCGGCCTCGGCGAGCCGAGGTGGTGGGGGCGGGGGGGGCCTGTGGTACAGCGTGGCCGTGGCTCCCGGGTGGGCTCGAGTCACCTGCGACATCTGCGCCGGTCGCCGCCAGACGGGAGTGTCCGCATTCCTGGGCGTCGGTGGGAGCACGAGCCGTGCACTCCGAGTCGGTGCCGAGCTCGCCGGCTGGAGGCAGAGCGAGGGCGGTGTGACGCAGACGCTCATGTCGGTCGGCGCCGCCGCGTACTGGTATCCGAACCTCGCGCGGCGGTTTTACCTGCGCGGTGGCGCAGCGATCGTGATGCACCGCGCCAGCGACGGCACGGACGTCGTCACATCATCCGGAATCGGCCCGCTGCTTGGTGTGGGCTATGAGTATTTGGTGAGCCGGGCGTGGCGCATCGCGCCGTTCGCGCATTACTCAGTGGGTGTGGTTGGCGGCGACGTGAATCCGTAGGATGGGCCGACTCGGAATCGAACCGAGAACCTACTGATTAAGAGTCAGTTGCTCTGCCAGTTGAGCTATCGGCCCTCGTTTGGTGCGGCGGAAAAATCATCAGGGGCCGTCGGCGAGGCAAGGGAACGACTCGGCAGCCCAATCCTCGTCCCCCAGTCGTCGGTCAGCTTGAACGTCTCACTCATCGGAAACCGGAGCACCCACAGCCGCCGGGCCAGGTCCTTCAACGACCAAATCACCGTCCGTTGCACCTCCACTGACGCCCACTGGCCGAACTCGTTGTGGGCGAGATCGGTCCGTAACGCCTCGGCGATGCTGGCGGCCAACTCCTCGTGCTCATGCTGCTGATGTCCCTGTGCTGGAACCTTTTTGGTCCCCTTTTGGGGACCTGAACCTTCACCCCAAAGTACCCACTCAAGCGTAACCTCTGGGATCCCAAGCTCTTTCGCTTTCGTCACGATCAGCCGGGCCACGTCTGCGGGAAACTTTTCTCGGTGCGGCCATTTCTTTATTGCTGCTTCAGTTACGGCACCGCCGAGCGCGGCGGCGAACTGGCGGTAGCTCAAGGAGATGCCATCCCACGGGCTGAACACGTCCAACAGCACCGCGAGGCGACTCGCTACTGGCACTCGTTTCGGGCCGACTTCGGGCTTGACAGGTGACAAGATATGCCTACTTTCGGTGTCGTGGAAAGGCATCAGTTAGGCCTATTCCGTCTCACAAACTGTCTCACGATCCCAGTGCAGTCAAGCGCCCAGCCCTTGGAGCCCTCATGAAGTTCGTTCGCCGCTCAATTCTGGTGTTCGCGCTGGCGCTGTCAGTTGCGCGCTGCGCGGACCAACCCACAGCGGTGAAAGCGCCCGCGGGTCCCCAGTTCCTTCGCTGGGCTCAAACGCCACAGTTCTCTGCCAGAACAACGGATCCTCGCGCGCGCCGTTCCGGAGCGATGGCGCTGACACCCCCCCTGAGCCTCGACCAGTATGCGGTGTCGTTCTGGGCGGTGCGCGGCGAGTCCCGTTCGATCCAGATCAACTACAGCAGCTCCATCGACAACGACGTGCACCCGTTCCTGCTGCTCACGACGACCGACCCGCAGTTCGTGCCGGGCGTCGGTGAGCTGGCCATGGGCGACTCCGTCCTCATCACCGTCACGGTCGACACGACCAAGATTGGCGTGACGCTCGAGCCGACGGGTCTGCAGTTCGGCGCACCCGCCCAGCTCAAGATCTGGTACGGCGGCGCGGGTGGCGACTTGAACGGCGACGGCGTCGCCGACAGCACCGACGCGGCCCTTGAGGCCCAGGTGCTCGGCCTGTGGTACCGCGAAGAGAATAGCGATCCGTGGGCGAAGCTCGGGGCCTCGCAGTCGCTCGACGAGAAGTCGTTCACGTATGCGTTGCCGCACTTCTGCGCGTACGCCATCGCAGAAGCACTGATGGAGTGGGCGGTTAACTACTAGGTCGGGGGCACACGCCAACTATGGCAACCGATAAAGCCCGCGACCAACGCCTGCCCGAGGCGTCACCCGTTGTCGCGAAAGCCCGCGCCCTCGCGGCCGCCGGCCACCATGCCGCGGTCGTCGAGCACCTGGGCGCCCGCGAGAGCGAGCTCGCAGATAATCCGACTCTCGCCCTGCTGTACGGCATCGCCCAGGCACGGCTCGGCCGGCACGATCAAGGCATCCAGTGGATCGACCGCGCCCTCGTCCGGGCCCGTGAGCTCGGCGAACATGGCGTCGAGCGTCATGCGCTGAATACGCGCGGCGCGATCGCCCTCATTAGCGGCAACCTCACCGAAGCCGCCGACTTCTGCACGCAGGCGCTGATGGCCGCCAGCCGCGATGGCGATCATACCACCACCGGCCGCGCGTCGAACAACCTCGGCATCATTAGTCATCTCCGTGGCCGTCATGCCGAAGCCATTTCGTCCTGGGAAATCGCCGCTGCCGCCTTCCATCGCGCCGGTATGCAGTCGGGCGTGGCGGACTGCCAGCACAACCTGGCGAACGCCTATCGCGAGCAGGGCGCGTTGGACAAGGCCCTGAGCATCGCCGATCAGGCGATCAGTGCCGCCGAGGCAAGCCGCGACGAAACACTCTTTGCCATGACGCTGCGCGGCCGCGCCGAGATCCGCGCGATCCGCAGCGAGCCCGAGCTGGCCCGCCGCGATCTCGATCGCATCCGCGTCATTCGCAGCGAGATGCCCGATCCCGTGGCCGAAGCCGAGGATCTGCGGATCCAGGCGCTGGTGTTCGTCGCCGAAAATCAGATGGCGCGCGCCGAGAAGGCGCTGCGTGAGGTCATGGGTCGCGCCGAGCTGCACGCGCGGTTGTTGCTGTTGGGCGAGGCCACCCGCGATCTCGCGGGGCTGCTCCGCCGCACCGACCGGATGAGTGACGCTCAGGCCGCGGCCCAGTCCGCCAGGGGCATCTTCGCCGAGATGGGCGCCGAGAGTGAAATTCGCAAACTCGCCGCTCAGGGGTGGGACGAGGCGTTTGCCGCCGAGCTGCGGGGCTCGCTGGAGCCGATCCACGTCGCACAGCAGTTCGCGGATGCCGGCAAATACGCCGAGCTGCTGACCTATCTCGAGCAGCGTTCGAAGGACGAGCTGGAAGAGTCCGCCCTGCTCACGCTGCTGCTCGGTATCGCCCACAGCCGCCTCGGCCGTCTCGAGGTGGGACAGCAGTGGGCCATGGTCGCCCAGCTCCGCGCCCGGTCGCTGAAGGACCGGATGATGGAAGTGCGCGCCCTGAACGTCTGCGGCGCCATCGCGCTGGAGCGTGGCGGTATCGACGAAGCCACCTACTTCTTTACTCGCGCGCAGGAAGAGGCGACCGACGGCAACGATCTGGCCACGGTCGGCCGGTGCGCCAACAACCTCGGCGTCATCGCCAACATGCAGGGCGACTATCGCCGCGCCGTCATCGCCTATACGCGCGCGATCGGCGCCTACGAGCAGGCGCACTTCGCCCGCGGCGTCGCGGAAGCCCGCCACAACCTCGGGATGGTGTGCCGCGCCCAGGGCCGGCTGGACCGCGCGATGGAGATCGCGCAGATCGCCATTCAGGAAGCGCAAGCCTTGAGCGACGGGCAGCTCACCGCCCAGGCGATCGCGGGGCTCGCCGAGATTCATGTGACGCGTGGTGAAGGTGACCGCGCGTTGGCCGAGATCGAGCGTGCCATCGCCACCCACCGGGAGCTCAAGGATCCGGTGCGCGAGGCGGAAGACCTGCGCATCAAGGCCGGCGCGCTTGGCCTGGCCGGTCGGCGTGAAGAAGCGGAGACCATGCTGCGCCACGTCATCGAGCGCGCGACCGAGCACGGCCGTCCCCTGCTGCTCGCCATGGCGGAGCGCGATTTGGCACTGCTCTTGATCCAGGCGGGCGACGTCACCGCGGGCAAGGCGGCGGCCCACCGGGCACGCTCCTCGTACCAGCGGCTCTCGGCACGGGCTGAGATCGACAAGCTCGACGACTTGCTGGAGACCGCATGAATTTCCAGCACCACAAGCTCACGAACTATGCCATCGGCTGGTAACCGGGTGGACGAGCGCCGGACTGGAGTGGAGCGCAGGTCCGGCACGGACCGCCGCGAGCCCGACGCCGTAGAGGAAGCGGCGACGCTGCCCCTCCAGCGCGTCTTCCCACACGCGCGACTCAGCGCAAGCGAAGCGACCAAGCGCGCCGCCGCGATCGAAGCGCATCGCCGTGAGCTCGGGGCCCGGCTGGGCCGCAACGTCGGCGCGGTCGTAGCTGCCCTGGACTACATGCTCAACATCAGCGGCGAGCTCGTCGCCCCGACGATCGTGGAACACGACGCGCTCGAGCTGCTGGAACACCGCTCGGTCACCGACCCGCTCACCGGCCTGTTCAATCGCTATCACTTCGATGCGACGATGACACGGGAGATCGCGCGCTGCCACCGCTACAACGTGCCGCTCTCGCTGCTGCTCCTCGACGTCGATCGGTTGAAGCTGGTGAACGATCGTTGGGGCCATCATGCCGGCGATCAGGCACTTGGCCGTGTCGCGGTAGCGATTCAGAAGAGTCTGCGCGGCACCGACATCGCCGCCCGCCTGGGAGGCGATGAGTTCGCGATCATTCTGCCTGACACCGATGCCGTTGCCGGCTTGATCGTGGCCACGCGGATTCGCCGCAACCTCGTCGAGAACGCGTCGACGATGGTGACGGTCAGCGGAGGGTTGGTCGAGCTGCCGCGGGATGCGGAGGACGTCGCCGCGCCCCAGCTGATGCTGGTGGCGGACCACGCCCTGTATTCCGCGAAGAACTCCGGTGGTAACTGCGTCGTGCAGCGGGAGTATCAGTCAGACGAGTAGGGGCGCAGCATGCTGCGCCCGTGTAGTGCCCCCAAGGGGAATCGAACCCCTGTTCCCACCTTGAAAGAGTGGTGTCCTAGCCGTTAGACGATGGGGGCGGCGGGCGAGGTAATGGCAGTAGCGGTAACGGGATTCGAACCCGTGTTTGAGCCTTGAGAGGGCTCCGTCCTAGTCCCCTAGACGATACCGCCTGGGCGGCGTGAATATCGCCGGTCCGCGCGGACGTGGTCAAGCGATCGACACGCTGAAGCGTGCGCTCGGCAGGCACTGTCCTTAAGGACAATGATGGCCGAACACAGGCTTCAGCCTGTGGATTTCAGAGGTTGACCTCCGTGTTCTGTTACGTACCGTTACTGGCCCGATGAAACGCATCCTCTCCAAACTGGTGCCCGAATTCCTGATTCTCGTGGCGGCGGCGCTGCTCGTCACCCTGTCGGCGCTGCACGGCACCGCCTTAGCCCTTGCCACCGTCTTTCCCTTCACGGTCGTCGCCGCGGCCCTGCTGCTCGGCTGGCGCTTCAATCGGTCGCGGCTCGTCTTTTCCATCGCCCTCCTGGCGCTGACCGAATACCTCTTGCTGAAGGGCGTCGACAATCCGCGGGACCGCGTCTTCTTCCTCGCGCTGACGTTCCTGCTGCCGATCAACCTCGCCCTCGTCGCCCTGCTGCCCGAGCGCGGCACGCTCACGACCGCCGGCCTGGTGCGCTGGGTGTTGCTCGGCGCGCAGGCCCTCGCGGTCGTCTTTATCGCACAGGCGTTTCCGGACAAGGCGCTCAAGTTCCTCACGACGCACATCGTGCCCGCGCGCTGGACTGCCTGGACGCCGGTCCAGCAGCCGGCGATCATCGCGTTCATTGGGATCGCCGTCCTGCTCATTCTGGCGTGGCTGCGCGAACCCCAGTCTCCGGTGCGCGGATACTTCTACGCCTTCCTGGCTGTCTTCGCCGCCCTGTCGTGGCCCGCCGCGGGACCCGGGCAGGAGATCTGGCTCGGGACCTCGGGGTTGATTCTCGTGATCGCGGTCATCGAAGCCTCGTACCTGATGGCGTATCGCGATGGCTTGACCGAGCTGCCTGGCCGGCGCGCCTTGAACGAAGCGCTGCCGCGACTGTCGGGACAGTTCTCGGTCGCGATGGTCGACGTCGATCATTTCAAACGCTTCAACGACACCTACGGCCACGACGCCGGGGACCACGTGCTCAGGCTGGTCGCGGCGCGGCTGGCACAGGCACCCGGCGGTGGGACCGCCTATCGTTACGGCGGCGAAGAGTTCGCTGTCGTCTTTCCGGGCAAGGGCCAGGACGAATGTCTTCCCCACCTCGAGGAGCTCCGGGAGATGGTGGAGACCCACCGCTTCACGATGCGCCGCCGGTTCCGGCCGCGGGTCAAGCCGAAAAACGAGAAGGAACGCAAAAGCCGTCAGGCAATCATGATCACGGTCAGTATCGGCGTGGCCGAGCGAAATCATCGCCACACCTCGCCGGATCAGGTGATCCAGGCGGCGGATAAGGCCCTGTACCGCGCCAAGGAGGCTGGCCGAAACCGCGTATCGACGTAGCTTCGCCCCATGCGGCTGAGCTGCTTCCTTCTTATCTGTTGCTGCGCCAGCGCCACGGCCGTCGCCAAGGCACAGAGCCTATTTGGTGAACCGGCTGCCCCCCCCCTCACACTGCGGTTGGAGACCGATCTTCACGCGCTGACCCGAGACCGGGGCACCGAGCGGAAGGACCATCCGGCCGCGTTGCACTTTGGGGGGGCGGATACGGGCACCATCGCGGTGAAGCTCAAGACCCGTGGCATTTTCCGCCTGAAGAAATGTGCGTTTCCGCCGATCCGGCTCGATCTGCCTTCACACAAGGTCGAAGGGACGCCGTTCGCCGGTGAGGACAGGCTCAAACTGGTCACGCATTGCCAGGGCGATCGCCTGTTTGAGCGCAATCTGCTGCGCGAGTACGCGCTGTACCGCGCGTTCAACACCGTGACCGACAGCAGTTTTCGCGTCCGGCTCGCGCACGTGACGTACGTCGATTCCGCCCGGCACGACACCGTCACGCGCTACGGCTTCCTGATCGAATCCGAGGCCGCGCTCGGCCGGCGGATCTCGGCCAATCCGCTCGCCGTGGACAACCTCTACGATCCGATCATGGACCCATCGTACATGACGATGGTCGCCGTATTTCAATATCTGATCGGCAATACCGACTGGTCCGTCTACAAGCGCCACAACATCGCGATCCTCCAGCAACTCGCCGAGCCCAAACCGCTGTTCGCGGTACCGTACGATTTCGACTTTTCCGGAGCGGTGAACGCGCCATATGCCACGCCGCCGGAGCAGCTCAGCATTCAGTCAGTACGCCAACGCGTCTATCGCGGCTTTTGCCAGCCGGACAGCGTGCTGGCTCCCGTCCTCGCCCGGTTTCGCGGCGCGAAAGACTCGATGTACGCCGCCGTTCGCGCGGTCCCCGATCTTCCCGAGCGTGACGCTCGGGATGTGCTCGGGTACTTCGACGATTTCTACAAGGTGCTCGACAATCGAGGATCGCTGAACCGCGAATTCGTGCGCGGGTGCCGCGCGCAACCGCGTCCCCGATGAGCGAGCCACTGCTGCCCCCGCCGTGACGCTACGCTGGGATGCTCCGGACAAGGACACGCTCCGGCGCGTACTTGCCGATTCGACCGGCGCGTTTGGGCCGCCGCGGTCGCTGTTCCTGCGCGACGTCTACTTCGACACGAGCGGGGGCGATCTGCGGCAACGCGGCGCGCGCTGCCGCATCAGGTTCGCGCCGGGCGGTGAGCAGTGGCTGCGGGTCTGGCTGCCGGATGGCTCCACCAGCGAATCGCGCCTCAAGGAGCTCGACGTCGCGCGAGCGCTGGCCGGCGACTCCCCGCCCGCCCGCCGGCTGCGCGCGCTGACGGATCCGACCCGGCTCGCCGCCTGGGTCGAGCGAGAGATCGAGCGCACCTCGCGGACATTCCGGTTTACGCTGCTCCCCCTCCCCCTGCCCCTTGCCGACGTCGTCGCGGACGTTGTCACGGCGCGCCGCGCCGGGCTTACCGCTCGCCTCTTCGAGCTGGCGGTCCGGCCCCGGCCCTGGGGTCGCGCGGCGGCCCGCCGCCTCGGCGCTGAGCTGGAACGCGCATTTCGGCTGCGGCCAGGCGGCGGAGCGGATCCGCTGCCGCGCGTGCATGCGGCGCTCGACGCGGTCGAAGGCGAATCGATCGCGCGCGAGCTGCGCGGTGAGCGCGAGGTGGCGCTCGTCGCCGTGGAACACGGCCGCATCGGGCTCTGGCGCACCGGCGCGGAGCTGCGGCTCCCGATCGCCAAGGGCAGCGGCGAAGAGGCGTGCCGCGCGGCGCTGCGTCAGCTCGTCGGCGGGGGCGAAGGACAGCTCCGGCTCCTTGGCGTCGTGCCGCGCACCGGCGACCGCGTGCCGCTCGAGGTGTGGACGGCGCGACGGCTGCATCGCAACTCCACGCCCGGAACCATGCAGTGGTTCGCGCCGGCCGAGCTGGTGGCGCGCGTCGGCTCACCCATTTTGCGCGATCCCGGCACCCTCGCGGCCCTGACGGTCGCGGCGCGCTCACCGCTCCTGCCGGAGTGGTCGGGCACGCCGTTCGGGGATATCGAAGATCCCGACGCGGCTCCCGAAGCCGTTGCACGGGCCAGCCGCGTCACGTTGAGCGAGCTGCGCGCGGCCTTGCCGTCGGAAGCGTCGAAGGATCCGGCCCGCGAGACACCAGACCAGTTTCTGAACCCCGAGCTTTCCTGGCTCGAGTTCAACGAGCGCGTGCTTGCCCTGGCCGAAGACGGCCGCACGCCGCCCGCGGCGCGCCTGCGATTCCTCGCCATTTTCTCGACGAATCTCGATCAGTTCGTCATGACGCAGATCGGCGCCCTCAAGCAGCTCGTCGCCGCCGGGCAAAACGTCCGCACGGCGCACGGCGGCGGCTTCCGCCCCCAAGAGACGCTCGATGCGATCGCCGTCCGGCTCCACCCCCTGATCGCCCGGCAGTATCGGTGCTTCAACGCGGTGGCGGCACCGCTCGGGATCGCGCCGTGGGAAGCGCTCTCGGACGCTGAACGGGCCAGGATGCGCGCGCGCTGCGGCGACGAAGTCCTTCCGTTTGTCAGCCCCAAGGCGCTGACCCGCGCGCCCGGCCACCCGTTTCCCCTGATCGGCGACCGGCGGATCGCGCTGCTCGTCTCGCTGCGCGACCATGCGGCAGCTCCAGTGCACTACGCCATCGTCGACATCTCGTCCGATCTCCCCCGATTCCTCTCCGTGTCTGAAGGCAAGAGGATCGCCATCGAGGATTTGGTACGTGCCAACCTCGACCTCCTGTATCCCGGACGCGTAATTGCCGCCGCCCATGCGTTCCGCCTCACGCGGAGCGGCGACTTGCAGCTCGACGAGACGACGACGGCAAACTTTCTGCAGGCTATAGAAGAGGAGTTGGCGCGGCAACAGCACCGGCCGGTCCTGCGCATCGAGGTCGAGCCGGCGATGCCACCGGCCCTCCGCGACCTGTTGCAGCGGGAGCTACGGTTCGAAGAGAGCGAGGAGGAAAGCACCCTCAGTCCCGCTGATGTCTACGTCGCCGCTGGTCTGGTCGACCTCGGCGGGCTGCACGAGCTTGCCTCGGCGGTGGGGCTCCCGGATTATCCGCCCCTTGTCCCCGCCGATCCGTTCGCCCGAGACCGGTCGATTGCCGCGCAGCTCGATGAGCACGATGTCCTCGTCCATCATCCCCACGACTCCTTCCCCGCGAGCGTCGAACGCTTCATTGCGGAAGCGGCCGACGATCCCGAGGTGCAGGCGATCAAGGTCACACTCTATCGTCCGGGAGATGCTTCTCCGCTCGCCGAGGCGTTGCGCCGCGCGGCGGCAAGCGGGAAGGACGTGTCGGTGATCGTGGAATTGAAGGCGCGCCTTGACGAAGCCCGCAACATCGCCTGGGCGCGGAGTCTCGAGCGGGTCGGCATTCACGTCGTCACGGGACTCGTGAGCTTGAAGACCCACGCCAAGCTCGCGCTCGTCGTGCGCCGCCAACCGGATGGACGCGTGCGCCGGTACGCGCACCTTGGGACCGGCAACTACAACGCCGACACGGCGCGCGTCTACGCCGACGTGGGTTTGTTCACCGCCGATCCACGGATCACGGCGGACGTGCACGCGCTCTTCAACGAGCTCACGGGCTCGAGTCACGCGCCGCGGGTCGACGTGCGTCACCTGATGGTCGCGCCAACCAACCTGCTCGAGCGGTTGCTGGCGCTGATCGACCGCGAGGCTGCGCATGCGCGCGCAGGCCGGCCTGCGCGCATCCGTGCCAAGCTCAACGCCCTCTCCGATTCGACCGTGATCCAGGCGTTGTACCGCGCATCCCAAGCCGGCGTCGCGATCGACCTCGTGGTGCGCGGGATCTGCACGCTGCGCCCAGGCGTGCCCGGACTATCGGAGCGGATCCGCGTCGTCAGCATCCTCGGTCGCTTCCTCGAGCATGCGCGCATCTATCACTTCACCAATGGCGGCGCCGCCGCGGAGGAGTACTACATCGGGTCAGCCGATTGGCGGCCGCGCAATCTGCGGCGTCGCGTGGAGATCGTCGTCCCGGTGTTCGACACCGCCGCCCGGGCGTCGTTGGACAGGATCCTTACAGAGCAGTTGGCGGCCCCCGCGGCGTGGCTGCTCCGTCCGGACGGGGGGTACGACCGCCCGGAAGGCTAGACAGCGCCGCAAAAACGCCCCGTCAGGGTCCGCCGACACGCAAAACGTTGTGACTCGTGACCTTGCATCGTCCGTGGGATTCTTTAATCGTGAACATATGAGCACGGCCCGCGTAGATCGACTGCGCACCCAGGCCGCGGTCGTCGCGGCAGGGCTCGTCACGCTGCACAGCGTCGTGGTACTGGCCGGATGGGCTGCCGGCTGGTCGCTCCTTCTCACGCCCTCTCCCCGCTTCATACCGATGGCGCCGACGACGGCGCTCGCGTTCCTTGCGCTGAGTCTCGCCCTGCTGTCCCGCATGCTCGCGCCGCGCTACCGGGCGGCGCGCGGCGGTGGCGTGGTGCTGTCGTGGACCGTCGCGACGATGGCCCTCGTCAACATCGTGCTGCCCGCGATGCTCGATCAGAGTCTGGGCGGGGGCGCAGGACAATTTGGCCGCGTGGCGCTGGGTGTGATGTCGCCGGTGACGGCCGCGGCCCTCGTTCCGCTGGCGCTCGCGATCGCGGCGACGGGGCCAAGGCCCCATTACGCCGGCGCGCTGGCGACCATCTCCGCCATCATTGGCGCGACCGTCGCACTCGGCTACGGCTACGGCACCCCGCTGCTCTATGGCGGCGGGACGATTCCGGTCGCGCTGCCGACCGGCCTCAGCCTCCTGGTTCTCGGTATCGCCACGGTGTTGACAGCCGGGCCCGACGTCTGGCCGCTCGACCGGCTGGTCGGCGACCATCCTCGCGCGCGGATGCTCCGCGCGTTCCTCCCCGCGACGGCCGGCCTGGTCGTGCTCATCGGCCTGCTGGATGCGCGCCTCGGCGGACTGTTCGGCGGGGATCGTGTCCTGATCGCCGCGTGGGTTGCCGTGATCGGAGTCGCGCTTGTGGCACTGCTGGTCTCGCGGCTCTCGCGTCATATCGCGAATCAGCTCGATCGTGCGAACGCGGAGCAGCATCGCGCGGAGCGGCGGATTCGGGAGATGTTCGAGCAATCGCTGGCCGGTGTCTCCACGACCCGCGTTGCGGATGGGCGCATCCTGATGTGCAACGCAGCGTTGGCCACGATCTTCGGATATGACTCCGCCGCCGAATTCATGGCGCACACGGCGCGCGACCTGTGGTGGGATCCGGCCGACCGCGACCGGATGCTCGCGAGGTTACGGGAGTCGCGCGTGCTACGCAATTATGAAGTGCACATGCGCCGGAAGGACGGGAAGCCAGTTTGGCTCCTGTGCAACGTTACACTTCGGGAGGATGAGAACGGCGAGGATCTGCTCGAGAATCTCACGGTGGACGTCAGCGACCGGAAATCACTCGAGCAGCAGCTGTGGCAAGCGCAGAAGCTGGACGCGCTCGGCAGCCTCGCCGGCGGTGTCGCGCACGACTTCAACAATCTGCTGACCGCGATCATCGGCTACGCCGACATTCTCCAGGATGACCTGGGACCGAACTCCCGCCACTCCGAGGACATCCAGGAAATCATCAAGGCGAGCGACCGGGCGACCGCGCTGACCCGCCAGCTGCTCGCGTTCAGCCGCCGCCAGCCCTTCGACCCCAAGCCGCTGCGGCTCGACGAGCGCGTCGCGGACATGGAGAAAATGCTGCGGCGGCTCCTCGGCCCGCCGGTGCGCCTCGTCACCGCGACCGACACCGATCTTTCGGCCGTTCTGGCGGATCCCAGTCAGATCGAGCAGGTCGTGCTCAACCTTGCCGTGAACAGCCGCGACGCCATGCCGCAGGGCGGAACGCTGACGATCGAGACGCGCAACGTGCGGATGGAAGAGCCCTATGCGCAGGGCGCCTCCGCCGTGCCGTCCGGCTCGTATGTCATGCTGGCGGTGAGTGACACCGGGACCGGCATGAGCGCCGAGACGCTCGCTCGCCTGTTCGAACCGTTCTTTACGACGAAGGAAAAGGGCAAAGGCACGGGGCTCGGGCTGTCGACCGTCTACGGCATCGTCAAACAGAGCCAGGGTCACGTCATCGTCTACAGCGAGCCGGGCGTGGGGACCACGTTCAAGTGCTACTTCCCCTTGAGCGAGGTTCGGCCCCGCGTGTCACGGCCCATGCAGGCGCCGGTGGAAGTGCGCGGCACGGAAACGATCCTGCTCGTCGAAGACGAGGAGCCGATCCGGCTGCTCGCGGTCACGGCGCTCGAGCGCCTCGGCTACAAGATCCTGCCCGCGAGCGACGGCAATACGGCGATGGCACTCGCAACCGCGCATGCGGGCCCCATCCACCTGCTCCTGTCGGACGGCGTGCTCTCTGGTGTGCGCGTTCCCGAGCTGCTCCACCGGTTCGTCGCGCAACGGCCCGAAACCCGGATCCTGCTCATGTCCGGGTATTCCCAGGAAGCGGTCTTCCAGAACGACATCGTCGCGCCGAACACCGCCTTCCTTCCCAAGCCGTTCACCATCCGGCAGCTGACCGAGCGCGTGCGCGAGGTGCTCGACTCCCAATAGCGTTTCTCGAGGGCCTAGCCGCCGTGGCGTTATGCTCTTTGGCGCTGCAGGGTGTAACCGTCAGGGAGGACTGGTGTATCTGCCTGCACCCAGCCCCCACGAGGCATCGATGAGACAGACCCTGATGGTCGTCGCAGCGCTCTGCTCCTCGCCGGTCTTACCCGTGCTCGGTCAACACACGCTTCCCCCGGTCAGACTCGGTGCGCACGTCGCGGGCAACATGATGAATGGGCCGTTCGACATGTATCGCGTCGGCGGGCAACTCGTGATTCCCGTCAGCGCCCGGCTCGCGCTGTCCCCTTCGGTCAGTCGCTTTCTGGACGGAGCCGAGTGGGAGGTCAGTGCAGCCCTGCGGGTTCGACCGTTCGGCTCGAGTGAGGAGTCGTCTCCCCTGTATCTGGGCGTGGGGGCCGCAGCTATAAACTTTGGCCCGAATTCCACCGGTTACGACCTCTGGATGACCGGTCTGGAGCTCCCGAAGGGCCGGCTCCGCCCGTACGTCGAACTCCAGTTCCTCGGTCTCGTTCATCGGCTCATCAGCTCAGCAGCTGAGTAGCCGCTTACGCGACTCGTGTCGGCCGCCGACACGTCGAGCGCCCCGTAGCC
>WNGE01009138.1_pt1 | contig 15743 bp, 15 predicted proteins | sample 5400651 | NCBI WGS metagenome assembly WNGE01 (sample SAMN13153370, study PRJNA577476) | soil metagenome | isolation source: 60 cm soil or saprolite under grassland replicate 2 | place: USA:California | collected 2016-06-15 | reverse complement strand
CCCTGGCTGTTCACCTCGGTGTCGGCCGAGCTCTTCACGACGACCTTCGCCGCCGAGTCGATCTCGAGGTCGCCTCCGTTGTTCACCGTGAACTTGGTGGGTCCGGCCTCGACCACCACCTTGTCGTCGTCGAGCAGCAGCTTGTTGCCGTTGGGGAATTCGAGGTAGACGCGGCGCAGCCCCGACTCGGCGTCGTCGGGCGAGACGTACACGCACTCCTTCCCCTTCCCCACCGGGGGCCGGTCCACGTCGTTGTACAGGCGGCCGATCACGACCGGCTCGTGGACGTCCCCGCGAACGAACGTCACCAGCACCAGGTCGTCGACGTTCGGGATGGCTGCCAGGCCGATCCGGCCCGTGGCCACCTGGACCCGGGGAATCTCCAGCCCGGTGTCGCGCAGGCGCACCGTGCACTCGTAGTTGTTCCGGTCCGAATCCGACTCGTGCGCGAACACCTCCGTGACCACGGCGACCTCCGCCACCCGCAGCGAGGCCAGCTCGTCCCGCACCACGGCCTGGATGATCCCCACCAGGTCGGGATGGAGGGCGACCGTGCCGGTCGCCTCGCGAAGCGGCTCTGTTCGCCGTCCGTTCTCTCTCATGGGCCGCCTCCGGGCAGTCCTCCCAGGGCCACCAGCGTCCGGAACCCCCGGGCGCGGTCCAGCACGTGCCGAACCGCCATCACCTGGTACCGGTCGTTCAGCGCGTCGTCGGCCATCCCGTCGACCTGGACGGTCCCCCCCAGGGCCACGTCCGTGTTGCCCGTCGCTTGTAGGCGTCCGTTCACCGCGGCCCGGGCCCATCCGTCGGTCCGGGCCAGGGCCGCCGAATCGGCCGCGTCCCTGGTCCGAAGCACCGGGTCCGACACGCTGGCCCCCGGCGACCCGCCCGACTGTCCGGCGTACGAGGAGGGGTCCTTCACCAGCCACGACGACGTGTCGTCGCCCTGGCCGCTGGCCGGGCTCTCCGGAACCACGGTCACCCCGTCGGGAGGAACGGTTCGCTCGACGGAGGCCGAGATCACGTCCACCCCGTACCGGAACGTGACGTCGGGGGCGGACGGGGCGAAGGAAGCGAACACGAGCGCGCCGTCCGGAGTCGCGTACAGGTCGAACCCGCACCGCCGGGCCAGGGCCAGGCAGTGGCCCAGGGCCGAGCGGGACGAGTCGGCGAGGTAGACCGGCAGCCGGATGCCGTCCTCGACCGTGTCGGTGTCGGCTCCGGCGTCCGAGGCCAGGGCCGAGAACACGTCGCCCGCCGTCTGGTCGACGAAGGTCCGGTCACCTCGCGCCCGATGGAGGAGCGCCTGCGTGCCGGCGCATGTCACCTCCAGCCCGAGCACTCCCCGGTCCACGGCCTCGACCTCGCCGGTGAACACCACCGCGTTGTCGCCGTCCCACCCGAGCTCGATTGCGGCCGGGTCGCCCTCCGAGGGCGACACGTCGGGGATCCGTCCCAGGGCGACCACGGCCCGGTCGGCGCCGGCGTTCTTGGCCCGCTCGACGTCCAGGGCCACCAGGCCGCGCAGCGTGTCGGAGGAGATGGTGTCGCCCCCCAGGGAGATCGAGTAGGTCGGCCGGAGCATCGTCATGTCTTCTTCTCGTTCGTCGAGGTGTAGAACGTCCGGGTCTTCGGAACGCCGTCCTTGTCCAGGCTCGGCTCGTTGAAGACGAAGGGTAGGGTTCGACCGGTATCCGACAGGCGCCGGAAGAAGGTCTTGGCCTTTCCCCCGGGCGGAGGAGGGGTGGCCGGAGCCGGCTCCGGCCGGACCTCGATGTGCAGATGGTTGTGGAGGCTGTGGCCCGTGTTGCCGGCCAGCATGATGACCTGCCCCTGGTCAACATGTGTCCCGATGATGCCCATGGGTTCGATCCCCCGGTCATGGAACGCCTTCCGCACGCTTCCGAACCGCCCGTGGCCGTACACGCCGTAGGTGGTGGTTGCCGCCCCCTTCTTGTCCGCTCCCTGCTGGTCCTTGTCGTGGTCGGCCACGGGCGTGTCGTGCCGGATCACGATGAAGTTCCAGGACTGGTAGTCGGTCTGGTCCGTGACCAGAAACCCCTTGTCGGCGTCCGGGGTATGGACCCAGTCCTTCGTGTCGTCCGGCACCCAGTCGAAGTAGTCGGCGACCACGCCGCCCCTCGCCGCGAGGACTTCGTCCTCCTGGTCGAGGGCCAGGTCGTACGAGTAGACCTGGGGGACCGGGTTCACGTAGTTGTGGCTGAAGAACCCCAGGTTGCCCTGGACACACATGACGGCCTTGTCCTTCTCGTAGGGGAGCTTGTAGGGCGAGGTCTCCTTCTTCGGGTATCCGGCGAAGGGGTTGCCGGTGGGGCTCCACTTCCCGCCGTCGGTGTCGTTCTCCTTCGTGCTGTAGAGGAGCGGAAGGAACAGCCCGGCGCTCTCACCGATGGCGATCCCCATGTTCTTCGGGAAGTCGTCCCAGTCGAACGACCGGGAGAAGGCCCCCGCGAGCAGCGTGCCCATCAGCGCGCTGAGGAAGCCGAACCCGGACGCGGCCAGCAGGTCCCAAAGGAAGAGCAGGCGGGCCGAGTGGCCGCCGAACTTCCCCTCGACGCCGACGAACGCGTAGTCGTCGCGCGGGTAGATCTTCGCCAGGATGAACAGGTGGACGAACTGGCTGAGCGACAGGAAGGCGTCGATCTTCCTCCGGTTGTCCGGGCCCGGTCCGCTGAACGGCCCGTCGTAGTTGATGAGCGTGAAGATCGTCAGCAGCAGGTCCCGGAACATCGCCGGATACTGCGGCAGGTTCATGACGTCGGTGGCCAGCAGGATGAACCAGAACTTGAAGGAGTTCCAGAAGGTTGCCTTGGTGTGGATGCCCTGGAGGGATCCTCCCAGCAGGGCCAGGATGCGAGGCGTCAACGAGAGGATCTTGGTGCCCGCGTTGTCCCCCAACCCCGCCTGGAACTCGAGCACGAACTTCCACGGGATCTGTCCCGCCAGCTCCAGGGTGGCTTCCGTCGTGTCGAGCGTCAGCAGGAGGGCGTCGCTCAGGGTCTCGCCGGGGCGCATGTTCGGGATGTGCATGACCGCGTTGGCGTAGTCGGCCGCCCACGTGAACACCCACGTGAGGATCTCCATGGCGTCGGCCGGGATCCGGAAGGTGTAGCGGAGGTTGGGGTCCTCGGGGTCCTCGGCGGGGATGGCGTCCCAGTGCATCTCGGTCCCGTCGAACAGGACCTTGTCGCTCCGCATGACCTTGCCGCCCCCCACCCACACGTCCTTGCCGAGTAGCCAGCTGGGGTACCACAGGTACTTGTCCGGCGAGGGGAGGGCCTCGCCGGCTCCCACGCTGTGCGACCCGAATCCGGTGAACGGGACCGCCTCCAACACGGCGTCGACAGCGGTGAGGGCCTTGCTCGCCCCGTCCCCGATGCAGACCACGCGGGGGAATGCGTCGTCGGCTCCCCATCGTCGCAACTGCTCCATGGCGGCCTGGGTGATGTCTTCGGAGTCGAACCAGGGGAGCGTGAACGTGCCCTTCATGTGTGCCTTCAGCCGGCGGAGCACCGAGATGGCCATCACCCGCGTGTGGTGCGCCCCGGGGTCCGCCTCGGTCGGCAACGCTTCGAACCGCGCGATCAGGTCGTCGCAGAAGGCCCACAGGTGATCTTCGATGACCGTTGGCCCCAGGCCGAGGTCCTCCTCGATGACGGCCATGAACGTCCCGACGGCGCCGCGGACCGAGTCGATCGACACCGCCTTCAGCCCTTCGGCCACACCGGCCAGCGCCCCCGTCGCCGCCTCGGCCACCTTGAGCGGATCCGACAGATCGAGCGCGGCCACGGCCTGGGCCGCGTTCAGCACGGGTTGCAGCGCGTCCTGGAGCCGGTGGCGGGCGCGATCCAGCCCGCCGCCCGCCGTGGCCAGGAGGCGGGAGGCGGTGCCCTCGAGGGCCTGCTCGGCCGTGACCAGCAGGACGCCGCCCTGGGCCCGGTCCGCGCCGAGCCTCGCAACCAGCGCCACCACGTCCTGGGCCAGGCCCGTCAGGCCGTCGTCGACCGCGGCCCGGCGGATCCGGTCCGGCCGCAGGAGCACCGACCCGATGCCGCAGCCGTCGCTCACAGCGAGACCCCCAGATCGGCGCCGACGTCGATGGAGATGGGCATCGGCGCCGGAACCGAGTTCAGCATCTCCTTGTAGGCCTTGTTCACGCGGTCCACCCCATCCGGCAGCTCGGTCTGCAGGGCCTGGAGGCTGTCGAGGACCGTCTGGAGGTCTTCGGTCACGTCCAGCGTCTTCACCAGCGGCTTCACGTCGTTGTCGTACACGTCCCGCAGCGGCGCCAGCGCCTTCTCCGGGTCCAGGTCCTCCACCGTCTGAAGGACCGAGGCGTACGTCTGGTCGAGCTCCGCGAGATCGGCCGGGGCGATCAGCAGGTCGAGGCTGATGGCCGAGAGCATCTCCTCGAACGCCTGGTCCAGGGCCTGCCCGAGCGCGCTGGGATCGAGCGCTTTCAGCTTGCCCTCGAGGTCGGTGAACAGCGCGCCCACCGCGTCGCGGAGGAATCCCAGGTTGAAGTCGCGGAGCCGCTGGATCAGCCCCTGGGCCGCCGTGGTCAGCGACTGCAGTGAGGCCGGGCCGCCGACCAGGCCGTCGAGCGCGGCGTGGACGCTCCCCGCCAGCGCTTCGAACTCGGTGGCGAACGGCTGGATGGCCACCCCGACCGGCTGGGCCATGCCGAACAGGACCCGCAGGACCGGCCTGACCAGGTCGTCGGCGGCCTGGCCGACGAACTGGCGCAGGTCGGCACCGGTGGGCTGGAGCGCCGCCAGGCAGCCGAGAACCGTCCCGTCGGCGTGGAACCGCGCGTCCCAGCCCTGGAGCAGCTCGGTCAGCGAGGTTCCGGCCGAACCGAGATGTTCGGCCCAGTCGCCCAGGGACGTCCACGGCTTCCCGAATTCCGGGTCCGAGGGATCGAACCGGCCCAGCAGCGTGGTCAGGTCGGCCTTCTCGGCGGAGTCGGGCTGCAGGGCGGCCACTGCCGCCGGCGAGACGCCCAGGTACGCCTGGATCACCGCGGCCAGCTTGACCTGGGGCGCCGTGCCTCCCATCGAGGCCGCCGGGTCGAGCAGCGGAGACAGCACGGGCTGCAGCTCGGCGGCCTTCGTCTTGGCGATCGCGGCCTTCAGGTCCGACAGCGCGGGCTCGATCGAGGCCACGTCGACCGTGGTCAGCTCGTCCAGGATCGGGTCGAGCCACGCGTCGACCAGGGCGTCGGGGTCGGACAGCAGGTCCACGATCTGCTGGATGCGTTGCATGGCGGCGACGACGCTGTCGATGGGAGCCACCACGTCGGCCACCCGCTGCAGGGTCGCCCCGAGCTGATCGAGCGCGTCCTCGGCCGGGATGGCGTCCAGGACCCCGTTCACGGCCGCCTGCACCGCCTCGTCGAGCGGCGCGAGCAGGGCGTCGGGATCGAGCGATCCGAACGCCTCCATGAGCTCGGCGAACGGGCCGGCGAACGGCTCCAGGAGAGATCCGGGGTTGCCGGCCTGCCGCACCCGATCCTTCATGGATTCGAGCTCATCGCCGACCGGCGCCAGCAGGGCGCTCGGCTTGAAGCCCTGCATCTGCTGGACCACCTGGCCCAGGGCCGCCGACACCTCGCCCGCGGCCACCTTCGCCGGATCGAACGCTTCCACCTTCTCCACCACCGTGGCCACGGCGTCCTTCGCCGTCTCGATGAACTGGCTGGGGCCCTGCTCGATGGCCTGGTTCAGGTCGTCCACCAGCGGATCCGTGATCGGTGCGAGATCCTGGGGAAGGGCACCCAATACCTGTGCGATGGCGTCGTGGATCGGCGGGGTGACCAGGGGCGGCGGGATGGCCTGGAGCACGTCGGTGACGCCCTCAATGGCGTCGACCACGTCGTCGCACACCGAGGAGAACGACACGCTTCCCAGTGCCTGCGCGGCCGCCGACACCGCGTCATGGATCGACTTCACCGTGTCGGTCACCGCCGGGTCGCCGAGCACCTCGCCGATGGCCTGCATCGCGGCCTGCATGCCGTCGGCGATGGCCTGTGGGTCGAACCCTCCCAGGGCCGATCCGATGGCGTCGACGGCTGCGTGGATGGCCGTCCGCACGGGTTCGAACACCTGGCCGAGCTTGGCCACGACGGTGTCGCTGAAGCCCTGGATCGCCTGCTCCACCTGCTGCGCCGCACCCGCCACGTCGACCTGGTCCAGCACGCTCTGGACCTGCCCGAACAGGTGCTGCACCTCCGTCGTCACCGCCACGAGCCCCGTCTCGAGGTCGTCGATGGCCGACATGGCCGGCCCCACCACCGTCTCGAGGGCTTGGCTGACCTGCGGGATGTCCAGCTTGGCCAGCAGGTCCTGGAGCCAACCCACGGCGGACGACAGCGGCTTGGTCATGGCCTGCATCGCCGGGCCCTCGAGCGCGCCGGGCGGAACCTGCACCACCGGCAGGGGCCCGACCCGGGCTGCCGGACCGAGCACCGAGACGACGTGCTCCACCTGGTCCTCCAGCTGGCGGGGCAGCGCAGCCGCCTGCTCGGCCAGCGCCGGCAGTCCGGCCAGGACGGGGTCCAGGTCCGGGCGGATCGAATCGAGCTGATCCAGCAGCGAACCGAGCTGCGCGATCGCTCCGGACGTGCCGGACAGGTCTCCGGCGGCCACGGCTGTCTTGATCTGGGCCAGCCCGGACGCGAGCCCGTCGGCGATCGTCCCCAGGTCCTGGACGTGCAGGCCCTGGGCCGCGGCGGCCAGATCCGCGGACGCGCCGCTCATCGCGGCGTCGATGCTGGCCTGGACGAAGGACGCGGCGTCGCCGAGGCTCTGGGCCAGGTTCGCGGCCACCCCGCTCGCGTCGAGCTGCTTCCAGTCGAGCAGGGTGACCAGGGCGTCCCGCACGTCGTCGATCAGCGGGAGGCCCAGGCCCGCGGTGAAGTCCGCCGCGGGCAGGTCCGTGGCCTTGACCAGCCACGCGAGGGCCGTGTCGACCGAGAGATCCGGGGGCACCAGGTCGAGCACGGACTTGACCTGGTCCAGGGCCTGCGCGGTGGGGGAGGGCGTGGACCCACCACCGCCGGGCCCTCCACCCCCACCGCCCCCACCCTGTCCCCCGCCAGGAGGCTCGCCGCCGTCCTGAGCCCCGCCCGGAGCGCCGCCTGGGGCCCCGCCCCCTCCTTCGGGTTCCCCCGGCGCCTCGGATCCTGCGCCACCGGGCTCGCAGCGGAAGTCGATCTGGGTGAGGTCCGCGAGGGAGCTCACCGCCTTCACCACGCCGGCCAGGAGCTGGCCGAACTGTGCCGACACCGTGTCCGACAGGTTCTGGAGCCCGGACATGAGGTCCCCCGACACCGAGGAAAGGTCGGAGGGAAGCGCGCCCCGGGCCGACCCGAACGTCGTGGACAGGTCGATGCCGAAGGGGAACTTCGGCATCGGCAGCTCCTTCATCGTGTCCAACAGGTCCTGCAGTCCGTCGGGAGCGCCGCCGGTCAGGGCCGAGACCGCGTCCGAGACCGGACCGAGGGCCCCGGCCTGCTGGGACACCAGGCCACCGACGTCGATGGGCCCGAGCTTCGCGTCGAGGCTCGCCAGGATGCCGGCCATCAGGACCCGAAGAGGTCGGAGAGCGCCGGGCCCACCCCGGAAAGGCCGTCCAGGGCGGACTTGATCCCCTCCACGCCGGCCTTGAGCGGCGGGGTCGGGTCGCTGAGGTCCGGGACGGAACCGAGGAGGTCGGGCACCTGCAAGGCGTCCATGAGCGATCCGGCTTCGGCCAGCAGGTCGCCCCCCAGATCGGTGAGGTCGCCGAACCCCAGGTCCGTTCCCGGGCCGGTGGGGGGAGGCTCCACGTATTGCGTGAGCACCATGCGGTAGCGGAACGTGTCGGAGTTTCCGGCCACCTCCGCCGCGTCGAGGTCGGCGACGAAGACCTTCTCCACCGAGGTCGCCGACACGATGTCCGCCACGAAGTCCAGCGGCTCCCCGGCGTTGAACGAGTCCCGGACGCTCTGGAGGAAGCCGTCCCGGGCATCGTCTCCGGCCAGGGTCCCTTCAATCACGATTGAGACCGCCGCGCTGCCCAGATCCTGGTGGTAGCTCCCCTCCAGCCCGGGCACCGGGACCTCGACCAGGTGCCGGGCCTCGAGGGTTCCGATGCGCTGGATCCCGGGAACCTCGTACTCCCCGATCATCGGCTTCACCTTCACGACAGGTCGATCCCGCGGCTTCGCGCCTGGCGCATCAGGATCCGCTGGAGCCGACCGGCCAGCTCGTCGTCCTCGAGCCAGCGCGCGGCTGGCTCGCTCCGGCCGGAGCCCAGGGAACGGTCGCCCCCCTCGGCCAGTCGGGCCGAGATCGCCCCGAGCTCGCCGACCACGTCCTGGAGAAGCCGGACCATCCGATCGAGCGAAGGGTCGCTGTCAGCAAGCTCCTGCCCGCGGGCTGGAACCCCCACCGGCCCGAGGACGTCCGCGATCCGGCTGCCCGAGCCCCCCCGGCGCCCGGGGAAGCTCTCGGCGGGGTCATCGTGGGGGGAACGGAGTCCCGTGGGCGATCCGGAGGCGGCCGTCCGCCAAGCCGGCCGGTCTCCCGTCGTCCGGAGGGCGTCGCGCGGCGTGTCCCGTGCGTCGCGAGGCGACGTGCCTGGTTCGCCGGCCCTCTCCAGGCTCGCCGGCCGGCCGGGGAGCGTCGGTACGAAGTTCGCGATGGGCCCGCGGATCTCACGCCGCCGTGGCGCCGGCCGCGTCCACTCCTCACCCCGGGCCCGGCCCGACTCCGAGGGGGTCGGATCCCGAGGGTTCGAGAGCGATGAGCCCGGCCCGGCTCCGGTCCCAGCGATCGGCCGAACCGAACCGAGCGAAGGGTCTGGTCGATCCGAGGTTTCACTTCGATGCCGCGCCCGCCGGCCCACCCGATCGGTGGGCTCGGGGTGGAGGACCCGGTCCGCTCGCCGCGCCTTCGAGTCGGGGGTGGACGGCGAGGGCAGGGCCGGAGCCCCGGCCGGGCCCGCGGTGAACGGATCCCCGCCCGATCCCATCAGTCGGGACGTTCGGGGCTCGAGCGCGGATCCGACTCCCGCGGCGTTTCCGACTCCAGGTCCCGGAGCCCCGGGACGGACCCACTCGCCCACCTCGAGTGTGTCCGGAGCCCGGGGCTCCGTTCGGGTCCCCTCGCTCCGCCTCGAGGCGAGGGCCGTCTCGGCCAGCGGATCGAGGAGCCCGTCCAGGCCGAGAACCGGCAGGGCGGGCACCTCCCAGATGAACCCCAGGCGCGCCCCGGCGTCCAGGAGGCAGCCGGCCCACCGGCGCACGCCCGCGACCGAACGGGTCAACGACCGACGGGGCTCCCACGCCGCAGCCCGAAGCTCCGCCCCGAGGGGTGCGAAGTCCCTCATCTCGCCTCGGCGTGGCTCCGGCCCTGCTCCAGCATCTCCAGGTACAGCAGCACCTGGCCCACTGTGAGCTCACCGATCTCCCGCGCCGACCAGCCGAACTCCCCGGCCAGGGCGAAGCACGCCCGAGCCAGGGGAGCTTGGACCGCTTCGGCCAGGCTCTCCTCGTCCACGCTGAGGCCGCTGACCCGGTTGAGCTCGTGCAGGAGGATCCGAGCCACCCCCGCGGGGAGCTCGTTCAGCTGCTCGAAGGAGAGCTCCGGTTCGACCAGGGCCTCCTTCAGCATGAGCACCGACAGCAGCGCGTCGTCGTCCCGGGCGGCCTTCGTGACGCGCTGGATGTCGCGCACGGTGAGCGGACGCATCCTCACCCGGCCCGGCTGCGCACCGTCGCCGTTCGATCCGGCCCTCGGCGGAAGCAGCTCGGCCGGTATCTCGACCGCGTGCGTGACGGCGCTCCCGGCCAGGAGCTCGTCGGCCGTCAGGTAGCCCATCGCCGCCCCCTACGAGGACGCCTCGACGTCCTCGACGCTGATCCACAGCGCCTTGAACGAGACCTCCTCCATGACGAAGTCGGCCTCGGGCAGGTCGTAGGACCACTCGTCGATCTTCGCGCCGTGCACCGTCACCGTGGCCGCCGTGCCCGCCAGGGCGGGGTTCTCCGCGCGGAGGGTGATGTTGAATGACGGCGCGACGAACGCGCCCGCCGGCCGAGAGGCCGCAGCGTCACCGAGCAGCAGCTTGAGCAGGGCCCCGTTGATGAAGGCCCGGTCGATGCTTCCCGACACGTTCACGTTGCCGGCCCGAAGCTCGGTGGGATAGCGCTGGCCCAGCTCGGTGTCGACGGCCAGGACGATCGAGCCGTCGGAGCCTCTGAAGACGTTCGTGTTCGCCATCGCCCCCCTCCTCTAGGAGAGATTCATGATCACCTTGATGTAGTCGATGCTGAAGGTCGGCTTGAGCAGCATCGTCACCAGTGCCACCCCGGCGATCTCCTGCTCCCTGGTCGCGGTCACCGTGAGGGTGAACTCCGTGAGCTGCTCGTTGAGCACCATGTCGGAGAGGAACCCGTTCAGCGTGGCCTGGAGCGCCCCTCGCACCCGGGCGTTGTTGAGCCGGCCGATGTAGGGGAGCGAACCGATCCGGGTTCCCTGCTTCGCGTAATCGACGATCCGCCGGACCGAGATCTGCCGGAACGGGCCCGAGTCGGTGGTGATCCCCTTGACCACCCGGAACCCCGCCTTGCGCTGCAGTGGCATGACCCGGCTCCCCAGAAGCTGCTTGAGCTGGCCGTCGTTGTAGGAGGTGGTGAGCCCCGAGACCGCCAGCGTCTTGTTCGTCGGGCTGACGTGGACGGCCAGGGAGGCGATCAGTCCCGCCACCGCCGCCGCGGCGTAGGCGGGGGTCAGGCTCACCGTCTTGCCCGAGGTGAGGTCCTGGGTCTGGATCCCCGGGGACACCAGCACAAGCCGGTCGTCGGAGACCGAGTCGGCGTTCGCCGAGACCACGGAGGGCGAGTCCTCGTCGGCTCCGACCACGGCGATCCGGTCGCGCCCGTTGTTCTCCGCGGTCTCCACGTTCGAGAGGAGGGCCGCCTGGGCACCCGAGAAGGCCTGGCCCGCCAGGATCACGATGTTGATGGGCTCGTCGTCCAGGACGGCCAGGGCCGACGCGTAGTCCGAGGGGTCGGCGTCCTCCCCGTTCGAGCCGCCGGTGAGCGGGAGCGGGTCGGTCATCGTGTCCGGCAGGTTGTCCTCCTGGCCGGTCTCGACGGTGACGTCGACCAGCGTCGAGCCGCCGCCCACGTCGCGTTCGATGTCGGTCGCGTCGACCACCGTGTAGGTCTCCTTCACGTTGCCGTACTTGATCTCGATGTCGCGACAGGCCGACTGGCTGACCTCGTAGGCCGCGATGATCTCGTCGCCTTCGTTGGGTTTGTCCGCGGCGGCGAATGTGAGGTCGCCGTTGGCCGCGACGACGGCTCGCTTCCCGGCCGCCGCCTGGCCGCTCGTGGCGAGCGCCAGCCGGAAGCTCTGACCAGTGTCCCCCTTGACGATGCGAACGACGTTGCGCGGGGACGAGGCGATGTTGGCGTGCAGCGGTTGGAGGGGAGCGGCCGTCACCGCCTGCCGTCGATCCTCGACGAATGCGTTCCCGGAGGCCTCCTTCACCTGGACGGTGACGTCGCCGCCCCACGATCCGGGCGTCTTCGCCGACAGCGTGACCACGGGGTCGGTGTTCCGGAGCAACGCCCGTGAGGCCCCCGCCACTCCCGCGGACGCACACCGAACCGCGTAGATGGTGGAGGCGCCGTTGCCGAACACCTGCTGGAGGGCGCGGACCAGCGTCAGCTCGCTCTCACCCCCGCCGGCCCATTCGTCGTATTCGCCGAACATCTGCCTGGCGTCGGCGAACGAGGACAGGATGGTGAAGTCCCCGACCGTTCCCTTGCTCGCGGTCCCGACCACACCGACGTTCCCGGTGACGATGCCGCTCACGCCGATGAGACCCTCGGCCCGGACCTCGATGTAGGTCCCGGGCAGGACCATCTCGGTGATTGCTTCTGCCATGCCGGCGCCTCCTCCCCTCCCGTCGAACCGCCAGGGTCACGGGGTCGTGTGGATGTCCATCGCCTCTTCGAACTGATCCTCGGGCCGCACGTCGGGCGGCTCCTTCATCTCCACGTCGACATGCGTGATGATCCCGTCCGGTCCGGTCTCCACCGGCGTCACGGCCTCGAACGAGAACGAGCAGCCGATGGGGAGCCGGAGCGCCGTCTCGGTTTCCGCCACTCCCAACCCGGCCTGTTCCATGGGACCGGCCGATTGCACGGAGAGGAACAGGAAGCCGGCGCCCGTCACGGCCTCGGACTGGCCCTCGAGCTGCGCGAACACCGCCTCGGCCAATGCGTCCAGCGCCGCCTGATCGTTGGCCCACAGCTCGACGAGGAACTGGCCCGATGAACGGGTCGCCGTGGTGGAGGACCAGGCCGTGTCGGACAGGCGACGGGTCCCCACCAGCCTGCCGAGGCCGGCCGGCTGCTCGCTCACCGCCTGAGCCGCCACGACGACGGCGGGAAGGCCGGCGACCGCGTCCGGTCGGCGAGCCGACACGTGGTCCGCCGGGACGACGTCGGAGGGGATGGTGCGAAGAACCTCGATCAGGCTCTGGATCGCCTGCCAGACAGGCATCTTCCCCGACCTCCCACCCCAGAGGCGAGCTCTGTGGCTCGCCGCCGCACTGGACCGCGGCAGGCTACGAGGGGGCCGTCACGTGACCGTCACTGGCCCATCACCGCAGACGATGATCGGTGGTTTGGGTCGCCGGATGACAAGGGAACGGCGGGTGTCGAGATCGTGACGGGCCGGTGACGGCGGGCGTCCAACATGGCGACGATGGGTGCGGCGCGGGAGCGGACCGGGCTGTTCATGGTCCGGGTCTGGACCGAGGATCAGGCCGCCCAGCCCTTTCGGGCCAGGGTGACGTCGGTGCTCGACGTGGCGGCCCCCGAGCAGGTGGTGAACACCTCCGCCAGCGCCGACGACATCTGCGACCGTCTCCGCGCGTGGCTGGACGCCTTCACCTCGGCCGAACGGCCGACGGGCCACCTCCTCCGCCGGGGGGAGTCGGAGCCCGGCCATTCTGAGGGATGAGCGCCTCGGCGGCGTGATCCGATCGGGCCATTTTTCCCTCCCGTCCGGGATTTGGCGAGGAGAGATCGCGTCCGGTGACGCATCGGTGACGCGAACGAAGCATGATGTGCGCTTCCATCCGGTGGTCGTGGTGGCCAGGGGCAGCCGAGGGGGCCGGTGGTGCGCGTCGTTACCTTGCCAGAGGCATGTGCCTTCGATTCCGGCGTGGCCTATGCGGCATCACTCTGCCTCCTGACCGGCTTCGAGCTCAGGTTCGGCGGCCGATCGGTGTCGTTGCCCATGAGCTCACAGCGGGTTCTGGCCTTTCTCTCCGTTCAGGAGCGGCCGGTCCTTCGGGCCTTCGTGGCGGGTTCGTTGTGGCTCGACACGCCGGAGGAGCGTGCCAACGCGAACCTGCGGTCGGCCCTGTGGAGGCTCAACCGGCTCGGTCCCCGCCTGATCGACGGTTCAAACGGCAACCTGCGATTGACGGCGGGCCTGCGGGTGGATTTCCGGGAGGTCTCAAGCCTGGCTCGCAGCGTGCTCGATCACCGGGCGCGGGTGGAGGACCTGTCCTTCGCCGAGGTGTCGCTCTCGGGCAATCTCCTGCCGCAGTGGTACGACGACTGGGTGGTCCTGGAGCGCGAGCGGTTCCGCCAGCTACGGCTCCATGCGCTGGAGTCGCTGAGCGAGCAGCTGGCCGCGGTGGGAAGGCTCGGGCAGGCGGTGGAGGCCGCCCTCGCCGCGGTGGCGAGCGAACCCCTCCGAGAGAGCGCCCACCGCGTGCTGATCAAGGCCTACCTAGCGGAGGGGAACAGGGGAGAGGCGCTCCTGCACTACCGTGGGTTCCGGGACCTGTTGAGCCATGAGCTGGGGGTCGAACCGTCGCCCCGGATGGCCGAGCTGATCCGGGAACTCCAGCCACAGTTCGCCTGATCTTCGCGCTTCCGCAGCCGACACCCGTACGGTTGTCGGCGCCCCGCCGTATCGTCGATGTGCCATGGCGACGATCGAGGGCGTCCGCGAGTTGGCGCTGAGCCTCCCCAGGACGTACGAGGCGCTGGTTCGGGACCGGGTGAAGTTCCGGGTCGGCCGCATCGTCTACCTGGCGTTCTCCCGTGACGAGACGCTGATGGGGTTCGGGTTCCCGAAGGAGGAGCGGGAAGCGCTCGTCGCGTCCGAGCCGGACAAGTTCCTGATGCCCAGGCCGTCGGACCTGCGGTACAACTGGGCGGTGGTCCGCATGAGCGCCATCGACGACGTCGAGATGCGCGAGATCGTGCTCGACGCGTGGCGGATGGTGGTACCCAAGCGCGTCGCCGCCGAGCATCTGGGCGACTGAACTCAGGTCCAGCGCGTCGGGTTGGGCAGTTTCTCTCGCTTGTGCTTCGCGAGCGGGGGCACCTTTCTCCGCTCGCCCGAGATCGCGAGCTCGATGTAGCGCAGTTGATCGACCCGTTCCTGTTCGGTCATCTGGCCGAGCCTTCGGCCGGGCATCTCAGCCCACTCCGAGCGATATTGAACTCGCTCGGCCTGGCCGGACGCGGAACTGCTCGCTACCGTCCTGCGTCCATTGCGCTCCACAGCGATCGCACCAAGCCCGGGGCCGGGAGCTGAGGACGATCATGATCTCTGAGGAGGAACAGATTGGGCATTGAGGCATGGGGCCTCCCTCTCTTGTTTCGGTCGAACACCACCTGGGGACTCTCCCCGACGTCGGCGCTGTCTCCGCCTCAAGCCTCAGGCTGTTGGGCTCTGCAACTCCCGGAACGTCGTCCAGGCATGGGCCCAGCCCTCCCCCGTCATCGGAAATTCGATCGGCGGCTGCGCCGACTGGAACCTCCGGATCCGGTAGGCATCGGTGCTTCCGCTCAAGACGAACCGATCGGTCATGTGAGAGACGCGATCGCCGAAGTGGTCGAGCTCCGGCGCCGGCGGCGTGGCGGCCGAACCCGGCTCAGCCAGCTCCTCGGACGTCATGACGGTGGCGCCCGCCGAGGAGACGTAGGAGGGGGTCGCCTTGAGCGGGTCCGGCTCGCGAGGGGCAGGGAGTTCGACCTCGTCAGGCAGTGGGGTGGATCGTGTGACGGGTGATCGGTCCATGAGTCCAGGCATCTCGGCCCCTTTCTGAAAGGGACGCTCTGGCGAACTCTGGACCAGGAGACAACAGACTCCGGCAACGTCTATCAGGTCGAGGCCGAGGACCCGGAAGGGCATCCGTGGCTTGTGATTTATTCTAGCAGAATCTCCCGGCCGCCGATACGGGGGGACCTGGACCATCCGCGCGACGAAGGGAGCTCACCGAGGTGAGCTCCCTCCACGACGCATGGTCCGGCGGTACTTAGACGGTCGCCGGCACGCCCTTGAAGAAGGCGAGGTCGCCCACGGAATTCGTGCGCAGCTCGATGCGGCCGGCGAGGTGCTCGCCGATCCATGTCGCCGCCACCGGCGCGGCCGCTTCGGCCTGCTGGCGCGTCTCCCAGACGCTGATCGACATGCACGTCTTGTCACCCAGGTCGGCCAGGCCGTAGCGGACGAAGCCGGGCTGCTCCTGGAACTTGGGAAGCATGCCCGTCCGGGCCGTGTCGGCGATCTCCTGGAAGGTGCCCTGGTTGATCCCATATGTGGCGAGGCGCAGGTACTGCATGGTTGGTTCCCCCTTCTCTTCGATCCGGTGTCCAGACCACAGGAAGCCAATTCGAGCCAGATCGAGAGCGAACA
>WNGE01004653.1_pt1 | contig 15746 bp, 13 predicted proteins | sample 5400651 | NCBI WGS metagenome assembly WNGE01 (sample SAMN13153370, study PRJNA577476) | soil metagenome | isolation source: 60 cm soil or saprolite under grassland replicate 2 | place: USA:California | collected 2016-06-15 | reverse complement strand
GACACGGCGGGGATGGCGCGGCTCGTGGAGTCTGTCCTCGCCACGGGGGTCAGCGGCATCACCATTCTCGGCATCGCCGGCGAGGCCCATCGCCTCACGGACGAGGAGCGCCGGCGCGTGGTGGAAAGCGTGGTCAAGGAAGTGCGCGGGCGCGTGCCCGTGGCGGTGGGCGTCTCTGCCTCCGGCACGCACCTCGCCACCTCTTTCACGCGCATGGCCCAGGAGCACGGCGCCGACGGCCTGATGGTCGCTCCGCCCACCGGCCTCAAGAACCTCGACGCGGTGGCCGACTACTTTCTTGCCGTCGCCGACGCGGCCACCGTGCCCCTCGTCCTTCAGGACGAGCCCGTGACCACCCAGGTGACCATGCCCGCGGCCTTCGTGGCCCGCCTCTGCTCCGAGATTGCGCAGATCGAGGCGGTCAAGCTCGAGGAAGCGCCCACGCTTCCCAAGATCACGCGACTGCGCGAGCTGCTCGGCCGGCGGGTGGCGATCTTTGGCGGGCTGGGCGGCGTGTACTTCTTCGAAGAGCTCTCGCGCGGCGCGGACGGGGCCATGACGGGATTCCCCTATCCGGAGGCGCTCAAAGCCATTCGCGACGCCTTCGTGGCCGGCCACCGTGACGACGCGCGCGCACTCTTCTACCGCTGGCTGCCTCTCATCCGCTACGAGAGCCAGCCGGGCTCGACCCCGGGCACCGCCATCGGCATCCGCAAGGAGATCCTCCGTCGGCGCGGCTGGATCACGTCGGCGCGTGTGCGCCCGCCCGCGCCCCCGCTCGATCCCGGCACCCTGGACGAGCTGTCGGAGATCCTCCGCGCCGTGGGAGCCTGAGCCATCCCGAAGGTCCAGATCGACGACGTCGGGCTCTTCTATCAGCGCGTGGGGCCGGCGCGCCCCCCGCCAATCGTGCTCATCATGGGCTGGGGTGGCGATCACACCGCGTGGGCCTTCCAGATTCCCGCCTGGGCGGCCGAATTCGACGTGATCGCGCTGGACAATCGAGGCGCCGGCCAGAGCGACGCGCCCGACCGGCGCTTCACCGTGGCCGACATGGCCAACGACGTGGTGGCGCTCATGGACGAGCTGGGCGTGCGCACCGCGCACATCTGCGGCGCCTCCATGGGGGGCATGATCGCTCAGGAGCTCGCCCTCCGGCACCCGGAGCGCGTGCTGACCCTGCAGCTGCACTGCACGACCTCGAGCGTGGATGGCTACGGCCGCCTCGTGATCGACAACTTCCTGCGCGTGAAGGCCCGGGGCGACGCGGAGGAGTTCACCCATGTCACGCTGCCGTGGCTGCTCAGCCGCAAGACGTTCGCCGACCACCCGGACTTCGTCGAGGCGTGGATACAGCGGGCGATCGAATACCCGTTCAAGACGAGCCTCGTCGGCCTGCGCCGCCAGGGCGAGGCGATTCGCGGTCACGACACACGCGCGCGCTTGCCGGGCCTGCGCCTGCCCACCTTGATCACCACGGGCACGGAGGACATCCTGGTGCCGCCGTCGGCCGCCGAAGAGCTCCACACCCTGATCCCCGGCTCGGAGCTGACACGGATCCCGGACGCGGGCCACATGCACTTCATCGAGCAGGCGTCCACCTTCAACGAGATCTGCCTCGAGTTCCTCCGCAAGCACCGCGTGTAGGTGCTCGCAACGCCGGCCGGGGGAGGGGGCACACCTCCGTAGACCACGCCGAGTCGCATTCCGCCTGGCCACTCTGGCCCGCCACGAGAGAGTGGTTTTCGGCTTCGAGAATCTCCGCAGAAGATAGGGGTCCGGGGAGGGAAGCCCCCCAACCCCGCCCTCCCCGCTACGTAAGTGACAAACCGATCTTCGACGTCTTGTCTGAATCATCTCGCGTGAGCCGGGCGGGGGAGGGGGCACACCTCCGTAGACCCGTATCTTCTGGGGAGATTCTTCGAAGCCCAAAACCAAAGTCTCGTGGCGGGCCAGAGTGGCCAAGCGGAATGCGACTCAGCGTGGTGTGGGGAGCGCACCCCCGCCCCCGCCGCCACCCGCCCGCCGCGCGCACCCGAAACTCGCTAAGACCCGCTCACGCCTTAGGGCGCGGGAAGACGAAGCGCTGCTCCGCCACGTCCTTCGGCCACACCACCCGCGTCTTCTGCCCGAGAACCTGGAGCATGGCCGTGCTCGCGTTCGGATTGTCGCCCGTCTCGTTGAAGACGATGGGCCCGCTGTACACCGACAGCCCGCCCGAGAAATTGGTCTTCTTGATCGCGGCCACGATGACGTCGGGATCGGTGGAGGCGGCGCGCTCGAGCGCGTCGGCCATGACCTGGATGGCGTCGTAGGAGTAGGAGCCGCTCGCGTCGAAGTTACGGCCGCCCGAGCGCTTCGCGTACTCCGCGGCCACCTTCTGGGTTTCCGGCTTCCGGTAGTTCGCGTAAACGGTGGCGTCCATCACGTACTCGATCAGCTCCTTGAGCTGCTGGATCTGCCGGGTTTCGTAGAGTCCGGGCGCGCCGGGGCTGATGATGCCCATCAGCTCCACGCGCTGCTTCGCCAGCTCCTCGAGGAGAAGGATGGCGGTGGCGGGCCGGGTGACGGGGGCGATGATGTCGGGCTTGGCCGCCTTGGCCCGGCTCACCTCCGTCGAGAGATCCGCCGCGTTCTCCGGGTACGGGATCACCTCGACCACGTCGAACCCGGGATTGGCCGCCTTCTGCGCGGCGAGAAAGCTCTCCGTCTGCGTCTTGCCGAAGAGATCGTTGGAGTACATCACGACCGCGCGTTTCGGGCTCACTCCGGCTTCCTTGAAGATGTCGGTCATGAAGCGGACGGCGTTTCTCCCGAAGGTCGCGCTGCCCGGGAAGATGCGATACACGTACTGGACCTTCTGCTGCCCCTCGCGGACGGACTTGGCGATATTCGCGGTGGGCTGGTCGGCCGCGGTGATGTCGATGATGAAGGGGATACGCCGCTGCTGCGCGAGGGGGGCGATGGTGGCGACGTGGGCTGAGTGATACGCGCCGGTGAGGAGTTGCGCGCCCGCGTTGATGAGCCGCTCGGCCTCCGCGCGCGCCGTGTCCACCTTGGTCTGGCTGTCGGCCACGAGGAGCTCGAGGCGGGCGCCCCCGAGCGACTTGATCCCGCCTGCGGCATTGATCGCCTCCACCGCCATCTGGGCGCCGAGACGGGAGTCCTGGCCGACGTCGGCCATGGGGCCGGTGAGCGGCTCTACCATACCCACCTTGACCGTGCGCGGCTGGGCGTGGAGCGTGGCAGGAAAAACACCCGCGCTCACGGAGGCGGCCGCCGCCCCTCGAAGAAAAGCTCTCCGGCCGACCCGAATCGATTCCATGTGTGCGTCTCCTCGCTGAGCCTCGCGGGGTTGGGGTCCTGTCTACGCCGGCGGCGAGCGTAGCACAGGCCCCCTTTGAGAAACGAGGCGAGGCCAGGCCCTAGCGGGCGAAGGCGACACAGATCACTCCCGAGGCGACGATGGCCGCGCCGAGGAGCCGCTGGGCGAGGCGGCCTTCCTTGAGGAGAATGCTGCCGATGAGCGCCGAGATCACGATGGATACCTCGCGCCCCGCCACCACGTAGCCCGCCTTGGAGAGGCGGAAGGCGAAGAGCACGAGGAGATAGCCGCCGGGGCTCAGCACGCCGGAGAGGACGACGGCGAGGCGATTCTCCCGCCACTCCCGCGCCATCGAGCCAGGCCGTCCCAGCACCACGGGCAGGAGGGAGACACAGGAGCCCAGCATCATGGTCCAGAGATAGGGCAGCGGATTGATGTGCGACACGCCGACCTTGTCCACGAGGGAGTAGCAGGCGATGCAAAGTCCGGTGGCGATGGCCCAGCCCGTGCCGGGTCGCAGCAGCGCGTCCTCGCTCCAGGCGCCGCGCCGCCAGTGCAGCGCGAAGATCCCCGCGCCGATCAGGGCAATGCCGAGGACGCCGATGCGCGAGAGGCGCTCGTCGAAGAAATAGTAGGCGCCGAGGGGGACGAGGGCCACGCCCATGCCCCGGGCCATGGGATAGACGACGGAGAAGTCGCCCGTTTGATACGCCTTGCCGAGGGCGAAGAAGTACATGCTGTGTACGATCACCGTGGCCACCACGAACGGCACGGCGCGGGGCGAGAAGCCGTCTCGGGCCAGGAGGTAGAGCGAGGGCGGGGCGAGGACGAGCGACGAGAGGATGCCCGCCCACCACAGCATGGCCATGGGATCGCGCGCGCCCTTGGCCATGGCGTTCCACGTGGCGTGGATCACCGCCGCGCTCAACACCAGTGCCAACGCCGCGCCTGTCACCCGGTCACCCTACGGGCACGACGAAATGGCTGTCAACTCTCGTATAATGACGCGAGGCTTACTCACCCGATCGGAGGCCCTCCTGTGCCTTATTCGCTCCGGTTGATCGAAGATACCCTCGCTCCCGGCGCGCGCTACCAGCCCGCGCTCGGCTCGACCGTGGGCGTGCTGTATCTGGCGGGCGGAGAGATGCGTGTCGACCCCAGCGCCGCCGGCGCGCCGCTCGCGTCAGGCCGCGCGCAGATGGCGGCCAAGCCGGGAGCGATCGCCGGGCCGGAGGGCGCCCGGCTCCTGCGCTTCGAACTTGTTCGCCAGCCGCCCCCGCCCGCGGGCGGCCGCGTGCTGCTGGAGCATCCCATGGCCCTCGACCCTCGCGCGCCGTGGCTCCTGCGCTGCGACCGCGTGGACTTCGAGCGCGGTGCCGTCGCGCCGCGGCACGGTCACCGGGGCGGAGGCATCCGATGCCTTCTGCGCGGGCGGCTCGACGTGACGGTGGGCGAGGGGCCGACGCGGGCCATGCGCCCGTGGGACGCGTGGTTCGAGAGCGGGAAGGAGGCCGTCCTCGCGGTGGCGTCCAAGGACGAGGACACGTCCTTCATCCGCGTGGCCGTGCTGCCCGCGGAGATCCGCGGCCAGAGCTCCATCGTCTACGTGAATGCCGCGGATGCCACGCGCGGCAAGCCTCGCACCTACACCGTGTTCGTGGACGAGCCGATTGCCCTCTGAAGTCCGGGGGCGTCGCCGCATGAACGAGGTCGAGCGGGTGAGGGCGGCCCTCCGAGGGGTGGCGGTGGATCATCCTCCCCTCACGGTGTGGTACGCGGAGGCCGACGAGCTCGCGCGTCTCGTGAAGGATCGGTTGCGCTGAAACCGCCCACCGCCCGGCCCGCCGCCGCCCTCCGCAGGGCCCAGGCCGCCCTCGCCGACGGACGCGCCGACGAAGCCGAGGCCATATGCCGGCGCGCTCTCGCTGCCGCTCCGCACGACGCGCAGCTCCGCTCGCTGCTGGGGACCGCGCTTCGCCGGCAGCGTCGCTCCGACGAGGCCCTCGCGGAATTTCAGGAGGTCGTCAGGACATGGCCCCGTTCACCCGCGGCGCATCTGGATCTGGGCGCCGTCCTCCTCGAGCGCCACCGCTGGGCCGAGGCCGCCGTCTCCCTCCGCGCGACGCTCGATCTGGCGCCGCGCACGGTCGAGGCCCACTTCAAGCTCGGGCTCGCTCTGGAGCGGCAGCGCCTCTGGGCGGATGCCGCCGCCGCCTATCGCGAGGCGGCGCGCCTCAAGCCGCAGCACGTCTTGGCCCACCTGCGCCTCGGGCTCATGTATCGGCGGCAGGGACAGTCGTCTGACGAAGAAGCGGCCCTCCAGTCGGCGATCGACATAGCTCCTCCTCTGGTCGACGCGCACGTGGCTCTCGCCGGCACTCTGGCGCGTCGGGGGAGCCATGCCGAAGCCGAGGCGAGATACCGCGTGGCCCTCGAGCGGGCTCCCCGTCATGCCATCGCCTGGGAGGGCCTGGGCGTGGTGCTGCTGGCCCAAGGCCGTCTCGACGAGGCGGTTCGCGCCCTGGCCGACGCCCATCGCTACGACCCGCGACGGTTTCGCTCGCTGGTTCATCTCGCGGATGCTCTGAGGCGGACGCGCCGGTTCGGCGAAGCAGCCACGCGCTATCGCGAGGCCATCCGTCAGCGGCCCGGTCTCGCCCGCCTCCACGGCTGTCTCGGCCTCGCCCTCTGGCGATTGCGGCGGCATAGCGAGGCGGCGGCCGCGTGGCGGGACGCGGCCCGGCTCGATCCCGAGCGCGGGCTCTGGCATCGATGGCATGGCGTGGCGCTCGAGCGGTTGGGCCGGCTGCCCGAGGCGTCGGCGGCCTTCGGGCGAGCCTTGAGCGTGAGTGGCGACGACGCGGCGGCATGGCTGGGGCTGGCCGCGGTGAGCCGGCGCCAGGGCGACTGGGGGCAGGAAGCGCACGCCTATGCGCGGGCGGCGGCGCTCCGTCCTCACGACGCGCGGATCTACGCCGACCTCGGCGTGGCCTTCGAGGCGCAAGGTCTCGAGGCCAATGCCGAGGCCGCGTTCCGCGAAGCGGTGCGCCTCGCTCCCGAGCATCCCGATCACCATCTCGATCTCGGCATCGCCCTCGGCCGGCAGGGGCGCCATGCCGAGGCCGAGGCGGCGCTGCGCGAGGCGATACGACTGAGACCGGGCGACGTGGTGGCGTGGGCCAACCTCGCTCTCGGCCTGGGGCGTCAGGGGCGCTACGCGGAGTCCGAGGGCGCCTATCGGGAAGCGCTCAGGCTCAAGCCCGAGGGCGCCGCGCTTCACCGCGGTCTCGGCATGGGCCTCTATTTCCTCGGGCGCTATGAGGCGGCCGAGGTGGCATTCCGCGACGCGGTCAGGCTCAATCCTGCCTATGCGCGGGCCTGGGCGGATCTGGGTGAGCTCCTGGGCGAGCAGCGACGGTTCGAGGAAGCCGCGGAAGCTCTACGCGAGTCCATCCGCGTCAAGCCCCAACGCCTCGCCTCGTATCGAAGTCTCGGGCGCGTGCTCCTGGCCCAAGGGCGCTATCCGGAGGCCGAGGGGGTGTACCGCGCCGCCTTGAGCCTCCGCCCCGCGGATTCCCAGAGTCACTTCAATCTCTGGAGGGCGCTCGAGAATCAGGCCAAGCACGCCGAGTGTGAGGCCGCGTATCGCGAGGCCATTCGGATCAGGCCCGACCATGCCGAGGCACATGCGCGGCTCGGCGATGTCCTCGAAAGACTCGGTCGAGCGGAGGACGCGCTCGGCGCGTGGCGTGAAGCGGTGCGTCTGGCGCCGAGCGAGCCGCGCTATCGTCACGCGCTCGAGACACTCGTCGGCCGTCGGACTCCGAAACCGTAGCAGGCCGCTGAAAGAGGCCCATCTGCGTCATTGAGCAAGGGCATTGGGGCGCCCTCGTCCGCACGCTCAACGTACGTGGATGTTCGAGCTGAGGGGCGGAGCCACGAGGCGAGGGCTGAAATAGGTTACGCCTCGCGTGCGGCCGTCAGGCGCCGCCTCGCATCTGGGCCTTTTTGAGCGGCCTGCGGGTTTGTCAACGGCCTGCTAAGGGCGACGAAAGCTGGCTAGGCGCGTTCTGGCGCGGTATCCGCCTCTATGGCGGAGACCCGCGTGTAGCTGATGCCGAATTTCTGCCCCTTCTGGTCGAGGATCACCCCGTCTTCGGTGACCTGGTGTAGCGTGCCCTTGATGGGGTCCGCGACATTGCGCACGGCGACCAGCACACGCCGGCCGAGGAGAGGCTCGGCCTCGGCCTTCCACATCAAGTCGAGGTCCGAGAGCGCCGCGCCGTCGCTCGGCGTGAGCTCGGTGATCCGCCCCATGCCGGGAACGACCAGGTTGATGCGGGCGCTGCCTCCGTTCCGACTCTTCGATGCGAATGGGCTGGGTCCCGCGGCGGTGGGCACGGAGCCTGCGCGCCCTGCGTTGCCAGCATGGCCCAGAGCCGGGGGAATGCCGGGGCTGGGCTCGACGGCCATGGTCACCACCGGCGCGTGCGGCGGCGCGGGCAGCGACGCGCTCGTTCCATGGACCTCGATTTCCCGGAGAACGTCGGACAGCCGCGCGATCATGACCGAATAGATATAGAAGCCCATCATCGAAAGGGCCAGCGCGGAACCCAGGCCGATCTGGGCAATCGTGTGATGGAGCACGTTCAGGGCGTGCAGGGTGTAGGCGAAGAGGAGCAAGGGCAGGACGGAGACGAGGGCGAAGACGACCGTGGAGGCCCGTCGGAGGGTATAGGTGCGGGCCGGCCGCTCCCTCGCCATGGCTCGATGCTAGCGCGGGACCCGCATGGGACTTGCATTTTTCCGTGCGGCGGGGCGCCGACCGCTCCGGGGCTCCGGTCCACATGGTAGGATGCCGCCGTGACTCGATCCCGCCGCGGCCTGCGCGAGCTGCGCGGCTTCATCTTCGATCTCGACGGCTGCGTGTGGACGGGCGACGTTCTGATGCCCGGCGCCGCCGAGGTCCTGGCGCTTCTGCGCAGCCAAGGCAGAGCGGTCACCTTCCTCACCAACAATTCCCGAGCCCGCGCTTCCAGCATGCAGGCCAAGCTCGAGCGCCTCGGTGTGCAGGCGGCCGTGAACGAGGTGCTGACTCCGCTCGAGATCCTCGGCCGCGTGCTCGACAAGCACGTGGCGCCGGCCTCGCGGGTGCTCGCCGTCGGCGGCCCCGAGCTCGAGGCGGCGGTAGTGGACGGCGGGCACCTCCTCGTCCCTCTGGATCGCTACCGCGAGGCGCAGGCAGTGGTGGTGGGCAATGACTTCGACTTCTCGTTCGAGCGCCTGACCGCCGCCTCCCGCGCCGTGGCGGGCGGCGCGGCCTTTCTCACGCCCAACCTCGACCCGCGGCTGCCCGTCGAAGGCGGCGACTTTCTACCGGGCTGCGGCGCCATCGTGGAGGCCGTGGCGGCGGCCGCGGCCGCGCGCCCGCTCGTGGTGGGCAAGCCGGAGTCCCCGCTCTTCGAGCTGGCGCTCGCGCGCATGGAGCTCACCGCGGACGACGCAGCCATGGTCGGCGACAGCGTGGACTCCGACATCCGCGGGGCACGTCGGGTCGGGCTGACGGCCGTGCTCTTCGCACCCAAGAACGGCCTCGATGGCGTGGCCCACTATATGGTGAAGTCCATGCCGCAGCTTCGCCGCCTCCTCGAGACGTACACGCCCTGATGCGCGTCCTGCTGCATTCCGGCGGCCTCCTCCTGAGGCCCGAGGGTTTGCGGGAGATCGCCGACTTTCTGGAGGGACGCCGTCGCGTCGCGCTGGTCACTGCGGCGAGCATGCACGACGAGGCCGTGACGTTTGCCCGGCTCCAGGACTTCCTCTCGCCCGCGCCCCCGGGGGGAGCGGGGCTCGATCTCCTCCACCTTCGTTGGAACGACCGGCCCCTCGAGACGCTCGCCCAGGCCGAGGCTCTCTTCATGGGTGGCGGCAACACCTACGCGCTGCTCAAGCGCCTGCGGGAGTCGGGACTCCTTCCCGCCATTCGCGAGCGCGTGATGGCGGGCCTGCCCTATCTGGGCGCCAGCGCCGGATCCAATGTGGCGGGGCCCACCATCCTCACCACCAATGACTGGAACGTCGTGGGGCTCGATCGATTCGACGCGCTCGGTCTCGTCTCCTTCAACATCAATCCCCACTACAAGGAGACGGATCCCACCATGGCCCCGGGCAGCGAGACGCGTGACGATCGGATCGCCGAGTATCACGTGATCAATGCCAATCCCGTGGTCGGGCTCGAGGAGGGAGCGCTGGTCCGCGTCGAGCACGGCGTGGTGACGGCGCGAGGCACGGCCCGGGTCAAGATCTTCCGGCGCGGCCAGCCGCCCACCTGGCACGAGGCAGGCGAGCGGCTCGCCCTCGAGGCGTGAGAGCCAGCTAGCGGATCTCGTCCCTTGCGCGAACGCACTCCCGGTGAATGGCCCCGCCGAGGATCGCCATCACCGCGGCTACCAGCAGCGAGAGAGCGGCGAACACGCCCCATGCCGCCTGGTAGGAATCGCTCGCTTCCAGCACCGTTCCAAAGAGCGGCGCTCCCAGCAGAAGCCCGACCACGATGGCGGCGAACGACACCCCGCTGAGCAGGCCGGACTGTCGCGGACCGCCCGCCTCGGCGCTCGCGAGGAAATAGATCCCCACCCACCCATGCGCGCCAATGCCCGCGGCGAAGGCGAGGGTTGCCGCCACCATCGGTTGCGGCATGGGGGCCAGCGCATACGCGAGAAAGACGGCCGCCCCGATCAGCGAGGAGAAGACGAGCCACGGCGGCCGGCGGCCGCCAAGCCACCGGTCACTCGCCGCGCCCAGACCGAGCCGGGCCGCGGCGCCTCCCGCCTGCGCCGCGGCCACCAGCGCGCCTGCCGCGACCGCGGTCAGCCCCAGCACTTGGACACCGTAGAGCGGCAGGTAGGCGAGCACGGCCGATTGGGTCATGCCGAGCACGATGCCCGTGCTGAAAAGTACGAGCAGCGCGGGACGCCTGAGCCACCACCAGTTGCTTGCGGGGGTCTCCGAACCGACGAGCGCGCTCGTGCGTGCCGCTCCGAGCGGAGCGAGGAGCGGCCAGGTCGCGAGGGCGGGGGCGCCCATGACGATGGCACAGGTGGCCACGGCCACCCGCCAGCCGAGCACGGCGGCGATGGGCGGCAGGGTGAGGGCCGAGATCACTCCGCCCACCGTCAGCCCCATCTGCTTGATCCCCATCGCGATGCCGCGCTCACGCACCGGAAACAGATCGACGATGGCCTTGCCCAGAACGGGATTGACCACGCTCCATCCCACGCCGGCGAGGAAGAGGCAGCCGAGGAACATCCAGAAGCGGGGGGCGGCGGCGGCGAGGGCGAGGCCTCCCGCGCCCAAGGTGAGCCCGCCCAGGAAGGTCGGGCGCACGCCCCAGCGGTCGGCCAGGTGGCCGGCGGGAAGGGAGAAGAAGAGCCCGCCCAGATAGACGGAGGGGACGATGAAGGCGACGTCCAGGCGCGAGAGCCGGAAGCCCTCCACGAGACTCGGGGCGAGCGGGGAGACGCCGAGCATGCCGAAGGCACCCATGCCGTAGGCCACGGTGAGGAGGGTGAGGAGGAACCAGCGCCGCGGGGTGGCGGGCGCCGGGAGAAGGTCGAGCGGCACGGAGCCGGACGATCAGCCGATGAAGAGGCCGCCGTTAGGGGAGAGCCACTGCCCGGTGAAGAAGGAGCTGTCGTCCGAGGCGAGAAAGAGCGCCGTCTTCGCCACTTCCCCGGGCTCCGCCCAGCGACCGAGGGCCGTCCGCGCGGTGATGGCCTTGCGCACGAGCGGCGACACCGGCTGCGTCATGGGCGTGTCGATGAAGCCGGGGCAGATGGCGTTCACCCGGATATTGCGCGATCCCACCTCGCGCGCCACGGCGCGGGTGAAGCCCAGGATGCCCGCCTTGGCCGCGCTGTAGTGCGGCACGTTCTCGAGGCCCATGAGGCCGGCCACGCTCGACATGTTGACGATGGCGCCCTGGTTGCGCCGGCTCATGAGACGAAGCGCCTCGCGGGTGCAGAAGAAGGTGCCGTTCAGGTGCACGCCGATCATGCGGAGCCAGGCCTCGTCCGTCATCTCCTGGGTGATATCCCAGTGCGTGGTCACGCCCTCATCGCTCAGCATTTCCATGATGCGCGTGTCGGACTTCTCGCGAAGCCTCTCCCCATCGCCGGGCGCGGCCACCGCGATGCCCGCGTTGTTGACGAGCACGTCGAGGATGCCGAGGTCGCGGTCCACCTCCGCGAACATCGCTTTCACCTGGCCGCTGTCCGCGACGTCGGCCTGGATGGCCCGCGCCCCCGACCCGAGGGCGCCCAGGCTCTCCACCGTCTCCTTGGCGGCCATGGCGTTCACGTCGTTGGCCACGATGCGCGCGCCCTCCTCGGCGAAGAGCTGGGCGATGGCGCGGCCGATGCCGGAGCCGGCGCCCGTGATGAGGGCGACCTTGTCTTTGAGCTTCACCGGTCGAGCCAGGTGACCATGAGGCGCCCACCGTAGTCGTGGCCGATATTCGGCCCAAAGTTCTTGACGTAGGGCTCCCACGCCGCCACCGCGTTCACGGATGGGCCGTAGAGCGCGTAGGCCTGCACGGAGACGTAGCGCTGGATGTCGTAGATGATCTCGCGGCGCTTGGCCACGTTGAACGTGCGGCGCTGCAGCTTGATCATGTCGGCGAGCTTGGGATCGTTCACCCCCGAAGCATTGAGGGGCTGCCCCGGCATGAAGTAGCGGTAGAGATAGCTGTCGGTGTCGGCCCAGATCCCGAAGAGACCCGCGGCCATCTTGTCGAACTTGCCGAAGAGGGCGGTGGAGATGAAGGCTCCGTACTCCTTCATCTTGAGCTCCGCCTCGATGCCGCCCTTCTTCCAGCCCGCGAGGGTCACCTCCACCCCGTCCATGTAGTCGGGACCGTAGCCGGCCGTGGTCTCCATGGTGGTCTTGTAGCCGTTGGGGAAGCCGGCCTCGGCGAGGAGCCTCCTCGCTTCACGCGGATCGTATTCGTAGAGCTTCCGTCCCTCCGTGGGGAGCTGATCGATGGGGATGGACCAGTCCTTGAACGCGGCGGGCACGGCGGGATTGGACACACCGAATCCGCCCTGCGACCAGCTGTTGGTCTCGAGGACCTCTTTCCAGTTGGTGGCCGCGCCGAGGGCGCGCCGCATGCGGATGTCTTTGAACCGCTCCTGGTCGAGATGGATCCAGGTGATGCCACCGAAGACCACGGTGTAGTCCTGCGTCTGCAATCCCGGCTTGCGCCGCCGGGCCGCCGCGAGGTCGCTCCGCCGCACCACCATCCCGTATTCGGGGCCGAAGTCGTAGCGGCCGGTGAGCCAGGCCGCGAAGGCCGAGGCGGGATCGGTATCGATGGACATGTCGACGTTGTCGACATAGGGCAGCCCGGGCACGAAGTAGTTCGGGTTGCGCACGAAGGTCAGCCGCAGGTTGGGCTCGTAGCGCTCGAGCATCCATGGCCCAGTCCCGATACAGCTCTCAGGCTTCTTGAGATCCCCGTACTGCTCCACGACCTCCTTGGCGATGATCCAGGTGGAGGTCGAGGCGAGGGCCTCGAGCAGCCAGGCAAACGGCTCCTTCATGGTGAACTTCACCGTGTATTTGTCGACCACCTCGATCTTCTCCACCTGCTCGAGGATGCCGCGATTGGGGTTGGTGCTGCCCCCGAAGCGCTCGTAGGTGTACTTGACGTCCTCCGCCGTCACCTCGCGCCCGTTGACGGGGGGCTTGTTGTGCCAGCGCGCGCCCCGGCGGAGCTTGAAGATATACGTGGTGTCGTTGGGCTGCGTCCACGACTCGGCGAGGTCGGGCTCGATCGGCGTCGTGCCGGGCTTCACCACCGACCCCGCCTTGACCTTGACGAGACGGCTGTGGGTGAAGGACAGCGGCACCATGGTGGTGAAGGCCACCGTCTGCTGCGGATCGAAGTGCACGGGGGCGAGGTGGAAGCGGATGTGGAAGGTGCCCCCGCGCTTAGGGGCCTGCGCCGCGGCCTCGTGGGGATCGACGAGGTGCAGGCCAGGGCCCGCCGCTCCCGCCGCGACGGCCACGCCGCCGAGCTTGAGCACCTCCCGACGGCTGAGGGAAGAGGTGGGCCGAACGTCCATGTTCGTATGTCCTCGTGTGTTCAGAATGTCACGGGGAGCGACTTCAGTCCGCGGAGGGTCGAGGACTCGCGCCACTCCGGCATGCTCGAGACGAGGGTGAGCTTGGGCATGCGTCGCAGCAGGGTGCCGATGGCGATCTGGCCCTCCAGGCGGGCAAGGGGAGCGCCCAGGCAGAAGTGGATCCCGAAGCCGAAGGCGATATGACGATTCTCCTTGCGGGACACGTCGAGACGATCCGGATCGGCGAAGTGCTTGGGATCCCGATTGGCGGCGCCGATGACGGCAACGACTACCGCGTCTCTGGGGATCCGCTTGTCCCCGATCTCCACCTCCGCCGTCGTCATGCGGCCCGTGCGCTGCACGGGACCGTCGAAGCGCAGGAGCTCCTCGATGCCCGTCTGGATGAGCGCCGGATCGTCCCGAAGCGCTCGAAACTGGTCCGGTTGCTGGAGGAGGGCGAAGAGACCGTTGCCGATCAGGTTGACGGTGGTCTCGTGGCCGGCGATGAGGAGGAGCATGCAGGTGGAGACGAGCTCCCCCTCGCTGAGCTTGTTGCCCTCCTCCTCGGCGGCGATGAGGGCCGAGAGCAGATCCGGCTTGGGGTCCTTCCGGCGGATGGCAATGAGCGATCGAAAATAGTCGGCGAGGGCGAAGCGGGCGTCCCGGCCGCGCGGGATGGCATCTGAATCAGCGGGGAGGATGCCCGCATCGAGGCTTCGCGCGATATCCGTGGACCACGTCTTGAACACGTCCTGATCCGAGGCGGGCACGCCCAGCATCTCGCAGATGACAGTGACGGGGAGGGGATAGGCGAGATCCTCGATCACGTCCAGGGCGCGGGCGCCTTCCACGCGATCGAGGAGCCCGTCCACGATCTCCTGGACGTGCGGGCGCATCACCTCCACCACCCGCGGGGTGAAGGCGCGGCTCACCAGCGCGCGCAGGCGCGTGTGATCGGGCGGGTCCTGGAACAGCATGTCCCGGGCCCGCGACACGTCCTGGGTCAGGCCGAGCCGCGCTTCCATGAGCTTGGCCATGCCCTCGCGGCCGAAGCGCGGGTCGCGGAGGATCATGACCGCGTCGTCGTAGCGGGTGCACACCCAGAATCCGAGCGGGCTCTGGTGCACGGGGTCTTCTTCCCGGAGCGCCCGATAGAACGGGTAGGGATTCGAGTGGAATTCGGGCATGAGCGGGTCGAACACGGCCTGACTGGGCGCCACCTGGGACCGCCTTTCGGACTTGAGTGCGGAGACTGGACCGGAGTTTACGCGGGTTCGGGTAATCCTGTCAAAGGCCCGGCGGCGGCGCGAGCCGCGAGCTGCCACTTGAGCACTTTGCCCGTGGCGCCCTTGGGCAATTCACTCATGATGGACACGCGGCGCGGGTACTTGAAGGCGGCGAGCCGGCCGCGGCAATGGGCCACGAGCTCGTCTGGCCCCGCCTGTGCGTCCGGGCGCAGGGTCACGAAGGCCGCCACCTCCTCGCCGAGCGCGGCGTCCGGAATACCTACCACCGCGGCCTCCGCCACCGCGGGGTGCGCGAGGAGCGCGGCCTCGACCTCGCCCGGCACCACGGAGTACCCGCCGCGCAGGATCAACTCCTTCTTCCGGCCCACGATGGTGACGAAGCCGGCGGGTGAGATTCGCGCGAGGTCGCCCGTCCTGAACCATCCCTCGCGCAGGACGGCGCGGGTCTCGTCGTCTGATCGCAGGTAGCCGTCCATGGCCGCGGGCGAGCGGATCCAGAGCTCACCGACCTCGCCCGCTCCGCACGCCTCGCCCGCGTCGTCCGTCACCTGCAGCTCGACGTCCGGCACCGCTCTTCCGATGGCGTCCGGCCAGTCCGCGGCATCGTCGGCTAGATAGGAGATCGGGCGGAACAGCTCCGTCATCCCGAAGCCGCGGAGAATCCTCACCCCCGTGCGTCGCCGCCACGCCTCGGCCAGCTCCCACGAGCAGGGCGCCGCTCCGGACAGCGACAGCCGCAGGGTGGAGCAGGCGGCCGCCGACAGCGCGGGGACATCGAGCAGCTTCTGAAACATGGTGGCCACCGCGGGCAGCACGGTGACCCGATGCCGCGAGATGGCGTCGAGCGCTTCCTCGGCCACGAAGCGCTCGCGAAGCACCACCGTGGCGCCCGCGAGCAGAGGAGCGAGGAGGGCGCCGTTGAGCCCAAACGAGTGGGCGAGGGGAAGGGCGGCCAGCACCACATCGTCCGGCGTCAGTCGCATCACGGGCCCCGCCCACGATTCATTGGCGGCACGAAGGGCGGCATGGGAGAGCACGGCGCCTTTGGGC
>WNGE01004652.1_pt1 | contig 15747 bp, 11 predicted proteins | sample 5400651 | NCBI WGS metagenome assembly WNGE01 (sample SAMN13153370, study PRJNA577476) | soil metagenome | isolation source: 60 cm soil or saprolite under grassland replicate 2 | place: USA:California | collected 2016-06-15 | reverse complement strand
CGACTTCCGGAATCGGCTCGAACCCTTGCGTCGGCAACGCCTTCGACAAGCTCTACCCGCACGGCGTGACGCTCGTGTTCGGCGAGACCACCGAGCTCACCGGAGGCGAGCAGCTGGTGGCGGCGCGCTGCAGGACGCCCCAAGTGCGCAGTCAATTCATGGCCATGTTCAACCGCTACCAGGACGTGGTGAACCGCCACAAGACCGGCGACCTCATGGATTCGCAGCCGACCAAGGGCAATATCGCCGGCGGCCTCACCACGATCGAGGAGAAGGCGCTCGGCAATATCCAGAAGATCGGCCGGAAATGCGTGGTCGACGGCGTGCTCGACAAGGCCGAAGTTCCGACCGGTCCCGGCCTGTGGTTCATGGATTCGTCCTCCGCCGCGGCGGAGATGGTGACGCTGTGCGCGGCAAGCGGCTACGTCGTGCATTTCTTCCCCACCGGCCAGTGCAATGTCATCGGCAACCCGATCCTGCCGGTGATCAAGATCTGCGCCAATCCGCGCACCGTGCGCGTCATGGCCGAGCACATCGACGTGGATGTTTCCGGCATCACGCGGCGCGAGATCGACATGGACCAGGCGGGCGACAAGCTGCTGGAGATGATGTTCCGCACGGCCAACGGCCGGCTCACCGCTGCGGAGGCGCTCGGCCACCGCGAATTCGTCCTCACGCGCCTGTACGAGAGTGCCTGACGCGACGCTTTGCGCGCCCGCTCGGACTCAGAAGAAATGACCGGGCTTCAAGGGAAGATCTGGCGCGGCGGGAAACCGGTCGACGCCGACCTCAAGAAGGCCATGCTCGGCCAAGGAGCTTGAAATGTTCATCGGTCATTTCGCCGTTGCCTTCGCCGCGAAGAAAGCCGCGCCCAAGGCGTCGCTCGGCACGCTCGTCTTCGCGGCGGTGTTCCTCGATGCGGTGTGGCCGGTGCTGGTGCTGCTCGGGATCGAGCGATTCCGCATCGTGCCCGGCTACACGGAGATCAACCCGTTCGAGTTCCTGCATTACCCGTGGTCGCACAGCCTGCTGATGACCGTGGTCTGGGCGCTCGCGTTCGCTTTCGTCTATTTCGGGATGAAGGGCGATCGCGCCGGAGCGATATGGGTCGGAATCGCCGTTGCAAGTCACTGGCTGCTCGATTTCGTCGCTCACCGGCCCGATATGCCGCTCTATCCCGGCGGAAGCGAGCGGTTGGGCCTCGCTTTGTGGCGGTCGTGGCCGGCGACCTTTGCCGTCGAAGGGATGATGTTCGCGGCCGCCGTCGCGCTCTACCTTCGGACGACCCGGAGCAGGGACGGCGTCGGCACGATCGCGTGGTGGGCGCTGATCGCGCTGCTTCTCGCGCTGTACGTTCCGGGACCGTGGTCACCGCCGCCGCCGAGCGAGAACGCGGTGGCGATCGCCGGGCTGATCGCGCTCGCGATCTTCGTTCCCTGGGCCTATTGGATCGACCGGCACCGTGAAGTCGGACGCTCCTGAGCGAAAGGGCCATTCGGGCGGGAGCGCGCATCGGGTTGGTACCATTGCTTGCACGCGCGGGTCTGGATAAACTACTTTTCGTCAACAGGTCTGCAAGGCCTGACATCCGGCACCCCGCCCAAGCCGTAAACCAAAAGGAGGAGACATGAACCCACGCAAGCCCCTGGCCCTCGCATTCTCCACCGCGTTTCTCGCCGCAGCGAGCGCCGCGCTCGCTCAGCAGCCGCCTTCGCCGCCGCCGTCCTGGCAACAGGGTCGCAGCGCCGAACAGGAGAAATCGTCCCTGCACCCCTTCGCGATCGAAGTCACGGGGAAGTCCGCGAAGGAACTCCCGGTGAACAGGCTCAAGGTCCCGGCCGGCTTCAAGGTCGAAGTCTGGGCCGAAGGCCTCCCCGGAGCGCGCTCGATGGCGCTTGGTAATAAGGGCACGGTGTTCGTAGGCACCCGCCAGCTGAAGGACGTTTATGCGGTCGTTGACCGCGGCGCCCAGCGCGAGGTCAAGACCCTTCTCAAGGGTCTTGAATCGCCGAACGGGATCGTGTTCAGCAAAGGCACGCTCTACGTTGCCGAGCACCACCGCATCACACGCTACGACGGCATCGAGAGCAACCTCGACAATCCACCCCAGGCCAAGGTCGTCGTCGACGGTCTCGACCCCACGAACCAGCCAGGTCACTTCTGGAAGTTCCTCGCGATGGGGCCCGACGGGAAGCTCTACTTCAACATCGGTGCGCCCGGCAACATCGTCATGCCGAGCTACATGCAGGCCTCCATCATGCGGGTCGACCCCAACAAGGGCGTGATGGAGAACGTCGCCTTGGGGGTACGCAACTCGGTCGGCTTCGACTGGCATCCCAAGACCAAGGAGCTGTGGTTTACTAACCACGGTCGCGACTGGCTCGGCGACGATTCGCCGAACGACACGCTGCACCGGGTTGCGAAGACGGGAGTTCATTTTGGCTACCCCTTCTGCCATCAGGGCGACACGCTCGACCCCGAATTCGGCAAGAACCGCTCCTGCTCCGAGTTCACGCCGCCCGCGCTGAAGCTCGGCGCCCACGTCGCGCCCATCGGCATGCGCTTTTACACCGGCAAGATGTTCCCGGCCGAATACCAGAACAACATCTTCATCGCCCTGCGCGGCTCGTGGAACCGCACCGTCAAGCAGGGCTACAACGTGACGCGCGTGAGCTTCGACGCGAACGGCAAGCCGAAGATGGAGCCGTTCCTGACCGGTTTCCTTACGGACGAGAAAGCCGATCCGCCGATGTGGGGCCGGCCGAACGACGTGCTGGTGATGCGCGACGGCTCGCTGCTGGTCTCGGATGATCAGAACGGGATCATCTACCGCGTCAGCTACGGCAAGTAGTGAGCGGCGGTCCCAGCAACAGAAGCGCGGCGGCGATGTTTGCCGCCGCGCTTTCTTTTGTCCCGGCCTGCACTGCGCACGCGGCCGAAGAAGTCCCGCAGAAAGCGCAGGCCTGCATCGCCTGTCACGGCCCCGGGGGAAACTCGGCCGATCCGGCCGTGCCGTCGCTCGCCGGTCAACCGGCGCAATTCATCTCGATGCAGCTTTTCCTCTTTCGCCAAGGCGACCGCAAGAATCCGCAGATGTCGCCGATCGCTGCCAGCCTCTCGAACGCGGACATGAACGAGCTTGCCGCGTATTTCGCGAGGCAAAGACCGGCGGCTCCGTCGCACAAGACCGACCAGGAAAACGCCGCCTCGGGACCTCGCCTCGCCGAGCAGCACCACTGCGTGCAGTGCCATGGCCCGAAGCTCCTGGGCCTGCAGCACATTCCGCGGCTCGCTGGCCAGCAGTTCGACTATCTGAAAACGCAGTTGCGCGGCTTCAAGGCGCACACTCGCGCCGACATGGACGGAAACATGACCTCGGCGGCGGAGCTGCTCTCGGATAAGGACATCGAGATTCTCGCCGACTATCTCTCCGGCCTCGCACCCTGAGTTTGGTAAGAGGACACTTCCTACGGTGCTGTTGCAACGCGGCAGCCTGTAAGCTGTCCAATAGCGTATGCCTGCCGATCGATCGATTCGTACCGTTCAATTCGAGCGCCAGCTCGCCGGCGTTGCCTGCACTGCGGAGGCCTGGGCCAAAGTGCCCGAAGCGCCGAGCGCGGAGGAGCGCGGGGAATTGAAGGCCCGCATCAAGCGGCTGCTCAGAGAGCGGGGCGCCGTATTGCTCGCGCATTACTACGTCGACCCCGACATCCAGGACCTTGCCGAGGGAACCGGCGGCTGCGTCGCCGATTCGCTGGAGATGGCGCGCTTTGGGCGCGCGCAGAGCGCCCCGACCCTTGTGGTGGCCGGCGTGCGTTTCATGGGCGAGACGGCGAAGATCCTCAATCCCGAGAAGCGCGTGCTGATGCCGGACCTCGATGCGACCTGCTCGCTCGATCTCGGTTGCCCCGCCGACGAATTCTCCGCGTTCTGCGACCGGCATCCGGAGCGCGCCGTGGTGGTCTATGCGAACACGAGCGCGGCGGTGAAGACGCGCGCCGACTGGGTGGTCACTTCCGCCATCGCGCTCGAGGTCGTGCGGCACTTGCACGAGCGCGGAGAAAAGATACTGTGGGCACCCGACCGTCACCTCGGGGGCTACGTGCAAAGCAAGACCGGAGCCGACATGCTGCTCTGGCACGGCGCCTGCGTCGTGCATGAGGAGTTCAAGGCGCTCGAGCTCGAGCTTCTGAAGAAGGAGCATCCCCGGGCCAAGGTGCTCGTCCATCCCGAATCCCCCGCTGACGTTATCAAGCTCGCCGATGCGGTCGGCTCGACCACGCAGATCCTCAAGGCGGCGCAGACGCTGGACGCCGACGAGTTCATCGTCGCGACCGACAACGGCATGCTGCACAAGCTGAAAATGCTGATGCCCGAAAAGCGCTTCATCGAGGCGCCGACGGCCGGCCAAGGCGCGACCTGCAAGAGCTGCGCGCACTGCCCCTGGATGGCGATGAACGGCCTCGCGAATCTCGCCGAGGCGCTCGAGATCGGCGCAAACGAGATTCACGTCGATCCCGAGGTCGCGCGCCTCGCCTACCGGCCGATCGACCGAATGCTCGCGTTCGCCGAACGCAGGAATGCCAACGTGCGGGCTTCCGGCGATCTCGCGAAGGACAGCGCGCTGTTCAAGGACGTGGGGCCGGCCTGAATCCAGTTGCGCCGCACGCGCAACTCCTATTCAATGTCGTCGGCGTTATCAAAGGAGGAAAGCCAATGAAAATCTTCGTATCCCTGATTGTCGGGGCCGCGCTGGCGCTCTCGGGCGGGGCCCATGCCCAGGAAAAATACAGCCTGTCGATCGCGACCGGCGGCACGGGCGGCGTGTACTACCCGCTCGGGGGCGGGCTGGCCAACCTCTTGTCCAAGTACGTGCCGGGCATGCAGGCTACCGCCGAAGTGACGGGCGGCTCGGTCGACAACCTCAAGCTGATTGCGAGCGGCAAGCCCTACATCGCTTTCTCCATGGCGGACGCGGGCCAGGACGCCTATCGCGGCGAGGACAAGTTCAAGGGCAACAAAGTGCCGCTGCGCACGCTGATGATCCTGTACCCCAACCGCATGCACGTCGTGAGCATCGGAGGCGCGGGCGTCACCAAGACGTCGGACCTGAAAGGCAAGCGCGTTTCGACCGGGTCGCCGGGCAGCGCGACCGAGGTCATGGCGTTTCGCGTGATCGAAGCCGCGGGGCTCGACCGCGACCGCGACATGACGCGCGAGCGGCTCGGCGTCGCGGAGTCGGTGAACGCCATCAAGGACCGGAAGATCGACGCGTTCTTCTGGGTGGGCGGGCTGCCGACGGCGGCGGTCACCGATCTCGCCAACACGCCTGGAATCAAGATCAAGATGATCGACCACGCCGACACGGTCGCCGCGATGAACAAGAAGTACGGCCAGCTCTACGTGGAAGACGTGATCCCGAAGAGCACTTACCGCGGCATGGATACCGACAATCGCCAGGCCACCGTGTGGAACATCCTCGTCTCGCACGAGAAGCTGAGCGACCAGACCGCCTACAACATCGTCAAGACCATCTTCGACAAGCGCGACGACCTGATCGCCGTGCACAAGGAGGCGGAGAACTTCAAGCTCGAGAACCAGAAAGCCGCCGCCTCGCCGATCCCGTTCCACCCCGGCGCCGCGAAGTATTTCGCCGAAAGAGGCGTGAAGCTCAAGTAAGAAACCGTTTTAAACAGACCGTTCGCCCTGACTTGTCGAAGGGCGCGCGGTCGCCGTGGCGCTTCAAGTCCGCGAGCGGGGTGGCCTCCGGCGCGCTAACATGTATCCGTAGATTCCCGTGTCACACAATTGGATGGAGATATGGGAGTTCGTACCGTCGTCAGCAAGGGTTCCCGCTCGGCCAGCGGGGGGCCATTCAAGTACGCCAACTATGAAGACAACCACGTGATCTGGCCGGGAAGCGAAGCGGCATTGAGCGGGTTCGTTCATCAGTCCTTCTTCGGTGGCATCAAGCACAAGCTCCGGAATGCTCATAGCTCACACAGCGAGGACGCTCTGACATGGTCCTGCTTCGACATTCTCAAGCATCTGCCAAGCGCTGCGCGTCGACGCGCACTTGAAGATATATGGGCGCTGTGCTTTCGGGACCCCAAGGCCCCGGACGGCTTGGAGTTGGGAACCATTCATGTAGGCAAGCAATACCCTGACCTTGAGAAGGTGGCCGAGGAGACTCCGACCGAGGTTGACGCAAGCATTGAATCTGCGAAAACATTGGTGTTTATCGAAGCGAAGCTGTACTCACCAATGAGTCCGGCGGATCCGAACAACCAAACTCGAAAAAAGGATTACGATCAAATCGCGCTAAAGCTTCGCGTCGGCGCGAGTGAAGCGGCCAAACAGGGTAAAGACTTTTATTTTATCTTGCTGGATATCGCCCCGATGGAATACCTGCGCTCGATGAAGCGACGGGCGACATTTGCGGAGGCGGAGAGCCCTCGCGGCGCAACGGGCTTCTTTGCAAAATGGCGTACCGCCTATTGGTTCGCTCGATACAAATACGGCCGACGCGGGAGCCTCTCTCCGCTCAAAGCAGTATTGGCCAAGGCTCCAGCGGTAACGAGTCCATCCGCAGCGCAAATTGCAAACAATATGGGCTGGCTAACATGGGCGGATCTATACAAGGCGACCTTGAGGGCCGTTATCTCGGCTAGCCCTTTTTATGCGTAGGTCCTTACAGCCCGCTTGACGGGACGCGCTTAGAAGCAGGGGAGCACCCCAAAGGGGATCCGCGAATGAGGCTCAAGTGCTACTCGCTATCCATTTCTCAGATTTGCAAGCATTACCGCCACAACAAAATTCAGCTTAACCCGCCGTATCAACGACGACCGGCTTGGAGAACGCGCCAAAGAGAAGATCTCTTGGAGTCGATTTTCAATGGTATCCCAATTCCCGCGGTTATCTTCTACAAGACTAAAGCTGGAAGACGGACTGCTGTATTCGAGGTGATGGATGGAAAGCAACGTCTCGAAACTATCTTGCATTTCCGCTATGGCCGTATCATTCCTGAAGAGAAACGACTAAGTTTCTGGCTTCGCAGAGACAGCTCAAAACTTCGCAAGCGCCTCGTCTTTAGAGATCTATCAAAGCCAGAAATACGAAATGAACACAGTGTCGGTGTTCGGCTCTTTATGAGCTATAAAGTCCCTGTTATCGAGTACAGCGGGGATTTGAGCGGTCTTGCAGGTCAGAAGATCGCACAATGGGAGGTCTTCACCAAGATCAATTCCACAGGCTCCAAACTCACCAAAAACGAAATACGGCACTCACGTTCGACCCCCTTGTTTCATGCGGGTAGTCGATTGGAACAACATTGGTACAAAAAGATGGTTGCAACGTGGAGAGTCTTTTCCAAGGCCGAAGCTGATCGATACAAGTACCACGAAATGATGCTGGAGCTATGCACGATTAACTTGAACGGCGGTATTTCAGACCGACGTCTTAAACTTGATGAGTTCATGAGGCTTGATACGCTAACGAACTCACGTATTCGGAAGGCGGCAAAAGCGGTCAACGGCGCTCTAGCCTGGGCAAAGCGAATAATGACCGACGACGGCATTAAGCACAGCCGTTTATCCAAGAAGGCCGATTTTTATTCATTTATCGGCGCCTTGATGGAACTCATGAGCCAGCGGGCCGTTACGCACGATGGAAAACAGAATCGAAAGGCGCAGAAAGCGGTGAAGAATGCATTACGTAAGCTGGGGAGAACAGATGCTCGCGTTGCGCGCTACATGTTCAAAGGGTTACCGAGTAGGGAACGTAGGATTGCTGAGTACGTCGTGGCGACTCGTGAGGCGACCGACCAGCTAAGAAACAGGCGCAATCGCCACGAGTTTTGGTATGGCGTGCTTGCACCCTGCTTCACTAAGAGGCTGGCGTCAAGACGGCTTTTCGGAAAAGACTTGAAGGATTCTCTGTGGAGCGCCGCTCCGGTCCGGAACCGAAGGATTACCTGTCCAAATCCCGATGATCGCGACGACTGCTGGAGGCGAATAAGTTATGACGAAGCGGAAGTCGATCACCGCAGACCATATAGAGCGGGCGGAGAGACTTCCTTGAAAAATGCACAGCTCCTATGCAAAGCGTGCAACTCGGGGAAGGGTGCGGGATTGGGCAGTTAGGAATGCGCGTGAGAGGAGCACGTGCCGGTTGGCGTGCGCCGCTGCACCTGGTATTTTGCAAAACGAGGGCAAATTCCAAAGCGGGGAATCTTGGACAGTCGCGCGCTAATCAACCAACTTCGTGGCGATGAGATCCGGTCTATCCAGACCAACGTCGACGCGGGACTTCGGGAACAAATTCTCAAGGCCCTCGACGAGCGAGGACGTGCTCAAGATCTAATCCGACAGCAGTACACGGGCCGCTATCCATTTGAGCTCTTACAGAACGCGAACGATGCCGCTGTAGATAAGAAAGGTGGGCGAGTCCAGTTCTCGGTTACCGAGCACTCCCTCATTGTCGCGGACGAGGGCTCCGGATTCGGGCCCGATCAAATCCGCGCTATTTGTCGCCTTGGACGTTCCTCAAAGGACCCACGCAAATCCATCGGATACAAGGGTCTTGGGTTTAAGTCTGTTGGTGAAATCACCGACAAACCACAAATAATCTCGGGCGACGTGGCGTTTGGATTTGATTCCGCCCGGACAAGAGCCGCGGTCGAAGCAATCACCGGTACTTTAGACGAAACGCAAAAACTGCCGGTATATGCCTTCCCGTTCGACCTAGAACCCCACGATTTCGGACCTGACATCGACCTTATCGAAGAGCTTCGCGACCGTGGATTTCGTACTGTCCTTCGCATGCCGTTTCGCCCAGACTTTACGCGACAAAAAGTTGAGGAACACATCCGTAACGCGATTACTCCTCGGCTTCTGCTCTTTCTCGACGCGACCGACTCGCTAGCCCTACTAGGCACCTCGTACGACTTCGACGCAACCGTAACCAGAGAGCAATCCGGCAACTGTACGGAAACTCTCCTGCAGTCTAGTACACAAACAGAACACTGGCTCGTCTTTCGCCACCCGCTTACCGGGCTCGACCGTGCTCTAGTAGACCCGATCGGTGATGCGTGGAAACTTGTCGAGCAAGTTCATGTTGCTGCCGCCGTACGCCTCGATGAAAAAGGCCTGCCGTGCCGAGTCGGCCCCGAGCCGCTCCATGTTTACTTCCCCACCGAGGAACAAACAGGTTTATCTGTCGTTCTCCAAGGCGATTTCGCGTTAGAACTCGACAGACGTCACGTCGGCCGCTCTCGTGAGACCTTGCCTTTTAACGAATGGCTCGCTTCACAAGTCGCGGACTTGTTCGGTGTCGTGGCGGAAGCTCTAGCTGACCGCTTTCGTTTCAGTCCTGCCGTAGTAGCGGCCTTTGCCCCCGTCGGAAAGCCGGCAGGATTTGGTCAAGTCCTAGCGGATCGTTGTCTTGACCGATTGCGCGCGTCGAAATTCGTGCCTACCGCCACAGACCTTGTATGCATGCCCAATGATTCACTTCTGCTTTGTTCATCCATACGGGACCCTGCCGTCGCACACAAATTTTTGAGCGTGGAAAGGCTGCCGGGGATCGTGCTCCCGGAGATTGAACGCGACGCGCCAAGTCGCCAACTCTTGGGCGATCATCTAGGCACACCAAAATTAAACACGACCGAGGCGCTGAAATTACTTAAGCAACCGGCACCAGCCGACGAAGTCCCTTTCTACGAATTCCTTGTTGATTGGGCAGAGGAGGAAGGCCGTACTTTCCCCTCAATGCTTAGCTCTACCCCTTGCGTCCGCACTCTGGGCGGTGGCTGGGTCGCTCCAGACTCAAACGTGTTCTTCCCTCGCCAACGAGAAGAAGTCGCATTTCCCGAGGGCCTGCAAGTGCCGATCGTGGCCGTTCCCGATGTCGATGGCCTACGTCCATTGCTTGAGGCTGCGGGCGTGAGACCCTTCGAGTGGCGGCAGTTGATTCCAGAGTTTGTCCTCCCTTTGCTAACGAGCGCAGACGTTGACGAAAGTATCAGGCAAACGGCCTTTGTAGCCTTACGAGCCTACTACGACACGGAACGTACCGGCGACCCGCGTATGAAATCGCAGATCGCGCGGGTGTTATTGCCGGCCCGTAACGCAACCGGACAATCCCAAGAGTTGAAACCCGGAGGATCACTGTACTTTTCGCACGAATGGCTTGGTCATGACCGACTCGAACGCATTTATGGGCCCTTTGGCGATGTCGAGTTTCTCGCTTTACCCACTCCCGCTGAACACGACGCGGCAACCGCAGCTCGAGCATTTCTTGAATGGATAGGGGTTACCGCTTTCCCCCGTATCGATGAGCGCCGGGATTCATACGCACTGGAAAACCTAAATCGCCATCCCCATCACAGATATGGTCCGATGTGGATGCAATGGCAAAGCAGTGAAGTTTCGCGCTCTAGGTCCTGCGATCAAGGGCATTCGGTTTCGCAGCAACTAGGATCGTCCTTCGCGCTAGATCGCTTTCCGGAGATTGTGGCTACGCGCGACACCGATCGCCTAACTCTTTTGTGGAAAGAACTATGTAATGCGTGGGCTCTCTACGAGCCAGCCCTGACATCCGAAATCCAGTGCAACCATGGCTGGCACACTGCGGGAAACACGGTCCGAACAATCCCGTCCCTTTTTTACTACATGCTGCGTGAGCTCGAATGGGTTCCCACCATCCGTCGCCACGTCAAAGCCGTCGTACGTCCCGAAAGAGCGTGGCGCATCACACCCGATACACCGCCGCGAATAATCGAGCGTATTGCCGTGATCGATCCCGCGCTCGACGTACGCTCCAGCGCCCCTCTGCTCGGTGCCTTGGGCGTTGTTGATGCAGCCAGGCCGATCCCTGGGAGTGTTGTCGCGTTGCTACGCGATATCGCAACAGAGTTTCCTAGCGTGGCGGACCATCAAGACCAACGCAGTTTCCTTCTCGCCGCGCGATGGGCAATGAGGACGCTCAATGACGTCCTAACTCAAGGAGAAACACTCGAACCAAACATCCCTTTACTTGCGCGACTTGACGGCCAACATGTCTTTGATCCGAAACCGTTCGTAGCATCCGATCCACTACTCGCTGAAACATGGGAGCCCCAACTCCCCATCCTTGATGCAGACCGAGACCTTCGTCGCCTCCATCAGGCGCTAGGCCTACGCATCCTTGATGATCAAATAAAGACGCAACCCGATCCTCGTGGGCCACGACCGGACCGCGCAGTAGCCATTGAAACTCAGATTGACGATTCCAAGCCGTATATGGCCGCCGTTGCGATCGACCAGGTCCCTTCGCGCCAAAGCGACATTCTTCGTGGCCTTGCCAGGCTGGAGGTAGCACTGTGTGACGAGTTGATACTTCGCTATGAGCTTGACGGGCAAATTTGCGAACGGGCACAAGCCCTCTCTTACATCGCGGTCCGCATTGAACAGGATGGGGCGATCCGCAGAAGAATCGGAACGGCACATCTTGAACTAGATGCTAGGACTGACTCCCCGCACTGGTACGTCTTTGGACCGCAGTTAGCAGATTTCCTGAGCGTTCCGAACCAAGGAGATGCTTTCGCACTTCTCTTGGCTGCCTCGAAAGTCGACCGTGAGCGGTAGCTTTCTGCTCGGCGCATCTCAGCCGCAGCGGTCGAGGAAGCGCGTGTGGAACTTTCTCAGACACCGAACGAAGAGGTCATTGATGACCTACTGCGCATAGAAGAGGAACCAAAAGAATCCGTCACGCCCATCACGCCCGCGGGCACACCACCGTCTCCGACACTCATAGATGCCCCTTTGACGCCACAGATCATAGAGCGTGCACCGGCCGAACCGCAGCTTCCTCCACTCGATCACGAGGCGATTAATATCACCGAGGCGGCTACACCAGCATCAGGATATCCAGCTCAACCCCACCCGCCGCGACCTCCACTCCGATTGGGCCCCCAAGGGCTTGTTGACCACGCGCGCCAGGAGCGATTAAAGCGCCGAATCGGAAAGCGCGGCGAGGAAGCAGCCTACGAAGCGGAGAGGAGACGCCTTATTTCCTTGGGCCGTGATCCCTCCTTCGTCGTTTGGCGATCCAAAGAGTACGAATTTGCACCGTACGACATTGAAAGTCTGGATGTCGACGGACAAAAAATTTACATAGAGGTTAAGGCCACTAGCTCGAACGATCCGTATGACGCGTTCGAGGTCGGCGAGCCAGAACTGACTTTTGCACTTCAGAAACGTTCCAGCTATTACATATACCGAGTAACAGAAGCCCATACTGCACGACCCTCAATCACTCGATTTCACGACCCAATAAGCAGGCTCCGACAAAACACCGCCAAGCTCACTCTTAGCGGCGCCCGCCTTACTTTTCTACCGGCTGCCAGTGAGTCTAACGCCGGAGTCACATTGGATCCCCCGCACTCGCTTCCAGCATGATGAACGCGACCGGCACAGCAGGCATTAGCGGTTTTCTCCTCCTTCCACCCAGCCCGACCAGGCGGCAGGATATTCAGCGCCTCTTGCATACGCTGAAACTTGGTCGGTGCAAGGCAAGGCAAGGAATCTACTTTTTCCGAGCTACGCTGGCGGCAGGTTTGGAGAATGACTTAATGACTGCTTCTGGCCGTTTGCAGCCTCTCGAGACAGCGCAGTTCAAGTGCGCGTGCTACCGAACAACGGCTTGCGGGACGACGCACCGCGAGCAGCGTACGCCTGAAGCCGGATGTTGGGTCTTAAAATGACCCCGTCATCTCCGCGCCAATCGAAGAACTGGTCGCGCTATGTAAGCGAGATGTTGGAGCTCGACAAGTTCGTCAACGATGATCTGGCCGAGGCTGCTGAGCTGTTTCGTTTCACGACCCAGGACTTCGCTGTACGGACGTTCGTCAGAACGATGGCAGCCGAATTTGAAACTCGACTGTTTCTTCTGCAGGACTTCATCCTCAAGCTGCATGAAGAGACATCAAATATCAAGTTTAGTCCGGAAGAACTTGCGATCCTGCGGTCAAAAACCTACACCTTGAGATCCAACGGAGAAGTCCAATCGTCAATCAAATTCTACCCGTTCAAGGAGCACCTTCTCTTCATCCTCAGGCTCTTCGCACGTCGTTTCAATCCCAAAGCTATGCCTGACACAAGTGGAAAAGGCTGGGCCGCAGTACATTCATTCATCAAGGTCCGCAATCGACTGATGCATCCGAAGTCAATGGACGATCTTCGAATCTCCGAACTGGAGATCAAAGCGATAAACTTAGCTCAAGACTGGCTGCGAGACTCCTTTAAGTCTCTGTTCGCGTCCCAACTCAGCAGAGACACAAAGAGTCCGAAACTTCGGAAAGGGAGATGAGACCTTACTATGGACAAGCGAAGCACGGTCGCCAAGATCCTCCCCGGAGCAGTGATCACGTCGGTCTCCCAATACTTGGAATATATCCAGGACGCTTGTTCGAACTTCACTGATCCCCTCTTTCGAGGGCATCGAGAAGAGAGTTGGTCGTTGGTTCCAAAAATCGCTAGGCTTGAGCTGCGGGACAACAAAGATCTTTTGTCGACGGAGCAGGCCATGCTCACTGAGTTCAGGGGCCGAGCGTTGCCACATCTTGAGTTTCAGCCCAGAACCAATTGGGAGTGGCTTGCTCTGGCCCAGCACTTCGGAATGGCAACACGCTTATTGGACTGGACAACGAACCCTCTCGCCGCTCTATGGTTCGCGATTGAAGGTCCTCCCGAAGGTCAATCGAGAGCTGCTGTCTGGATCTTCCACGCTTTTCCTTCCGACTACGTAGCCGACACAGAGAAGGAGTCCCCATTCTCCACAGACTGGACGAGAGTCTTTCGTCCCACGCACATGACGCGCCGGATCGTTGCACAAGACGGCTGGTTCACGGTTCACAAGTTCATTAAGAAACCAGCGCGATTTGTCCCCCTACAGAACAATACGAGGTACAAGAAGCGCTTGAGCTATGTCGTGGTGCCTCCCGATGCTTTTGCGCAGCTGCGGGCTGAGCTTGATCGATGTGGCATGAACTCGGCGTCTTTGTACGCCGATCTTCCTGGGCTTTCCCGACACATCGAGTGGAGGTTCTCACCGCTAGAGGACGAAAAGTGAATCGAGATCGTCTAACAAGAAGGGCATGCCGGCGAACGCCTACAGCGGCGTCTAGTGCCCAGCGTTAGAGCAATAAGGACTTTGGAAGATGGAATCATCTGAAGGACATCAAGCCACGTCAACGATTTATTTGACATTCTGCCAGCGGCCGCTTCTGGCCCGGAGGCAGCCGTTGATCCGCCAGACCGGCGACTGATCACGGTTCTCAGGAACAGGGAGCAGCATTGGCCAGCACGCGCAGGCATCCCATTCCTTCTTGTCTCGCACGATGGATGGCGGTTCCTCGACGGGGATGAGCCGTTGCCTGAGGAAGCATGAATACACTCGGCGCGCTGTCGAGGCCGCGGCGCCGGATCGCAAGCGGTCCGCCGTTCACCCTGTGCTAGCATGCGCGCCGAGGAGGGCGGATGAGCGAGATCGCGAGGCCGGTGCCAGCTGAGCCGGTGATCGATGCCGAAGCGCTGAAGAAGGCCGAGGAGTACATCGAGCACGAGGAGGGCGCGACCAACAAGCTGCGCGGAGCGCTCGGCGTTTTCGTCGCCGCAGTCGCGGTGGTGATGTCGGTGTTCCACCTGTACACGGCGTACGCGATTGTTCCGACGCAGACGCTGCGCCCGGTGCACGTGGCCTTCGTGCTGTTTCTCGTCTACCTGGTGTTTCCCGTCTCGAAGCGCTATCGCCACCGCGTCATGTGGTGGGACTGGGCCGCCGCGCTCGCAGCGGTCGCGGTGATCGCCTACATGCTCCAGGGCGGCGACGATTTCTGGGACCGCAATACTTCGCCCGGCAACTGGGACATGGTCTTCGGGGTCGCATTGATCCTGCTGATCCTCGAGGGCATGCGCCGCGCCTCGGGCTGGGTCATGCCCGCCGTGGTGCTCGTTTTCGTTCTCTACGCGCTCTTCGGCGAATTTCTTCCCGGCTCCTGGGCGCATCGCAGCTACGAAGTCGGCCGGCTCGTGGGGCATTTGTACATGACGCTCGAAGGCATCTTCGGGGTCGCCGTGGACGTCTCTTCGTCGCTGATCATCCTCTTCACGATCTACGGGGCGTTCCTGCAGTTCTCCGGAGCGGGCAAGTTCTTCATCGATTTCTCGTTCTCCGCCATGGGCGGGAAGTCCACGAGCGCCGGCCGCACGGTGGTGCTCGCCTCCTTCCTCCTGGGCGGCCCCTCGGGGAGCGGCGTCGCGACCACGGTGACGCTCGGCGCGGTGGCCTACCCGATGCTGGTCAAGGCCGGCTATGGCAAGAACGCCGCGGGCGGGCTGCTCGCGGCGGGAGGGTTGGGCGCGATCATCTCGCCGCCGGTGCTCGGCGCCGCGGCGTTTCTCATCGCCGAGTTCCTGAAGATCTCGTATCTCGACGTGCTCTTGATGGCGACGATCCCGACCCTGCTGTACTACTTCGCGCTCTTTCTCATGGTCGAGATCGACGCGCGCAAGTTCGGCATGAGCGCGGTGAGATTCGAGAACGTCGAATCCTTGTGGAGCCTCACGAAACAGTACTGGTTCCATTTCCTGTCGCTCGTGTCCATCATCGGCTTCATGCTCATGGGTTATTCGCCCGTGTTGTCGGTGTTCTGGGCCACGGTCGCGGCGTTCGCGACGAGCTTCCTGCACCGCGATTGCGCGATGTTCT
>WNGE01004890.1_pt1 | contig 15751 bp, 12 predicted proteins | sample 5400651 | NCBI WGS metagenome assembly WNGE01 (sample SAMN13153370, study PRJNA577476) | soil metagenome | isolation source: 60 cm soil or saprolite under grassland replicate 2 | place: USA:California | collected 2016-06-15 | reverse complement strand
GGCATATTCACAACACGCTGCCTACTTATAAGGTGAGAATTCGCGGCACGAAAAACACCTGGCTCACGCTGATCGAAAAAGGCGAAGTGAACGCGCTCAAGAGCCCTGAGATCCGCGCTCTCGCATCACGTTACGGCAATCCCGACGAAGTCCTTAGCGATGACTGGTCACCTTATATTCCAGGGATCAACGCGCCGGGTCGATATCAAGACTACGCCAAAGATCCGTGGAAGACATTTAAGGAAGTGATGCGCAAAATCGACACCGGCACCTTCGAATATTTTTATCCTTCGCCGAAGGCAAAGAGATAGATTTGCAATTCCCAATGGAAAGGAAAAGCGATCTTAGCTTTTGAATTTCCGATTGACCGGCAATCTAAAATCCAAAATCTAAAATCCAAAATATAAACCGTGAGCACAGCCTTCGCGTCCGACTCGCGCAAATTCTCGGCAAAAGAGCCTTTCTTGCTTTCGGGATCGTCACTCTTTTGGTCGCCGGTTTATTGTCGGCGATCAATTTGGCCTCCCACTTCGCGCTGAAGCTTTATATTGAAGACCAGCTTTCACGCCTGTCGTGGGACATCGCGCTATACCAGACCACCGATTTTTCAATCTCCGCTGAAGTTTCGACCGAGTTGCGCAAGATCGCCGGCATCCAACGCGTCGAGAGCCTGAGCTTTCTCCGTTCGAAGCCGCCGCCGGAAGCAATCCTGATGGTCGACGGCAAACCCTTGGCGTCTCCTTGGGTGTCGGTTCTGTCAGCGACCGACGTCTCGCTCTTGCCGCCCGAGGCGCGTCCGACCGCAACCAACGGCAACACCGCATTTCTTGCTTTGGTTGGTCCCGAACAGCACATGGGCAAGGCCTACTTGGCGCTCCAGGGATCGCGCCGCTTCACCGTCCGAGTTTACTCCGAGCACAAAAAGACCAGCGCGGGAGTTTTTGACATGGCGCTGGGCGGTATCGTGCGTTTAGAGCGCTCGGAAGTAAACCGTTATTTCATGGATGAGATCGGCTCGATTTCATTTGTTCCCTACATCGGCGTCATCCTCGTCGTGCCCCATAGCTTTGAACTACTTCAGCGCTTCGATGCGTTATCGCGCGGCGCGCTGGGCGATCACACGGATATTCACGTGACCGCGGGGGAATATCTACCGGAAGTAGTTCATCTCGCGCGCGTCGACCGAAAGGCGCTGATTTCTGGTTGGGATATTCAAGGTTCGCTGGCGAACCTCGAGAAACTCAATGCCGAGGTTGACCGGAGATCCAAATCCTTGGGGCCGACGATTTTCGTGGATAATGCGATTCTCGTTTTGCTCAAACGAATGGCGGAGATTTCCCGCCTGATCGGTTTGGCGACCCTGCTGATCGCGATTCCTTTACTCGTGATTGCCTGGATGCTCGCGTCGAATCTTTCGTCACTGCTCATTCTCAACGAAAGGCGCAAGCTCGGCCTCATGCGCCTGCGCGGCGTGCCCGGGAAGCTGCTCGGTCAGAGCCTTCTTATTTCGATTGGTCTCGGCGGGCTAATTGGCGGCATCATCGGCCTTACGTTGGGGACACTCATTCCCCTCTACGTTTACGAAGGCGGCGTGCTGTCTTGGACAACGCTGTCGCGTGTCCAGGGGCCTTTGTTGATGCTGCTTTTCTTGATCGTTGGATTAGTCCTAGTCATGCTGATTAGCCGCAAGCTGATTCGTTACGCGACGACAATTTCACCCCTCGAGGCGTCCCGCCGGGTGGCGATATCCGAATCGGCTCAAGCACGCACGCGCTTTGGCGTGCTCGAATGGCTCGCGCTGGTGATCGGCGCCTATAAAATCGGCGCTTGGATCGTCGATTACCATTTATCTTCCTATTTAGTGGCCGCTGAGGAAGATAGCGCGGCTTGGACTAACTTTGTTCAGGCGACGATCGCGTTCGACCGCGCGCTGGATTTCGTTGCGCTGCCGTTGTTCGTCTATGGCCTAGTCGCGCTCCTGGTGACGCAGCGACGATTGGTAAGCGGGCTTCTGAGTTCCGTCACTTACTTCGTTGGCGGGAAATTGCGCATGTTGTCGATCAAGCACATGTCGCTCAAGCCGCACCGGATATCGAGCTTTCTTCTGATCGTCGGCCTGATGGCGAGCGTCAGCTTGTATCCGAGCATCGCGTCAAAATCTTTCGAAGACAAGGCGCTGCGCGGCGCCACGGTACAAGTCGGTAGCGAACTGCACGTGTCGATTAGTCCCACCGATTTGGTGTCGGCGGAACAACTCGAGCAAGGACTCGGCGGCCAAGTTCAAGCCATCCGCGGCGAACTGAAAGAACGGTTAGCTAAGTTTCACAACCCAGCGGTCACTTCTACGGAATATATTTTTGAAGCCATACTGCCCGGATTTTTCTTCCCGGGATATGGGCTCAGCGGAGTGCCGCTTTATCTGATCGACGATCCGCAGCGCTATTTGAAAAACGCCATCTTCGAGGAAAAACTCGGCGTCACCGGAAAATTCAGCGAAGTGATCGCCGAGCTCAAGGGCCAAACGATCGCGGCGTCGCCGCCGGTGGCGGCGTTTTGGAACTTGAGCGCCGGCGAGCCGGTACTGTTGGGCGCCGACCTGAGCAAAAAGCCGGTTTTGGTTCCGGCCAGCGGGATCGTCGGCTTTCTTCCCGGCATGCCCCCGCGCAGCATTTCCGACCGCCAGAGCTATGTATCAGCGCGCATCGATTACCTGAACTATCTGTCGAGCACCGACGCCTATCTCGCGGGAACCATGGACAATCAGCGAATGGCGAATCTCAAGGTTCTGATTCCGCGCATCCTGCTGCTCGTCAGAGTAAAGCCCGACGGCGATGCCGGCTCGATCGTCAAGTCATTATCGCAAGCGCTCAAAGCGCGCCCGCTGGAGGTGCGCGAGCTCAAGCGCGAGCTGAAAAAAGTTGGCGGCGATATGTTTATCTTCCTCGCGCTGGAGAACATGCGCATCTACCTCGTCGGTGGCGTGCTGCTGGCTTTGATCGCGATACTCGCCATCGCGTTGACGAATTACTTGGAAGACCGCCGCACCCTCGGGCTCTTACGCGTGCGCGGCGTATCGCCGGCGCAATTGTTCCGCTTCTTCGCATCCAGTCTCTTGGCGCCGGCGTTGCTCGGGCTGGTGGTCGGGTTGCTGGTCGCCGCTGCGGCCGGTTTCGGTCTGACAAACTTGATCTGGAGTCTGCGTGAATTGAAATCCGTGGTTCATCTTCTGCCGACGCATCTAGTCATTTCAGACTGGACGGTGTGGATCAGTCTCGGCCTATTGGCCGTGGTCGTCACCATCGCGCTGCTTTTTAGTCTATGGGTATTCCGTCGCTCGGCGCGGACGAGCATGATGGAAGGATGAAAAGAATGGAGTGATGGAGTGTTGGAATAGTGGAGTGATGGGTTGGTCCGTATCCGATCCAATACTCCAGTACTCCAACATTCCATCACTCCAATGAGTCTGACTTCGGAGGATATCATGAGCGATAACGGCTTTTTCAAAAATCGCGGCGTGCCGGTCAAAGTCGCCAACCTGACGAAGTCCTATGAGACTTCGGCCGAACAGGTGCGGGCGTTGAAGGGTGTCGACTGGGAAATCAATCCAGGAGAAGCGGTCGCCTTGATGGGGCCATCGGGGTGCGGTAAGACGACGCTGCTCAACCTTCTCGGCGGAGTGGATCATGCGACGGGAGGCGATATCCTTGTCGGTGACCAGAAGCTCGGTTCTCTTTCCGAGCGCGACTTGGAAAAGTATCGGCTGCACAGAGTTGGTTTTGTTTTTCAATTCTTCAACTTGATCCCGACGCTCACGGCGATGGAAAACCTGGAGCTTCCAATGCTAATTGCGGACATCAGCTCTGCCGAGCGAAAGCAACGAATCGAAGGATTGTTGCAAATGGTAGGGCTGGGGGACAAAGGGCACAAACGGCCGGAAGAGTTGAGCGGCGGCGAGCAGCAACGGGTCGCGGTAGCGTTATCACTGGCCAATGATCCGTCGCTGATTCTAGCGGACGAACCGACCGGAAATCTGGACACCGGAAACACGGAAACGATCACATCGCTTTTTCTCTCACTGGCGGAGAACTACGGCAAAACCGTGATCATGGCGAGCCACGACCCCAAGGCCGTGGAACACTTCAAGAAAGTCTACAATATGCGCGACGGGAATTTTGTGTGACGCGCCATTACGATCGGCAGCAGATGGTTCGATGCCCGACACGAAGTTTGTTTTCTCAGCGCCCGCGATGAGGTTTCCGAGCTGAGTTGTTTGCTCAGTCGCGGTCCGACGGTCTTGTCACCCTGAGCGATAGCGAAGGGTCTCGTCTTCTTTCCACAGCGCACGTATGCCTCAGGATTCCTATTACGTTTACATTATGACCAACAAGTTTCGGACTCTGTACACCGGGGTGACGAATGATCTGGCGCGACGAGTATACGAGCACAAAAATAAAGTCCTTCCTAGCTTCACGTCCCGCTACAACATCACGATGCTTGTTTACTTCGAAGAAACGAGTGATGTTCAAACCGCATTAAATCGGGAGAAACAAATAAAAGGCTGGAAGCGCACGAAGAAGAGCGCTTGTTTGCATCGCTCAATCCGAAATGGATTGACTTGAGTGCAGGATGGTACAAAGACGAGATTCTTCGCTAACGCTCACAATGACACCCAGCCATCAAGAGCGCTATTCTTGACTTCAAATTTCAATGCCTCTCGTGGTAAGTCTCCTTGAGTTAGGAGGGATTTCAATGGGATATACGCGATGGATATATAAATGCTGTCTAGAGAGAATAGTCAGTCTTTCGTTCTTGGTTGCACCATTACTGCTCGCCTTTCTCTTCGCACCGGCGACCGCTGATTCGCCCAGCGATTCTAAACGGGCGGCTTTTGAAGTGATCGATCGCAACGCCGAGCAGATCGCGACGGTCGGTGATGTGCTCTATTACTTCGGCGAGCCGGGTATGCAGGAGTACGAGAGTTCGAAATATTTGAAGGAAACCCTGGAGCGGATCGGCTTCAAAGTCGAAGTCGGCGGCGCTGGATTACCGACGAATGTTTGGGCGACGTGGGGTTCGGGAAAGCCCGTGATCGCTATTGCCACCGAGATGGATTCACTGCCCGAAGGCTCACAAACTCCGGGCAGCATTCCGCGCAAGCCGCTTGTCGAAGGCGCGCCAGGTCATATGGAAGGGCACAACCTGATGGCGGCATCTGCTGTCGGGGCGGCGCACGCGGTCAAGAAGGCGATGGAGCAATTCAAAACTCCCGGCACGATTGTGGTCTCGATCGGTCCTGCCGAAGAACAATTGATGAGCCGCCCCTATTTGGTCCGCGACGGATATTTCAAGGACGTTGACGCGGCGATCCTCACGCACGTTGCCGACAGCTCGGCTACAGGGTACGGCTTGCAAAATTATGCTTTGATCGGTGCCAAGTTCACTTTCAAAGGCAGAACCGCGCACGGCGGCGTAAATCCCTGGGACGGTAAGGACGCCGTCGATGCGGTTGTCCTGATGGACATCGGTTTCGACAAGCTGCGTGAGCATCTGCGACCGACTTACCGCGGCCACCGCACGATCACCATTGGCGGCGTGCAGCCAAACATCATTCCCGATGTTGGCCAGATCTGGTGGTTTATTCGCGACGCTAACGGTCCGTGGGCCAAGGAAAATTTCGACAAGCTGGTCAACATTGCGCGTGGCGCGGCACTGATGACGGGAACCACAATGGAAATGGAGCCGTTCGGCGCCGCATGGCCGTCGCTCGGTAACAAGGTGATTGCCGAAACGATTCAGAAAAACATCGAAATGGTCGGTATGCCGAAGTGGACGGATGAAGAAAACAAGTTCGCCAAGGAATTACAGAAATCGTTGGGCAGAAAGGAAGAAGGTCTTCCGACCAAGGTAGAGCCGCTCCTAGCGTCGAGGCAGAATAGTTCCTCAAACGACATTGGAGATGTTACTTGGGTTGTGCCGAGCGCGACTGTTCGATTTCCCGTTGTCGTGCCTGGCGTGCAACCGCACCACTGGACGGCAGGTATCACGCCGACAATGTCAATCGCCCATAAGGGCGCAGTCGTTGGCGCAAAGGTCATCGCTGCTTCTGTACTTGACCTGCTGGCATCGACTGAGCTTCGCGCCGCCGCGAAGAAACAGTTTGAAGAAGATACGAAGGAAACGAAATATTTTTCGCTGCTGCCGCCGGGCGCCAAGCCGCCGCTGGATTTGAACAAGGAAATGATGGATAAATATCGTCCGGCGATGCGGAAGTTTTATTTGAACAAGAAGGCGGAGTTTAAGTAGGCGTGGTTCAAGACCCGGCCTTTCGCCGTTAGGGACATTTGCAACAGAGCCGGTACTAGGCGAATTGACGCGATAGCCAGGAGGATTCCCATGCGGAAGAGTCTTTTGGCGTCTCTCGCGATAGTTTTTCTCTACGCCTCAGCCCAGTCGGCTGATAAGGTCAGGATCGGATTTCCAGATTTCTCGTCGCCATTTCTCTCGCTGCCCTTAGGACAGAAGCCGGGTTATTTTCAACAGGAAGGGATTCAAGCCGAGTTCATCCGAATCAGGTCTACCGTTGCGTTGACAGCGCTAGTGAGCGGTGAACTCGATTATCACACCGTCCTGGGTCCCGGGATCGCCGCAGCGATCCGGGGAGTTCCGGTCAAAATCGTCGCCTGTTACACACCGACCGTCGCTACCATTCTGATTTCCCGACCAGAGTTTAAATCCGTCGAAGCGCTTCGGGGCAAGACGGTTGGACTCAACAGCTACGGCGGCGGCCTCGAGGGCCAGGCGAGGTTGATGTTCAAGCATTTCGGCTTTGACCCGGACAAAGACGTAAAATTTCTCGCCACCGGAGGCGTCGAGTCCCGGCTCACCGCTTTGAAGCAAGGATTGACTTCGGCCACATTGGGCTCTCCGCCGATAGATTTTTTGGGAAAGAAGCTCGGCTTTATCGTCCTGGCGAGAGCCAGTGAACTTTTCAGCTATCCCTCGAGCGGATTGATCGTGAACGTAAAGAAGATTAAAGAGAAGCCGGACGAGATCAAGCGAATGCTTAAAGCGGGCATCAGAGCCAACCGCTACATCAATCAGAATCGCGAGAGTACGATCCAGGCCATGTTGGAGTGGATGAAAATTGACCGAGAGATGGCCGTGGCTACCTACGATTCGGTCGTGAAGACTTACGGCGATGATTTGTCCGTGCCCGAGAGCGGGCTCCGGCTACTGATTGAGGAGGCGAAAAAGGCGGCCAATTTGAGCCGCGAAGTATCACTCAATGAGGTTGCGGATCTCTCGCTTCTCAGAGAAGCGCAGAGGGAGTTGGGGATTATAGGAAGGTAGGAAAAAATCATGCCTCCAGTAGAACAGATCAAGGCTAAGCGGGCCGGGATCGGTTTACGCGCCTGCGACCACGGCCGAGCGTTTCCCGGCTTTACCTTGTTCGCGCCGCAAAGTGGCGGTGGCAAGGTTTACCTGATCGACCTTGACGGTAACGCGGTTCACACCTGGCAGATGCCTTACGCTCCCGGCAACTCCGGCTATCTCACCGAAAGAGGCACTTATTTTTACAACGGAAAGACCGTCGATAATTCAGCGCGATACATCAGTCGGCAGCCTTGGAAAGGCGGCGTGGCCCTGGAGGCGGATTGGAACGGGCGCGTTCTCTGGGAAGTTCGTCATCCCGACCATCATCACGACGGCATACGACTTCGTAACGGCAATGTCTTGCTTATTTGTTTAGCTCAGCTGCGTGACTATCTCGTGGCGCAGGTCAAAGGCGGTCTACCCGGCACCGAGCACGACGGCAAGATGTATGCGGACTATCTCGTCGAGATGACGACCGATGGGCAAGTCGTTTGGGATTGGAGTACTTGGGAGCACCTGGACCCGGTGACCGATCGTATCGCGGCGGTGCAAGATCAGCGTGAAGCATGGACCCATGCTAACGGTCTCGCCGAGCTGACGAATGGCGACATCGTTGTCAGCTTTCGAAATATCTCCACCGTGATCATCATCGATCGTCGAACCGGCGAGATCATCTGGAAGCTTGGTGCGCCTCCGCTGTCCGGCCAGCATGCGCCAACACCGCTCCCTAATGGCAACCTGTTGCTATTCGACAATGGCCCGCACCGCTTGGACCATTCTATGACGTTTTCACGTGTCATCGAGGTCGAGTTGGCGAGCAAGCGAATCGTCTGGAAGTATCAGGAGAGACGGGAGTATGAATTCTATAGTCCGAGGATTTCGAATGCTCAGCGGCTGCCGAACGGCAACACGCTGATCTGCGAGGGCGATTTCGGTCGTCTCTTCGAGGTGACGGGCGACGGCGAGTTGGTCTGGGAGTTCGTCAATCCCTACTTTGGCGAAGGGCCCACGGGACAAAACAATCGTGTGTTTCGCGCTTATCGCTACAGTAAGGAGGAGATTGCTAAAGCCAAAGCCACAGGAGGTGGGTGATGAAAATCATTTTGGCTTCGCTGATAATTCTCCTGCTTTACAACTCGACTCACGGTGCAGATAAGATCAGGATCGGAGTTCCAGAATTCAACGCCCAATTTCTTCCTCTGGATTTAGCAGAAAAGCGGGGCTTCTTTAAAGAGGATGGTCTTCAGGGCGAGACAATCCGCATAAATCCCACCGTTGCACTCGCCGCATTAGTCAGCGGAGAACTCGATTACTGGACGGTCATTGGAAATTCGGTTGCGGCCGCGATCCAAGGAGCGCCGCTAAGAGTCTTGGCTTGTTACGTGCCTGGCTCCCCGAGCGCACTGATCGTACGCCCGGAATTTAAATCTGTTCAGGAGCTTAAGGGGAAAGCCATTGGACTCAACACCTCCGGCGGCGCTCTTGAGTCCACGGCAAGGTTGATATTCAAGCATTTTGGCGTTGATCCCGACAAAGAAATAAAGTTTCTTCCCTTGGGCACGAACGAACGCCGTTTTTCTGCGATGAAGCAGGGGTTGACTGCCGGCACGATGGGCTCTCCCCCGCTGGATTTTATCGGCAAGAAGATGGGATTTGTTGTGCTGGCGAGGGCATACGAACTTTTTAGTTATCCGACGAGCGGTGTCATCGCCAGCGTGAAAAAGATCAAAGAAAAACCGGATGAGGTTAAGCGGTTAATCAAGGCAGGGATTAAGGCTACCCGGTATATCATTCAAAATCGAGACGGCACGATTCAGTTTATGACGGAGCGGTCAAAGATCGAAAAAGAAATGGCAACAGCCACGTATGATAGCGTCTTGAAGCTCTTTAACGACGACGGAAGCGTGCCTGAGAAGGGACTCCTCCTGGTCATTGATGAGCTAAAAAAGCTTGCGAAGATAGAGCGTGAGATTTCTCCCAGCGACGTCGCGGATCTCGCAATTCTCAAAGAAGCGCAGAAGGAACTGGGTATCAAGGGGAGGTAAAGATCAAATAAGCGTGAAGCTATGTAAAAGAGGAGGGTCGTGAGATGAACTTTTGTGATCGCCCACAAACGTTGCTCGAAGTTCGGCGCTATCGCGCTTCAAGAAATGTCCGTGAGAATAATGGGCCGAGCGCTCTTGTTAGAGGACGAAATCGGCACTCTTTCCGTAAAACTCTGGGGCTGGGTTTGACCGTAATACTGTTACACGGCACAGAGGTCCTCGCTGAACCCCTCAAGCTAGCATACGCAGCTCTCTCCGCCGGGCAGGTCGCATCTTGGATCGCAAAGGAAGGTGGATATCTTTCGAAGTACGGTATAGAAGGCGAGCTCATTTATATTCCCGCGGTGGCAGCCACCCAGGCGCTGATCGCGGGCGAAATTCAGCTGGCTCAAGTCACGGGGGTCTCTACTTCCGGGGCTATCTTGGCAGGGGCCGACGTAAGAATCGTAGCCAGCTCGCTCAACCGGCTCGTCGGCTCGATTTACGTCCGGCCGGAAATAAAGACAGCGGAGGATCTCAAAGGGAAAAAAATTGGGATATCAAGGTTCGGCGCGTTAAGCGAAACGGGAGTTGGGATTTTTCTCGAGCGCTTCGGCCTCAAGCGCGGCACGGACGTGGCCATCATCCAGTTGGGCGGTCTGCCCGAGATTGTCACGGCGATGGAAAAAGGCGCCGTCGAAGCCGGCTTTGCTTCTCCTCCCAATTCGAGTCGGGCTAAACGGCTCGGCATGAGAGAGCTGTTCGATATCGACACGCTCGGCATAGAGCTGCAGCAGACTTGTATCACCGTTACGACCAAGTACCTGCGCGAGCACCGGCCGGTCGTCAAGTCCTTCGTCCAGGCTTACGCAGAGGGGCTTCATCGTTTTGTCACCGACCGGGATTTTTCCGTTCGGGTGATGAAAAAGTATTTGCGAGTGGACGAAAAAGAAATGCTGGACGACGCTTATACTTTTTACTCTAAAAGAGTCCAAAAAATTCCGTATCCGACGCTTAAGGGTATAAAGTTTATTTTAGACAGTATGGCGGAAACGCAGCCCCGGGCAAGGAACGTGGCGCCGGAGAGTTTTGTCGATCTTTCCTTGCTTCAAGAGATTGAACAGAGCGGGTTTTTCAAGCAACTGTGGAAAAACTAGCTGTGCTGTTCCAGATGTTGGTTGTGGAGGCACTGGAAGACGGAAGCTCTATTATGAGGAGACTATTTGGCGTTTTGCTCGCTAGCTTAGTTCTACAGCCGTCAGTCCATGCGGCTGATAAGATAAGGATTGGAATTCCGGACTTCACCGCCCAATTTGGCTCTTTGCCCTTGGGACAGAAGAGGGGCTTCCTTAAAGAGGAGGATCTTCAGGGCGAGGTCATCCGCATGAATGCCACCGTCGGACTGGCAGCGTTAGCTATCGGAGAGATCGATTATTATACGGTGATTGGCCCTGGAGTCGCTGCAGCGATCCAGGGAGTCCCGATTAAGGTCGTTGCTTGTTACGTGCCCAGCGCTCCCTTCGCCCTCATCGCCCGCCCCGAGTTCAAATCCGTTCAGGACCTTAGGGGGAAGACAATCGGGCTCAACACCTTCGGCGGCAATATTGAGGTCGTAGCGAGGCTGATATTCAAACATTTTGGACTCGACCCGGAGAAGGAGATAAAGTTTCTTGCGTTAGGCGTTAGCGAACGCCGCTTTGCTGCGATGAAGCAGGGACTGGCCGCTGCCACGTTGGGAACTCCGCCATTGGATTTTTTCGGCCAGAAGATGGGGTTTGTCGTCCTTACGCGAGCCCATGAACTTTTCAGTTATCCCGCTAGCGGTGTCCTAGCCAGCGTGAAGAAGATCAAAGAAAGGCCGGATGAAGTTAAGCGAGTGATCAAAGCGGGCATCAAAGCCAACCGCTATTTTCGTCAGAATCGAGAGGGCACAATTCAAGTCATGATGGAGTGGATGAAAATTGATAAAGAGACGGCTACGGCGACCTACGACAGCGCCTTAAAAGCCTTTAGTGACGACGGGAGCGTGCCCGAAGATGGATTCCGCATTCTAATTGAAGAGACCAAGAAGCAGGCCAAGGTGACCCGCGAAGTTTCTCTAAGCGATGTCGCGGAGCTCTCGATTCTCAGAGAAGCGCAACGAGAATTGGGAATTAAGAAATGACGGTGCTGAACTAGGGGTAGCGCGACCGGAATCCAGAAATTTCAAAGATTTCTGACTGCCGGTTTGGACCGGCATGACGGCAAAGATGACGGATGACTTATTCAATGAATTTTAACTATAGGACACTAGAAGGAAAACAAAGCAAACGAGGAGGAATCATGAAACTCTGGATAGCCTTACTCGCGATCTTAATCGCGTCGATGTGGTCTGGTACCGCCTTCAACGCAGAAAAGACCACCTATCCCCCGCCCCGGTTCCCGTCCTACGTGAAGCCGCCGAAGTCGATCGACGATGTCTTGCCTTATGCCCGCGCGGCGGTGCGCCAGACCGGTGGCCGGACTCCGCTTGGACTGGTGGAGAAGGGAACCGTGCTGATCGTGACGGAAGCTACCGCGGAAGAGATGGTGCTGCAGGCGATCAGGCGCGCTTATGAGGAGCGCGGGGTCAAGGTTCAAATTGTTCCTGACTATGAGCTCGTCGGGATCAGCAAGGAGGAGGCGCGCAAAGCCAGGGAGGCTACGCGCGGTTTCACGTCCGAGCAAGGTTACATGGAAGCGGAACGCTGGATCAGCAGACAGTTTTCCGATCCGGAAGTTCCCAAAAAGTGGCTGAAGGAGAGAAGGCCGGACCTGTATAAAGCACTATTCGAAAAAGAAGCGCACATTACGCCGCAGCTCAAAGCCACCGTCGACAAACTCACGCGCAAGGGTCTTTCGGAAGGGTTGATCAAGTACCTGGACAAACATCCGGAAATGAATGCCGTTTTCTTCCAGCGTGGCGGGCGCACGGCGGCGAGTCGAACGATGGGCGAACACAGCAAGAAATTTTTTGGCAATTTTATTTTTGACAATCGCTGGGAGCTGATGAACAAGGCGGCGACTTTTCCGGGGGACGTCTGGCGGCTTGCCGAAGAGAGAATCATCGAGCCTCTAGCGTGGGTCGACCGTGTGCATGTCACCGATCCGGAAGGAACCAACTTCACTTTTGATGTCGATGAAAAGCAGGCACAGGCGTGGGCTAAGGGAGGATACCAACAGGGACATCTCTATATGTTTCCCCACCAGGCCACGGGCCGGTTTCCCTACTCAACGGTGGACTACCCTGCCTTCACGAAAGAATATAATCCCCGCTTTCTGCTCAAGGTTAACGGCATTTTTGCCGGCACGACCAATCACATCGGATCTTATCCGAGAATCGAGGTCCGTTTGAAAGACGGCTACGTGGCGGAGGTAAAGGGCGGAGGAATCTACGGCGAAGTGTGGCGGGAGTTTCTCAAGTACCCCAAGATCAACGACGTCACTTATCCCTTCCACGATCAACCCGGCTATTGGTGGATCTATGAAGCCGGGCTGGGGACCAATCCCAAGTTTTTCAAGCGGCCGGACGAAGCTATGGAAGGGACAAATTCCTCGGAGCGGAACAACGCCGGGGTGATTCATTGGGGATTCGGCTTGCGTCTACATCATGGGCCGGACAAGCCGCTGGAATCGAAAGAGTGGATGGATTTCGCCGCGCAGCATGCGCTGCCCAACGATCATTGGTGGCATGTTCACAACACGCTGCCGACCTATCGGATTCGCATCCGAGGGACCAAAAATACCTGGCTCACGGTCATCGACAAAGGAGAAATCACCGCCTACAGAGCGCCCGAGGTGCGCGCCCTCGCGTCGCGCTATGGCGATCCGAGGGATCTACTCGCGGACGATTGGTCGCCGCATCTACCGGGAATCAATGCGCCCGGGAGCTATGAGGATTATGCGAAGGATCCGTGGAAAACTCAGGTTATGGTGATGAAAAAGATCGAGTCTTCGAGCTATGAGTATTTTTATCCGGGGCTGAAAAAAAAGTGATCCGGGTTCGTTGGTTAGCCGGCTAGAACTCGACGGGATCGCTACGCAGGTGTCATCCTGAGCAAAGCGAAGGATCTCTCAGAGTATGCCGATGCTGTACAAGTCCTACTACGTTTACATTATGACCAACGAATCGAATACTCTTTACACAGGAGTGACAAATGATCTCACAAAGAGGGTTTTTGAGCACAAAAACAAGCTGCTTCCTGGTTTTACTGCGAAGTACAACATTACAAGACTTGTCTATTTCGAAGAGACCAACGATGTTCAAACAGCAATAGCTCGGGAGAAACAAATCAAAGGATGGCTTCGGAAGAAAAAGCTTGCATTGATTAGCTCGGTAAATCCCAAATGGGAAGACTTGAGCGCTGATTGGTACAAGGGAGAGATTCTTCGCTCTCGCTCAGAATGACATCGGAGGAAGATATGAAACACTGGATTGTCACATTTGCGATATTGGTTTGTCTAGCGCTCGGTGACCGTACGTATGGCGCTGAGAAGAATATCTATCCTGCGCCCCGTTTCCCCTCTTACACCAAAGCGCCGAAGTCGATCGATGAAGTTATGCCCTACGCGCGCGCGATCGCGCGGCAGACGACCGGCTTGCAGGGCGACGGCTTTGGAATTCTGAAAGACGGCGAGAGCGTTGCGCTGGTTTTAACGGCGAGTGCTGAGGACATGGTTGTGCAGGCGCTCAAGCGCGCCATTGAAGAGCGGGGCGTCAAAGTCCATTTACTTAACGACTACGAGCTTGTCGGCGTCAGCCGCTCGGATGCTGCCGAGCTGCGCAAAGCGCGGCGGCAGTTTACTTCAGAGCAGGGTTACATGGAGGCGAGAAGATGGATCGATAGCCGGTTTGCCGACCCCGAAGCGCCGAAAAAATGGCTCAAAGAGCGGCGGCCCGATCTGTATGAGGCGCTTTACCCGGCGAAGGCCGAGATCCCCGAACGTTTGAAGGAAGCACAGAAAAAACTCGATAATGAAAACATTGGCAAGGGCATCAAGCAATTTCTCGAAAAGAACCCGAGCGTACGAGGCGTTTTCTGGGGCACCGGCGGCACGACGACGTTGCGGCGTTATGTGCGTCCGTATGAAGAGAAGTATCTGGGGGTGATGGTCTACGATAACCGCTGGACGGTGATGAGCAAGATTTCTTCATTTCCCGGCGATGTGTGGCGGCTTGCCGAGGAGCGGACCATCGAGCCGATCGGTTGGGCCGACCATCTGCAGATCACTGATCCGGAAGGAACGAATCTCGCTTCAGAACTCACCGAAGATATGTCGGAACGCTGGGCGCGCGGCGTTTATCAGCAGGGACATCTTTACATGTTCCCCAATCAAGCAACGGGGCGCTTTCCGTATTCTGTTGTCGAGTATCCGGCGTTCCAGAAGAAATGGAACCCACGCTCGCCGACGCCAAAGCCCAACGGTGTCATCGCCGGCACGGCGAATCACGCGGGCCATTTTCCGCGAACTGAAGTGCAAATCAAGGATGGCTTCGTCGCCGACATAAAGGGGACGGGTGTGTACGCCGATGCCTGGCGTGAGTTTCTCAAGTATCCGAGGATCAACGAAGTGACCTATCCCTATCACGACCGTCCGGGCTATTGGCTGCTTTACGAAGCCGCGCTGGGCACCAATCCAAAATTCTATAAGAGGCCGGATGAGAATATGGTGGGAGAAAACACCACGGAGAGAAATCGCAGCGGCGTGATGCACTACGGCCACGGCATCCGTGTGCACCATGGCCCCGACTCGCCGGAGTGGGCCAAAGAATGGGTCGAGTTCACCAAGAAGAATAACCTGCCGGACGACCACTGGTTTCATATCCACAATTATTTCACCACCTACAGGCTCCGTGTGCGCGGCACAAAAAACACCTGGGTGACCATCATTAACAAGGGCCGTATGTCGTCGCTCGATAGCCCGGAAGTGCGCGCCCTCACTTCTCGCTACGGCGATCCGAAGGAGTTACTGGCCGAGGATTGGGTGCCGGAAATTCCCGGCATTAATGCCAAGGGACGCTATGACGACTACGCCAAAGATCCATGGAAAACGGTCACGAGCATCTTCAAGAGAGTGGATGACGGAACCTATGAATATTTTTATCCCGCCGCGAAGTCGGCGGGAAAGAAATAGCCGCAAAGAACGCAAAGATCGCAAAGTGGGAAATGATCGTGACGATCGCCCGCCGATCGATATGTTGGGCGAAGCCACAACATGAATACACCATTTTATAAAAGCTCGCCGGGGTTACTAACAACAGTTATCTTGTCGATTTGGTCGACTGGTGTGTTCGCCGAAGACATTACCGTCTCCTACGCTTCGCTCGGCGCGGC
>WNGE01007879.1_pt1 | contig 15752 bp, 19 predicted proteins | sample 5400651 | NCBI WGS metagenome assembly WNGE01 (sample SAMN13153370, study PRJNA577476) | soil metagenome | isolation source: 60 cm soil or saprolite under grassland replicate 2 | place: USA:California | collected 2016-06-15 | reverse complement strand
CGGCAACCAGGCCTGTTCGCGCACTGGTCACTGCGGTACACGACCTGACACCTGAACGGCACGAGCCGGATAAACCGAGAGGTTTACGTCCGGATCTGTGGGGGCCTGGGGGTGAGATTCCCCCGGGCTACCCGGCATTGTTACCGCCGTCGCATTGAGGCAGGCTGCCTCTGCGGGAATGCGGGCGATGATGGAACGGGTGTCCGAGTTTCCGAGCCCGGTGGAGGCGAAGCTCACCGGTATTGCCCTGGACCCGCAGGGTCGCGATTTCGCTGACCAGGTCTTGGACGCCTACTGGTCGGACGAGCCGCGTCAGCAAGACGCGCTGAGCTCCAGCAGCACCGACCGCGAGGTCATCATTGGTAGCGGATTCCACGCAGCGGTGTACGCAGCGGTCCGTGTCCTGTGTGGATACCCGAAGCCACTTGTGTTGGAACGCAACGAGCGGGCCGGTGGCACCTTCGCTATGACCGTGCGGCCGACGTTCTACCTCAACTCCCATAACCGCGCGGGAAGCGGAGGACTGGCAGGCGACCAGGGGGCGAGCCTGAACTACCTGCCGGGCGCACCGATCCAGGCGGCTAATGTGTCCATGGTGGAGTACCAGACGAACACGGACATGGCGTTCGTCATTCGGTTGGCGTTGGCGCAGTTCGCTGATGTGGTGACCAATGCCAAGGTCCTGTCCGTCTCTCGTGACGGAACAGGGGTGGAGATCGAGATTGAGGATCGCGACCCTCTGCTCGCCGGGCGTGTCATCGACGCGCGGGGAGTGGGTGATCCGGACAACCAGGACGTTGCCAATGGCACAACGATCCTCACCTTCCCGCAGTTCATGCAGCGCATGGCGAGCATGTGGCCGCTGCGTGGTGTGCGTCGTGTTGCGGTTGTCGGTGGTGGTGACTCTGCCAAGTGCGCCGTCGAGTCGTTCCTTGGCATCGCGCCGCAACCGTTCATGGCTGCTGCTGCACTGGACAGTGTGGACCGGATCGACTGGTTCTCCGACGAACTGCCGACTACTTGCGAAGGGTGGCAGCAGGAGATTCGTGGCAGGTATCAGGCCATTGGTCGCTACCTGCGGCCGGACCGTCTCGGCGTGCGGCGCCTGGATGTGTTGGGTCGTCGGGCACGGCCAGTCGCGCTGCCCGGCATGGGACTCATCGATGGTCGCACGTACGATCTCGTTGTCCTCTGCACGGGCAACCGGGAGGCGGCCATCGATGGGCTCGACTTCGGGGCTTTCGATGAGTACGCGATTCCGGACGCGAATGTCGTTGCCCGTGAGCACTACAACCTGCCCGCGTTCCGGGTCGGTCCACATGCGAGATTGCCGTTCACTCGACAGGAGCGAGAGGATGGAGTCGCGGACATCTCTGCCAATGCCGTCTCGATGTTCCGGACGGCGAACCAGACAGCGGCATTGGCGGCAACGCTTCGCGCAGTGACGCGGGATTGAGGCACGGGACCCTGCTAGGTGCTGCATGACGCGCCGACCTACACCGGCGACTGTCACGACGACGACGATCTGTGCCGCCACCGTTCGCCAGGTTCCTGGACCTGTCCACGGCACACCTGCCGGAACATCTCGGCAGTCATGGACTGTCCGGGCAGGACGGTGTGGTTGCCTACCAGCTGGAGTACGGCTGGCTGATGTGGGTCCCACCGGACCCGGCCGCGCACGCCGGCGACTACCCCGACCTGCCCGCCGAGGTGCTGGCCGTCCAGCGCTGCGCCCGCGCGTTGGGCTGCGCCGACGCCGACGCCGACCAGGTCGGCGGCCTGCTCACCTGGGACTGGTAGCGCCAGACCCACACCCCACCCGTGTGACTTTCCGGGACGGCGCCGGCCGCATGCCGCATCCCGGGAACACCCCGGGTGCGCGTGCGACCCGACGCGGTCTCCGGTGAACTCCCGAGGGAGGACCCACCATGTACCGCACCCCACCACTGACCTTCGACCCCGCCGCCGTCCGGGCGTGGCTGCGCCAGCCCAGCGACGAGTTCGAGGACACGAGCCGCGCCGAGAGCCTTGGCGTGGACGACGAGCTGACCGCCCCCGGCGTGGAAGGCTTCCTGAATACCGTCGACGACGTCCTGGCCGCCTCGCCGGTCGGGCTGCACCGCCGCGCCGACATCACCGCTGTGGATCTGTGGCTCATCCCCGACGGCGACGTCCTCGATCAGGGTGCCCTGATCACCGTCGACCTCGCCAACGGGGTCCGCCTGGCGACCCTGCACCAGGACATCAAAGACTTCGCCGACCGCGACCAACACGGCATCCCCGCCGTGTTGTCCGCACTGGCGCACGTCGCCAACCAGGCTGCGCCTGCCCGAACAGATCGATGACGAGCTGCTCGCCGAGCTGCGGGAGGCGTTCGACACCGGCCGGCGGCCCACGCGGATCGACCTGCAAGCGGTCGCCGACGCGGTGAACGCCCGCGGCCTGCCCGCCCGGGTGGAACACAGCGGCGGCAACACCGCCACCCTGTACGCCGGCGAGCAGATCCTCGATGCGTATGGGGATGTGCGCTGGTCGACCTCGGCCGGGCCGGGCTGGTTCGAGGCGCCGGGGCGCAGGGAACCGTTCGCGGACACCGAAGAGTTCGGCGTCGGCCCGCACGACGACAGCTGGGGCGTCGGCGTACCGCAGTACGCCACGACGCAGCGGATCGCCGATCTCGTCGTCGCGGTGACCGCGGGAGCCGACGCGCAGCTGGCCCGGTTCACCGAGACGGTCGCCGCGGCCCGAGCGGCGATGTGGAACGCCTTCGCCACGGCGTACCCGGATGCGAACACGGCAGACCTACCGCCGGGCCTCGACGACGCCGTTGCCGCCGAACTGCGCAAGCTGCTCACCCGCTGGCTCGACCGGCACTGGCCCGCGTTCCACGTCGTCCCGGCCCAGCTGGCCACGACCCTCAGCCGCACCGACACCACTACCGGAGACGGGTCACCCTGACCGGTCTGGGGCGCCGAGCATCGCTGCTCATTCGACTGATCCCGCGCGGCAGGCGGCCGACGCTCCCGGCGTCATGCCGCCGCTGCGCGGGTCAGCCACGCGCCGGCTACGTCCCGCCGACCAGGCCACCGCCCGACCCTCGCCGGCGGCCCTGACCGCGGGCGCAGCCCGACATCCACCCCAAGCCTGCGAACCGTGAGGAGAACCCTCGTGTCCAACGCCTTCGACACCTTCGCTCACCAGCATCCGACGGCCACCCGCCGGGCACTGACTGTTGCGCACCTCTATGTGCTGACCCTGCCGGGCGCCACCGTCCTGGCGGCCATCACCGGCCACACGGTCCTGACGGTCATCGGCGTGTTCGCCGCCATCGGCTTCTACGCCATCGGCTACGCCGCCGCCGCACACCGCTCCACCCGCCGTACCCGGGAGCAGGTCGCCCAGGCGCGCCGTGACCCGCTGACCGGGCTGCCCAACCGGGCCATCGCCGACGAGATGCTCGCCGAGGCCACCCGCACCGGCGCAGCCATGACGGTCGCGTTGGTGGACATCGACGGCCTCCACATGGTCAACACGAACTTCGGACACGCCGCCGGAGACCAGTACATCACCACCGTGGCTCGACGCCTGGCCGGCGCGGTACCGCCCGGCGGCTGCCTGGCCCGCCAAGGCGGGGACGAGTTCACCCTGCTCGCCCCCGGCGTCGACCCGGACCAGCTGGCCACCGACATCGGCGCGGCCCTGGCCGGACCGGCCGTCATCGCCGGGTCCCGCATCCAGCCGCGCGCCAGCGTCGGCATCGCCGCAAGCGGCGGCGCCGACGCGAACCACACCCGGGCCCGCGCCGACTCGGCCCTGTACACAGCCAAACTGGAGGGCGGCAACTACGTCCGGCTCTACCAGCCGGACCGGGATCCAGAACCGGCCCCGGACGGTACCCGCCCGCTGCTGCGCCGCCGCGACATCAACCCCCTCGCCGCCGCCGGTGTCGCGTGGCTGCCCGCACCCGGCGACGACCTGATCCCCCTGCTGCTGACGCTCGCCGACACGGACATCGTCCACGACGCGCTGAGGATGGCCCGGGACCAGTGGGCCCAGGCCGCTGCCCAGGCCGAGGCCGGGGCGCAGCGCCCCGAAACGCCGCCCAGCAGCGAACCGGGCTGGATGAACATCGAACCCACCCCGGCCGGTTACCTCGGCATCGCCCGCATCGCCGCCGACCAGCAGGCCCGCTACAGCCGCCTCATCGACCGCCTGCGCCCGATCCTGCGGGCAGCGCAAGACATCGAGGCGAGGCGGTCCACGGCCAGCCCGAGGACCTGAGCCGCCGCCAACGCGACCTCGCGGCACGGGCCTACACCCTGCTGCAGGACGCCATCGACGACTGACACCCATCCACCCCCCACCACATCGGGAGTACCTATGCACCCTGTTGCACCGCCCACGCACGTGGGCGACCGGCACTGGCCGGTGCTCAGCGCCGTCCGCGTCGAGCGCGGCGACCACCCGGCCGAGTTCGTCGTCGTTGTCGACTGCGGCGAACCCACGCCCCGCGAGCCCTACGCCACGCTGCGCGTCTATATGTGGCCGGAGGGCAGCAAAGCCGAGCAGCGCGAGTACGACCTGACCTTCGCCCAAGCGCAGCGCAGCATGCTGGAGCGGGCCGGGCTCCTGCCGCGCAGCACCGTCGAGGTCGTTGTCGTGCGCGACCCCGACCGCAGCAACGACTAGACCATCGTCATCGACGGGAAGGCCCGCCCGGACGGCACCAGCCGCCACGTGCGGGTAATCACCCACGACATCGACCTGGGCGCCAGTGAGATCACCCGAACCTGGGTTGCCGCCGAACTGGAACGCGTACAGGCGATCTCCCCGGCCGCCGCCGCCCACGCCCACGACGTGATCGCCATGTACGCCCACGACAACGATGTGGAGGTGCCGTGATGGCCGAGGTCACCCTCGACGACGACGAACCCGAATTCGCGGTCGCCCGCGACGAGGCCGGTGACGTTGCGCTGACCATCCGCGCCGAGCGCACCACCATCCGCGCCGAGCGCACCACCATCCGCGCCGAGCGCACCACCATCCGGATCACCGTCGGCCGCGGCTACGACAGCGCGTCGCTGCTGTCCCAAAGCCTTCATCACCTGGCAGAGGACATCGACGACGACATCCTCGAACGGTGGGAAGACACCCCGGCGAGGACGACGCCTACATCACCTTCGACCGCGGCCGGTACCACGTCAGCATGGAGGGCACCCGCGTCGGGGACTATCCCAGCCAGGACGTGGCCGAGCTCGAACTGGCCCGCGCGATGGTCACCGGCGGCGTGTTCCCACCCGCCTGGCTCATCAACGACCACGGCAACTACCTCGACATCAACGAGCACATCCGCCGCTGGCACGACGAAGGCGGCGACGGCATGGCAACCATCGAGGGTGTGCAGTACCAGCCCGGCGACCGGGTCTGGTACGTCGAGATGGACTGGCCCTACCTCGTGGTCAACGACTGGGGCCCCGCGGGCGTGGAAATCCACACCGAGGGGGACCCCACCATCCGCGCCCACGTCACCGACCGGGACGAACTGCGCCCGGACACGCACTGACGGGCCACACGCCCGCTGCGGGCCGGCAGCCTCCGCCGCCCCATACGCCCGTCCAGAGTCGCACCCCTTGCCGGTGGCCATGCGTCATCGCGGGCCGCCATCGCCTCGCCCGGGTCACCGCTTGCGGGGTGCAGAAAGTGAGGAACCGCAATGGATTCTGACAACCAGCCGCCAGCATTGGCGGTCGACCAGCCACGCGCAGTGGACTCCGTCCCGATGGTGTACTACACCGCCAGCATCATCACGCTGGACGGATCGGACACCAACGCGTACGGCGAGCCGTGCGAGCCCGGTCAGGGCTACACCGAGCAGTCCGGGTGGTGGGACCCGGACCGCGCCTACTGGCGCGTACACGCCCACCAACAGGACGTGACTCCAGACGTGTACCCGCAGCGTCGCGGGGGCAGCCCGTCCCGATGGTTGGCCGACCGGGTGACCGCCCGGCTGGGTGGTGTCGAATCCTTCGACTCCGGCCGCACCTTCTACGGCAGCCGTGAGGCGGTGCACCCGGGCCGGCTGGCCGGCGCACGGTCCACCGCACCGGGCGCGATCCTCGGCTCCGGCACGGTGTTCGGTGACGCGGTCACCGCGAGCCGGCTCCACGAGGCCACCGTCGGGCAGCGGCTGCTGACCGCCGCCGCTCACGCCCACGGGTTCACCGACGAGCAGCTCGCCGAAACAGCACAGCTGCTCGGCCTGGCCTGACCACCGGTTGACCTGTACCGGGGGCGGCGCTCGCTGCCCGGACAACCCTCATACCGCCGCCCAGGGAGCCGGTGCATCGTTCTGCCCGCGCGCGGGCGGCATCTACAACCGGTTCCCTCGGCAACCCGCGCCTGCGGCGCGGCACACCGAAAGGAACCTCGATGACAACCAAGCACAGCACCCCGCAGCGGGCGGGCGCGCCTGCGGCCGGTCGGTCCGCCGCCTCGACACCGGCGGTAGGCACCGATGGCTGAGCACGTCAGCATCGAACACGGCTACGTCCGCATCGACGCGGCCGGCTGGGTCGCGCAGCGCACCGCAGCCCAGCACGCTGACCTGACCGATCTCCTGCGGGAGTGGGGACGCCTGGAACCGTTGAGCGCCTGGGTCGGCTGGGACTGGACGACCCGCGCCGAGCTGTGGTGCCAGGCCCGCGGGTACCCGATCGCGGAAGGCTTCCCACTGACCCATGACCACCCGTGGCTGTCCGCGGACGTGTCGGTCCTGCTGGCCACCGTCCCGCTGGCCGGTGCGGTGGCGATCGTGTCCATCAACGGCCACGCCCCGCACGTGTACGCCGACGTCACTACCGACGAGGGCTACTGGTGCGACGCCGGCAGCGTGCAGATCCTCTGCCCCAACGAGCACCGATGGGCCTGGCGCGACGGGGAGTTGCTCACCGACGACGACGAAGCCGTCAACCCTGCCACTCTTCGACCACCACCCGTCCACCAACCACGCAGACGGCGACACCGCCGTCGCCGTCGCCCACGTCGTCGACGACCGGGTCTTCTGCCCCCCGCTGCGACGAGGTGTGCGGCATACGGCTGCCCGAGGTGCCCACCATCGCGCAGCGGCGGCACTTCATCGTCACGGTGTCCGACGCGACCGACTATCGCGGATGGGTCCTCGCCGCAGACGCCGACCACGCGCAGACCATCGCCCTGGAGATGATCGCCGAAGGGGTGTTGGACACCGACGGCGGCAACCTGGCGGTGGTTCACCTCGACCGCGAGGTCAGCGCCGTTCCCGCCACCGACGTGTGCTGGCAATGCGGCGAAGACCCGCGCCTGCCTCACCCCCGGTGCAGCCACCCGGCCCCGGGCACGGCGACGGCATCGCACACGATCCCGTCACCGCATCCACACCGACGGCCTGATCGCCGTCACCGGCGCAACCGTTAGCCCACGCAACACCTGATCCGGCCGTCTGCGCGGCGGCCTCCCGTATCCACGTCTCGCCCCGCCATGGGGGACCCCGGTGTGTGGTCCCGCCCCTGGCAGGGGCGGCTCTCGTGTACCCGCACCGGTTCCCCCCATCCGGCGCGCGCCCGCACCCGGGCGCACCACAGAAAAGGGGAAACCATGTTGAGCACCACCAACCTCATACCTGTCCGCCACCGGCGCACCCGTCCGCGAGTCGTGCGATGCGCCCGCACCGGCCGTCCCTTCGAGCAGCGGCCGGCGGTGGCCCGGTGAATCTGGACGACATTCCGCGGATGGCCTGCCGCGTCTGCGCGACCCCGCTCAACCGCTACGTCGACCTGGACACCGGCCGGGTGCGGTACACCCACCCGTTGGGCACCGTCCTGCAACCGGTCGGCCATGACCCGGACCCGGCGCCGCTGGACGAGGTCGACGCCCGGCACGTGTGCGACTTCTGCGGCGACGAACGCATCGTCTACACCCTGCGCACGGTCCCGATCAGCACGGTGACCACCACTGAGGACGAGCGGGTGGTGGAACGCTACGGCACCGACTGGTCGGCCTGCTTCGCGTGCGCCGCCTTCGTCGCGGCGGGCGACCTGGACGGCCTGCACGCCCGGCTTCGCCAGGTCGGTCCACCGCTGGACCGGATCGCCGCCCACGCTGTGCGGGTCATGCAGCAGGCTGTCCTGGACAGCCTGTTGCCCGGCCGGGTGGTGGCCGCGATCGGCCGCTGGCCCGCCACACCGCTGTCCGCCGGCATCCTGCCCAAGGTCCGGGACCGGCCCGCCGCCCTGGTCCGCGGCCCGCTCGGGTTGCCGTTGGGCCTGGACGAAGTCCCCGTGCGCGCCCCGGTCGGCGTCGGCCTGGAGGCGGCGCGGCTGTTCTGGGTCGACCCGCAGTTCACCGAGCTCGCCGAGTATGCGGCGCGGTCGCTGCCGGCCACCCCGGTCACCGTGACCGACCTGCCGGCACCGCACGGCCTGCTCGCCTGGGCGCAGCCGGTCGGCGCGCGTGGCGACCTGGTCGCCGCGTCCTGGAACAGCGGCCCCGTGCGCATCATCGCCTACCGCAGCGTCGGCAGCGGCCTGGCACCGGCCGAGTTGCAGCAGCTACGGGAGCAGGTCGGGTGGCTCGGGCCACGGACCCACACCCCCCTGGCGCCCGCCGAACTCGTCAATGCGGGCAGCCCCGCCGCCGTCGTGGTGGCCACCTGGCTGCTGATCGCCCAACGGCTGGCCGAAACCGCCCCGGTCGTGGTGGACAAGGCCATCCGCAAGGCGTACCAACGCGCCGGCCGGCCCGCGCCCGAGGTACGGCTGGTCCGCATCCGCGGCGCCAACATCACCGGATCGGTCACGCGGCGACCGGACGGCCAGGACAGCCCACGCCCCGAGTTCCGCTGGTGGGTGAAGGGCTACTGGCGTAACCAGCCGTACGGACCCGGCCGTGCCCAGCGGCGGCTGATCTTCCTGGACCCGCACCTCCGCGGTCCCGAAGGCAAACCCATCAAGGCCAGCACCACCGTGCGGATCCTGGCCGCCCCGACCGCGCCGGATCGCGGCAAACCGACGCCGCCCCACCATCCGGCCGCCGGCCGCCGACAGCGCTCGCCGCGCAGCAACGCCTGCGCAAACGCTGCACGGCACCTTCCCTTTCCCCGCAACCCCATGCCCCGCATCGGCCGGCCAGTCCGCCCACAGCGGCAACGGCTGGGCGCCGACGGCGGTGCACCACATGAAGGAGGCCATCACACATGAGTGACACGGTTCCCACCACACGGGGCACCCGAGTGTCCGCCCTGGTGAACGACGGCGGCACAGTTCTGGTGCCCGGCATCGTCCTGAGCCTGGAACGCGGCCAGCGCCACAGCCAGCTACACGTGCTGGTGCGCAAGGGCTCGGGCGCGTTCCACACCGAGGAGTACCTGGTGCCCGGTGCGACGCCGTCGGCCCGCATCCGCCACGACTACGTCGGCGTGCCCGGCGCCAGGCTGCGCCAGGTGTGGACCGACCTGGCGCTGTGGGATCTGCTGGAGATCGAGGCGCGCCTGCGCGGACCGCAGGGCGGCGACGCGGTCCGCCTCACCACGCCATGGCACGGCGCCGACACCGGCGACATCGGCGTCCTGGACGGCTTCGTCGGCCAGCCACCACAGGGCCAGCAGGGTTCCATCACCTTCAACCCGAGGACCTTCCGTGGACCAGGCCATCAGGGCCGCATCGTGGTGCAGGCGTCCGGCGGCCCGGCGAGCATCAGCACACCGGTGCGCGACCTGACCAAGACCGGGCAACCGGTGACCCTGCCGGTATGGCGGTGGCAGCCCGGCGGCCCAGGCCCCGGACGCGACGAGGAGTACACCGTCACCGTCCCGCTGTGGGACTGGACGCCGGGAGCGTCCTCATGAGCGACCACACCACGGCCGAACCGGCCCCGTCCCGCCGCAGCTTCACCGTGACCGCGCACATCGTCATGCAGGCCGACGCGGACCTCGCCGACCCGTTCACCCGGGTTGCCGTGTTCCACGCGCTGGTCGATCAGCTCACGGCGGCGCCGCTGGTGCTGGACACACCGTACGGCGCGGCCAACGCCGCCATCGGGCTCGTCACCGCCGTGTCCTGACCGCCCGCGCGGACGCCGGTGCCGGAGCACCGAACCGGTTGCCGGCAACGCGTCTGCGCCTTCTGATGCCCGACCACGCTCATCACGGCGACCGGCACCACCCGGCCGCCCACGTCATCGCAGGAGACCACCATGACCCATGACCACATCGGCGTCATGCTCGACGCCCTCCTAGCTGTTCCGGTACCCGACGGCTACACCAGCGTCTACCGCGAACGCCGCGACACCGCGATCGACCACACCTTCCGGGACGTCACCATCAGCCCGGACGGCCTGGACGTGTCCACCTTCACATTCGGCGCCCCTGGCGCCTACGCCCACATCCGGGTGGACGGCAGCGGCGACACCTACACCGTCGGTGTCTTCGCGACCCGCGTGGGCTACAACGTGCAGAGCGCCGGTCACGTCGTCGCGTTCACCACCGCGCAGGACGCCGTCAGGTGTGCGCTCGGCGAGATCAGCAGCGAACTGGTACGCCAGGAGCGCGGCTGGTGACCTGGTGCTGAACCACTGATGAGTCAGCGACCCTCGACAGCGTCAACGCGGGTGCGGCCGGCGCGGCGCGCAGGTGCCAGCACGACGGCCCGTGCGCCACCGACGACTGGACGCTGATTCCCGCCAGCACCAAGCACGCAGCGAGGCATGTCCTACCTCACCATCCGGCCACTCGGCGCTGACGGCGTCGATGGTGGCGGGTGCCCTGCCGCACCTGCGCGGGGCCACATCGTTTCACGGCACCACCGCCGGCCCTTCGGGTGCGATCCCGCACACGGGGCCGGCATCGCGATAACCAGCCCAACCCGACCGCGCACAGCGCTCGCGACCGGGTTGGTCGCGGGCTGCGGTCACCCCACCGGAATCCCCGGGCGTGGACCGCCCGGGGTTCCACCACGGGTCTCACACCGTTGGAAGGAGCCAAGACCCGATGACCAACACCCTACCCGCGACCGACGTCAACGAGCGGTTCGCGGCCGAACGCGCCGGCCAACTCCAGGCCGTCGCCGACCGGAAGGCCGACATCGACGGCCGCATCGCCGAGGGCAAGCTCGTGCCGATCGGCAACGGCCGCTACCGGGTCAACGACCCGCAAAGCTGGGACAACGGCGAAGTCTGGACTCTGCAGAACGGCGACGTCCTGCCCCAGCACGGCCTGGACACCACCACCGGCAAGGTCGCCCTCTACAGCGCCGTGCCGGCCTGGCACGAGCTGGGCACCATCATCCCCAGCGGCACCAGCGACATCGACCAGGTCCTCACCCTCGGTGGGATCGACTTCGAGGTCATCCGCCGCCCGGTGCTATACCAGAACACCCTGGCGGGCCCGACGAAGGTCCTCGCGGACCAGTTCGTGACCGTCCGCCAGGACACCGGCGCCGGGCTCGGCGTCGTCGGCGCCCGCTACGAGGTGCTGCAAAACCGCAGCGTCTTCGAGTTCCTGCAGGACCTGGTCTCAAGCGACGACGTCGTCTGGGAATCCGCCGGTGCCCTGCGCGAGGGCCGACGCGTGTTCGTGTCACTGCGGCTGCCCGACACGGTCACCATCGACGCGCAGGGCATCAATGACCAGATCATCCCGTTCATCGCCGCCATCAACAGCCACGACGGGTCCAGCCAGGCCCAGGTGGTCGCCACACCGTGGCGGATCCTGTGCGGCAACACCGAACGGTTCGCGCTACGCGACGCTCACACCCGGTGGGGTGTTCGGCACACCCGCAACGCCCGGGACCGCATCGCCGAAGCGCGGCGCACCCTCGGCCTGAGCGTGCAGTACTACCAGGCGTTCGCCGCCGACGAGGAAGCCCTGGCCCAAACCGACCTGAGCATCGCGCAGTTCCACCAGGTCGTCGAGCAGCTGTGGCCCACTCCCGAGGAGAACGCGCCGAAGCGGGCCAAGACCCACCACACCAACCGCCTGGACACGCTGACCGGCCTGTACGAGACCAACAGCGTCCAGTTGGGCACCACGGCGTACGCGGCCGAGCGGGCCATCACCGAATACGCCGACTGGAAGTCCGCCATCCGTCCCACCGGGTCGCTGCGTGGCCGCAACCTCGCCGCGCGGGCGACCGCCGTGCTGGAAGGCAGCAACGACGACGTCAAGAGCCGGGCCCACCGGCAGCTGCTGACCCTGACCCGCCGATAGCCCTACCCCGCCGCCCCGCCGCCCCGGCGCGCCGCACACCGCCCCGTGGCGGCCCGTGCGCGCGTCGGGGCAGCGGCCCCATTGCCGCACCCGCAAATCGGTGCGGCGCCCACGGTGGCGACACGCGCTGCGCCATGCGAGCGGCCGTCGATGGAGGGCCGGCATCGGCCCCCGAACGCCTGTTGGCGTCACGGCACGCGCGGCGCAAAACACCGCAACCCTCACGACTGGGAGGACATCACCCGTGAAATACACCATCGCCGAAGCGCTGCACGCGATGCGGCGGCTGAGCGGCGTCGACGCCGGCCGCCTGCGCGGGGTGGAGCTGCGCTACGACCTCGACCGGATCACCGGTCTGGACATCCTGCCACCGCCCTGGGGCGCCCACCTCGCCGGTCTGGTCGAGGCCCGCAAGGCCGAGCATGTCAGCGCGGAAACCCCGCAGTACCTGGTGTTCTCCGACGGGCTGCCGGTGGCCTGGGCCACGGTGCACGCCACCGTGGTCACCCCGGACATCCCGATGTCGGGCATCCAGGCCAAACATCAGCGGCACGCCGCCGAGGCACTGGCCGACCTGGACCGCGACACGCTGGAAAACCTGGCCGACGAACGTGACCAGCGCGAGGGCCGACCCGCCGTCGTCGACGACGACGACGAGGCCATGGTTGGCGCGCTGCGGGTGGCACCCCTGAACGACCCGACCAGCACCCGGTGGGTCCGGGTCGGCGCCGACATTGAGGCGGCCGGCCGCGAGGTTGGCCAAGCGGTCGGCGGCAGCGCCGAGGAGGCGTTGATCGTCACCGCGGTCGGCTACGGCCACCACGGCTACCAGGCGCACCGGCTGTCGCTGGAGCTGATCTGCGCGATGCAGGCGGTCATCGCCGCGCATCCGGTGTCGCTGAGCACGGTCGGGAACTGGATCGACGACGACCACGGTCTGGCCGGCCACGTGTGCCCGGCAATGTTGTCGCAGCAGTTCGCCGACGCCTACATCGGCCGGTTCGCCTCCCGCAGCGACTACACCCGCCACCGGATGGCCGAGCAGGGCTGGACCGCCATCCTGCAAACCCAGGGCATGGACCCCTACTTCGACGTGCAGCGCTATGAGCGGCACCTGTTCTCCGGCGAGGTGACCGCCGTCGACCTGGACGGCTGGCAGCCGGGTCGCGGCATCGAGGTGTTCCACCGCCGGCCCGCCAGCAGCTGACCCGGCACCGGCCCACAGCCGTGGCCGCCCCAGCCGGCAGCGCCATGACAGCGCCGGCGTGCACCACGCGCCGGCCCGCAGGCCAACGCGCCGCCCGACCCACATTGACAGTCCAGAAAGGACAGTGAACATGACCATCGTGTGCCCGCTGCGGCACCCCATCCACGCGACAGCGCCAGGGCATCCCCTGGTGCGAGCACTGCGGAATCTGGCTGGTCTGCGACCAGGTGACCGGCGAGTGGATCAGCTTCGCCGAACACGCCTACCGCCAGCCCCGCTACCGGGAACTCCAGGCGATCGCGCACACCCGCGACGCTGCCACCGCCGCCCAACCGACCGCGGAAGCCATGCTGCCCTTCGGCTGGCACGCCACGGTCGGGGAGCCGTCGCACGGCGGCTGCTACACCCTCGACCTGCACCCACCCGCCGGGCCGGTCGACGTGTACGCGTACCTGGTTCCGCCCTACGGCGGATACGACTGGCGGGTGCGGGTCTACAACCGCAGCACCGGCGTGTGCCGCACCCTGTTCATCCCGGACACGGCCACCGCCGCCACCTACCCGGATGTGCCGGCCGCAGTCACGGCCGCGGTCGCCGCCGTGTGCTCGGCCACCACGGCCCGCGCGACCGCAGCGGCACGGAAAGGCCAGACGCCGTGACCGCCAACAACCAGCCCGACACCCCGGCAGGGCATGACATCACCACGCTGGACGAGTTCCGTACGGACCTCCGCGACTACATGATCCAGCGGTTCCGCGACGACGAGATGTCCCGCGCGGACCTCAACCAATTCCTGCGCCGGTTCGGTCTACCGACCTGCGAGGCGCCGATCCGGGTGCACTACACCCTCACCGGCCACGTCGAAATCGACGTCACTGCCGGCAACGGTGTGGACCGCGCCAGCTTCACCGTCGGGGCGGACCTGACCGAGCTCGACATGCTCGTCGACGGTTCCGACCGGCATGACGCCATGGTCAAGGTCTACCCGTCCACGCCGGTCGGCGTGGTCCTCTACACCCTCTCTGGCCACTGCGACGTGACCGCCCCGGATCCCGGCTACGCGGCCACTGAGGCCAACAGCTATCTGTACCCCGACCTGTCCCACCTGGTCGGCGTCCGCGAAGGCACCGACCATTTCGACGTCAGGTTCCGCACCGAGGTCCGATAGCAGGGTGCGGCCCGCATCCACAGCGCGACACACGACACGGATCCGGCGCAGGAACCACCAGCCAACCACGGAACCCGGATCGGCGTGCCGCGCATCGCGCGTCATCGCGCACCGATCCGGCGCCGCTACCACTGCCGCGCCGATCGGTCGGCGTCGGCAGATGACACCGCCGCAACCCGGCCATCCCATCCATCCCCGGGCGCGGCGCTCGCCGCGCCCCGTTGCAGAAACGGAGCCACAGCATGACCAACAACGACGCCCCGGACGGCGGCAGCCGCCACGGCGGGGCACCACTGCCCGCCACGCTGCTTCCGCTGGTCTACGACCCGGACACCGGCCGGGTCTACTGGCTGGCCACCGACCGGCGGGTGGTGAGCACCCGAGTCGACACCGACGGGCACACCTCGTTCGCCGCCGCGACCCCGATTCCGTTGCCCACCACCGACGCTGACCGGCTTGACGGTGTCCGGACGCTGCTGTCTGACATCGCCACATACACGTGCCGGCCGCTTCCCCTACCCATCGCCGCGCCCGATCCCCACGGGCACGACGAGTACGCGGTCGTGTGGGTCGACAACTCCTACGACGCCACGACACCACGGGAGGCCGCGGAGCAGGCATGGCGCACGATCCGCCGGCCGGGCTCGCAGGCGTGCCTGTTCCAGGTCGTCAACCGCCGCACCGGGCAACGCGTCGAGGTCGACCTCCTCGACGACGAGTCCGATCCCCGCGGGGCAAGCGAATCCGACACCACCGGAGCGCAGCCGTGACCCACCAGGATGTCCCGGCCCGAGACGCCGTCGTGCGCGTGTTCGACCGCAGCGACCAGCCCGGCAGCGACGACGCCAGCGACATGTACGTGCTGGAGGTCTTCGGTGTGTCCGTGCTGGTCCGGCTGCGCACCACCCGCACACACCCGGCCAGCCGACCCGAGCTGTACATCCACGTCGACAACGAAGGTCGGCCGCCCACCGCACTGGCCATCGAGGTCAGCAACGACGGCGACACCCACTACCGCATCTAACGGTGGTTTGTTAGGGCGGGAGGTAGACGGGGGTCGGGTGGCCGGCGAGGGTGGCGGTGATGAGGTCCTGGAGTTGGGGTGGTGGGGGCGCGTGCGACCAGGCCTGCCAGTAGCG
>WNGE01004649.1_pt1 | contig 15756 bp, 22 predicted proteins | sample 5400651 | NCBI WGS metagenome assembly WNGE01 (sample SAMN13153370, study PRJNA577476) | soil metagenome | isolation source: 60 cm soil or saprolite under grassland replicate 2 | place: USA:California | collected 2016-06-15 | reverse complement strand
CCGGGTCGTGTGGATGTGCTGCTGGTGGCTGGCGCGGGCGCTGCTGATGCTCACGCTCGGCCTGATCCTCGCCGCGCTCGGAGGCCCGGCGAGCGGGAGAACTACGAGATGAAGAGACTCTGGACGGGCTGCCTGGTCGTCGTGGGCGCGTGGGCGGCCCTCAGGTCAGGCGTCGTGGACCTGATGCTGGCGGACATGACCAGCACGGCCACGGCCGAGCTGCACCGGCTCGGCGCATGGCTGGCGTCGCTGCTGTCGTCGGCGGCGCTGCCGCTGCTGCTCGTGGCACTGGCCGTCGCCGTGTCCCGGAAGCACCGGACCATCGCCGTCGAGCTGGGCATCTGCGCCATCGTGCTGCTGGTCGGGTCCCACCTGGGGGGCGGACTCCTGGGCTGGATGAGCGGGACCACGGATGTGCTCGGCGCTCGCCTCTTCGCGAGCGTCGGGCGGTGAAGACGACGGCAAGGCTGGGTGGGGCACGCAGGCCCCGCCCGACCAGCCTTGTCCGAATGTCTCTGTCTCACGCGAGACATTGGCTCGAAGGGGACCCCAACGCGCGTAGGCGCGCGCGAGGCCAGCGAGATAACGAGCGTGAGACTTCGCCCGGCGGCGTGACGGCGTGGGTGCAGAGCCACGAGAAGCAGATGGAGCCGATCTGGGCCACGCTGGCGGTCTACGCGGCGGCCTTCGTCGTGCACGCATGGGGTCCCTGGCTCTGGGTGCTGGCGCCCTTCATCGGCGCCAGCCTGACGGGAGCGGCGGTCCGGCGCTGGGCCGATCGACGCCAGGAGCTGGCCTACGGGATCGCGTGCGGATCCATGGCCACGCTCTGGAGCACGGTCGCGTGGGCCGCGGGGCCCGACCATGCGGTTCTCGCCGTCGCCCTGGTGGTCGGCGGCGTGGCGGCCGAGGTGCCGTGGGCCTGGCATCGGCGGGCCCGCGGCCGCGTCTCGGCGGCCCGGCCGGTCGAGAGGGCTCCAGCTGGAGCGGCGCCGGCGCCGGCCGCCGAGCGGTCAGTCGGCCGGTCGCTGCTCGGGCGGGTCCTGGCGATCGCCGACCAGGCCGGCGCCACCAGAGAGCTGCGACAGGTCGTCGAGCAGTGGGAGGCGATCACCGCGCCGGTCCCCGCGCTCAAGGACGTGGACCTGATCTCGGCCGTGGCCACCGGCGCCGACTGCTGGGAACTCCGGCTGAGGCTGCCGGTGGGCCGAACGGTGTCCGACGTCGTCGGGGCCCTCGAGCGGCTCGAGGGGGCCCTTGATCGTCACTGCAACGTGGACGTTCGACCGGGCGCGGCCCGTGTCGAGGCGGACCGCAAGCGCGCCAGCCGGTGCCTGGTGCGCGTCCGCCTGGTCGATCCTCTCGCGGTCGCCACCCCGTGGCCGGGGCCGACATCGACCTCGGTGCTTCAGCCCCGGACCCTGGGCCGGTTCGAGGACGGGGAACCGGTCCTGCTCGAGCTGCCGGGCCAGCACGTGCTGGCATCCGGCGTCACCGGGTCCGGCAAGTCCGGGTTCGTCAACGTCCTCCTGGCGGAGCTGGCGGCCTGCGAGGACGTCGAGCTCTGGGGGATCGACCTCGCCGGCGGCGTCGAGCTCTCGCCGTGGGCGCCGAGGTTGGGCCGGCTTGCCACCACCACCGATGAGGCCCTCGACCTGCTCAAGGCGGCGCTGCGAGTCGTCGATGGCCGGCCGCGGGCCATGGCCGGCAAGATGCGGGTCTGGCCGGTGGGCCGGCCCGATCCGCGCAACCCGCTGGTCGGCCCGATGCTGCTGATCCTGGTCGATGAGGCTGCCCAGCTGACGGACCCCTGCCTCAAGGTGCTCACCAGGATTGCCCAGCTGGGGCGGAAGGCTCGGGTCGGCGTGCTGGTCGCCACGCAGCTGCCCAGCGCTGCGTCCCTCAACGGGACCGATCTCCGGGGCCAGCTGACGACGACGATCTGCCTGCGCCTGCGCGAGCCACGCCACGTGGCGATGGTCCTCGGCGACGGGATGCTTGCCGCCGGCTGGAGCGCCAACCGGCTGACCGAACCCGGCCAGTTCCTCATCCACAGCCCCAAGCACGGGACCCCACGACCGGCCCGTGCGTACTGGCTCTCGGATCATGCCGTCGAGGACGCGGTGCGCCGCTTCGGCGCGCGGCCAGGCCTCGACACGCTCTCCGCGGCTGCAGCGGAGGCTCCGGCCAGGGGAACGCACCTCGACCTCGAGGACGACGTGCCCGAGCCGGACGACGACACAGAGCAGGACTTCGGCGGGGCCACGGAGAGCGACGTCGCGATCCTCTCCGTGCTGCGGGCGGCGCCCGGCCGGCGCCTCAGCACCGGCGCCCTGCACGACGAGACGGGCGTGTCTCGAGCGACCCTGCACCGCCGGTTGACGGCGATGGCGCTCTCCGGGGCCGTGGTGAAGCTGGGGCACGGCCTCTGGGGCGTCGAGGGAGGCGAGGGAGCGTGAACGGCCACGATGCCACCTGCCACTGCCCTCCCTGCGTCTGGAGGCGCCTGCCCGCCGAGCAGCGGGCCGAGTGGCGCCAGGCCTCGGACGCCTTCTGGCGGACCGTCCGCGAGACGACCGACGCGGCTCGCCGCCGAGCTGGAGTGGCGTAAGAGGCCGCCTGGAAGATCGCCGCCGGGGCCTTCGCTTTGCAGGCCGGCCCCGAGCGGCTCACCCCTTGAGAGGAGCTTGCCGTGAGCCTACCTGTTTCGCCGATCGCTGCCACGGCCGCGAAGATCGCAGCCGCCGAGCTCGCCGACCGCGCCCGCACCTCGCCCGAGCGCCGGCGGCGGCACCTGGTCCGCCTGATCGACCGGGTCATCGGCCAGTGCGAGCGGGCAAACCTGGCCGCCGACATCGGAGGCACGGCGTCGGTCTACAACCGGCCGGTGACGCCCGCGCCACCGGCGGCCGTTGCCCTGGTGGCCTGGCTCCAGCTGGAGGCCGGCGAGGTGAGTCGGCCGCCGACAACCGCGGTCGAGGCACTGGATGAGCTGTTCCGGCTGCAGCGGCGCTACCTGGCCCATCCGGCGGAGTGCGGAGACGTCGGCGACCTGGTCTGGAGCGTTGCCCGGTGAGCAACGTGGCCGAGCTGCTGGCGCTGGCCCGTGCGGAGCTCGCGCACTCGGAGACGCCGGCCGGCCCGGCTGAGGAAGCCCTGACGGTCGCTGCCAGGGCCCTTGAGGAGCTGCCTCGGCGCATTCACGAGCTGGCCGACCAGGTCGTCACGCTGGCCCGGTACGCGCGAGGACTGGAGGACGAGATCGACCGTTACCGCTCCGCCGCCAGGGCGCCTCGGGAGCTGGGAGACCTTACCCCGTTCGAGATCCGGGTCGCCTTTCCGACCGGTGCCGAGGTCTGGGTCTGCGTGCGCCGGACGGCGGACCTCATCGAAGCGCGCAGCTGGGTGGCGGAGGGCCACGAGGTGGCGTGGGACACGCTACTTCGGGGGAGCCTGCGCCCATGAGGTGGTTCGTGGTCGATACGCGGGTCTGGGAGATCGACGCTCCCAGCGACTCCGAGGCGATCGCTCTCCTGGAGGATCAGCCGGAGCTGACGCCCACCTACCACACGACGACGGCAGAGCGGGTGGCGGCGAAGCCGACCGCCGGCCCGGTTCTGCGCGTCCTGCCGTGATCGTGCTGGTCACGGCGGTCGAGCTGCCGGCGCTCACCGCGCGGAGGCTGACGGACAACGATCACGAGCACGCGCGCCGATTGCGAGACAACGTGGCGCGGCGCACATGGCGCCTCGAGCGGCGGGACGGGCCCCTCCACGGCTGCTGCTACGGCCTGTGGGTTGGCCGGGGCGAGGCGGCCGACCATGCTCGAGGTCACGGCTGGGAGGTCGAATCGTCCTGACCATCCTCCTCCCCCGGGTAGGGCCCCCGGCTTCGTGCCGGGGGCCTCTTCTTTTTGAGGTCGGGGGGCTCGACCTCGGGGGGGGCGAGCTTGGCCTCGACCTTCCTTTGCGCGGTTCGCAGGGGTTGTATTCCAGTTGGACGTTGCCCACGAAGGGACTGCACAGCGCTACTGCAATCTGCGCGGTTCGAAGGGGGTTGTATTCCAATTGGACGTTGCCCACGAAGGGACTGCGCAGCGCTACTGCACTACGTCACTGCGTAACGCCACGGTGCGACTGCACGCCACGACGCGGCGGTACGACTGAGCGCCGCACCGTCACTGCGTCACGTGTCCTACCATGTGCCCATGCCTGTTCACAGGGGAATGCCGGCAGCTCTCGACGCTCTCGCTCAGGCGCAGGCCCCGGGCCGACGCCTGGTCGTCTACATCAGCGAGCAGCAGGCCGAGTGGCTGGAGCGGATGCAGCACCAGGCCAGGGACCGCGGCCGCCGGCTCACCGCATCGGCCATCGTGCGGGCCGCTCTCGACCAGCTGCGGGAAGAGTCCGGAGCGAGGGTGCCGTGAGAATCGCCGTCGTCAACCTCAAGGGCGGCGTCGGCAAGACCACTACCGCTACCTACCTCGCCGCCGGCTTAGCGGCCCGCGGCCGAACGATGCTCGTGGACGCCGACCAGCAGCGGTCGGCCCTGGGCTGGTCGGAGAAGGTCGAGAATTGGCCAATCCCGACCGTGAGCCTGCCCGTTCGGGACCTTCACCGCCGGCTCCCGGAGCTGGCCGCCGGGTACGAGCACATCGTGATCGACACGCCACCTGGCGACGTGGCGATCGCCAGGAGCGCCATTCTGGCCGCCGACCTGGTCGTGATCCCCGTGCCGCCGGCGCTGATCGACCTCGACCGGCTGCTGCCCACGATCGAGCTCCTGGCCGAGGTCGAGGGGACGCACCAGGTCGATGTTCGTGTCCTGATGACCCGTACGCGGACGCGCACCCGCAGCCGGGAGGCGGCGCGCGAGGTGCTCGCTGAGATGTCCCTGCCGATCCTGGAGACGGAGGTCCCGCTGCGAGAGGTCTACGCCGTCGCCTTCGGAGAGGAGCCGCCCGGCGCCGGCGGCGACTACGGGGCCGTGCTGGCCGAGCTGCTCGGCGAGGCGGCCGCGTGAGCACGCCGCCCCGCCGGGCGTCTGACCTGGCCAAGCGCATGAGGGAGACCCTCTCGCACGCCCCGACGGCGCCGGCCCCGGCCGCCGCCCCTTCGCCGGCTCCGCCGTCGTCGGCGCAGCCCGCGCCCGCACCGGCCCGGGAGTCGCTCGGCTGGCCAAGGGCGCCCCGGCGGCCGCCGACGACCCGCTACACGATCGACCTGGAGCAACGCCACCGAGATGGTCTACGCACCCGAGCCCTGGAGCTCAACACCACGGCGAGCGCCATCGTGCGGACGCTGCTCGACCTGGTCGAGGACGATCCGGCGCTGGCCGACCGGCTGGCCGAGGCGGTCGGCCGTGAGTAGGTCTGCCGAGTCACGATTGACTTGACGTACGCCGCTTGTCAGGGTAGTCTTGACGAGTGCCGAAGGAACGCGAATCGACCACCTACAGCCGGGAGGCCCGCGCCCGGGTTGCGTTGTCCCTGGCCTGCCAGGACCTGAGCGACTCCGCCCGCCACGCCGTCCCCACCAGCTCGGACGGCTACGCCCAGTCGGGCGGGTTCGTCGAGATGGCCGCCGGCATGGTCAGCGCCGCCCAGCACGTCCTCCAGCTGGCCGCCGTCCTGGAGCGCGAGAAGGGCACCTCCTGGGAGGACATCGGCGAGGCCCTGGAGATCAGCAAGCAGGCCGCCCACGAGCGCTTCTCGGGCGCCCACGATCGCTGGCGCAAGCAACTGGCCGAGCCCTGGGTGCCCAGCGGCAGCCTGCTCAGCTGCCAGCTACCGGCCGGCGCCGAGGACCCCGCGACCTGGGCGCAGCGGCTCGACGAGTGGGTGATCCGGCACCGCGAGCAGACCGACGTCGACCCCGGCCAGCGCCCGGTCTCCGGCAACCTGCGCGAGGCCAGCCTGGTCGAGCAGATCAGCATGGCCCTGGCCGAGGTCCGCGCCCTGCAGGAGCGCGAGCACGCCGGCACGGCCTCGGCCTCCCAGCGCCGGAACTGGTACCGACGCAAGGCCGAGCTGTTCGAGCGCCTGGCCGCCGCTGAGCCACGCGAGCCGGCCTACGCCGAGGCCGCCGCCAACGCCCGCCGCCAGCTCGCGGAGCTGGAGGTCCGAGGGTGAGAGCGCCCAAGTACCGGCTCCACCCGAGTGACGAGGATCTGGCCAATGGCGAGTAGTGAGGACCGCGAGGTGCGGGCCGCCCTGCGGGATGTGATCTCCCGGTTCGACTACGTGTGGAAGCACGTGGACCGGGAGGCCGGGTCGCGCGGCTGGCCATACGTGCACGAGGCCATCGACCGAGGCCGGCGGGCCCTCCAGGCGGCCGCCCTGGCAGCGCAGCGCGAGCGGCCCGGCCGGCTCACGGACGACGAGCTCGTGTCCCTCGGAGAACAGGAGCACGAGGAGCACGTGGCCCGTGCCGGGGACGGCCCGCTCAGCACGGACGGCAGCGACTGATGCGGGTCGCGCTCTACGCCCGCGTGAGCACCGAGGACCGCGGCCAGGACCCGGAGCTCCAGCTCGCACCCATGCGCGAGCACGCGACGGCTCGCTGCTGGGAGACGGTCGAGTACATCGACCGGGCGAGCGCCGGTGACCTGCGCGGCCGCCGCGCGTGGCGCGAGCTCCTCGAGGAGAGCCGCCGACGGCGGATCGACCTGGTCATGGTGTGGAAGCTCGACCGGTTCGCCCGATCGGCGCTGGACGCGCTCCAGTGGCTCCAGCAGCTCGACGGGTTCGGCGTCGGCTTCAAGATCCTGACGCAGGACATCGATACCACGACCCCGTACGGGCGGCTGGTGTTCACCATCCTGGCCGCCGTAGCGGAGCTGGAGCGCGAGACGATCCGCGAGCGGGTGCGGGCCGGCATGGTGCTGGCGCGCGAGCGCGGCAGCCAGCTGGGCCGACCGAGGCGGCCGCCGCTCGAAGCTCACCGACGCTGGCCAGAGGTCCGCGACATGGTGCTGGCGGGGACGCTCACGCGGGCCGAGGGCGCACGTCGGCTCAAGGTCCGCCGAGCCGACCTGATCGCGGCGCTCGACACGTTCCGGAATGGGGGTCCGGCCGACGACCAGGTCGCCGAGCTCGGCGGGCGAGCCTGATCGTGCGTTCCGCAGGGAAGTCCTTTCGGACCGTCGCGACCAGGGCGCCGGCCCCGTCCGGCCGAATCCGCTTCGCCAGCGAGCCACGGCAGGGCCAGGGCCGCGGCGGCGGGATCGGACCGGGAATCTGGGCGGCCGAGGCGCCCGGGCGCCAGGACGGCCGCCTCAGGGCCTCGATCCCTCAGCTCGTGAGGGACGAGTAACGATCGGACCACGCCGGCCAACCTCGCCGTGGACGGCAAATCGCCTCAGCCGCTCAACGATTGCCTCGGGCCGACGCTACGTCACGAACCGAGGCGGACTTGCATCAACGATGCCGAGGCCGCGGTCCCTGGTATGGACGACCCCGGCGAAGGCCCCATTTGAACTCGGCGACCTTTCGTTTGGTGGTTTCGTTCCGAGAAACGAAGCCACCAAACGAACCCACGTAACGAAGCCACCAAACGAAGGGTCCCGACCCCCGCCATCGTCGAGCCCGACCGGGAGCCCGGTCTACCCGCACGACCACGGCGGGAGCCCGTCGAGGCGCCGGCGCCGGTGGCTGCGGCCCGGCCCGCGCACACCGGGTGCTGCGGCGGAAACCCTTCCGCATCGCCAATGCAAATTCGCCCACGTGCGGTCGTTCTGTGCTAGTACAAACGCACGATGGCAGCCGTCGATCGCTCCACGAACGCCAACCGGAAGCGGCGTCTGCTCCAGCAGCTCGACAAGGCGATTGGCCGGAAGCGCACGCCGGCGACCCCGAACCCGGCCCAGAAGGAGCGGACGGCCCGGAGCAGGGCTGGCTACCAGGGCGCCCGGCAGTCGTACGACGAGCTCAAGCACGCGATCCTGGCGCGCGGCGGCATACGGGCGAACCGCGACTACAGCAGGACCGAGATCCCGGCCGACCTGTACCGACCGCGGACGGGGCTCCCGCCCGACGAGATGGCCCAGGTGCTCACCGTCCACGGGTTCCACTACGACGGCGACGACGCCATGGTGCGCGACATCCACCGGCGCCGCGACGCAGTGAAGGACGCGGCGGCCGGCCGCGGGAGGAAGCGCAACCCGTCGATCGTCTGCATGGACATCGAGCGGGACGCCGGCGGCCGGTTCAAGAGGCATCGCTGATGGCTCGCCGCTCCCGCATCTGCACGCCGCGCTACCGCGACGCGCTCGGCCGCTTCAAGGCGCCGCCGCGGCGGCGGAAGCGAAGCAGGAAGCGGTAGCCGGCGGCGGGGCACGTACGGCGGCTGCGGCCCCGTGATCGGGGCAGGCCGAGAGCCGACATCGCCAGCTCGTGGACCTGGCCAGGGGGTTGCAACCGCAGAGACGGTTGTGCTAGCGACCTTGGGCCGCTCGTTCGGGGTGGCGGGGGCTCGATGCCTGGTCGGTAGGGGCCGATTGCCGGCCGGTAGGCCACTTCGTGGGGGGAGTGGCGAGCCGCGTTAGCGGCCGTCCGCTTTCCAGGGTTGCGAAAGCAATCCCTGTGTGGGATGGCGGCTCACCACCCATCAATCGAGTTCAACGGGCGCTATGAGTGGCAGCCTGCCACTCATAGCGCCACCCATCAGGGGCCGCGGACGTCCAGGATGGGCGGAATGGGTCAGGTTGAGGCCTCGAGGGGGGGTGTCAGGCCGGCCCATACGGGCCTCGAGGCGCCTGTGGCGAGTCGTGAAACGCCATCGTTGGGGGGCTGCCGAGGCCCGTGAGGTGCCCGGGTCGCTCCCCGCGGGCGCGTCGATGCTGAGCTACTGCTGCTCGGTGACGCGGAGCGGCCAGCCTGCAGAGGAGCAGGCCGGCCTCAAGACTGCATCCATATGCGGACTGCTCAGGGCCCGCGGCGCTGCGGCTTGGTCCCGAGATAGCTGGCGAGGGGCGGCCGGCTTCGCTGGTGCCCTTCACCGTACTCGGCGGCCGCCTCCCCCGGCAGCTCTCGTATGGGCTTCGGCTCGGGCGGCTTCGCCGGCGGCGGCTCCGGACCTGGTGTTCCGGGCACCCAGTAGGCATTGGCGACGCCGAGGCCTCCCCGATCGCAGCCGCCCCGGCCGATCTGATGGCCGCGCGGCTCGCCGATGGGCCGGTACCTGATCCGGTCGCCTTCGCGGTACCGCTCACGCCGGGACGGGACGTACACGGTCTGGGCCTCGGCCCCGGCCGGTGCGCCATGCGGCCGCTCCCAGCGCCGGTGGAGCATGCCGGCCTCGACCATTTCGTCGATGCACCGCATCACGGTGCGGCGGTCGAGGCCGGTCATTTGCGAGAGAGGCGGCAGCGTCGGCTGATGGTGGTTGTGCCGATCCCAAGGCTTGACCGGGCCGTAGCCGATGAACACCGGCAGCTGACGATCACGGTGCCCGATCTCCTCATGGCGCTCGGCCAGTGCATCCGCCACTCGGATGCAGCTCGGCCTCAGTCTGCCCTCTGCGCAGGCCTCCCGGACGCGCGTCCGGAACTGCTCCCATGGATCCTCGGCCTTGCGCTTGCGGGCCTCGTAGGCAGCGCGCGGCCGCCGCTGCTGGGCACGCAGATTCCGATGCAGGTTCGACCTACGAGGCACGCGACCACCTCGCAACCCCTGGCAGCCGGCGCCACCACGGACCCCCAGCATCGCGTCTGGCCAGCTCCGCCTGGAGCGCCTCGAGTTCCTGGTCGAGGGCCCGGTCGGCCAGGAAACGATGCCGCTGGAGCCGGAGCACCTCGCTCCGGATCCTCGTGCGGCGCCGCAGCTGGCGCAGATGGCGCAGGCGCCGCTTGCGGCCGGTGGGGCGCACGCGGCCCCGGCGCCGGGTGGCGCGGGGGGGTTGGCCGGTTGCGGGATCGTAGGCTCCAGCGGCCATCTCATACGGGCTGCAGAGAAGCTGACGCAACGCGCCTGAGGCTTGTGTTAGCCTCAACCCAAGGTCAGTGGGCGGAGGCCTGGCGTTCGGTACGAGCGTCAGGTTTCTTGCTTTCTTAGGCCCGGTCACCTCCCATACCGCGACAGTCTCCCACACCCGAAAAATCGGGCTCCGCAGTCGAATTGCACCTTTTAGGCATCTGCAGCAGCCCCAGCAGGGCCGCGGCCACCACCGAGCCCTCTCGTATGAGCGGGTCGATATAGGTCAGTGGCCCGCGCTCGGGGTCCCAGAGATCGTTCCGGAGCTGGAGCGCCTCATCCTCCGTGAGCGCCTCGAGGCCCGTCATCGCCTTCCGCCACATCGCCACGAGGTCCGGTACGGGGAAGTCGTACTGCCCGTCCACCATGAGCGATGGCAGGAGCGCCCTGTGTACGAGCAGGCCGGCCAGTTGCCCCACCGCCGCAGGGGAGTTGCCGATTCCGAAGAACGTCTCCCCCATCGCTCCCAGGACTTCCTCCTGGTCGGTCGGTCTCCCGAGCCGCTCCAGGCCCCATGGGAGCGTGCGGTGTGAGTCCCGGAAGGAGCCAAGCCACTGCGCAGCAGCGTCGGCCAGGTCTGGCCGGTGCCGTCGTACCCATCGCCGAGCGGCCCTGTGAGCATCTCGCTGACCCTGGGCCACGCCGACCAGCTGGTCCCGGTAACGAGTCCAGTCTCCAAGCGGAACTCCCTGCACCCACCACAGTTGGTGTCGAAGATCGGCAGGATCCATTCTCGGAAGCTTGCGGTAGGCCCTCCTCTGGGCCAACGCCTGAGCTGGATAGGTGGCCGACCGGCCGCGGCTTCCGCCCGAGAATACGCCTCGCTCGACCTGGTACTGGGAGGTCCGCTTGGAGATCCCTAGCCCGGCCTCCAGCTGCCGGACCACAGCGGCCGGCACCCGGTTCTCCTTGATCGGTGAGCGTATCGGTGAGTACGATGTGTGCGGTTCGATTGGAGCGGTCTCCTGAAGCAACCGGGCTCCGGTCGGCCAGTCTCTCGGCCCCTTGCGGTGATGGCACACCGTGAGGCCCTGGCCGAGAGCGGCGGCCCCGCCTATCCGTTCATGGGCGGGGCCGCCTCTCCATTTACCGAGGCGCTTACACCCTAACTCTCCGAGTGCTTCTGTCGCAATGGCCTGTGGATATCTGGAGGCCGCCGCTGCCGCCAACCACCACATGCGGGGTCCGCGGATGCCGACTTCACCGAAGACCGCTCGCCGTCCGGTCGAGGATCTCAACGGCCTGGTCTCCCGTTGCGGCGACCGCTTGAAGGCGGCGGAAGGCCTGTCGATATCGATCGACCACCTCGGCATCGGCAACGGCCACGTTCTGGTCGAGCGTCTCTACCCATACCCCTGCCGGACCCTCGTAGTCATCCGGGCCGTCGAGCATCGCAAACGGGTGGTAGCGCCAGATCGCAGCCTCGACGTCCACCGGGATGACCCCCATGTAGACGCTTGGGAGCGTCATCACCTGACGGATGCGGTCGAGTTGGGCAGCTTGCACCGCGGGCGGCCCGATGCGCCAGCGTAGTGCGGCCTCGCACACGAGGAACTCGAAGCGCTTCGAGGCGTCGTACAAGGCTGCCTGCCGCTCCAGCCTCGCGGCCGCGGCGGCCGCGAGGTCCTGTCCCTCTTCCGCCTCGGCGGCGAACGTCCGGCGAGCGTACTCGGCGGTCTGCAGCAGGCCGGGGACGATGAGCAGTTGGTACTCACGGAAGATCGGCGCGAGCCGTTCCAGCGCCGACCACTCTCGCTGAATGTCCGCCATCCCGGCCGACCCCGCCTCGCGCATCGCCAGGCGCCAATTGGCGACGTCGGTCTGCGCCCGCTCGGCGCGAGTCGTGAGGGCGGCCGCCTGGTCATCGGGTAGGCCGGCGGCCTCAGCCCACGCCGCGACGTCGTCGGGGCGAGCGCCGCGCCTACCCGTCTCCAGGTGGACGACCTTCGTCTGACTGACCCCCATGCGGCCAGCCATGTCCCGCGTGGTGAGACCGGCGGCCTCGCGGACCCGCTTCAGCTCGACGGCGAGGCGATGCCGCTCGACCTGGAACGCGCTGCGACCGCCGGCCATGCCGGTTACCGGCCCCCCACCGGGGAGGCGACGTACGCCTCCAGCGGCACGGAGGCCGCCAGGGCGACGTCACGTTGGCGCTTGCACTCTTCGATCACGGGTCGGTCCTCCGTACGCCAGTAGCCGAGCCATCGGCCGTCGGCGGCGTACTTCATGAGCAGCGCGACCGGGTGATCCGTCTCGGCGTCGAACAGCCAGAAATCCTCGACCAGCTCGGCGAGCTCGGGCCGGCCGGCGCGCTCGGCGATCCTGACCGCCTCGCCGGCGGCGACATTGGAGGCATAGCACTCCAGCTCGAACCGCGTGTAGTCGCTCAGCGGCCGGTCCACCACGTGGACACGGCTCCAGCTCTTGCCCGCGGCTGTCGAGACCGCGATGCCCTCGAACCAGGCCACGCTCTCGGCCGGCCAGGGTGGAAGTGGCTGGTCCTCGCGGAACGCTTGGAACCGTTCGGCCTCGACATCGACGAGGTACTGCGGCAACACCTCGAGACGGAAGGCGCTGTGCGTGAAGTTGGCGAAGGGGTCTCCCTGGCCGGCCTCAACCTGCCGCGCCAGGTCTCGCCACGTGGCTAGGTCCATCGTGATTTGGCGCTCCCCGCTCGGCGCCTCAGCCATCCCAGAGGCGTCCATCTCGTAGCCCTGAACCACCACGTGGCCGCTGGGAGTCACGAACACCCGCGGGCAACCGCCCGCCCCTGAGCAGTTCTGCGTCATAGCTCACCACCTCGCTATCCGATTCCATCCGAATAGGAATCAGCGTAATCGAGGCCGGCCCAGACGGCAAGAAGCGAGGCGACCGGGCCTACGAACAGAGCACGACCAACCCCTGTGACCGAACCGCCAGCGACCGCTGCGGAACCGACGGAGGCCGATTCTCGCACTTGAACACGGGGTGATTGCATCTGATTGCTTGACAAGTGTAATCAAACGGCTAAGGTGGCACTGGATGAGCACGAACCTGACCGTCCTTGCCGGCGCCGGCGGCCTGATGACCCTCCTTGCCGCCGGCTTGGTGGCGCGCCGACTGATGCGCGCTGGGTACCCATGGGCGGAGGCCCTGGCCGTCGAGGCCGTCGCCCTGATCGGTGGCATCGGCGCGGTGCAGAGCTACATGGCGCTCCGGTGGCTCCTGCTGTGGGGCGACCTCACCGAGTGGCTGGCGGACGTCGCGCCGGCGACGGTGGACCTCTTCGGTCCGGTCATGGGCCTGGTCGCGCTGTCGGCGCGCCGGCGAGGTGAGCCCGACCGCTACGCGGACAACCTGGCGCTGGGCTACTCCATCGCCGCGGTGCTGGCGAACCTGGCCGCGGCCGGGTTCGACGTGTCGGCGCACGGCTACGAGGGGGCCCGCGTGGCCGTGGTCCTGCTCGCGCACACGGCCCCCGTGACGACGTTCCTGCTCGGCGCGCACTACCTGATGCGTCGGGCGGCAGGCCCGACGGCTCGGAAGGCGACGGAGAGGGAGCGGAGCGAGCACGCCGCCGCACCGGCCCCGGTCGTCACGCTGGCCAGCGCGCGCCCTGAGCGCGGGGAGCTGCCGCCGGCGACGGACGGCGGACCGGCAGAGACGGCCGAGCTGCGGGCGCAGGTGCGCGCCGACCTGGCGCAGCGGGTAGCGCGCAGGGCGCGCGCCGAGAGCGCGCGATCGACCGCGCCGAACGGCCGCGCGAAGACCGCGCCGAGGCGCGCGCCCAACGGATCGCGAGCCGATCAGGTGCGCGCGCTGCTGGCCGAGCCGGACGGGAGCGCACTCACGGGCGACGAGATCGGCGCGCGGCTCGGGATTGACCCGGGCTACGCGCGCCGGCTGCGCTCGGAGGTCGAGCGCGAGGACGACCCCGGGCGCCGGCCCCGGGTGCTGGAGGTGGCGGCGGCGCCGGCGGCCGCCGCGGAGGAGGCGTAGGCGATGGCGAGACGACTGCGACCCGGAGACCAGGTCGCCGACCTGGTCGGCGCCGGCGGAGATGCCGAGGTGCTGGAGCGCGCCGGCGAGGGCGTCACAGGCGAGGAGTACGTGCGCGTCCGCTGGACGGACGGCGGGGAGACGACCGAGCCGGTCTGGCGGTTCGGCGAGGACTGCTCATGATGGCTGGCACCTACCGGCACGGCCGGGTCTACTGCCAGCGCTCGGGCTGCCGGCGCCGGGTGGATCGGGCGGTGGACGTCGAGATCCCGCTCGACTGGTCGGCAACGCACGGGTTCCGAACCGTCACGGTCACGATCGGGGCCTGCCGGGAGGACGGTCGCCTGCTCGACCGCCTGCTCGGCCAGCTGCTCGAGGCCCGGGTCGAGCACTTCGACCTGCTCACCGTCATCGCCCATGCCATGACGGAGGACGCGCGGCTTCGCGCCGAGGTCGAGCGGCTGGAGAACGACCTGGCTTTCGGCGAGGGCGCGCTGTCGTACGTGCGCGACCGAACTGAGCGGGCGGAGGCGGACCTGGTCGAGGCGGAGGGCGCGATCGCCTACCAGCGCGAGCGCGCGGACCGCGCGGAGGCGGGGCTGCGGCGTCGCCGGCTGAGCTTCGCCGAGCTCCCCGCGGACCAACAGGCCGCTCTGCGGACCGTGCATTCCGAGCTCTCGTCGGCGACCGCCGAGGCGCGGTTCAGAGGCGGCGAGTCGGCATGAGCAAGTCGGCCGGGAGCGGGCGCGCCCGCGCTGCCGGGGCCGCGATGGATCGGGCGCGTGGTGCCGACGCCGGGATGGACCCCCGGCGCCGGCGGGAGGTGTACGTGCGACGCAACCTCAAGGCCATTGTCGGCCTGGCAGCGACCGTGGTCGGCGCCGTGTGGTTGGCGGTGGACCTGGCGATGTGGCGGTGGGCCTGATGGGTCTTCCGGTTCGCCGCGAGTTTCCGATCGATGTCCCGCCGCCCGGGCCGCCCGGCGGGTGGCCGGCGCCGCTGCAGGTGCCGGTTCCGCAGCCCGAGGGGGAGCCGCTCGAGGCTCCTGAGGAGCAGCCGGCATGATCGGCGCGCTTCCGGCGCGGACGTCAGCGCCGCTGATCGGCTTCCGGGCCTGGCGGGCGACCCGCCGCGGGCTCCGGTCGCTGACCTCGGCCGATCTCTGGCCGGTCGGTCAGGTCGTGACGGCCCGGTGCGTCGATGGCCATGCGGCCCCGACGCCCGGCTGCCGCTGCGGCCTGCAGGCGGTCGGCGACCTCGCCACGGTGCGCCGGGTGATCCGGCGCCTGTGGCTCTGGCGGCCCGGCGTCGGCGACCTGGTCGTCGGCGCCGTGGCCCTGTGGGGCGCACCTGGGGTGCCCGTCCAGGTCGGCGAGCTGGCCGGCCGGCCGGGCTTCCAGTACCGCGCTCCGCACGGCGCCGTGCTGGCGCTGGTGGACTCGCCGGCGGCGCGGCGGGTCGGTGCGCGGTTCGGAGTGCCGGTCGTGGCCTCCGAGGCGATCGAGATGTACGCCCGCGAGTTCGGCGAGCAGCTGCGGCCGGCGGCCGTGGCCTCGCCCGGCTCGCGGTCTCAGTCGGCGGCCGTGGCCCTCGTGCGGGCGCTCGCGCTCGCATGGGCGGCCGTGTGCCTGTTGGTCCGGATCGGCTGGCCGGTCTTCCGGTTCCTGGTCCGGGTCGTGTGGATGTGCTGCTGGTGGCTGGCGCGGGCGCTGCTGATGCTCACGCTCGGCCTGATCCTCGCCGCGCTCGGAGGCCCGGCGAGCGGGAGAACTACGAGATGAAGAGACTCTGGACGGGCTGCCTGGTCG
>WNGE01016708.1_pt1 | contig 15760 bp, 16 predicted proteins | sample 5400651 | NCBI WGS metagenome assembly WNGE01 (sample SAMN13153370, study PRJNA577476) | soil metagenome | isolation source: 60 cm soil or saprolite under grassland replicate 2 | place: USA:California | collected 2016-06-15 | reverse complement strand
GCCATGTCGATATCGCGCGCCTTTTGCTTGCTGCGGGCGCAGACGTGCGACTGAAGGATAACCTTGGCCTGACCGCAAGAGAGTGGGCACACAGGAGAGGTTTCTGGGAAGTCGCTCAATTGTTTTCAAACGCCTCACTTGCAGAACTAGTGCCCTCTCGGGAAAACGCAGCAGCGAAACAGGCCCGACCCAAAGTAGAAGCTAAGCGTGGAAGTCCTGCGGCCAAGCAAAAGACTATGCCTCAGCAGGATGCTCTGAGGCGGACCGAGGAGCAGCAGAGACCGATCGCCGAATTGCAGCGCCGCGAAGCGGAAGAGGCGCGCGACGCTTCTCTGGTCGAGACAAAGATTGCACCTCAGCAGGATGCTCTCAACGTGGGGGACGAGGAGCAGAGAACGATCGCCGACCCGCAACGCCGCGAAGTGGAAGAGTCGCCCCCATCTCCGATCGAGACAAAGATTGCATCTCCGATCGAGACAAAGATTGCACCTCAGCAGGGTGCTCCCAGCGTGGTACACGAGCAGCAGAGAACGAGGGCCGAGCCGGAGCGGCGCGAAGGGGAGGAGGCGCATCCAACGGCGACGCAGTCACCAACAATCGCAGCTAGAATAGAACAACAGAGAATCCTGGAAGAATCTCGTCAACGAGTTGAAGCGGAGATTCACGCGAAGTTTCAGCGGGCAGCGCGAGCGGCCATGGAGCACGGGCATTGCGACGTCCCCAGCAGCGAAGCAGAGGGTTCCCAGCCGAGCATCTCGGCCGAGGTGGGATATCCGCGGGAGTTTCACGTTGACCACAATGAGCGCGACACCAGACAGGAAGGTCACCCCGCTGAGCCGTCCACCAAATTAGTTGGCGCGGATGATCCTTTATTCAATTCCCCCGCAGCCCATGACTGGACGCGGCCAATAGTGTGGGGGTTAGTTGCAATTATGGCTGTGGAAGCCGCGTCTATCGGCTACCTGATAAATAATTATCTACCTCAAGAGAAAAGACCCAGTACGCCTATTGCAGCTCAAATCGAGCAGCCGGAGATTGCCGGCAAAAATGTACCAAGGATAGGCGGCGCGCTTAGCGGCATGGAGGTCAAAGTGCCGGACGCTGAATACCCGGCTACGGCCAAGACCGAAGGGATCATAGGCACAATCAGGGTTCAGGTTCAGGTGAACAACAAAGGCAGGGTTATATCAGCGCGCAGTTCCGGTGGTGACTGGCGGCTGCGAGCGGCTGCCGTAAAGGCCGCACAGAAAGCAACATTCTCCGCGGAGAAACTAGCGGGCCGCGGAGCAAACGGAACAATTACCTATGTCTTCAGGCAGTGATTCCAGGAACTTCTTTTGAGAACCTTGAACACGCATATCACTCTTCTTTCCATCCGCGTTCATCCGCGTACATCTGCGGCCTTTGCTCTTAAATCCGAAATCCGAAATTCTTCCCTCTCACTTAACGATCGCCGCCACAAACCTCACCGAGGCTTTGTACTTCCCGTCAGACACCTGACCGTCATTCTCGTCATGACCGGTAACTTTCCCTTGTTCGACCGAGAACTCTTTCAAATGTGAACCAGCTTTAGTCTCCTGATACTGGGTAGGGTGAAAACACACCCAGTAGGACTCATTGTTTGGTTCGACGACATACTCCAGTCCGCGTATTTTCTGGTCATACAGCATCTCCGGTGACTTGATCTCGGCAGCCACAGATTCCGCCGGGATTGGTTTATCGGTGACGAGGACGATGATGCTCTCGTATTCCTGTCCGAAACGCTTTCCCCGACCGGCATAGGCATATTTCAGCTCCACGGTCTCCCCCTTGCTGGTGTAACTCCCGCTCGCCTGCCCCACACTCAGCGCGCTTCCCTCCTGCACCGGCGTGGTTGGTTCCGGCGGCGTAGTTGTTTCTGCCGGCTTCGTCGTTTCCGCCAGCCTCGTCGCTTCCGCCGCCGTTGCCTCCACCGACTTCGTTGCCTCGGACGACTGATTGTTCGCCTGCTTCTCTGCCGCTCGCCGATTGGTTGAACACGCGGATAATATTACCAATAACACCATAACTAACGCGCCCTTACCTGTTCGACTCATTTCTATCCGCCCTCCTGCTTTCTACCTTTGCTCCGTGTAATCTGCGAAATCTGCGGATGCTATCACAAGAACTTGCCCCGCGGCGCGCAGCCAGCGATCCACTAAGTAACACGAAAATTCACCAAGGCAAGTGGAGTCCTTAGGTCAAGAATCTTGTTCGAAAGAAGTGGAGGAGGGTAAGTGCTCAGATAAAAGCAAGGAGTTGGACTCTTGCTACGCAGATTACTTTGATCAGAAGCCTGTCACCAGGGGAAGGCAAGTGCTCGAAGACTAGCGAGTACGAGGCCGTCCGCGCGAACATGGGCTGTGCACGAAGGCGGGCCACCCGGACCTCGAGTTGGAACATCATACGAACCTCAAAACATGGCGAAAGATATTACAAGTCTGCGACTCTCGGCACTGGTAATGAGATTGATCAGGCACTCGATGAGATCCAGGGCGCTAATACTTCTCGCTTTGCTGCTGAGTCTATCCTGCCAATGGAGCGAGTCGGCCAGCTCTGATGCAAAGCTCGGGGCGCAGTGGAAGGCGGACGTTCCAGGCGATATTCACGGCGATATTCATGATAGGGCGCGATTAACGCCTGCGACGACTTCGTTTCGATTCACCGAGACGGATTTCACGCGTCACGTTAATGAGCTGACTGCTCGTATCAAGAAGAAACTGTCTTTAGTGGAGTTTTCAATAGTTATTCAAAAGCCGTTTGTGGTAATTGGTGATGAACCGAAAGAGGTTGTGCAGCAACGCGCTGAGGATACTGTGAAGTGGGCGGTGGACCGTTTGAAGCAGGACTTCTTTACCAAAGATCCAGACGACATTCTCGACATATGGCTTTTCAAGAATGAAGCCTCCTATGAAAAGCATACGAGACTTCTCTTTGGCGATACGCCAACCACACCCTACGGTTACTACTCGTCGAGCCACAAGGCATTGATCATGAACATCGCAACCGGTGGCGGCACTTTGGTGCATGAGATTGTTCATCCGTTTATGGAAGCGAACTTTGCAGCCTGCCCGCCATGGCTCAACGAAGGTTTGGGATCGCTCTACGAACAGTGTGGCGATGTGGACGCGCACATTCACGGATTTACCAACTGGCGACTGCCTGGGCTGCAGCGTGCGATTGCGGCGAAGGGTGTGCCGTCATTCAAAACTCTGACGGAGATGGACACGAGCGCTTTCTACAATGAGGATAAGGGAACGAACTACGCGCAGTCGCGTTACCTTTGTTACTACATGCAGGAGAAGGGCGTGCTGGTGAAGTTTTACCAGGAGTTTCTCGCCCGTCAAAAGGAAGATCCGAGCGGATTCAAGAGTTTGCAGAAAGTGTTGGGTGAGAGGGACATGGATGCGTTCAAAACTAAGTGGGAGAAGTATGTGATGGGGTTGAGGCAAGGATACTCAGTGACGGTGGAGTAAGTGAGGGCGCCGAGGAAGAGCAGGATTCTTCTTCTGACTAAGACAACAGGTGCGAATAATTGCCGGCAAATATCGCGGAAGAAATCTTAAGAGTCCGCCTTCCATGCAAGTGCGTCCGACTTCGGACCGGCTCCGCGAGACTCTGTTCAACGTACTGACTCCGCGAATCGAGGGTGCGCGTTTTCTTGACCTTTGCGCCGGCTCCGGAGCCGTGGGGATCGAAGCACTGTCGCGCGGCGCTGCGCACACCACGTTTGTCGATCGTTCCCGGAAAATGTGCTCGCTCGTCGAGTCAAATTTGGATCTCTGCGGGATTTCGGAAAACGAAACTGAAGTTGTGCAATCGGAAGCAGGCGAGTTTCTTCGTCGGAGCGCCAATCGCGGACATGGGCCGTGGGACATCGTCTTCTTCGACCCGCCCTATGCGGTTGATTACCTTCCGGTGCTCGAGTTACTTGGCACCCATGCAAACTCGTCCCTGGTCGATGGCAGCCTCATCATTGTCGAACATCATCACAAGAGCCAGTTGCCGGACGAGCTGGGAAGCATCCAGCGCCAACGAGTTCTCAAGCAAGGCGACTCCGCGCTAAGCTTCTACGTCGCGAGTGACAGTGTGTCCCACCCGGGAGTATCACTATGAGGTGGGTAACACGCGACGGTATTCGAATTAATCGGACAGCGACGTGCTGGCTCATCCGACGGTTTCTGGATCTGAGATCTACATTTCAACCTCACTTAGGCACAGTTAAGAAATCAATTGCTGCGATTTGCCAGCACGATTCCGAACGAAGCTCTTCCATCTTGCCAGGATGGCTGACGACTTCGGACTCTATACTTCGCAACAGTTGATCCCGCAATCTCAGAGCCAAGCAGAAAACGTAGCGAAAGGTTTACGGCTAACGTGGAGTCTGACGGATGATTCTGAATGAATTTTCATCTAGGATTTATCTATTGTTAATTGATTCCTGATAGCATTGCCTGACCAACTACATGCGCATCTTATTAGTTGAAGACGAAGAAAAAGTAGCGCGGTTTGTCGAGCGCGGACTTGTTGCCGAACGTTACGCTGTGGATGTTGCCAGTGACGGCTTAGCCGGCCTTGAGTTAGCCGGGAGTTACAACTATGACCTGATGATTCTTGACCTGATGCTGCCTCAAATAGAAGGAACGGAAGTTCTCCGCCGAGTTCGACTATCGAATCCACACATTCCGATCATTATTCTCACCGCGCGAGACTCTATTGCCGACAAGGTAGGCAACTTCGAGGCGGGTACTGATGATTATCTCACCAAACCTTTCGCCTTCGCTGAACTGCTGGTTCGGGTAAAGGCGCTGCTGCGTCGCGGCCCAATAACTCGGTCCAGCGTTCTTCGGGTTGGCGATCTAGAGTTGGACCGCCTATCGCAGCAAGTAAAGAGGTCAGGCAAGCGGATCGAGCTAACCTCCAAAGAGTATGCGCTGCTGGAATACCTGATGGCTCACGCCGGCCAGGTGCTCTCGCGCACGATGATCATCGAGCATGTGTGGGATCAAAGCTTTGACGGTGTAACCAACATTGTAGACGTCTACATTCGTCACTTGCGCAACAAAGTAGATGACGCACGGAACCGAAAGCTGATCCGGACCGTCCGAGGAGTTGGATACGTGATCACGGACGAGGAGACGGAGACATGAATACCCGTTCAATCCGCTTCAGACTCACAGTTTGGTATGCAGGCCTCCTCGCCGGATTGTTGGCGCTTTTCAGTATCGCCACCTATGTGGTGCTTGAGCGTTACCTCACGGAAACACTCAGGGATTCACTGGCCAAGCAGGCCCGAGATATCGGTCAGACGCTAATTGCCAACGTTAAGCAGAGTGGAGAGGCATATGTCATCGGCGAGATCAAAGAACACTACGCGCCCGAAACAAACGACATCTTCCTGCGTGTGACACGCGCTGATGGAAGCGTGCTTTATGCGTCTGGCTTACCGAGAAACAAGAGCTTCGACCCGTCACAAATACCTGCGCAGACAAGTTCGGCAAGCCAGGAATCCTCACGTGAAATAGAACTAGACAATGGTCCAGATCTGCTAGTCGACTCGCTGCCAGTCACAATGCCTGACGGAAACCACTTCCTTATCGAGGTTGGGGCGCCGTACAAAGAGATTGAGGACGTATCTCGCGGCTTGCTCCTTGCCCTCGCCATTGCATTGCCATTTGCAGTCGCTCTCGCGGTAGGTGGTGGATACCTGCTGATGCGGCGGGCGCTCAAACCTGTCGACGAGATTACGAAGAGTGCGGAACGAATCACCTCTCGGAATCTGAGCGAACGACTGCCCGTTGCGCACACGGGTGATGAATTGGAGCGATTATCAGTATCGCTGAATCAGATGATAGCCCGCCTCGAAAAAGCTTTTCAGCAGAGCAATCGCTTTTCCGCTGACGCTTCTCACGAATTGCGAACACCATTGGCTATCCTTCGTGGGGAGCTTGAAGGCGTAGCCCGGAAGCCCAATATTCCTTCTGACGTCGGCGAGACCATCGGTAGCGCGCTGGAAGAAACTGATCGACTGACGAAGATCACGGAAAACCTGCTCGCCCTTTCGCGGCTTGAAGCTGGCGATACCCAGATGGAGCGGACGCGATTTGATCTGGCAGAACTCGTTGCCACGACAACCGACCAGATGAGGCTACTTGCCGAAGATAAGAAGATTGCTCTGCGCTGCGACACCTCGGATCGTGTCTATATAGAAGGAAGCCGAGCGCGATTGAAACAAGTCGTGGTCAATCTGGTTGACAACGCTATCAAGTACACACCAGAGGGTGGAGAAATTCATGTCGCCGTAAGCGAAGGGAACGGCAAAGCCATCCTGGAAGTTTCCGACAGTGGCGTAGGCATTCCCGCGGAGTCCCTGCTTCAGATCTTCGAACGCTTCTATCGGTCCGACAAGGCGCGGACGCGAAAGCTAGGAGGGACTGGTTTGGGTCTCTCGATTGCCAAATCTATTTGTAAGGCGCATGGCGGCGACATCATCGCTGAGAGCACTGACGGAAACGGCAGTCGCTTTATAGTCGAGCTGCCATTGGTTGACGGCACATCCATCTAGTCAAGCAGGAAGCAATTGAGCCAAGGCCGATTCAATGGCCTATTTCAACAAGCTAATGGGTTGATGACTCGCTTCGCTTCCAACCAATTCTGAATGAATTTTTATGTAGCGTTTATCTCGCATTAATCTGCTTCTGTTAGCCTGCCGAGAAAGCAGAACACATTCGCATCTACCTGGACAAAAGGACAGGTCTCATAATCGGTTTTATGATGAAGCTGTATACGAGCTGAAAGGAGAAATGTGATGAAGGCAAGAATTTTATCGGTGGCAGTCATTGCGGGGCTTTTAGCACTGGGCTTCTTGCCGCCGCAACCCGCATTGGCCCAGGAGAAGGAGAATGAATACGGGCCGCTTCTCAAGGTGCTTTCCAATAGCAAGCACTCGCTTGCGGACGGCGTCCGTCAGGCGACGAAATCAAGTGAGGTTCCCATCTCGGCAAAGTTTGAATTAGACGACAGTGGGAAGCTTTCGCTCTCCGTCTACACAGCCGAGAACGGGCTCAATACTGACGCCGAACACAACGTCCTAAAGGAACTCGGCGGCAGCCCAGAGGAAGCAACTTGGAATCCAGGGATTGAGGTGTTCAAGGATCCAGAGCACCTAAAACGTGCGGCGGAGCAGCAAACGCTCATGGCCCTCTCTTCGATGTCACTCCTCGATGTCATCGCGAAGGCGCAGAAACAGCAGCGGGGAACAGTGTTTTCCGTCACGCCCGTTGTCGTTAATCACCAGCCGAAATTCAACGTGCTCCTGACTAACAATGGCCAAGTGATCGCGCTGGCGTATGACCTCCGGGGAAATATCGTGAGATCACAGAAGTAACCTGGTTGTCTAACCTCGAAAGGAGTGTTCTATGCACAGCAAGACTTTTCCGGCGATCATCCTGATGATACTAGCGTTGATTTTCGTGACAGCCTGCGAGCGAGGTGAGAAAGACGACGATGATGACGAGAAAGCTGCGGCCACTCCGACCGCCAGCGCGACTTCAACACAGCAACAAGTGATTCTGCCGGCGGGAAAGGCCGCTAATTATAACTTCGATAGCGCGTCGCCGGGCAACTTGCCTTCCAATTTCGCAAGCGCGCGAACCGGTGGAGGCGGTATGGGCACTTGGGCCGTCCTTTCGGAGCCCACCGCTCCGTCTAAGCCCAATGTGCTCGCGCAGACTTCCACTGACAGCACCGATTACCGCTTTCCCATGGCCGTCCTAAACGATGGCGTGTTCAAAGATCTGGAAGTCAGCGTGAAGTTCCAGGCGGTAGCTGGCAGCGTCGACCAGGCGGGCGGGCTGGTCTTTCGCTACCGAGATGAGAACAATTACTACGTAGTTCGGGCAAATGCGCTAGAGGACAACTATAATCTGTACCACGTCATAAATCGACAGCGCAGGCAGTTCGCGGGCGCCGCCATCACGGTTGCACCAAAGCAGTGGCATGAGTTGAAAGTAGTTTGCGTTGGAAATCAGATCACCTGCTTTTTTGATGGGAACCAGGTAATCCAGGCGACCGATGACACTTTCAAAGACGCAGGTAAAGTCGGGATGTGGACCAAGGCTGACTCGGTCACATACTTTGATGATTTCACCGTGACACCCAAATGAGTTAGCCTTGGGCGAATCTAACAATCCAGGCGTCTGAATCTGTTTCGTTAGGGCGCGCTAATAGTTGGGAAGGAGTCAAGCTCATGAAACTCGCAATCTGTTCTTTCGTTCTACTGTTCGCTTTATCGGCGACCGCAGTTGTTTCAGCACAGACGACCACGATTGATCTGAATAATGAGAAAGTCGGCGAAGCGCCGAGCGGTTTTTCCACTGCACTCACCGGCAAAGGCAGACCAGGAAAGTGGATGGTGATGAAAGACCCGGCCTCGCCTGATCAGGGCAATGTCCTCGCGCAGACGGACGCGGACACTACCGGCTACCGCTTTCCGGTGTGCGTCTATGATGGACTGACGGCGAAGGATGTTGATGTCAGCGTGAAGTTCAAGCCGGTCTCAGGAAAAGGCGATCAGGGTGGTGGCATCGTCTGGCGCTATCAGGACAAAGATAACTACTACATCGTGCGCGCCAACGCTCTGGAAGGGAACGTCGTACTCTACAAGGTTGAGAACGGCAAGCGGATCGATCTACCGCTGGTAGGAAAGGGCCGCACTTACGGAATGAAAGAGAAAGTTCCTTCGGGAGTGTGGGGCACGCTGCGCGTGGTCGCCAAAGGTAATCACTTTGAGGTCTATCACAATGACAAGAAACTTTATGAGGTGGAAGATGAAACCTTTAAGGAGGCGGGTAAGGTCGGCCTATGGACCAAGGCTGATTCGGTGATTTACTTCGATGACCTGCAAATAAATATGCTTTGAAATGCATACTAAATAGAGAGACAAAATGATTCCTACCCAATACCTCAAAAGTTTTGTCTCTTTCACGGTAGGCGCCATGCTCTTACTCTCCGGGTGCGCTGGACAGCGAAGCACACCCAAGAATGAAAGCGCGGGGAGCGCTCCAGCGGGCGAGGTCACGATCTACGTCTCAACAGATCGCGTCTTTTCCGAACCCATTCTCAAGAGTTACGAGCAGAAAACGGGCGTGAAGGTAAATGCCGTCTACGACACGGAAGAGACCAAGAGTACCGGACTCGCTAATCGGCTCTTGGCCGAAAAGAACAACCCGCAAGCTGATGTCTTCTGGTCCAATGAGCCGGTGCGCACGCTGGTCTTGAAAAAACGTGGCGTGCTCGCGGCTTACAAGTCGCCAAGCGCAGTCGGCATCCCTGACGTATTCAAAGACCCGGAGGGTTTCTGGACGGGCTTTTCGGCCCGCTCGCGTGTGATTGTCTACAACACAAAGCTGGTGAAGCTGGAAGATGCGCCAAAGTCTGTCCTTGATCTCACCGATCCGAAGTGGAAGGGACAAGTTGCCATCGCGGATCCTCGGTTCGGCACGACCTCGTTCCATGTAGCGGCGCTCTACGCCGAGTTAGGCGATGAGCGCGCGGACGCCTTCTTCCGAAAACTCAAAGCCAACGACGTGAAAGTTGTCGCCGCGAACTCGGTGGTGCGCGACATTGTGGCGCGCGGCGAGGCGAAGGTCGGACTGACAGACACCGACGACGTGAACGTCGCGCTCGAAGACAAGCAACCGGTGGCCATGGTCTTCCCTGACCGCGAGGGAATGGGCGTGCCGGTGATGCCGAACATGGTCTCGCTTATCGCGGGCGTGCCGCACCCGGAAGCGGGCAGGAAGTTGATTGATTACCTGCTCTCGCCGGAGGTCGAGCGCGGCCTGGCCCAATCAGAGGCTGTGCAGATCCCATTGCACGAGGGCGTCGAACCTCCGAAGAACATACCCCCCATCAAGTCTTTTAAGCCGATGACGCTCGATTACAGCAAAGCGGCTGATCGAGTGGACGACGTGACGCGGCGATTACAAACAATCCTCGGACTTTAAGACTCTGAATTTGGCTATGGCAAGCTCAGAAACCGTAGCGATCACCCGGCGGGTAGTTACCTGGCCCTCGGCGCGCACGGTCATACTCTCAATAGCCTGGTTACTCTTTTTCGCATTGTGCGCTTTGCCAACTCTGTACATGCTCGGCATCTCCTTCATTGGCGCCGAGGGCAGCTTCAGCCTTGTCAAATATCGTTACCTGCTGACGGATGTGCGGCAGCGCGATTTGTTGTTTACCAGCACAATCCTGGGCGTTGGCTCAGCGTTGCTCGCCACTATTGTCGGCGCGCCTTTGGGGTTGTTGCTGGCGCGTGCCGACTTGTCAGCCAAACGCTTCTTGCGGCTGGCACTCGTAGTTCCCCTCGTCATTCCGCCTTATATTCTCGGCCTCGCCTGGATCTACATCGGTGGATCGGCTGGTGTGGTCGCGCAAGCGTTCGGCCGCGATCTGCTTTCGAATTGGACCTATAGCCTCACTGGCGCCGTCGTGATACTGGGCACGAGTTTCTATCCGTTGACGATGCTGGCGACGGAGGCAGCCGCGCACCGCATCAATGCACCTCTGGAGGAGGCCGCGCTGCTGGTCGCTCGTCCGTACCGCGTATTGTCGCGGATCACGTTGCCGCTCATCGCTCCCAGCATAGCCGCGGCTGCTCTGCTTACCTTTGTACTCGCACTTTCTGAATTTGGCGTTCCCGGCTTGTTGCGCGTGCCGGTGTTCACGACTGAAGTCTTCACCGCTTTCGCCGCGCTTTACGATTTTGGTGGCGCCACAGCACTCGCCGTTCCATTGTTGGTAGTCGCGCTCATCGCCGGAATCGCGGCCAAGCTATTAGTCGGCAATCGCATGATTACCGGCCGGCGAACTGTTCGCATGGGCTTGCCGCTGACGCTCGGCCGTTGGCGAGTTTTGGCGATGTGCGCCTTCGGTCTTGTTCTCCTGTTGTCGGTGATATTGCCCCTTGGCGTGCTCGCGCGCGAGGTAGGAAGATTCGAGCGCATCTTAACTTCAGTCGCGGAATCGGGAAGTGCGATCCGTAACAGCGTGGTGCTTTCGACGGTCGGGGCGACGCTCATCGTCGCGCTCGGCGCTTTGCTCGGTTACGGACGCGAGCGGGCGCGCATGCGACGGCGAGGTCTCATCGATCTAGTCCTCATCGTGACCTTTGCGGTGCCAAGCACCGTAGTAGGCATTGGACTAATTAGCCTGTGGAACAGACCCGGACTGCTCGGCGAGGTTTACAACAGCACGGCGATCATAGTCATTGCTTACCTCGCGCGGTTCGTGCCGGTCGCAGCGCTTGTCCTGGCGGCGAGCGTGCGCCAGATCCCCATCTCATCAGAAGAAGCTGCGGACGTTGCTGGGGCGAGTTGGCTTCGCACTTTCACGCGCATCGTGCTGCCGCAGATGCGCAGCGGACTGGCCGCGGCCTGGGTAGTTGCTTTCATCTTCACTTTCGGTGAATTGGGAGCGACGGTTCTAGTCACGCCACCCGGTGAATCAACCCTGCCTGTTCGCATTTACACCATGATCGCCAACACACCGACCAGCGTGGTCGCGGCATTGGCACTCATGCAAGCAGGCATCATTCTTGTGCCTCTGGCTCTGTTTGGAATGCTTGCTCCCAATCGCGGCCGTAGAACATGAAACAAACCGCAAAGGGTTTTCGGGTTTTCCTGTTCCTTTATGGATAAACCAACATCAGCAGCCATGAATGAATCGTTTGTCAGGTTGCGGGCGGTAACGAAGCGCTACGGCGATCGAAAGGTCGTGTCTAACGTATCTTTCGAGGTCGCCGAAGGTGAGTTCCTGGCATTGCTCGGGCCGAGTGGTTGCGGCAAGACGACCACCCTGCGCCTCGTCGCGGGGTTGGAGACCCCCGATGCTGGTGAGATTTGGATTGGCGGCCGGCGAGTCACGGCTGACGGTCGCAATCTCACGCCGCCGAGGTCGCGGGGCGTCGGGTTCGTGTTCCAGGATTTGGCTCTGTGGCCGCACCTCACTGTTAAGGGCAATCTCGATTTTGTGCTTGCCTCGGCTAAGGTATTAAAGCGCGAACGAGCTGAGCGGATTGCTGAAGCTTTACGGCTCGTGCGCATTGAGCGCTTCGCGCAAAGCTATCCCGGCCAACTCTCCGGAGGTGAGCAGCAGCGGGCCGCTCTGGCAAGGGCCCTGATAGCTCAGCCACGCCTTCTCTTGTTGGACGAACCGATGTCCAGCCTCGATCCCAATCTGAAAGCAGACTTGTTGAAGGAGCTAGCTGCGCTGCAGCAATCTCTCGGCGTCACCGCGATTTATGTCACCCACAATGAAGACGAGGCATCAACGCTAGCTATTCGAATAGCACTGATGACGGATGGAAGGATCGAACTTATGGACAAGGCGGAACGCCTGAAGCTGAATAGTTTATGCGATCCAAGCTCGACAGAACTAACGAGATGAAAATGTGATGTGCCCAACTGAGACTCTCCTGAAGAACACTCGTAGAGCGTGTGTGCCAGGTACTTTGGTTGCTATGCCGAAAGAGAGTAAATCCGAGCTGAGTCATCAGATGCCTTCTTGGCGGGGGTGTTTCTTTACTTCCTATTTCTCGGCTTTGTCAACGTTGGTGGGCCTGTCGCGCAGATCACGATGATGTACAACCACATGGTGGAGAAGCGGAAGTGGCTATCGAATGATCGCTTCGTAAAGATAATGGCCTTCTGCCACATGCTGCCCGGGCCCGAGGCACTCCAATTGGCGATCTACGTCGGCTTTCTAAAACGTAAGCTCCTTGGTGGAATCCTCGCAGGTCTGACGTTCATCATTCCCGGCGCAGTGGTTATGATCATTCTGAGCTGGCTCTATGTTACTTACGGCAACCTGACACAAGTTAATGACTTCCTCTATGTGCTCAAACCCGCCGTGCTCGGCATCATCGCGGCTGGAATAATCAAGCTTGGCCGCGCATCAATCCGCAATTGGTTTCTTGCCGTGCTGCTAGTCTCTTTGGGTGGCCGTAGGCTGGCCGCGTTTGCGGCGCGCGCCCGCAACGTTGCCAATAATGATTGGCGGACTGGGCTCGATTTTCCCATTCGTGGGTTCGCGCTGGTTTCAGATGATCTGGCTCTTTTTCGAGACAGGACTTTTCAGCTTCGGCGGCGCCTACGCTTCATTGGTTTTTCTACAACGCGGCGCCGTTGGTCAGTATCACTGGCTATCGGACGCGCAACTGTTGGACGGCGTGGCGCTAAGCGTTGCAACGCCGGGACCATTCATGCTGTTCACGACTTTTGTGGGTTTTCTTGCCGGCGGAATACCCGGCGCTTTGATCGCAACGTTCTTTGTTTTTTTGCCTTCGTTTGTATTTGTTCTGGTCGGTGCGCGATACATTGAATTAGTTCGTGACAACCGGGGCATCCAGGCATTTCTCGCGGGTGTAAGCGCGGCGGTGGTGGGTGTCATCGTCGTGGTTTCGATTGACTTGATTCCGACAGCACTGGTCGGTTGGTTAAGCATTGCGATAATGACAATAGCCTTTCTCGTCATCGTCCTCTTGAAGATCGATGTCGCGTTCGTTGCGCTCGGCGCGATGGCTGTGGGAATCACTTACGTGGTTATTCGAGCTTTAATGTAACGCGTCTGGGATTGAACAGAGCTCGAAGTAAGAAATGGAGGTCGAATGAAGTGGATCACACGCGAACGAATTCAAGTCAATCGCACGGCAACGTGCTGGCTCATCCGGCGTTTTCTCGACGAAGAAGCTGAGTTCGTTTTTGTACCAGCGGACCAAGTCGCATCCATGCAGGCGGAAGCCGGCGCGACGGGCTTCGACGCTCCCGGCGCAACTTACCCTCACAAAGATGCGCAGGGCCTCTGCTCGTTTGCGGCGCTGGTACGGGAACGGTTGGCGAATGATCCAGTCTTATTAGAGATGGCCCGCATCGTGCAAGCGGCGGACATTAAAGGCCAGTTGGACGACCATCCGGCGGCTCGTGGCTTGCAGCTGATCAGCCGCGGATTCCCGCTGGTGACCAACGACGATCATGAGACCGCAGAGCGTGCCGCCTTCGTGTATGAGGCGCTTTACGCAAGCATTAAGCAAAACCAGGCCTCTAAGTAACAACCAGAAGAGAAACACCTGAACGAGAAGAAAGGCAGGCATGAAAATGAGCAAAGATAGAAACATGACGCGCGGGACATTAATCCGGTTATCTATTGCGCGTAAGGCGAGAAGGATTGTTGTGTACGTCGGTGCGTTTGTGGTAGCGACTTTGTTCGCATTGGTGGCTTGCTCTGCGCCGCAGAACCAGTCCGGACAGCCGAACAGCCAGCAACAAGCCGGCGTAACAGATTGGAAACCAGTCGAGCAGGCGTTGGGAAAAGCGGGCTCAATGCAGCCGGGTGATGTTTACAAGGTCAGTCTGCCGCGTAGTGATCTAAAAGTGACTGTAGCAGGCGTGGAACTCAAGCCAGCGCTCGCGCTCGGCTCGTGGGTGGCCTTCAAGAAGACTGGGGATATGACAATGATCATGGGCGATCTCGTGTTGACTGAAGACGAAGTGAGACCTGTGATGACTAAGTTGCAGGAAGGCGGAGTCGAGGTGACGGCGCTCCATAACCACGTCCTGCACGAGTCGCCGCGTGTGATGTACATGCACATCCACGGGATGGGTGACGCAGTGAAGATTGCCAAGGCGATCCACGACGCGGTCGCATCAAGCAAGACGCCGTTCGCTGCACCAGCCGTTAGTGGCCAAAATGAGGAGATTGCAATTGATACGAAACAAATCGACCAGATCATGGGCCAGAGTGGAAAGGTAAACGGGGGTGTCTATCAGTACAGCATAGCGCGTGCTGAGGAGATCGGTGACGGACCGACAATGCTTGATAGTAAGGGGCCGGCCATCCCGCCTTCAATGGGTGTTGCGCAAGCGATCAACTTCCAGCCGACAGGCGGAGGCAAAGCTGCGATCACCGGTGATTTCGTGCTGATCGCCAGTGAGGTCAACCCAGTGATCAAGGCGCTGCGAGATAACGGTATCGACGTTACGGCTTTGCACAGTCACATGTTGGTAGAAACGCCGCGCCTGTTCTTCATGCACTTTTGGGCCAATGATGACGCGCAAAAGCTGGCTAGCGGCCTGCGCGCGGCGCTGGACAAGATAAACATTGTCAGGAAGTAGTTCTGAATCTATGCTTCCGCTACTGGCTCAAACGAATTGGCGCTTATTGATGAAAGCTCGTTGCAGATCGTAGCGCGCGTACCTACGGAAGATTATCCTGATGGCATCGCATATGCGAATAAAGCGAAGAAGCTGTATGTGTCTGATCTGGCTTTTGTTGCCTGCGAGGAGAATGCCAAGCTGGCGGTCTTTGATCTTGAAACAAAGAAAATGACGGAGCTACATTCGATCGGCGCCGATCCGGACGTGCTCGCCTTTGATAAGAGTTTAAGCCGACTCTACGTTTCTGCGGAGAGTGGCATCATTTCGGTCTTCGATGAGCGTTCCCGCACTCTGCAAAAGGTCGGCGAAAGATTTTTTGCTCCGAACGCCCATAGCGTGGCCGTTGACAGCCGCACCCATCGGATCTATTTCCCATTACAGAGCGTCGGCGGTAAGCCCGTTCTCAGAATCGCCTTACCCTCTGATAAGCAGCTATGACCAAAGGAGCGAGGCGTATCGAAAACCGATTCGAACGCTTCGGAGTCAGGCTGATGTGTGGGCTGAGCCTGGTTCTTTTCAGCCTGGTC
>WNGE01004645.1_pt1 | contig 15760 bp, 11 predicted proteins | sample 5400651 | NCBI WGS metagenome assembly WNGE01 (sample SAMN13153370, study PRJNA577476) | soil metagenome | isolation source: 60 cm soil or saprolite under grassland replicate 2 | place: USA:California | collected 2016-06-15 | reverse complement strand
GAAAGATATTGCCGCGCTAGGGGATTTGCAGACAGCGTGAAAGCTGCGCTCGGCGCCTGCTCCCGGCCGTTAAGAACCGGGCGGACAAAATAGGAGTTGGACTGCGACAAGTCAGCTTTCACGTCAATGAAGTTGGTTGTTTCTTTGATTGGCTTGTCGTTGAGTTTGACGGCCTTGCCACCGCCGTCGGAGCGATAGAGATTGAAGGCGATTGAGTCGGGGTCGGTACCAAGCATTCGCCAACCGAATACCCTGCCGCTCCCCTGATTGACGGCGACCACACCGCGTCCAAGGTTTTCCATCTGCCGCTGCGCGACCGCCTCAGTCCCGAAAAGTGTGGCCATCCCCCAGACGACAGTCAGTACGAGTCTGAAACTAGATGTAATCATTGATCCGGTAGGCTGCAGTTACCTCATCTCAGGCGGCGAGGCTGATCAGAGGAGCCGAGGGTGGTCGGATTGAATGAGTTGTGATATGGCGTGATTTTATAAATCAAATTCGGAAATGCCTACCATCTTCATCAAGTGTCGAAGCAATCCCGTCTTGAGCGCCTGATTACCATGAATGGGAACTGAGAGCCGGACATCACTGCCCGTTTTGCCATAAATGTGGTGACTGCCTTGTACTCTCAACATTGTCCACCCACGACGCTCAAGGATTTTGGCAAACTCTTTGCCAGAGATCGATTTCATACGGCAATTTCCAGCACACGATCACTCCCATTAATCTGAGCCGGGGAGACATCAACGGACAGGCAACCTTCGACAGCTTCATAAAGGTTCTGAAGCAACTCCTCAAAGGTTTCGCCCTGAGTAGCACACCCCGGAATAGATGGAACTTCAGCCCAATAGCCGCCTTCTTCTGCTTCGTGAACAATGACTTTAATCTTCATGCATTCAATTATACATTATCCTCATGACTGAGAAGCTGCAGATAACTTCGGGATTGAACCGCCCAGCGGCGCTTACCTCGCTTTGGCCGCCCTATAAGCGGGAATCGCTTTAGCGCGCGCGGAAAAATATTTGCACAACGCGCAATGCTTCAATCCTTTCAGTCCGGCTATGACGCTCGCCGCATTCAACTCGGCCCCGGCTAAGCTGAGCCGCGCTCGCTATTCGGGACTCAGGCCTTCCGGCTCTTCAAGACGGGCAACTACTCTGGTAGAGCTTCCAGGTCCTTCAGCCGAAACTCAATCTCATAGGTCATCATGCTGACGTTTGGGAGAGTCGACAGAGCGTACTGCGCACTCTTGTCCGCCCTGTTAGAGATAATCAGCGCCTCCACACTTTGTCCATGCTTGGCCAAGTGCTTCTTAACCCAGCCCATGTAGCGAAGCGCTTGGCCAACAGTCTGGTCGGAACTCTGGTTGCGCTTGAGTTCCACAATTAGGTATCGCGGCTGCTCCTTGTGAACCGCAAGGATGTCGATCCGACCGATATCGGTCGGGTATTCATTGCCAGCTTCTGGATCGTCAGGCGTGTTGAAAATGATCCACTCTTTCGCCAAGGGTGTCCGTTCCCAGTTCTCAAGAAGAAACTCCTGCAACTGGCGTTCGAGAGCAAAGCTCTCCCCTCCCTGCGCGAACGGGGCGGAGGTCGGCGAGTCTGACGTCGGGAGCCGTTCGGGCTCAAGCAGGAACCACCACAGCGCATCAAGCGTCCAAAGATCGATGCCCAAATCGGAACTCAAGCCCACGAGGAGGGTGTTGATCTTCTCGTACCGCCCGCCGATGCCGTCGCCTCTTTCGAGCGTGGGCCAGAGACCCAATTGTCGTAGCGCCGCTTCGGAGGTGTTATTCCAAACGCCGTATCTGTCTGGGTAGGCAACTATCAATATGGCAGTGGCGATGGCCTTCCCCAAGCCGCTAACCGTGCCGAGGGCATCTGGGAATCGTTCGCGGATTGGTCTGCTTTCGTCTAGTAGGACGGCAAGGCCTTGGCGCAGTGCCTCAATGTTAACTGCTGCGCCGAGGCCTTTGCGATAAAGGCCACTCCAGTGATGGTTGTTTTCGAAGTATAGAAAGGATGTGAACTCGTCCTTCGTCAACCCTGGGACGTGCTCGGACGAGAAGATTGGCCGATACCTCGCAAAGACCTGCTCCCGAGGTGTGACGATTTCGTCATAAATCTTGTGGCCCGGCTTGAAGCGGGCGAGAACGCCTCGAAGGTCGCCGAGGGCATCCTTATGTGAACTGTTGACGCTGAATTCATTTAGTCCCATATAATTTCCTCGAAGTTTTTGAATCACCGATGAGAAAGAGCGTTGGCAGTTTCGGGTTAGCGGGTTCCGGCAATGGCCGTCTTGGCCGCGCATTCGGGTTCTTATCTTGAGGATGCGGGGCGACTCCTTTGGAAGCTTCCGAAAGGTAGCCGCACAGCCGACAAGCCATAAGTCCCTTCAGGCCGGCGACCACGGAAGCAGCGTTGAGTTCGGCCCCAGCGGGGCTGGTGTGAGTATGATCGCCGGCGAACAATGCCTGCACTTTCTCCTGCCCCAGCTCTTCATATTTGTCCGCGACGATTGTCGTGAGGTCTAAGAAGGCCACGTCTTGAGACCGCGCGACTTCGGCGGCCCACTGGCCGAACTTGCCTGAACCGCGTTCCACCTTGCCGTCTTTCCAGATGTTCCGCACCGTCAAAGAGAGAACGACGGGGGTCGCGCCTTTGGCTTTGGTGTCGGCGATGAACTTGCGCAGATACCAGCCGTAGGTGTGGACTGTTTCCTTCTTCCCGTTAGGCATCGTGAACTCTTGCGCCTCTTCGCCTATACCGGGCAATGAGCCGCGCGCCCGATCCTTGTCCACAGGACCACCGTCGTTGTGGCCGAATTGAATCAGCACAAAGTCGCCGGCCTTCAGCTCCTGCAAAACTTTCGACCACAGACCTTCGGTCAAAAACGTCCTGCTACTGCGGCCCGCGCGGGCACGATTGAGCACATTGATTTTCGTCTGGTCGAAGTGGCCCACGAAAGGATCACCCCAACCCAGCGCCCCATTGGCATTGTTGTTGGCTGTGGAATCGCCAACGACGAAGATCGTTGGGAGTTTAGGATCAACCGAGCGATGTTCTGCGGCGTTCCCGGCCGGAGTGCTCCCAGCCTGCTGCGCCAGAGCCTCGCAGGGTGCAAGACTGATGGCAACCAGCACGATCAGTAATGCCAGCGACCGCACAGCAATCGCATGGAAATGAAGACGACGGCCTGTGTTTAAAAAAGTCGCGTTAGCCATTAACGTTTCCCGTCCGTTGGGCCGGCCCAATCGTCTGTGCGAAACGGCGCTGCCGGAAGACCCGTCTCGTTGGTAAGGTTGGGATGCTTTGGGTTGTTGTTGAACGCATACCGCACAGCCTGCGGCTGTCCTACATCTTCGGACCAAACCTCGACGCGATCCTTTCCCACAATCCTGGCCTGAGCCCAGTGCCATTTGTGATCAGCTCCGGCTATAGCGAATTCATCAAGCCTGTCGCCGTCACGGATTCTTAGACCCTGGCCGGTTGCGTCGAACGCAAGAACAATTTTGGAGCCGCTGATCTTTGCTTCGCGAAACATTGGACCAGATCTAGTCAGCTTGCGACCATACACCTCAGCCAGGGCCCACCGACTCATCCGCTTGCCTACATCGAGTTTGTTCTTCGGATGGATGTCGTGTGCGTCACCAATATCAATCGTCACAATAAGACCAGTCCTGGGTAAGGCGAGAGCGGTCCGCCGCTGTGCTTCGCGCACATGGCTCCACGCCTCATCCGCTGGTTCAGGTTTAGGATCGCGGTAGTTAGGCAGTTGAATGATGCCGAAAGGAAAGTCACCCTCACCCCAGCGTTCACGCCAGGCTTTGATCATGGTGGGGAGCAACACGCCATATTGTTGGGCGCGTGCTTCGTTCGACTCGCCTTGATACCAGAACGCACCGCGAATCGAGAATGGAATGAGCGGGGCGATCATACCGTCGTAGATGGACGCGGCGACACGGTACTCGCGAAGTGCGTCGGGAACGGCCGGCGAAGGCTGCGGACGTGCACCCTCGGCTTTGGCCTTGTCGGCGGTTGCGCGCCACTCTTTGAGCTTCTCTTCATACTCAACCTTCACTCGCGGCCGCTCTTCGTCCCAGATCTTAGTGCGTTCGACAGTCGGCCGGAGATCGGCCGAGGCCGTCAGATATTCGACCGGCGTCCATGCCTCAGCCTGCGAGCCGCCATAAGATGAGTTAATCAAACCAATAGGAACGTTCAGTTCACGCTGTAACTCAACGCCGAAGTAGTAGCCCGCGGCAGAGAATTCCTTCACCGTTTCAGGCGAACACGACTGCCAGATGCCCAGTGGGCCGGACTTGTGCTTGAATGCGACCTGCCGGCTGACGTTGAAGAGCCGAATCAACGGATGGTCGGCAGCCGCGATTGCAGCCTCGCCATTGGCGGTCTCACTAAGCAAGCGTTGCATGTTCGACTGGCCGGCTACCAGCCACACCTCGCCGACGAGGATGTTCTTTAGTTCAATTGTGTTCTTACCCGCGATGATCATAGTGGCGGGAGTCGCGCTCGCACGCAGTGAATTAAGCTCGACCCGCCACTTGCCGTCCTGATCCGCGGTCGCCTTCTTAGTCTGACCAGCAAAGCGAACTGTGACGACCTCACCGGGATCTGCTTTGCCCCAGATTGGCACTGCGCGTTCGCGTTGCAACACCAAGGCGTCGCTGATTACGTCAGGCAGGACGATGTTTGCCCTGACAATGATTACGGGCACCAATATGGCAAGCAGCGCGAAAAACAGTCTGGTTTTTGTTTTCATACGGTCTTCACAACGCGGCTTAGGCCGCAACCAAATTAGTTCAGAGTGCCGGCTTTGCCGCCTCACATCCGGCGGCAAAGCCGTTGGGAAAGGTCGCTCTGAAGGGCCAGAGAGTACGGTTGACACTCAAAGAATCTTGTTCGAAAAACAAGAAGCAAGAAGTTAGACCCTTGTATCACCGAGTCACTTACCGCCTAAGGAAGTTCTTTTTCTTCCGACTGCGGCGCGTCAACGTTTTCACAATTAGTAAGCTTCACGGGCGCGGTATTCTTAGTTTGGACACGAACGTTACTCATCGTCCAGTCGCGCGCGTATTCGATGAAGCCGGCTTCCTGGCCCTGAGCCGTCACGTTTACCAACCGCACGTTGCTGATTGGCTTCTCTGGCAGGCCACTAGCTGAGAAGATCCGCAGTGCCCCTGAGACCTCCACGTTTTCAATCGTGATGTTGCGGAACTCGCAGAGGCCACGCTCGGGCGGCACAACCGGCGTGTTCATCACGATCCAGTGGGGCGGGACGTCCTTCATATCCTTCGGGATCGTCGCGTAGCTGTAACTTGGGTTCCAGTTAAGCGTGAAGGTGAACGGCAGCAAGACGTTCTCCATTATGGTGTCGCGGATCAGCACGTCTTCCACGAAGCCGCCGCGCGTCTTAGCAGACTTGAAGCGAATGCCCTCGCTAGTGCCGATGCCGTGGTTGTTGTAAGCGACCACTTTTCGTATGCCGCCCGCAGTCTCGCTGCCAAAAGAGAGTACGCCTCCGCCACGTCGCGTGATGTTGTTGCGGATGACGATGTATTCGGTGGGCCGGTTGACGCGCATGCCGTCATAGTCGCGGCCTGCCTTCAAGCAGATGTCGTCATCGTTATTGTCGATGTCGCAGTGCTGCACCAGGACATAACTGGACGAGTCAATGTCCACGCCGTCTGTGCTGGGGCCTTTGTTGTCTGTGATCTTAATGCTATCGACCGTGACGTGATCCGAGTACACCACCTGCACGGTCCAGAAGCCGGAGCGCTTCAAACTGAGATTCTCAACCGTCACATCCGCCGACTTCCAGATCACCATCAGGCGCACGCGCTCGGCATCGTAGTCCGAGGCCCAGCGCAGGCCGCGCGGTTCATAATCACGCCGCAGTGATCGATACTTGTCCCACCATTTCTCCCCGCGGCCATCAATCGTGCCGCCACCCGAAATCTTGACGTTCTTCTGGTCGTTGACATTGATCAGCGCCGCAGGCCATTTCATCTCAATACCGGCGACGCGCGTCCAGATGGAAGGATAATCGGCGTCTTCCTGACTGCCGAGCAGCGTGACATCTTTATCAATGCGCAGATCAACATTGCTCTTGAGAAAGATCGCGCCGGTTACGTAGCTACCGGGTTTGAAAGTGACGATGCCGCCGCCCCTTTTCGCGCAAGCGTCGATCGCTTTCTGAATCGCCCTGGTCGAGTTCATGACGCCATCAGCGACCGCGCCGTAGCCATTCGCTAAAAAGACCCGGCGCCCTTTTGGCGCGCGCCGGGCGCCAACATCCTTGACCCACTCGGGCAGACCGTTGCTTTTTGTAGGGAATCTGGACTGAGCCACGATGGGTGTCACAAAGGAAATGCAAATCGAAAGCAATAGCCACCCACGTGTCTTAGTCATTTATTCTGCCCTCGAGGAGTTTCTGTTCACAGTCACTTTTGTTGCGCCCGATGAAGTCAGTACCACCACGCGGTAGCGGGTGGGTGCTCCTCGCAATGTGCAAGATCCCGAAGCCAGAACCCACCCGCTACCCGCCCGGTGGTACTGACTTCATCGAGCCGAGGCAAGCGTGATGGCGTGGGAGACCCACCGAAGCTTCTGAAGACAGGGCGCCCACGGAGTGGCGCCCCTACAATGTTCCACTCAGAATTCCTTTTGCCCCACCCTTTCAAGATGCATGTCCGCTACGCCTTTACACTGATTTGTGGTGAAGTCCAAGACATTTTTCAACACAAAGCTCGGAATGTTCGCAGTCTGTTGCGCTTTAACGTAATAGAAGCCTACATTCTTTACATCGTCCAGAACGAAGGCCGGGCGGAGATCTTCCTTCAGGTAGTTGACCTCGATATTGTTTAAGTCAATCCCTTTCGCGTGTCGCAGGAAAAAGCCGTACGCAGGTAGTTCACCAAACATTGATGGCTCCGGGTAGTTCGTCTCCCGCTCAGGCGGTTTGATGGCAGCCTGTTCTTTTGTGCCACCGCCCTGATAATAGATGCGGATGTTCGTCAGTTTTACGTCCTCAATGTCGTGGCCCGGTAAGCCGGCAATGATCGATGCGTAACGTGGATCGGCGTTGTAAGCGATGATGTTGCTGATGTTCACCCGCCTCAGTTGACCCACCGGCACGCCTGCTGGGCCACGCATGCGGCTCCCCAGTCGCAGAAAGATCGGTGAGTTTACAACGTCGCGCATCGTAATATTACTAATCGTCACATCTTCGAGCAGACCGCCGTCTACTGTCTCGAGCGCCAGCCCACGGCAGTGGTCGAATACGATGTTGGAGATCGCGATGTTTTTGAAGCCGCCGTTCGATTCTGTACCCAGCTTGACGCGGCCGGTCGGGCCGTCATGATCCGGGGCCTCCTTAACGTTGCGTTTGTAGGTACCATCCAGCAACGAACCGATGTCATAACCACTGACGAAACAGTTCGTGACGGTGACGTTCTCTGTTGCGCGCGCGAAACCGAGACCGTAGGAACTCTTTAACACAATCGCGTCGTCGTTCGGCGAGTTGACGCTGCAGTTTGAGACGCGGACGTTGCGGCAGGCATCGATGTCAAAGCCATCGCGATTGGTATCGACCTTGAGATTGTCGATCGTGAGGTTGTCTACTCCGGTAGCCAGCAGAGCGAAGTGACCGCCGTTCAAAATCGAGAAGTCACGCAGCAGCACGTTGCGACAGAGCTTAAGGGCAATTGCCTTGTTACCGAGGCCATTCATCTCGCTGGGCGGCGCATCTTCGCCGAGAGGAGATTGCGGGCGCACACCGGGCTTTGCCCCGCCCAAACTTGTGGGCGTATCACCGGCTTGCAGGGGCCGTCGCGGTCTGGGACTGCGGCGAGTCAAGCCCTTGCCGTTGATTAGACCCGAACCGATGATCGAAACGTTCTCAAGCTCGATGCCCCAGATCAAACTATTCTGCCAGTGGCTATGGCCGAAGTCCTGATACATATCCCATTCGTTTGGCTCGGGCTGGTCGTAGCTAAGCTTCCCTGCCACCGGATCGGCGGCCAGGATCGTGGCGCCTTGATCGAGGTACAACGTGATGTTGCTCTTCAGGCGAATCGAGACGGAGAGATACGTGCCGGCGGGAAACTGCACGGTACCGCCCCCGGCGGCTGCAGCAGTTTCAATCGCCCTATTGATCGCCGAGGTATCGAGGGTCTGGCCATCGCCTTTTGCACCAAACGTGGTCACGTCGTAGACACGCAGTGGTCCGGCTACATGAAGGGGCGCCGCGAAGGTGGGCGCGACTAAGTGCAAGGCAGAATTCATCGGCCGCGCCGTGGCGAACCGAGCGGCCGGCGTGAGCCCGACAGCGTTAATCAGCGACACTGCGATGATCACGAAAAATGTGAACAATCTCTTCATCGCTAACCTCCGGAAAGAAACCGCAATCATGAGGTCATCAGTACCCACCCGCTACCCGAGAGTGTAAAAACTCGAACTGCAGTGTCATGAAGTCAGTACCACCGCGCGGTAGCGGGTGGGTCCTGAGTAACGACTCCACTTGGCTTGAGTGGTGAGAAGCCATGACCCACCCGCTACCGCGTGGTGGTACTGACCTCATGAGCCGCAGCACGAGCCGGATTGCATCAATAAGCCGCGATGAATTGAAATCGATTCTTGCATGCGTAGGAGTTAAGTCGATCAAATCCAACAAGATACAAATCAATGGGCCGATGAACGTTGGGACAACAGTAATTTGAGATAAATCATTCCTTCAGTGTCTGGGCGGCCCTGCCCGCGACTGGGCCGTAAATCTCGATCTCCACAATTTCAAGCGAACCCTTGCTGCCGCCCTGGGCACCGGTGGTTCCCGCGTTCTTCGGGTCAGCGAGCTCGACAATGTTGCCAAAGGCATCTCTTTCGCCAGCGGAGCCCGTCAACTCGATCTTGAGGCTCTTACCCAAAACCGGCGAGAAGGCGATCGTAACGTAGCCAAGGCTCTGCGGCGTTATGACACTAGACACTACCTTGTCGTCGACGGTGATGCGAACCGGATAGGTACGCGTGCGCCACGCGCCTAACTTCAGCGTTACCTCACTCACACTGGCAGCACGCGGGAACTCGTATTTTATCCAGCCTGTTGCGAGCTGGCCATTGTTGGACCAACTAGTGACTTCGTTGTCGTCGAAACTAGCGGGGGCCCTATCGGCGTTCGCACCCGCTATGACTTTTGCGATGGGGACCGGTACGCGGGTTGGGTTAACAGAATCGCCCACCGGCGTTGGTCCGCGATCTAAAAAGCTAGACAGGCCATCAGCCGGCATTTCCAATGACAAGCCCGCCAAGCCCGCCGTCTCCTTCACCGCTTGCGACACGATCTCGACCGATGCTCCTCGCAGGCTATCTCCGGTTGCCCGCAGCACGATTCGGCCGGCCCGAGTCGCGGAACGAATGATGACACGATTCACCCCGCACTCGACCGGCAGGCTTTTCGAAAGAATGTGATTATCGGGGCCCTGGGCAATGCCACCACGCCACTCCGCCGGACCGGAAAGGGAAAAGCTGATCACATTCGACGCCGTCGGGCAGCGGTTGCCTTCGGCATCAATCACTTCGAAATCAATCAGGGCCAGATCCGCAGCATTGGCCCGCAGGCCCGTTGGGCCTGTGTGAACCTTCAGGCGAATACCGACAGGTGGGCCTGCGGTTTTCTTCTGCGCTGAAGTGATTTGCTTGCCGCCGGCATCATAGCCCACCGTCCTGATCGTGCCGGGCTGCCATTCGACGTTCTTGAAGGTGAAGAGGAAGCGATTGGTTTGCTCGCCGAAGCCCTTTGACTTGCCGTTCACGAACAGTTCAACTTTTTCAGCGCTCGAGACGACATAGACGTTTTTCTTCGTACCCGGCGCATAGTTCCAGTGGCCAATGATGTAAGCGCGCGGGCGCTCGACATCAACCCAGCCGTCCCACATGACTTGATGCGCGAAGTAGCCATCCTTCGGGAGCCGCAGCGCGTCGACCTCACCGCTACGGCGATAATTTTCAGCCCCGCGATGGTGCGTGTTCGAGTCAGAGAAAATGATGTTGACGCCTCCCGCGTTAACGCGCGCGCCCGTGCCCGGCCGCTCGCGCCAGTAATCGTACCAGCGCGCGACGTTCTCGATCGCGTGCGAGTCCTGGTTGCGATTGTAAACGCTCGCGTCCTGACCATTGTAGAGTGGGCCATCGCCATCCTTATGAAACGGCGGCGAAAACTCATCCCAGTATTTGCGCAAACCTTCGTCGCGCGAATACTCCATGGCCCAGAGAGGGTGTGTGGCGCTCTTATTGATGTAGAGCATCTCGCCGCCAAACTCGGCCGTCTTACTGTCGAGCATTTCGCGCGATCCGGCCGCTCGACCGCCGTACAGATCAAACCGGTCGCGCAGCAACATCATTTGCCGCATGTGCTCTTCGCTGATCCCTTTGTTGCCGGACTCGTAGAAGACGATACTCGGATTGTTCCGGTTATAGATGATTGCATCGCGCATCAACTCAATGCGCTGCTCCCAGCGACGGCCCTCCACGTCCTTTTCAGCGTCTCCCGCGGGCATCGACTCCATCAGACCTACGCGATCACAGGACTCTACGTCCTGCTTCCAGGGCGTCACGTGCATCCAGCGCACCAGGTTGCCATTACTTTCCACGATCATCTGGTTGCTGAGGTCGCTCATCCATGCCGGCACGGACAAACCAATCGCTGGCCATTCGTTCGTAGTACGCTGCGCGTAGCCCTTTAAGTGGATCACACGATCATTCAGCTTCAGCACACCGCCGGCAAATGCAGTCTTGCGAAAGCCCGTGCGGGTCTTAAATACATCGACAGGTTTGCCGTCCATCTTCAAGATCGTATAAACGTTGTAGAGGTAACCGTATCCCCAACTCCAGAAGTGAAGACCAGCACCCCTTGCCGTCGCGCTTACTGCCTTCGTCTCACCCGGAGCGAGCGAGTAACGGCCGCCGTCGAATCTTTTCGTGAGCTTGCCGGCAATGTCTTCGATGACTACTTCGTAACTGAAAGTCTTTGTCGTTGCGTATTCGTTTCTCACCTGTGACTCGGCAGTGATCTGGGCACTCTGGCCTTTGATATCGAAGTCATTCGCATAAATGTAGACGCCGGTTGTGCCGAGGTTCGAATAGAGCGGCAACGTCTGGTAGAGCTTGTCCGTAAGATGCAAGTAAACGTTCTTGTTAAGGCCACCGTAGTTGGCATAAAAGTTTCGGTCATTCCACTCAAAGGTCGAATCCGTAGCGCGCTCGTGGTAGTTCCACGAATTGTCGATCCGCGCGGCCAGCAGGTTCTCTTGCGGCGACGGTTTTACGAATTCGGTGATGTCAAAGCCGAAGGCCATGACGCCATTCTCATGTCTGCCGACGAATTTGCCGTTGAGGTAGAACTCGCCCGCTTGCCTGATCCCTTCAAACTCCAGAAAGACTTTCTGTCCGGCGCTTCCGGCCGGGAGCTGGAAAGGTTTTCGATACCACGCAACGCCCGTCGAGAGATCGTGTATGTCTTTACGAAACGCGTCGTCCTCGTTCCAGGCATAAGGTGTAGTTACGTTCTTCCACGCGGCATCGTCGAAGTCGGCGGACTCCGCGCCCTGCGGGTCGCCAACCAGGACGTTCCAGCCAGAATTGAAGTTGTATTTCACCCGTGTGCTCAGCGGCGGAGCGTAACCCGCTGCCGTAGTCGAAGCGATGAGCAAGCCCACATATAGGGCTGCAAATAATCGTTTGATGGCTGGTTGAATCATCGCCTCCCGGTTGGACTGAAGCCGACCGATAGGAAGAAGGTCGCAGGAACAGACATGAACATGCGCCATTCTTCCGGCGCTGGTCTACATCTTGTAAGCTTCGGTTTAGTCCGCTCGTTCCACTGACCAACGGCGGAGTTGACGTGGCGCGAAAACCGCAACCACACAAGCTAAAGTTCAAGGGACAACGTGATAAGAACGTCGCTGTTTCGCGCTCACGTCCAATGACGGTTCGGCGGCGCGTGCACATCTTCGAACGCCCAGTCAAAGCTGAATGCTGAGGTGCTGTGCGATTTCCTTGATCTCTCCGAGAGTAGGCTTCAGGTCGTGCCGACGTGCGTACGCTTCAGCCTGTCGTAAGCCATGCGCGAACTCTGGCGATTCGACATGAACTGGTCGGGTAGTCAAGTCGTGGAGATCTGCCACACTCGTGCGAAGTCGATTCTCGAGGAGATGTGACGCCTCTATGGGTTGATTCTCCTCAAGCATTTGGAGAGCGGCTGCGTATGTCGATAAGCATGTTAGTTCTCTGGAAGTCAGAGTCTGATGCTGGCTCGTGTGCACGGCACCGCCGAAGTAATAGCCGAGAAGATAACCCACGACGAGCGCCATTGCAGTGCTCGTTAGGAATCGTGTTCGTGTAGTCATGATTGGATACCTCTGGATCATGATTTCTGAAGCAACTCTCGAGCGGCCCTGAAGCGGCATCTATCACAAAATGGTCCTGTAGTACTCCCACTGATTCCTTAGCTTCGCCAATAACGTGACGAAGCGGGCATCTTGTCGAAGGTTATCCAAATTGGTATCTCTTTCGAACAACGGGTAGCACGGAAACCCATCCTCAGCCGCCGCCTCCAACCACTTGATTGCCTGCTCAGGTTTATTCATGAGCGCATAAGCACACGCGATGTGATAAGCCGTATGATGGAAGTGACCAAACCCCTTTCCCCTTTCAACAGCCAACCTAATCTTGTCCTCCGCCGTTTGTTCTTGCCCAGCTGAAGCAGCGAGTACCGCCTGCACGCTGGTAAACAGGCCGCCATTATCCTCCGGGTAATCTTTTAAGAGCTGCTCAAGCATGACGGACGCCTCGTCCTTCCTCCCGAGATTGAAGAGAGCCCAGGCAATCTGGTACCCGACCAGCGCCGGATTGACTTCCCGAGGGATGGCGCGCAGAACGGACAGGGCCTGTTCATACTTCCCCTGGAAATTCAGAGTCTGCCCGATTCGGAATTGTGCCAGGTTATTGTTGGGGTTGGCCGCGATCGCTTTGTGCGACTCTTCGAGTGCCTCGTCAAAAGCCCCGATGTGACAATAGACGAGCGCGAGCTGATTTCGCGCCTCATCCAGGTTCGGGTTCAAAGTCAGTGCGCGGCGATATTCCCGAATTGCCTTCTCGTGAGGGAAATGGTTGGCGGGCGTCCAGAGAATGCGCCCACGGGCCAGATAAGCCACGGCTAAATTGGGGTCTAGCGAGAGCGCTTTCTCCGCCGCCACAAAAGCCTTCTCCTCCCACTGCCTCTCCTCCGGGGCGAATAAAAAGAGCTTCCAGACGTATGCTTGGGCCAGTTCCGCGTAGGCCGCGGCAAAGGTCGGGTCTGTGGCCACGGCTCGCTCGAGAGCCGTGATGGCAGCCTCATTACCATCTCTGCTTTGGCGGTTGAGATAAAACCGTCCGCGAAGATAGTGGTCGTAGGCTTGCGGGTCGACGGGGCGGGCGCTCCTGAATTGCACTTGCTCCTGCGGCGTAAGGTTAATCCTGATTTCGCCGACGATGTCTCGGGTCACCTCTCTCTGTAACGCCAGCACGTCGCGAAGATCCCGCTCGTAGCTGTCGGCCCATAAATTTCGGCCCGTTGCCGTGTGGATCAGTTGAACGGCGATCCGCACGCGCTCGCCAGAACGCATTACCGAACCTGTCAGCACCGCATCCACGCTCAGCTCGCGGCCGATCTCCGGCAACGGCTTGCGCGCGCCCTTGTATTCAATCACCGATGGCAGTGAAACCACCCGTAGCGCGCCGACCCTGGCCAAGTCGTTGATCAGCTCCTCGGTCACCACATCGGCGAAGTAGTCCTGTGAAGTGTCGCCGGAGAGATTTTCCAGCGGCAGCACCGCCAGCGACTGAATGCGAGCCGGATTGCCTTTAAGGCGCTCACGAAGTCCACCTGCATTCAATCCCAGAAGCAAGGCTGCTAGCACCAGCAACCCCGCTAAAACAAGTGCCCAGGGGCGGAAAGATGCGCGCGCGCGTGATGCTTCGGTTAGTGCTGGGGATGAAACCTGTGGCTCCCCATGCTCAACGTCAGCAACGGGCCTGCTGTCATCGTCTTCTTCACTTAATTCACGAGTAGAGGACTCCGTACCCTCATCCAAGCGTTCTTTCACGCTTGCCACAAAGCGATAACCCCGGCGTGGCACTGTTTCTACGAATTGATGTTCATTCGGGCCCTCGCCCAGTGCTCGCCTCAACTCAGACATCTTCACCGACAGGTTAGCTTCCTCGACGAAGCTGTCCGGCCAGATTCGCTTCATCAGCTCGCCTTTTTCGAGCAGGTGACCGCTGTTTTCTACGAGCACAAGTAGCAGGTCGAAGGACTTAGGAGTGAGCGAAACAGGTTCATTGTCGCGTAGAAGCTGCCGCTCTTCGGGGATGAGTCGGAAGGAACCGAATTCGTAGATGTGGCTGGCTTGCCTGACCATTTGGCCCATTCCGGAGGTCTGCTTGAGTTTCGTTGGAGATCTTTTGGAGAAGTATTGGCGGTTTTTAAGGACTTCCAAACCCTCCCCGAGTAACGTCTCGGCGTCAGTCGCTTCATCCGATCTGAGGTACTGCACATTATAGGACTGAACCTCCGGCCGGCAAACAGATGCTGAGGACTAAGTCTTCGCAGCCCGAGCATCCATCTCGTATATCTGCGAACTCTGTCCGCAAAACCAACACCACGTCAACTTAGTAAAGGGAGTAAAACATGAAAATCAAAACAATGAGCAGAGGGGTCGTGATTGCAATCAGTCTCGGCGCCATCCTTTTCGGAGTCATCGCGTATGCGGCTACCACTGTCATACTTGCGGTTGGCACCATCCCGCATTCAGAACTCTTCGACGGTCCGGCCACCGTGACGGTGCGAACACTTACTATAAAGCACGGCATGGATGGGCAGCCCGGGGAGACGCTCGCCTGGCATTATCACCCCGGGTACGCCTTCAACGTTGTAAAAAGCGGAACACTTACGGTGGAGGATGGATGTGGCGGGGAGGAAACACTCTTCCCAGGGGATGCTTTCGAGGAGCTGGATGGCCGAGTCCATCGAGCGAAGAACCTCAGCGCCACGGAGGATGTCGTGGTCTATAACACCTTCATTGTCCCGCAGGGAAAACCGACCACGGTGAATATCCCTGGTAACGAACGCCGATGTGGTCCGCCGAGAGACGCCAACGAATGCAAGGATAATGGCTGGATGAATTTTACTCAGCCGCGCAGCTTCAGTGATCAGGGTGACTGTGTCCAGTATGTTCGTCACCGGCCACGGATAGTCTTGCCCGTTCCAGAGGACCCGCAAAATTAGACAATGGTGCAAAGGGGCTGCGCCAACAAGGCCAGCCCTCAGTACGGGTCACAGAGGGGCGCTTACTGCCATGACCAGGTCCGGAAGTGGTGCTATCTGTCTTTGTGTCTGCCGGATTAATTTCCCAACGGCTTCACATCAGTGCTCAACGGACTGGGCGGCACGGTGAAACTCTCGAATGGATCAGGGTGGCTCGGGTCAAACCGCGGCATGTCGATCACAAGATATTTCGCGATGCCAAGCTTGTTGGCCTTGATGCCTTCGACGATGCACTTGGCCAGTTCATAGCTGCCATAGTTGCTGTGGTGCGTTCCGTCACCAGTCTTAAAAGCTACGCCGGATTTCTCCGGCCCCAGCGCCTCATAGAAGAGCTTGCTCATAGCATTCAAATCAATTAGCGGCACGTTTTCTTCCCTGG